>Ga0116226_10002726_pt1 | contig 15453 bp, 15 predicted proteins | sample S1TSphfallax_FD_89692 | JGI IMG/M metagenome (GOLD analysis project Ga0116226, IMG submission 89692) | Host-associated microbial communities from peat moss isolated from Minnesota, USA - S1T2_Fa - Sphagnum fallax MG | ecosystem: Host-associated > Plants > Peat moss > Unclassified | place: USA...
GCGAAGATGGGCGACCGCTATCTGAAGACGCTTGAGGCAAACGAGGAGATTGTCGCGAAAAATGTCACCACGAACCTCTTCGATCGGCATATCAAGCCAGTCTTCCTCGGCCTCTAAGGATTGAAGATGATTGTCATTGTGATGGGCGTAAGTGGCTCCGGCAAGTCCACCATCGGCAAGCTGCTCGCCGAGCGCACCGGTGCGACCTTCGCCGATGCCGATGACTATCATCCTGCCGCGAACAAGGCCAAGATGGCCGCAGGCCATCCGCTCGACGACGCCGACCGCCAACCGTGGCTGGAGACGCTCAACGCTCTGCTGCGCAAGTGGAACGACGAAAGATCCAGCGGCGTGCTCGCGTGCTCCGCGCTGAAGGACACTTATCGTAATACGCTCGCGGCAGGCATGCCGGATGGCACGGTGACCTTCTGCCTGCTCGATCTCCCTCGCGAGTTGCTTCAGCAGCGCCTCGCAGCTCGCCACCATGAGTTCATGACGCCGGCCCTGCTCGACAGTCAGCTCGCCACGCTGGAATCGCCGAAGGATGCGCTCGTCGTGAAGAACGATCGCGACCCCGACGCCGTGGTCGCAGAGATCCTCCAACGAATTCCATCAACGAAGTAGAAAGGCAAGTCTGCAAATGGGAAGTCCACTGTTCGATCTCAAGGGTAAGTCGTCCGTCGTGATTGGCGGAACATCAGGAATCGGTCTCGCCATGGCTGTCGGTCTTGCGGAAGCTGGCGCTGACGTGGTTGCCACTTCGCGGCGGCAGGAGCAGGTGGACGCCGCGGCGGACGCTATCGAAGCCCACGGGGTGAAGTCGCTGCGGGTGGCCTCCGACGTTGCTGATCGCAGTTCGCTGGAGCGACTGCTTACCGCCTCGCTTGATGCCTTCGGTAAAGTCGACATCCTCATCAACTGCGCGGGCAAGATCAAGCGCGCTCCGACCGTCGATTTTCCCGAAGAGCTATGGAACGACATCATGGACACCAACGTGACGGGCACGCTGCGCGCCTGCCAGATCTTTGGCCGCCATATGCTCGAGCGCGGCTACGGCCGCATCATCAACATCGCGTCTCTTAATACCTTCGTCAGCCTTAAAGAGGTTACGGCCTATGCTGCCTCAAAGGCCGCCGTAGGGGCGCTCACGAAGTCGCTTGCTGTCGAGTGGAGTGCGCAGGGAGTGACGGTCAACGCCATCGCGCCGGGAGTCTTTCGCACAGCCCTGAATGCGGAGCTACTCGACAAAAGTGAGCGGGGGAAGGAACTGAAGCTGCGTACGCCAATGGGTCGCTTCGGGAAGACGGAAGAGCTGGTGGGCTCAGCGATCTTCCTGGCGAGCGAGGCCGCCGCTTTCATCACCGGCGAGATACTGGTCGTCGACGGCGGGTTTCTCGCCAGCGGCGTCAACCAGTAGAAGCTCTACCGAGTCCTCAGGGGATGGGCCGGCAGACTCCCGGACTCCTCTTCGGCCTTCTTCTTCTTCCGCAGCACGATCTCCACGTTGGGAGGAACGATCGTCAGCAGAAGCAGCAGAATGATCGTGACCTCAGGAATGTGAAGCTCCTGGAAGGTGTAGAGGAAGTAGGTCGCCGTCACGGCGGCGGTCAGGGAGCATGAGATAACAATCGTTGCGAGGGTCTTTGCCCAAGGGCGCCGATCAAAGGGAAGCATAGGGGCCACTCTTCTCTGAGCGATTGATTCTGCAGATCGATAGACTCGCCAGTCCAGCTACGGCGACGGGCGTCTGGTTCCATCGCTCAGAGCTAGACAGTAGGCGCAGCCAGTTTGAATTGTCAAGAAAAAGTACACGGGAGGCTAAGAGACATCCTGCAAGAGTGGGAAGTGGCACACCGGAGTCTACGCCAGCGTCGAATTTCCCAACCACTTGGGGTTATTCGCGGTTCCGTCAAAGTGCGGCGTCGTCTTGAAGATCTCGAACTTACCCGTCATTGCGGCCTCCTTCGTCTTGGCCAGCATCGCTGCAATCTCGACCTGTGACAGCGGTTTGAAGGTTTTCGCCGCCTGCAACGCCTGCGTTAGGATCTCCGGCTTATCGATTCCCGTGATCACCACAGAGACCGGTTGAGTCAGACTGTAGTGCAGCGCCGGAATAGCTTCGATCGTTTTGCTGCCCAAGATGAAGTTGTCGCCAAAGGTCTTCATCGCGAGGACGCCGATGCCCTTCTTCTGCGCGACCGGCAGCACTTCCTTCTCAAACGACCGAAAGTGCGCGTCCATCACATTGATCGGCATCTGCACCGTGTCGAAGTGGAAGTTATGCTGGTCGGCAATCTCTAACATTCTCAAATGAATCTGCGGGTCCTTGTGGCCTGTGAAGCCGATGTAACGGATCTTTCCCGCCTCGCGCGCAGCCACCGCAGCCTCGATCGCTCCTCCGGGAGCGAAGATCCGGTCCGGATCTTCAAACCGGATGATCTCGTGGAACTGCACCAGATCAATCGTGTCCGTCCGCAGGCGGCTTAGCGATTCCTCGAGCTGCTTGTTGTATTCGGATTTTGTGCGGCCATCCATCTTCGTCATCAGGAAGACCTTATCGCGGTAGCCATCTCGCAGGGCGTTGCCCATCCGGACCTCGCTGGTGCCATTGTTGTAGTCCCAGCAGTTGTCCATGAAGGTGATGCCGCTGTCGATCGCCTTCCGGATCAGCGAGATGCTCTCCTCGGGATCGGCCTGCTTGCCGATATGAAATCCCCCCAGCCCAATGGCGGAGACCATCTCGCCCGTCGTCCCAAGCTGGCGGTAGATCATATCGGGCGACTGAGGTCGCGTCGTTCCAGACTTCACCGCCTGTGCGCTCGCAGGAACGCTTCCTGCGGCGGCAGCGCCAAGGCCTGCTACAGTTGCGGACTTCAGAAAATCACGACGTTCCATGGGAGTCTCCTCAGGTTTAGCGAAAAGGTTTTCAGCCTGTTGGATGCGGACCGGTGTCTACAGTGGTGTCCCGGAAAGAGAGAGTTTCACATCGTGAAACATGCCGACCTATCGCCGCGCCGAGCGCGCGATCAGGGTCGCGGAGTAGGCCGCGCCGAAGCCATTGTCGATATTGACCACCGACACGTTCGGCGAGCACGAGTTCAGCATTCCGAGCAGCGCCGTCACGCCGCCGAAGCTCGCCCCATATCCGACGGATGTCGGGACCGCGATTACTGGCACGCCGACCAGACCGCCGACCACCGACGGTAGAGCTCCTTCCATCCCTGCACAGACGATCACCGCGTCGGCTTGCGCCAACTGGTCACGGACGGCGAGCAGCCGATGTACTCCGGCCACGCCCACGTCATAGAGCCTTATGACTTGCACGCCGAAGTGTTCGGCGGTCACGGCAGCTTCTTCTGCTATGGGCAGGTCGCTGGTTCCAGCGCACAGCACTGCAATACAGGGCGACTCAACGACGTTCGCTGTCGCTGTCTGGCGAAGCGCGACGATCCGTGCCACGTCATAGTGAGTTGTGTGTGCGACGGCTTCCTGCACCGCTGCTACTGCCTCGGCAGACACCCGGGTCGCCAGCACGTCGCTGCCGGCCGCCGCCATTCGAGAGAAGATCTCGGCTAATTGCGCCGGTTTCTTCCCGGCGGCGTAGATGACCTCGGGTAGTCCTGTCCGTAGGCTCCTGTGGTGATCGATGCGCGCGTGGCCGATGTCTTCGTACGGCAGATTGGCGAGCCGGTCGGCTACGGCCGCGGGAGTGATCTCTCCCCGTTCGACCGACCCAAGCAAGGCGAGCAGCGTTGACTTATCCATGCTTCTCCTGCACCTCTCGCGACAGATACGCCGCGATCGCCGCCTGCTGCACCTGCTTCACCGGAACTGCATGTGCCGCTGCTGCCGTGCGGCAGTCCTCAAACTCCGGATTGGCGTTTAGCTCTTCGCCCCGCAGGCTGCCGATCTTCATCTTCACCGGGCCATATGCCGTCTGGACCGCAGTAAACGTCCGGTCCAGGCAGGATCGCTTATCTTCACGGACGCGAATCCCCAGCGTGCTTGTCTCGGTCAGCAGAAGGCGCTCGAGCGCGGCGCGTTCGCCCGGATTGCAGAGGACGGTAAGCAGCGTTCCAGGACGTCCCTTCTTCATAATCACCGGGGTCAGCATTACGTCCAGAGCGCCTCGTTGCAGCGCGATCTCCGCCACATGCGCCAGCACCTGCGGCGAAAGATCATCCAACGCCGTCTCCAGCACCGTCACAGTCTCCGCGTCGTGAGGATGTCCATGACCGGCTTGAGACGCCGAAGGCGCCTCTCCGACCGAGAGGCGAAGTACATTGGGGAACCCCTTTGGATCGCGCGATCCCGCGCCGTAGCCGATCTTGTGTACCGTCATTGCCGGTTGTGGGCCGAAGGTCAGTCCTTTCTCTTCCATCAATACTCTCAGTAGAGCCGCGCCGGTAGGCGTCACCAACTCCATCTGCACGTTCGCCGAATACGTCGGTACGCCGCGCAGCAGGTCTGCTGTAGCCGGTGCGGGCACGGGGAAGCGCCCGTGCGCGCAATCCACCATTCCGCCGCCAACATTCACCGGCGACGCCATCCACTTGTCCGCGTCAAGCGCATGGATCCCCGCAGACGCGGCGACAATGTCCACGATTGCGTCCACCGCTCCCACCTCGTGGAAGTGAATCTCTTCAACGGGAACATTGTGTATTCGCGCTTCGGAGTTGCCCAGCAGCTCAAACGCCCGTACTGCCGTGCGGATGACAGGCGCAGAGAGCGTCGAAGCCTGGATCAACTCACGGATCGCCGTGAGGGACCGCCCATGAACGTGCTCATGCGGATGGGAATGCTTATGTTCGTGAGTATGAGGAACGCCAGTCTTGTGTTGATGTTGTGTCTCGGGATGCCTCGTGTACACCGGCTGGCTCGCGGCCTGGTCCTGGAATCTCTCGGCGGACGAGGGAACTGGCTCGGCCAGATGATCTCCTTCGAAGACGTCCACCTTCACGCTTGAGATCCCGCTTCGGTCGACCGTGCCTATCTTCAGCGACGCTCCCAACCGGAGCAACGCGACTGCCTCATCCAGCGTTTTGCGTTCCACTCCGGCACCGATCAGCGCGCCAAGAAACATATCGCCGGAGAGTCCAGCAAAGCAGTCCAGATAAGCCATCTTCATCGTCGTCATCCCGAAATTCTTGGAGTGTGCATTCCGCATTCATTATCGAATAGCGGAGAGGATATCCGACGCCGATAGCATATCGTTCATCGATCCAGATCGATATCCCTGCGCGTCCAGGGTGACATATTGAAATCCGAGCTCCTTGATCGCCGGAGTGATCTGGTCGAGCACCTGCATCGACAGGGCACGTGGCAGGTCCGCGCGGTCGATCTCGATCCGCGCCAGGTCGCCATGGTGCCGGACGCGAACCTGCATGAATCCAAGCGCATGGAGGATCTCCTCCGCGAGCTCCACCTGCGAAAGGTTTTCCTTCGTCACCGTCCTGCCGTACTCGATGCGCGAAGCGAGGCAGGCCGATGCGGGCTTCTCTGCGATCGACAACTCAGCCGCCCGCGCCAGCGTGCGGATCTCAGATTTGCGAAGCTGCGCCGTGAACAACGGAGCCACCGCGTGATGCTGCTCTGCGGCCATCTGGCCGGGGCGGAACTCACCCTTGTCGTCAAGGTTCATCCCGTAGGCGATATGTCGATACCCCAGCCGCTTACGTTCCTTCTCCATGCGCGTAAACAGCTCATCCTTGCAGTGAAAGCATCGGCGGCTATCGTTGCGCTGATAATCCGCGTTATCCAGCTCTTCAGTGTGCAGGATGTAGGTCGGAATCTTGTGCGTCTTGGTGAAATCCACAGCTGCGGAGAGCTCCGCGCGGGGAAGAGAAGCCGAGTCTGCGATCACCGCCAGCATGTTGTCGCCGAGCACGCGGTGCGCGCTCCATGCCAGATACGCCGAATCAGTGCCGCCAGAGTACGCGACCAGCACACTTCCGAGCTGGCTAAGGGTTCTGTCGAGGAGTGCAGATTTTTCCGTCAGAGTCATATTCATATCTCAGTCACCTGTCGCTACCGTTCGCGGCCTTTCTCTCAATTCGGGTTGGATGCAGAATCGGGGCCCAGAGAAACCTCGTTGACTACACCGTGCCAGTGTACGCAAACCAAGGCCATGCCTCAGTTAGGCCGGAGCAGCTGGCGGTTTCGGCTGAGTGAACCATAGCAACGGCTGGGTCACGGCGAAGGTGCTCAACAGCTCTGTCGCGGCGCTCTCGGGCAACGGCTGCAGTGTCCGCCAAAGGTCGACATACTCCGGATGGCGATACGCCCGCCCAGCCAGCAAAAGACTGATCCGCCTCCCCGGCAGTTCTTTGAAGTGTGCCAAATCCGCCGGGTAAGGCCACACCGCCCGGTTCGCGATCGCCGGATAGTGGAAGGCGATGGCTGCACGAAGTCCCGGTCCATCCTGCAGCTCGAACTCCCACGGATTGTCGAAGCGCGTCGTCATCAGCTCGCAAGCCAGGCACAGCAGGTCAAGATTGAACAGGCAGTCACGGAACGGGTTCGGAGATGAGACGACGTGAAGGAAGATTCCGTTACCATTCATCTCAGCCCGGAGGGTTGCCGTGCGGAAGCGATGGCGCAATGCACTCAGGGTGGGGTCATCGGAGCTCAGGCCCTTCACATTTGCATCGGCGTACGCCGCGCTCTGGAAGAGCCACGAACTTCCATGCTGGTCCTTCATGTCGCGCGCCAGCCCGCCCGTCCGGGAATCGTTCATCCAGGTTGCATACTCCGCGAACCATTTGCGGATCGCCGTCAGTTCCGTTGGGTCCAGAGTGTCGCTGGCAGCGAGGAATCGCACCGACCGTGCCACCTCCGCCAGGGGCACCGTCTCGATGACGCCCTCTGGCCTCCCCGATGCCGCGCCAGGGATCCGTTGCGCAAACTGGAGGCTCGGTGTCATGCGCGTGCCGGGGGTAACGAACCAAGCTCGAAGATGTTCCGCCGCCCGCGACGCATACCGCCCCTCTCGAGTGATCACGAAGGCTGCAGTCAGCGCCGCGACAGCGTGGCCCAGTTTGTACACCAGCTCCCGATGTGCGGCGAACGCATCGGGGTTGACGGTATTCGCTTGGCGCGCCCACAGCGCTGACGACGCAGCATCGGCCCCGTCGGCGGGGAAGTAGTCCTCCGGTTCGGAGTAGTAATCATTTCCCGTCCCAGGCGAACGCTTTGCCGGGATCGAAGTGATCGGCTGAACCGGCTGCCCCATCGCAGCGTCAGCCATGGCCAGAATGCGGTCATGATCGATCGCCGCGACGTCAGGGCGGATGCCACCCGATGAGCCCGTTTGCCCATACATCCGGCCGTCCATCAGCGCGAAGCTCGTGGCTGTGGCAAGACCGGCCGCGCAAAACCTTCGCCGGGATGCGTCTCTCATGCGGCCCTCGCTCAAAGCCCGATTCTATGGCTTGCTCTCGTTCTCCCGCTCAAGCCAGTAACTCGATCGCGCCGTTACCTTCAAATCCGGATAGTCCTTCAGACTCAGCTCCAGCGCGTGAATCCCGGGCTCCGGCGACTGCGGATGAAAGCTCAACATATACCGGTTCGGAAGGTGATTCGAGATTGTCCCCAGGTCCTTCTCCAGCGACTTCACGTTGTCGAACTTGTAGTATTCTCCGCCGGTCAAATGGGCCACCGTCTCCGGCGTGTTGCGGCTGAGGCCGTGGATACCCGCCAGGATGGCCAACTTCGCAGCCCGTACCGGTGGGATCAGGACGTTCAGACACTCAAACGCCTTCGCGACTTCATTCTCCGGGATATCGGGGTCAGCCTCGGGGTCTTTCGCCATGCATCCGCCTGGCGGCCCCGGAGTATCCGGCTGGCTGAACTTCTTCGCTTCATTCTTCGCGTCCGAACGTGTACTCGAAAACGCCGCGCTATAGATCACGGTATTCGTATCGCTCACCGCGCGCAGCGCCTCGGCAAGAGTTGTCGAGCTGCCGTGATCTATGGTCTCGCTAAGCAGCAGAATCGCCCGCCGATACTCCGGCGGCTGCACACTCAGGATCTTCACTGCGAACGCCAGCGCGTCGAGGATGGCCGCCTTCGAATCTCCCTCTTCCAGATTGTTCAACGCAACCTCGACTCGGTCCATGTGCGGCGTGAACTTTTGCACCAGCTCGGGATGGCTGTCGAACGCGACCAAGCCAACCTTGTGCGGCACCCCGCCAATCAGCCCGTCGAGCATCGTAGGCAGCGTTCGATAGTTTTCGAGCTGCCGCCCACTGGCACCACCGGTCTCGACGACCACTAGCAGTGCGAGCGGCTGCGCCCCGGCATCGTCCTCGAGCGTCAGCTTCTGTTCCACGCCGTTGTCGGTCAGCGTGAAGTCCTTCGCCTTCAGCGTATAGACAAGCGCTCCTGACTTCGTCCTCACCAAAGCCGGAACCACCACCAGCGTGGATCGTACATTGATCGTCGTCACTGCTTGTGGCGGTTCTGCGCCTGCCTGCGCGGCAGCGTCTGTTGCCGGAGTGCCCTGGCCCCAAACCATCTGCCCCCACAGCAAAGCCATCGCGGTCATCAGCCGACACTGCACCATATGCGGCTAGTATAACGATCTCCAGGAGGATCATCCGGGCGGAGCTACGCGGTCATTCATCGCCAATTGAACTCCTTCTCGCCTCATCTTGAGGATCTCGAAGAGCGCGGCCACCGGTGTGATTCCAGCCTCGCCTCTATCGGGCCAAACGACCGCCTGAATCCCGACCAGCAAGGGAGTCGAGACGCCACGCGGACCTCTTGCGAAGGCGGCATAGACTGGAGCGCCGCTCAAGCCGTCCTCCACATTCGCATTGATCAGCCAGATCCGAATCGACTTCGCCGGCGACTCCAGCGCGCATCGGACCGGTACCTTCGCGCCCTCAGACAGGGAGGTGATCATGGCGGACTCCGAGATCGGAAAGTCCGTCAGCCCGACGAGCTTTGGCGGCGCCACGCTCACGGTGGCGATCTCCTGAGCCTCGTGCAATCTGCTCAACTCGCTCTCCGTTGGAAGAGTATCGATCGCTAGGTCAACCAGCTTGAAGTCCTCCAGGTCGGGCACGTCTTTACGACTCAGAGGAATTAAGGCGAGGTCCGTCGCTGGGTCGGAGCTGGTGAGGAATTGACGAAGATGGTCTCGCTCCAGCACCAGCGTCCGGTAACTGATGCCACCCGTCCGTCGATTCAAGCGGACTGTGATGCTCTGCGGATTCGCTCGCCCGCACTTCGCCCACTCCGGGTCGACGACGTGCCGCGCCGTGACGAGGAACCTGGTACTACCTGCGCTATCCTGGGGAAGTTTCAGAAGGAAGCCAGTCGCAATCCGATCCGCGGCTTCGCCATCGACAGGCACCGACGCATAAAGAAACAACACTGACTCGGAGATCGGCCACGCGATCGGCTTCGCATCCGTGAGGGACTCGGAGATATCCCCGGCCGAGCCGTGATGGTTCCTTGGGGCATTGCGGTCTCTGCCGGCAGGCGCGTTGAAAGAGGGCCCATGCACTTCGCCAAGGCTCTCCTCGACCGTTGCGTCTTGGAGCAGCGTGTTAGCAACGCTATACCCGGCGCTTGCTTCCTGCGCTTGCCGCAGGACCATCAACTCCCTGGCAGACAAGCATCGCGCACACTGTTCGATGAGGGTCTCCCACGGGATCGCAGAGAGCCGCGTCGCGCGAAGTTGTTCGCAACTCCGAACCGGGTTGCACCCGCAGATCTCCAGGAACGACGCGAGTAGCAGCGCCATCGTGGCAATCCTTCGCCGGGGCGTTGCCGTCAGGCGCCGCATCTTCCAGCACCTCGAATACTTTTACCTGGTTCGACAACTGACAGGCAGGCAATGAAGAGGGCCGCCAGGGGCGGTCTCAAGCAGGACATATGTAACTCCTTCGCTTGGCATGAAGCTCATTTGCGGCAAGCCCGGATTACAGGAAGAACTCTTTTTCAATTGTGTTGGGATAAGGAGAGATGAAGGACGAGCAGAGTGCCAAAATGGAACAGAAACTAACTTGAGCGAATCATACACCCGCAGCGCGATTGTGCAACCAGAATTGCATCCACCCTTTGACAAGAACGCAGGAGGCTACCCGCAACATGGCAGAGACGATCGACTCGCACCAGCATCTATGGCACTACACTCGCGAAGACTACGGCTGGATCGGGCCCGGCTTGGAGATTCTCCAGCGCGACTTTCTGCCCGAAGACCTCATGCGCGAGATAGCCGCAGCGCAGGTTCACGGAGCAGTGACCGTTCAGGCCCGTCAGACCGTCGCGGAGACTCGCTGGCTTCTCGATCTCGCCGCAGAGAGTGACGCCATGCGGGGCGTCGTCGGCTGGCTGCCCATCGTTCAAGGCGACCTGCCTTCCCAGCTCTCCGAGCTCGGCAACCCCGCAGAGTTGAAGGGACTTCGTCACGTCATCCAGGATGAGCGCGATGACAACTTCATCCTCCGTGAAGACTTCAATCTTGGGATTGCTTCGCTCCTCGGCACCGGCCTTGTCTACGACATCCTGATCCATGAGCGTCACCTGCCTCAGGCATCTATCTTTGTGTCACAGCATCCGAAGCAGGCCTTCGTCCTCGACCACCTCGCCAAGCCGAAGATCGCCGCAGCGGAGATCGAGCCATGGCGCAGCAATCTCTTTGCCCTCGCCGCTCACCCCAATGTCTTCTGCAAACTCTCTGGCCTGGTCACCGAAGCCGATTGGGAGAACTGGACCTTAGCAGACCTGCGGCCCTACCTCGACGCCGCAATGGTGGCCTTTGGCCCCGAGCGACTCATGGCCGGGTCCGACTGGCCTGTATGCCTCCTCGCCAGCGAATACACGCGCTGGTGGGAGACCCTTCGCGAGTGGATGAGCGGCTTCGACGTGCGGCATCAGGAGATGATCCTTGGCGAGACCGCAAAGAGTGTCTATCGCTTGTAGGGCGCAGCGACATATGAGGAGGCAGGTTAGCCGAAAGAGCTTCAATTAATCCATGTAGACGCTATAGCATGTAGGCCGTCATTCTGAACGGAGTGAAGAATCCCCGCATCTTCTATCCGAGCCACGGGAGTCTCCCGGTATCAAAAACGAAATGCGGGGATTCTTTGGCTTCGCCTTCAGAATGACGACATGGGGTGATGGGATACTGCATGTCAAAAGCATCTTTAAGTCACACCAACGTTGGATTGAGGCAACGTTCGCAGCCGGTTACGGTGTCTAACGGCGGTGTCCCATGAAAAATAAAGCGCGTTTCCCCCACAGAGTGAAGCAGGATGGATCGGACGACACCATGTGTCTTGCCTGTTTTAAGACGATCTCCCGTGACGAGTTTGAAGGCTCTGCCCGTTCGGCCAGCGTGGAGGAGCATGATCACATCTGCGCCTTTGCATTTCCTGAACGCCGCGCCAATGAGATTACGTTCGAGGACGGCCCGAAGCGGCGGCGCTCAGACATGGACTGGCAGTTGCTGATCAGCCGCGAGGCGTTCGTCCCCGGCGAATAGCGAGCGTCTCCTGCCGCACGATCCGTCGATGATTGCGATACCCTTGATGCAGTGGCTCTGCCTTCTACATTCAACGACTTTCTCGGCAACGCGCTTGCTGTGGAACACCTGCGTACGGCGATCGCGGCCGGACGTCTGCCTCACTCGCTGATCCTCTCCGGGCCCGCCGGCGCGGGCAAGTACACGCTGGCCCTGATGCTGGCCATGGCGGTAGAGTGCGAGCGCCAGCCTCGCGATCTCTGGTCGAACGGCCAATCGCTGGCCAGCTTCTGCGGAGTCTGCGCGAACTGCACCCGCATTGCATCGGCCGCAAACCTTGAAGAGCAGGTCGAAGCAGCGGTCGCTGTTCGTGAAGAGCTGCGCGAGACCGACAAGAAAGAGACACGGGTTCTAGTTCAGCCGCATCCCGACGTGCTCATCATCCCACCCGATCCTCCGCAGCTTCTCATCAAGCTGGGGCAGGTGCGGACGCTGATCCAGCGATCGCACTATCTGCCCAGCGAGGCTCCGCGAAAGATCTTCATCCTTACGGCGGCGAACTTCATGAAGGAGGCGGCGAACTCGCTGCTGAAGGTTCTGGAGGAGCCGCCGGATACGGTGCACATCATCATCCTCGCGGAGAATCCCGGGGAACTGCTTCCAACGATCCGCTCGCGCTGCGGCACCGTGCAGCTGGGAGCACTGCCTGTTGAAGAGATCGAGATGCTGCTGGCCGACCGGCGCCCCGAGATTCAACCGGCCCAGCGCCTCCTCGTCGCGCGGCTCGCCCAGGGCGCAGCAGGCAAGGCGCTCGGCTTCGATCTCACCGCGTATACCGCAGCCCGTGCCGACGCCTTGATCTTCATCCGCAACGCCGCCGCGAGCGCCTCCGGCAGCGCAGATGCCGACCACACCGCCCTCTTCCGCATGACCGAGACCTATCGCGCCGGCGCTGAAGGTCAGCAGAAGACGACTGCCCTGTTGCGATCGCTCTCTTTGCTGTTGGAAGATCTGCTGTTGCTGAGCGCGGGGACTCCGGAGCTGGTGCGCAACACGGACCTTCGGCCGGAGTTGGAGCGGCTTGCGGCGACGCTGTCCTTTCGCTGGATCGAACAGGCGAGCCGGGGCCTCGACCAGGTCCAGTCCGGAATGCGCCGAAACCTGCTGCGAAACCTCTCGCTCGACGCCTTTGCGTCACAGCTGGCTCAGACCTAGACATTTGGCCATTTGGAACTGCGGCTCGAAGTTCTGCGTGCAACGAATATGCGACGAAGTATCCGTCACTTCTGCGGCGCGGAAGGCGTCTAATGGCGAAGTGACCTATTCCCCGCGAATTCGCGACTATACTTGGACTTTGGTATCGTCGCGCTGCGTTCCGCGCACCTGAACAGTACGAAATGAGGTCAGACTCAACAATGGAAACTCCTACACAAAAGCCCGGACTGGTCGAGCGCCTTCGCGGCCATCGCCTTACCACTACGTTTGTTTTGCTTGGAACTCTCTCCGTAGGCATCCTTGCGGGGTCGGTGCTTACCCATGGCGTCAGCGGCAAAGAGCAGGCGGTCGACTCCTCAGACGCGCGGCCTCTGACCGTGCCCGACCCGGTGATCCTGTCGAATGGCTTCTCGAAGATCGCAAAGGCTGTTGGACCTGCAGTCGTGAACATCAACACGGAAGAGCTGGCAAAGCCTGCCGCTACGAAGAAGGGCAAGCGCGGCCTGCAACGCGGGCCTCTGGTTGTGCCTCCCGGCGGCGATGGCAGCGACGATTCGCAGAGCCCGAACGACAACATGCAGGACTTCTTCAACCACTTCTTCGGCGGCCAGGGTGGCCAGGGCGGGGATGATGGTGATGGCGGCGATCAGGGATCGCGCCGCGCGCTCGGCTCAGGCTTCATCGTGGACTCACGCGGCTACATCATCACGAACAACCACGTGGTGGACAAGGCCGACAAGATCTACGTGAAATTGTCGACCGATCCCGATGGTGGCCCCGGAGACAATGGCCGTCCGGCGAAGCTGATCGGCGTCGACAAGGACACGGACATCGCCGTGATTAAGATTGACGCGCCGGAGCCGCTGCCGACGATCAAGCTGGGCAACTCCGATGGCGCGCAGGTCGGCGACTGGGTGCTGGCAGTGGGCAGCCCGTTCGCTCTGGCGAAGACGGTGACCGCAGGTATCGTTTCCGCGAAGAACAGGACGATCGAGGGTGGACAGCAGAGCCAGTTCCAGCGCTTCATCCAGACGGATGCGGCCATCAACCCCGGCAACTCCGGCGGCCCACTGCTGAACATGAACGGCGAAGTCATCGGCATCAACACTGCCATCTACACGCAGTCCAGCGGATACCAGGGTGTCGGCTTCGCCATGCCTTCCAACACCGTTGTGGACGTTTATAACCAGCTCATCGGCAGCAACCACAAGGTCACGCGCGGATGGATTGGCATCGCCTTCCAGCCGACTGTTTCCAGCGCGACCGCACGCGTTTACGGATTCAAGACCGGCGTGGTTGTGAGCAGCGTGGACCCCAATGGCCCGGCAGAAAAAGCAGACCTGCAGACCAGTGACGTGATCACGACCATTGACGGCCGCCAGATCAAGAACGGTGACGACCTTGTGGCCGACATCAGCTCACGGCATCCTGGCACGCAGGTCAAAATCGGCTACCTGCGCGGAGGCAAGGCCATGACCACCGTGCTCACTGTTGGCGACCGTGACAAAGGCCTGGCCGCACGAGACAAGTCCGGCGCAGCAGACGACGAATCCAACACGCCAGATGACACGGCCTCTGCCGCGAAGATTGGCGTCACCATCCGCAACGTTCCTCCTGCGCTCGCCAGCAAGATGGGCATCAAGGGCGGCGTGCAGATTATGAGCGTCAAGCCAGGCAGCTTTGCTGACAGCATTGCCCTGCCGCCAACCTGGGTCATCACGGAAATCAACAAGAAGCCAGTCAGCAATGACCAGGACTTCAAGGCGATTGTGAGCGGACTGAAACCTGGCGATGACGTGGTGTTTGTTGTCCACAGCCCACAGGACACGCAGCACGGCAGCAGCTTTATTGGCGGAACCCTGCCGTAACTGCCGCTTTTTCAACAGCAGGCGGCACGCAGATGGTAAATGCGTGCCGCTCTGTTTTTGCTTGGACTTTCTGTTAACGGGGTGTAATCTTAGAAAGGTTGCACGACGCCAAAACTTTTTTCTGAGGTCCCCTCGAGACTATGTCACGTTCGCGCATCAGCTCCGCAGTCGTCAGCTTGTTCGCCCTGGCAGCGCTGCTCGCAGCACCCGCCCACGCCGCCCATTTCCATCGCAAGCCCACCAGCGGCCACGCGGCCAAAGCCAAAGCCAGGCACGCCAGCAAAGTGCATGGCCAGCAGACGATTGATTCCGAACGCGCCACCCAGATTCAGACCGCGCTCTTCCGCGAACATTATCTGACCACGGCCCCCACCGGCCAGTGGGACGATGCAACCAGGGCCGCCATGGCCCGTTACCAGGCCGACCACGGCTGGCCCACCAGGATCACGCCAGATTCCCGCGCCATCATCGCGCTGGGCCTCGGGCCAGACCAGCATGGCACCACTGCAGTCGCCAATGCTGCGCCGGCAGCCGCCACAGGCCACACCGGCGGAACGCAGATCGCCAGCAACCACAGTGAGACGGTCAGCAGCAGCCACACGCTCGGCTCCGCCATCGCCGCCCATTCCATGCAGAACTAACAGCCAGCCGGGCCATCAACTTGCTCCGGCCCCAGCAGGTCCTGGATCGCCTCCCGCCTGCGAATCAGCCTGGCAGACTTCCCTTCCACCATCACTTCGGCCGCACGCGGCCTGGCGTTGTAATTCGATGCCAGGCTCATCCCGTAGGCCCCTGCGTCCAGCACCGCGAGCAGATCGCCTGGCTCCACTGGTGGCAATGCAACGGACCTTGCAAAGAAATCTCCCGTCTCGCACACAGGGCCCACAACGTCCACCA
>Ga0116226_10002727_pt1 | contig 15451 bp, 12 predicted proteins | sample S1TSphfallax_FD_89692 | JGI IMG/M metagenome (GOLD analysis project Ga0116226, IMG submission 89692) | Host-associated microbial communities from peat moss isolated from Minnesota, USA - S1T2_Fa - Sphagnum fallax MG | ecosystem: Host-associated > Plants > Peat moss > Unclassified | place: USA...
CGAGGCGGTCACACCGCGGCCGGTGCCGCCCTGGGTGACCGAGAGGGCATTCGCAGTACCGCTGTAGCTCAGCGTCACTGGGCCACTCAGCGTCTGTGACGCAGGCGCTGCCGTGGCCGGGAGGGCATTGAATGCCGACGGCGTCGCAAAGCCCGCGTTCGGCGCGGTAATCGTGGGTTCTTCTTGCGGAATGGGAGCACTCTCAAGTTGAGGCGGCTTGAAAGGCGTGGGACGCTGCGGGGGCTCGAGCGGCTCGCCCGCCACCGCGACATACCCGGTCGTTCCGGCGAATAAAACCAATCCGGCGTATATCGTTTTCGTCACACTTGATGTCATCATGATCCCCGATATCAAAAAGTTTGAAGTGAACCGTTTCTGCGTGTTGCCTAGAACGCTTCGGTCATTCCCTGTACAACCCGGAAATCGTGATGAACCGGACATCCGCGTCGCACGGCGATGCGGCACATCGCCGAACCGCAGAGCCCCCCCCTTGCGCAGGGCATCTGGCGGAGCGGCGGCGGAAACGTACGTATGGCCTCTTTCTTGAGGTCACGCCGATAACTCGGATTGAAAGCAGATTGCCTTTGACGGAAAGCCTTATGATTTCGAGCAAGTAATCGAATACGACTTGTAACGAATGGCAACAGCGGCTCAATCCATTTGTCCCGTCGCATAGAGGACTAACCGCACTATGTCCACATTAGCCTGGGGTATACAGCCCGTTCTCGGCGACCAACGCATTTTGCGGGCTGGAAAGTGGCTTCCGGTTCGAAGCCTGTGCTGGATGGTCGTGATGATATTTGCGATCGCACTGGCTTTCGGGCCGGCGATGGAATCGATTTCCCATTCTCTGCCAAAGCAGCCGGTGTATCAGTTTCTAGCAAAGGCAAGCGGCGCATTGATTGTTCTTAGTACTTATTCGGTGCTCGTGCGACTGGGGGAGAGGCGCGTGCCGAGCGAGCTAGCGCTGACATCGGCGCCATTTGGAATTCTTGCCGGGCTTGCAACCGGCTTGATCATGTTTGCTGCCGGAATGGCAATCATGATCGCTAGCGGCCTCTATGACATCACTTATCAGGGACCCGCGTCAGCCTGGCGCGGTGCAGGGCTGGCAATTGAATCGGGCGTATTGGAGGAAGTGATCGTACGCGGCGTGGTTTTGCGCCTGGTATGGCGTGCCTTTGGACCGGCTGCAGCGTTTATCGTGTCATGTCTGCTGTTTGGCCTCGGACATATTGCCAATCCAGGTGCTACGTTATTCACCACGTCTTGCGTTGCCATCGAAGCTGGCATCATGCTCGGCTCCTTCTATTCGTTGACCGGGAGGCTCTGGGTTTCGATCGGGGTTCACGCGGGGTGGAATTTCACTCAAGGTTACCTATTCGGCGCCACAGTCTCCGGCGGCGACTTCGGACCTTCGATTGCAACGAGCACGGCGAGAAGCGCCGTCCCCAGTTGGCTTACTGGCGGCGCATTTGGGCCGGAGGCCTCGCTGCCTGCATTCGCAGTTTGCACGATCGTTGGTGCGGCGGTTCTTTGGGCGGCCTCACGAAAAGGTAGATTTAGAAAAACCCCACCGACAACCCGCATGTCATCGCAGGACGATTTCTCAACATAATCACGCTATATGCCTCAAACAATATACTGTCGCAACGATCCTTTGCGGTGATCGTTCAGATGACCGGTAAGCCGGCGGTCTCTGGTTACCATGATTCACCCGGTATCGTGCATCAGCATCAATTCTTTTCAGGTATGGTGCTGTATGTCTCGTTAATCTTACTCGCCGTTGTCCGCAGGCTCTTGCCGGGTCATTGTTTGGAGTGGCGCACATTGTGTCTTTTGTTGAGTTGCCCGTTTCCATGAAAATGCCTTCCAATCTGTTTTCAGGTAACGGAGAAATGAGCGCGCGCATGCGCGGCTTTGATTGGGGCCGTTCGCCTCTTGGACATCCTACGACGTGGTCCTCGGTGCTGCATACGACATTGGAGATCATTCTGAATGCTCATCACCCGATGTTTATTTTCTGGGGGGAGGAACATCGCTGTTTCTATAACGATGCGTATGCCCAGTCGCTCGGTACGGAGCTGAATGAGGTACTACTCGGAGCGAAGGGCACCGACCGGTTGCGGGAATCGTGGGACGTCATCGGCCCGCAAATCGACCACGTCATGCGCGGGGCGGGTGCAACCTGGCACGAAAATCAGTCGCTGCCGATGATGCGGGAGGGTCGACGCGAGATCTCCTACTGGACGTATGGGTATAGCCCGATTCCCGATCCGATCGCCGCGTCCGGGATTGGCGGCGTGCTCTTGGTCGGCACGGAAACGACCCATCAGGTCTTGACGGAGATGCGGCAGACGTTTTTGGTAGAACTCGGTGATTCCCTGCGCCAGCACGACGATCCGCTGCGGATTATCGCCAGCGCGATTGATGCGATCGGCCGTTATCTCGGCGTGAGTAGGGTCAGCTACGGCCAGGTATCCGCCGACGACAGTCATATCGAGCTACAGACGAATTACACCGACGGCGTGCGGCCAGTCGTTGGAACCTTCCCGCTCGCGAATTTCGGTGCGCACAATGTCGTCCGGCAACGTCGCGGCGAGACCGTCGTGCAAGCGGACATCATGTCGGATCCACTGAACGATGCCGCTCAATGGGCCGCGATGGAAACGCGCGCGTTCGTGTCAGTGCCCCTGCTACGGGAAGGACGGTTTTGCGCCATTCTGTTCGTCAGCGACCGGCAGCCGCGGGTTTGGTCCGTAAGCGAGGTCGCGTTGGTCGAACGCGTGGCGACGCGCATCTGGGAGGCGGTGAAGCGCGCCCAAGCCGAGGCCCAGCTGCGTCTCACCACTCAGCGTTTCGAACTGGCATTGCAGGGTACATTCGTCACGCTGGCGTATCAGGACCGTGACCTGCGCTACACCTGGTTATACAACGCGGCACTGCAGTTGAACGCCCCCGATGGAGTCGGAAGAACCGATGCGGAACTGTTTGCGCCGGAGGACGCGGCGGTGCTGACCGGAATCAAACGTGAAGTCATGCGTACGGGAGAGCGCCGGCGTCAGCCGGTCTCGCTGCGAATGGAGGGAGTCGTGCGCCATTTCGATCTCCTGGTCGAGCCCAATCTAGGTCACGACGGCAGGATCGAAGGCGTGCGCAGCGCCTCGTTAGAAATCACGGAGCGCAAGGCCGCCGAGTTGGCGGTGCTTGATCGCGAGGCGCGCCTGGCGACGCTTGCCGACGCGATGCCGCAGCTGGTCTGGATCGGCCGCTCGGATGGCACGGTAGAATACGTGAATCGAAGGCTGTGTGAATACGTCGGCCTATCCGACGCTCAGCTCAGGGCTCGGGAAGTCTGGAGGCAGATCATTCATCCCGATGATTGGGATCGGGGCATGACCATCTGGGCGCAAGCCATGTCGGCGGGTGAGGTCTATACGCTTGAACAACGTTTGCGACGACATGACGGGGTGTATCGCTGGTTTTTGGTGCGCGCGCATCCGGAACGGGATGCTACCGGTCACGTCGTGCGCTGGTACGGTACCTCCACCGACGTCGATGATGCCAAGCGCCTGGAGCGGCATTTGCTGGCTCAGGAGGCGGCCTTGCGCGAAGTGGACATGCGCAAGGACCGTTTCTTAGCGACGCTCTCGCACGAATTGCGCAACCCCTTGGCGCCGATCCGTAACGCCGCGCAGATCCTGGGCTCGCCTGAATTGCCGCCGGAACGGACTCGATGGGCGCAGGCGGTCATACAGCGACAGGTCAAACACATGTCCTGGCTGCTCGATGATCTACTCGACGTGGCGCGCATCACCCAAGGCAAGCTCGAATTGAGGAAGGCGCGCGTGTCTTTGACCAGCGTCATCGATGCAGCGGTAGAGGCGGCGCGTCCCCTGATCGACGAAAAACGGCATCATTTGGTTGTCGATCTGCCGCCCGAGGTACCCACGTTGGAGGCGGACCCGCTGCGGCTCGCGCAGGTCGTTTCGAATCTGTTGAACAACGCGGCAAAGTATACCGATGCGGGCGGCCGCATAGAACTGTCGGCACTTGTAACGGTTAACACGGTAAACGTGACCGTAAGGGACAACGGTATCGGCATCCCCTCGGAATCCCTTGATCGGATCTTCGACATGTTCGCCCAAGTCGACAGTCTATCGTCGCGGACGGAAGGGGGGCTCGGAATCGGCCTGGCTTTGGTGAAAGGGTTGATCGAGCTGCACGGCGGCACGATCAAGGTCGCGAGCGCCGGAGTCGGACATGGCAGCGAGTTCACCGTCCACCTGCCGCTGCCTGAGGTCAACGCTAACGCCTCGCAGGCCAACGTCGCCGATGCTGTACCGCGCGCCACGACGGGCAGACGCGTCCTCATAGCCGACGACAACAAGGACGCCGCCGACAGCCTCGCCATGTTGCTGGAGCTCGACGGGCATGAAGTGCGCGTCGCCCATGGCGGCCATGCTGCACTGGCGCTGGCGCAGGTGTTTCGACCCGAGGTTGCGCTACTCGATATCGGTATGCCGGATCTGAGCGGCTATGAGGTCGCGACGGCGCTGCGTAGGGAGCCATGGGGCAAAGCGATGCAGCTGGTGGCTTTGACAGGTTGGGGGCAAGAGAGCGATCGTCGGCATAGCAAGGCGGCCGGATTCGATTGGCATCTGACTAAGCCTATCGATATGGATGCGCTCTGCACGGTACTGACGGATCGGCCTTCCGGCTAACCCCCAACACTATTCTCGGGGCATCAGCTGAAGGACGACGCCTTCCGCCGTCGGCCTACTTCGAGACGAGTTTCTTTATCAGGCCTAATGCAGCCTTGATCCATTTCAGCTTTGTAAGAAGAGATCTACGATCGTCCGCGTGGAGCGAAATGGCGCACGGTGTCGACGAGCGGCGTAAACGCTGGATTGGCGCGTCCTGATCGAGCGCGACGAGCTTGATCGACCGCCGCTTTGATTTCGTCTTTCGTGAGGATCAATTCCGGGTCGACGTGTCCATTCCGTAGATGCAGCGTAGTTCGACTCCACGATGTCAGTTCAAAAATCGAGGAGGCATGCCGGAAATGTTCCGCCCAAAAGAGCTTAACCAAGGCGGCTGCCTGCGCATACCGATGGAATTCCTCGTCTCTTCGCGCAGCGGCGGCTCTAAAATCGGCGACCGGGGTCAACATCGGCGCTCCCCTTGACGGATACAATGCCTTATTTATACGCCGATCGACCCTCGCGACGGCCTACCACCATTCGGTAGTCCCCGTAGGTCGATGCACCGTGCACGTGCCGGCCGCTGCGCCATTTTGGCGCTGTCCTGGGTCTACACCACGACGCGCTACCGTAGATCACGTAATGACGGCCCCTCGTCGCGACGCCGCGTGCCTACCTGCGCGATGGGTTCCGACCATAGAGTGTCGGACTGCGGTGCTGGTGGATTCGCCGAATGATGTGCGCCGGCGCGTGTCAACAGGAAGAATAAGCTCAACGTGGGCAACAGCATCTGCAGTGGCCGGAAGTAGGCGAAGTAACGCGGTGCCTCGCCGCGGCGAGCGGCAGCCGAATCGAGAACAGCGACGCTGACGTATCCCAGAATCAGCACCGCGAGAGATGCTGCGGCCTGGGGCGCGGCAATAGCCCCAAACCCGCAAGCGAATACCGAAAGTGACGCCGCAACTTCTCCAACTGTCGCGCCACCGAATTGGCGGAAGCTCAAGCCCCGACGCACGCCGCCGAGAAAGCACAGCACCGCCGCTGCCCATATGATGACCACATGGATCAACCATGACGCCCACCCCGCACTAACGAGCACAGCGAGCGCACCCGCTACGATTGGCAGCATGGCGCCCGCACCTAACAGCAGGCTCGAGGCCGGCGCTCGACGCGCTTGGTCTTCCCACCTATAGCTGAGGCGTACCATGGCGTTCGTCGCGGGGCGGCCATGCCCGAACCAAAGCGTCTTAGACTGCATATGACCTATCGAATTCGGACCTCGACATCGGTGTCAGTGAGGGTCAGCTCGTCAAGAGTGCCGGGCACGAGAGACTGCCCGCGTGCTTACCGGTGATCCGTTGGACAAAAAGTGCTCGTAGTCGGCAACAAACTCTGGGGTCACCTCGAAGTGCGGGAAGGCACCGGTTTGAAAAGTGGAAAAACTCCAATTCTGTCGGGACTTCACAATGTGCTCCTGCCGGTAATCGGTGAAGGCTCCGCGCACCCCATGCGAACTCCACACGGGCATCGTCAATTGTTCATAAACACGGTGAATGTCCGCGCTGAATAGCTGCCCGGACATAAAATATAGCGGCGCGAAGGCCGCGCCCGCTTGCCGGGTCGTCCACGTGTCGTACCGCCAAAGCTGCTTGTCGATGTCTGCTGAGCCCCATGTGGCCCGCAAGAAGCGCCGAATCATTGCCGGCCGGGTCATAAATCGAAAAATCGCGGGTCCCCAGCCCGGGCGTCGCAGCAGCGCGCACAACATCGCGGAACCGCGAGTCGTGCCGGGGGCCTCGCGCAGCGCAGAGTGACCGCTGAAACCAGTAGGACTGACGAATGCCAGACTACGATAGGCGGACGGTGTCTCAACTGCGGCCCGAGCCAGAAACTCACTGGAGAGGGACAAAGCTAGCGCATCGATCGGTTCCGGGTGGTATGAAGCGATTGCGGCGACCACGGCCTGAATCGCCCGGGTCATCATTTTGGGCGTGTAACGACTATCAGACCGCTCCGAAAGACCAAATCCCGGCAAGTCGATGCTGATGACCTGCCGCGATCGCTGCAGCCAATCATGCAATGGCCGCACTTCAGCCGCCGACGCCGCGGCGTTAATACTATGAATGAGGAGCAACGGTCGCCCACGTCCCGCAACATACGCATGAACTCGTCCTAAATCGGTCGCGAAGGACAGATACTCACCGTTTAACGCCGCAGGCAGCGGTGCTTGTGCATGGCGACGCATACGTGGCGCGTCGGCCACACGGTTGATTGGAGTGCCTTTATGGCGAAGTGTGGTTTGGTATGACATTGGCGGCTCCCATCGCGTCTATCCTATGTGCTTTATCATAGCCACCCCGCGATTCTTTGCGATTAGGCAATCAGACCGTCATCCTGTAGGCCGGACGCCCACTGGATGTGTTCATGCACATACGCTCCTGCCGATCACCGCCCCGCCATCGGCGCGCCGGATATACTCGATGATCTTCATCCCGATCAAAATTCGATGAAATTCGCTCGCGAAATCGAGATCGCCACCTACCTGTGCCCGGACATCCCGCAAGATGTAAAATAGGCGCGCGCTGCCCGTCCACCATCGACTCAGCATGAACCCCGCGCAGCGCTCGTTCAGAAATCCATTGAGTTCGTTCCGGGTAGCGTTCCATTGGTGGGGTCGTTCTGCCTGCTGCGATTCTATGTACCGTTGTAGTTGCCCTTGCTCCGCACACACTAAAGCTCGGTCGAGGCCGCTGCCGGCCACACTGCGCGCGAGTGCAACGGCATAAACGTGGTTGGTGGTTTCGAGTGCGGCGCCGACCTCGGTGAGAAATCCGAAACACCGTTGAGAGCGACTGGCCGGAACGGTCGCAAACAGCTTTGCCAACACGGCATTGATGATTGAAGCCGCGGCAAAGAAACGGGTGTATTCGAATAGTTGTGCGTCGTAGCTCGCGTACAGTGCGGCGCGCCGTTCGAAGTCCGTCGTTCGATTCGGGTATTTGGGATGCCAGTCAGCGAGGTACCCCTCACGGGACGAGCGCCGGCTGCTGTCGTCCATATGCTCGGGGATTACATCGCGCGCCTCAGTGACGCGTCTCGCCATGCGGTTTCAGAACGACTTTCGTGACTTCATTCTGTCTTTCTTTGAACATCTTGTAGCCGGTGGGTGCCTCTTCCAGACTCATCCGGTGACTGATGAGAAAAGTCGTATCCAGTTTGCCCTCGAGGATCATATTGAGCAGTTGCGGCATATACTTTTGAACGTGCGTCTGACCGCTCTTCACCGACAACCCTTTCTCCATGAGGGCGCCGATCGGGAACTTGTCGGTGACACCACCATAGACGCCCGGAATCGAAATTTTTCCACCCTTCCGACAAGCGATGATCACTTGCCGCAGGCCGTGGGTTTGATCCGTTACGAGTTTCACCGCGGCTTTCACCTTGTCCATCACGCTGTCGACTGTGACGCCATGACTCTCCATGCCGACTGCATCGATGCAGGCATCCGGCCCGATTCCGCCGGTCATCTCCACGAGCGCCTCCCGAACGTCGACCTCCTCGAAATTAATCACTTCGGCGCCGAGGGACTTCGCCAGATCCAAGCGGTGCGGATAATGGTCGATGGCGATCACCCGATGCGCTCCCAGGGCAAAGGCGCTCTGGACGGCGAATAGGCCGACGGGACCGCAGCCCCAGACGGCGACCGTATCCGTGGGCTTGATTTCGCAGTTGTCGGCCGCCATCCAACCCGTCGGCAGGATATCCGACAGGAACAGCACCTTATCGTCCTCGATCCCATCGGGTATCACGATCGGCCCGACATCCGAGTAAGGTACCCGCACGTATTCCGCTTGTCCGCCCGCATATCCGCCGGTCAAATGTGAATAGCCAAAGGCCCCGGTCATCGGGTAGCCGTAGAGAAATTCCGACATGTCGGCGGTTTCGGCCGGGTTGGAATTATCACATGCCGCGAATTGCTGCTGCTGGCAAAAATAGCACTGCCCACACGCGATGACGAAGGGCACGACCACGCGCTGCCCCACCTTCAAGCGGGTGTTGCCCGGCCCGACCTCGACCACCTCGCCCATGAATTCATGGCCGAGCACATCGCCGGCCTTCATGGTGGGAATCGTGTGGTCGTATAAATGCAGATCGGAGCCGCAAATCGCGGTCGATGTGATCTTGATGATGGCGTCCCGGGGATTCACGATCTTCGGGTCCGGAACGGTATCGACTCTGACGTCGTGTTTACCATGCCATGTGAGCGCGCGCATAACTAGGATCTCCTGTGAACAAAGAATGTAAGGCTGTGATGCTTCAGGCCCGCGGCGCGGCGTCTGGCGGCATTGCGGTTGCGATTTCACCGGTTTCCATAAGCTGCTTGAAGCGCCGGAGATCCTGACGAGCTTGGACCTTCGGTTCCTTTTGAAACAGCTTGGCAATGAGTTTGCCCACGCCGCCCGCCGGCGGATCGTAGGTCAGTGTCACGCGGACCACGGTCCCGCGGTCATCCGGGGAATCGAGAAATTCCACCTGGCCGCTATTCCGGACACTGGCGCCCTCCTGCGATTGCCATGCGATGAGCCGGCCGGGGTCATCTTGGGTGATTTCAGAATCCCACTCAACCGTCCTTCCGGCTGGCGCTTCGATGACCCAATGCGAATGCCTTTCATCCTTGATCGCAACGCTATGTACGTTGTGCATGAACCGGGGCAAGTTCGCGAAGTTGCGCCAGAACGCATAGAGTTCCTCGCGGGGTCGATTGATCGTGACTGACCTCCCCACCAAAACGTCACCTTGTGCCAGCGCGCCGGCCTCGTGTTGACCGTGCGGATTCTTTGCGGCTGACAGCGGAGCATCGCCATGTGCCGTGTGCGAGATTGGAGTTGTCATCAAATTTTCCTCCCAGAGGTTAAGTGAGGAGAGTGCCTGCGTGGCTGACTGGCATGCTGTCGTCCTCGATCCATGTTCGGCGTAGGCGCGAACCGGATCACTGCTCGCACGGTGGCGTGGCGTGTCGGCAGTTTCTCGCATCAAACTGCAGCTCCCACCGATATCTGTGGGAAGCTCCACAAGGTGATCTAGCGCTTTAGCTTTTTTACTAACTCGCTGAGGTAACACGCATGAATGCCACCCCCAAACAATTGGCCGTCGTCACCGGTGCATCGACGGGAATCGGGCTCGAGCTCGCACGCCTCTGCGCGCAACAACGGTGGGACCTCATCATCGCCGCCGATGAACCGTTGATCGAGAATGCAGCTCGCGAACTCTCAGGAATGGGGGTCAACTGTGTAGCGGTTGAATGTGATCTTGCGACCGCCGCGGGCGTCGCGAAATTAAATAGCGCCATTCACGCGGCAGGCCGCCCCGTCGATGCCCTTCTCGCCAACGCGGGGCGAGGCTTGGGCAAAGGCTTCTTGGACCAAGATTTAGACGAAGCGCTGAAAGTGATCCACACCAATATCGACGGCACCGTACGCCTGATTCACGAAGTCGCCAATGGGATGCGCAGTCGCGGCCAGGGCCGGATTCTCATCACCGGTTCGATCGCGGGTCTGATGCCCGGAACTTTCCAAGCCGTGTACAACGGGTCCAAGGCTTTTCTTGACTCATTCTCGGTGGCGCTCAGCAATGAGCTCAAAGACACCGGAATCTCGGTCACCTGCCTGATGCCGGGCGCCACAGAGACGGAGTTTTTCGACCGCGCGGATATGACTGACACGAAGGTGGGCAGCGGCGAGAAAGCGCATGCATCCGACGTGGCCAAGACGGGGTTCGATGCCATGATGAAGGGCGAGCTCAAGGTGGTAGCAGGATTTGGCAATAAACTACGCGCCGCCATATCGCACATTGCACCGGATTCAACGCTGGCCGACATGCACCGTGGCATGGCAGAGCCTGGCACGGGCAAAGCAGAGGAACCTAAATCCAAGCGCGAGCGCACCGACCGACCCCGCGCTTGAATATTGCGAGCGCAGAGCCCAGGTCTGATGCACTCGCGATGATGACGGCCGCCTGCCGCTGACCGTGCCGCTGCAGGTAAGAAAGCGCTGAAATCGTGCGGTCAAATTCGCCTACTTCGTCTTGCGACATGCATCACCGAGTTCGCAGCCGGCCCACGTCTTAGCATTGGACGATGTTTCTAAAGGAAGAGAGATGACAAAGCTGACGAGGCGCACGGTGATCACTGCGGGTGCGGCGATGGCCGGCGCGGGCTTACATTCTGGGCCGTTATTTGCGCGCGACGCTGCTGCTGAAGGTGAAGGTGAAGGCGCGCCGAACAATGTTGCTCGGGTGCGGCTGATGGTTAACGGGCGTGAGCATCAGGTCTCCCTCGACCGCCGCACTACCGTGCTTGATGCGCTGCGCGAACATTTGCAGCTCACCGGCACCAAGAAGGGCTGCGACCAAGGGCAATGCGGGGCCTGCACCGTGCACATTCGCGGTGAACGCGTGTTGTCCTGCTTAACGCTCGCGGTGGCGGTTCAGGGTCAACGTATCGACACCATCGAGGGCTTGAGCCCGCCGCAGGGACCATTGCATCCGATGCAGCGGGCATTCATCGACCAGGACGCTTTCCAATGCGGCTATTGCACCCCCGGTCAGATCATGTCGGCGGTGGCATGCGTCCGGGAAGGGCATGCGCGAAGCGATGACGAGATTCGCGAGTACATGAGCGGCAACCTCTGCCGCTGCGCGGCCTACCCGAAGATCGTCGCCGCCATCAAGCAGGCGCGCGGTCTTTTGGAGCCGGCGTAGTGCGGCCTTTCGATTTCACGCAGGCGGAGAGTCTCAGCCAGGCCGCCATGTTGGCGAGCGGCACCGGCCAGGGGCAAACCGATGCGGCGACCCAGTTTCTCGCGGGCGGTACGAGCTTGATCGATTTGATGAAACTCGACGTGCTGCGGCCGAGGCGGCTCGTCGGCTTGAGTGGGCTGCGAGACGCGAACGAGCGGATCGAATTGAATGGGCGCGAATTGAGGCTCGGTGGTTTCGCCAAGATGGCTGCGGTGGCGCGGCATCCGTTGGTGCTCGCGCACTGTCCGGCGGTGGCACAAAGCCTCGCGCTGGCGGCGAGCGCGCAGCTCCGGAATATGGCGACGCTCGGCGGCAACGTGTTGCAAAAGACGCGCTGCACCTATTATCGCGACGCAACCTGGGCTGCGTGCAACAAGCGTTCACCGGGGTCCGGCTGTGCGGCACTTGCGGGCTTCAATCGCAATCACGCCATTCTGGGTGTCGACGGTAGCTGTATCGCGCAATATCCCGGAGATTTAGGCGTCGTGTTCGCGGCGCTGGACGCTCAGTTGGATCTGTTAGGTCCCAGCGGTACGCGGCAAATACCGTTCACCGCACTGCACACACTCGCGATGAACCGGCCGCACATCGAGACCACACTCCGCGAGGGCGAGATCATCACGCAGTTTCGACTCCCGGTGGGGGCGCTCACGCGCCGTTCGGTGTACGTCAAGGTGCGCGACCGCGCCTCGTACGAGTTTGCGATCAGCTCGGCTGCGGTGGCGCTGGAAGTCGAGGGCGGGGTTGTGCGCCAGGCGCGTATCGGGCTCGGCGGCATGGCTTACAAGCCGTGGCGGTCGCTAGAGGGTGAGCAGGCACTCAGCGGCAAGCCCCTGACGGAAGCAACCATGGCGGCCGCCGCCACGGCGGCGCTCGCGAGCGCAAAGACCCACGGTTTCAATGACTACAAACCGGAACTTGGCCGGCGCACGCTGGTGCGCGCGCTCCAAGAAGCGCAGGCGATGACACCGGCGCGAGAAGCTTGACCGTGGCGAACACACTCGCCAGCCAGTTGGGCAAGCCGGTATTGCGCATCGACGGCGTCGCCAAGGTCACCGGGACCGCGCGCTATCCCTCCGACGAACCGGTGCGCAACCCGGCGTTCGCGTATCTCTTCACCAGCACCATCGCACGCGGTCGTATCGAAGCATTCCATCTTGAGGCAGCGCGCGCCGTCCCGGGTGTACTCGATATCTTGACCTATCAAAATGTGGGCAGCGGCTTCGAGGCACCGATGGGGCCGGATGGCAAACCGACCACCACCACGCTCGAGAGCAGCCAAGTGTGGCATGCCGGGCAGATCATAGGTATCGTGCTTGCCGAGACCTTCGAGGCTGCGCGTGAGGCCGCCAACAAAGCCATCGTCAGCTATGCGGAGGAAGCACCGAGCGCGACCTTCGATTCGCCCGGCGTTACCGTTCAGCCGCACAAGCCGGAGAAAAGTCCGGACCCGAAGAAGGGCGACGCGGCGGCCGCGTTCGCGACGGCCCCGGTAAAAATAGACCAGCGCTATTCGACGCCGACGCAGCACCACAATCCGATCGAGTTGTTCTCGGTCACTTGTGCATGGAGCGACGGCAAGCTCACGATCTACGAGCCATCGCAGTTCATGTGGGGCACGAAGGCGTCGGTGGCGCGGCAGTTGAAGGTCAATGCAGACGATGTGCGCGCGATTTCTCGCTTCATCGGTGGCGCTTTCGGCTCGAAGGGGCCCAATCCGCGCACTCAGTGGATCGCGCGCGCGGCACAGCGGATCGGCCGGCCGGTGAAACTAGTGCCAACCCGCGATCAGGGTTTCACGATTGCGACGCACCGCGCCGAGACCCAGCAGCACATCCAGCTCGGTGCGACCGCCGACGGCCGGCTAGTGTCATTCTTCCATGAGGGCTGGGAAGTCACCTCACGGCCATCGCCGTACAATGTCGCCGGCGTCGAGTCCACCGCTCGCATGTACGCGTGTCCCAACATCCAGACAGCGGTGAACGTGGTGCATGCGGACCGCGCCACGCCCGGATTCATGCGGGCGCCGCCGGAAACTCCCTATATGTTTGCGCTCGAGAGTGCCATGGACGAACTCGCGCACGAATTGCGCATGGATCCGATCGAACTGCGGCGCATTAACGACACCAAGACGGATCCGGTGGATGGCAAAGAGTTTTCATCTCGCTCGCTGATGAAGTGCTTCGACCAGGCAGCGGCTCAGTTTGGCTGGAATCGACGCGTGGCGAGTCCCGGTGCGACGCGTGACGGCGATTGGCTGGTGGGAAGGGGATGCGCAACTGCGTGTTATCCCTCCAATCTCGGACCCGCGGCAGCACGCGTCGCGCTCACCGCGGACGGCAAGGCGCTGGTGCAGATCGCGGGTCACGAAATCGGCACCGGGGCATACACGACGGTAGCCATCGTCGCAGCGCGCGCTTTGGGGATTGAGCTCGAGGATGTGACCGTGCAAATGGGCGACAGCAATCTGCCGCCCCTGATGATTGCCGGCGGTTCGAACAACGCAGCCTCGGCGAGCCTCGTCGTGGCCAAGGCATGTGAACAGATCCGCGAACGCATCGCGCATGCGGCGGTAAACACTCAAGCCAGCCTGTTTCACGGCCTCGAGATCAGTTCGCTGGTCCTGGCCGACGGCAAGCTGAAGGGACCCAGCCAAGAAGAGCCGCTCGCAGCCGCGGTGGCGCGCGCCGGGCGGCGGATCGAAGTGTATGTCGAGAATGTACCTGAGGGATTGGCCTCAAGCGCGGTCGCCGACATGGAGAAGGGCAAGCCGTCGATGTTGAGTGGTGCGGATCGCAAGGATTACACAACCTATGCCTTCGGTGCGCACTTCGTGGAGGTGGGCGTGCATCACCTCACCCGTGAAGTGCGGGTGCGCCGGGTCGTCTCTGCCTTTGCCGCTGGCACGATCGTCAACGCCATGGCGGCGCATAGCCAGTTCATGGGAGGCACCATTTGGGGTCTCTCCGCGGCACTGCACGAGGAGACGGAAATCGACGCGAGAGCGGCGAGGTACGTAAACACCAACCTCGCGGACTATCTGGTTCCGGTCAATGCCGACATCCCCGACATCGAGATCATCATGGTACCCGAGGAGGACGAGCGCGTTAATGCGCTCGGGGTCAAGGGCATCGGCGAAATCGGCATCGTCGGTATGAATGCGGCGGTGGCGAACGCCGTGTTCAACGCCACCGGAGCGCGTATTCGCGCCCTACCGATCCGGCCTGAGAAACTCCTTTGAGTTCTCAAAGGCGACAGCAAGAGACTTACGATGTGATCGTCGTGGGGGCCGGACCGGCTGGTCTCACCGCCGCGGTTTACTTCGGACGCTTTCGCCGGCGTTGTTTGTTACTCGAAGATGGTCATTCGCGAGCGCGATGGATTCCAACAAGTCACAACATCCCCGGCTTCACAGCGGGAATCGGCGGGGAAGAGTTCCTCGCCACGCTGAAGCAGCAAGCCCTGCAGTTTGGCGCGGTGCTGCAACGCGCGCACGTGTATTCCCTCGACGAGAATGAGGGCATTTTTACCGTGCGCACCGATAACGGTACGCTGATGAGTCGCTATGTTCTCCTTGCTACCGGCGTACGAGACCATTTACCCGCGATCGAAGGCGCCGAGACCGCCGTGACCCGAAGTGTGCTCCGCGTTTGTCCAATCTGCGATGCCTTCGAAGCCATCGATCAACGAATCGCGATCATCGGCGACGGTGCAATGGGTGAACGCGAGGCTGAATTCTTGCGGAATTACTCGGACACGGTCACCGTGCTGGACATCGGGCCGTCGACCGGTATTCGGACGCCGCCGCCCCCGGGCGCAACCGGGGTCGAACGCATCAGCATCAATCTGTCACAACTCGAGATCAAGGAGAACCGGGTCACCCTGGCTTCCCCGCATGGCGAACGGCACTTCGACGTGGCCTATCTGGCGTTGGGCGCCACGCCGCAACA
>Ga0116226_10002728_pt1 | contig 15450 bp, 11 predicted proteins | sample S1TSphfallax_FD_89692 | JGI IMG/M metagenome (GOLD analysis project Ga0116226, IMG submission 89692) | Host-associated microbial communities from peat moss isolated from Minnesota, USA - S1T2_Fa - Sphagnum fallax MG | ecosystem: Host-associated > Plants > Peat moss > Unclassified | place: USA...
CTCGAGGAATTCGAGGATGCGAGAGCGGCGGCCGGGGTCGAGGATGAGAGACTGCTTGACGCCTACGCCGGCATTCCGCTGCCGCTGCTGCCAGGAACCGCAGTATTTCCCGGTGTGTTTGTGAGTGCACCGGCAGGCGACGACGAGCTGAGTCCGGCATTGGAAGAAGGACTCAGCGTGCTGACTGCGCCACTCGATCCCGACGAGGTGCGCCCCGAAGTGCTTTGCGCTGCGGCTCCTGAAGTGGAGCTGCTCGCACCCTGAATATAAATGCTGTTCAGCTTGTCCGGAGTTCTCTGGAACTCCGGGAGCGTCTCGAGAATCACGTGATACTGATTCGACTGCGTGTAGAGAGTGCTGACCTGCCGCTGCCCGAACGCGTCGTAGAGCGTCGAGTCGATCTGGTCCGGTGAGATGTTCAAGCGCGAAGCGGTCGCGCGGTCGTACTGCAGTTGCACGCTGATGCCGTTATTTAATTGATCGGTCGCGACGTCAGAGACCTGGGGCAGCTTACGCAGCTCCGCGACCATCTTCGCCGTCCATTCATTCAGTTCGCCGGCGTCTGCGTCCTCGAGCGTGTACTGATACTCGGTGCGGCTCACGCGGTCATCGACGGTCAGGTCCTGCACAGGCTGCAGGTAGAGGTGAATGCCGGGCACCTGATCCACGCGCTTCTGCAGGCGGCTAATTACCTCGGTCGCCGTGAGGTGACGCTCGGCCACCGGTTTAAGGTTGATCTGGATGCGCCCGCTGTTCAAGGTGGTGTTGACGCCATCGGCGCCGATGAACGAAGAGATGCCGGCAACTGCGGGGTCCTTCAGTATCTGCTCAGCCAACTGCTGCTGTTTATGGGCCATGGCCGGAAAAGAGATCGATTCCGGCGCTTGCGTGATGCCCTGGACAATGCCTGTGTCCTGCGTGGGGAAAAATCCCTTTGGTATCTCGACGTATTGGAAAATGGTCAGCGCAAGCAGCGCGACAGCGACCAGCAGCGTAAGCGTCTCATATTGCAGCACCCACTTCAGGCTGCGGCCGTAGGCGGCGATGATGCGTTTGAAGCGATCTTCTGTCCAGCGATAGAACCGGTTCTGCTCGGACTCCGGCGTGTGCCGCAGCAGGCGCGCGCTCATCATCGGCGTCAATGTCAGTGACACGACTGCCGAGATAAGAATGGTGATACTGAGCGTGACCGCAAACTCGCGAAAAAGACGGCCAACGATCTCGCCCATAAACAAGAGAGGGATAAGAACGGCAATCAGCGAGATAGTCAGCGAGATGATGGTGAAGCCGATCTGGTCGGCGCCCTTGAGCGCCGCTTCGAGGGGCGGCATACCCTCTTCAAGAAATCGAGAAATATTTTCGATCATGACGATCGCATCGTCGACGACAAAGCCGGTCGAGATGGTGAAGGCCATCAGTGTCAGGTTATTGAGCGAGTAGCCCAGAAGGTGCATCACCGCGAAGCTGCCAACCAGCGAAAGCGGCACGGCGACCGCGGGAATGATCGTGCCTCGCACGCTGCGGAGAAAGACGAATATCACGAACACAACCAGCGCGATGGTAAGAAAAAGCTCGAACTCGACGTCGGCGACCGATGCGCGAATTGTATTACTGCGATCTGTCAGTATCTTCAGATCGACCGAAGCCGGCAATCCAGCCTGTAGTTTTGGTAAGAGATTCTGCACTTCCTCAACGACCGCAATGGTGTTCGCTCCAGGCTGCCGCTGAATGTTGACGATCACCGCTGGTGTCCGGTCCTTCCATGCAGCCAGCTTTGCATTCTCGATGCCGTCTTCAATCCTGGCTACGTCGGTAAGCATGACCGGCGCACCGTTTCTGTAGGCCACGACGACGTCGTGATACCCGGCGCTTGAGAGTAGTTGATCGTTCGCGTTGATCTGATAATTCTGCGCCGGCCCGTCAAAGCTGCCTTTCGCTGTGTTGACGGTCGTGCTGACCAGTGCCGAACGCAAGTCCTCGAGATTGATTCCGTAGGACGACAAGGCGACAGGATTGGCCTGGATGCGCACGGCCGGCTTTTGTCCTCCGCTGATGGTGACCAGGCCGACGCCGCTTAGCTGCGAGATCTTCGGTGCGAGCCGCGAGTCGACCAGGTCTTCCACCTTCGAGAGCGGCAGAGTTTTCGACGTGAGTGCAAGGGTGAGCACCGGCGCGTCCGCGGGGTTTGACTTACTGTAGACAGGCGGCACGGGGAGGTCCGTAGGCAGATAGCCTTGGGCCGCATTGATCGCCGCCTGGACCTCCTGCTCGGCCACGTCGATATTGAGGTCGAGCGCGAACTGCAGCACGATGACAGAGCTGCCATCGGAGCTCGTCGAGGTCATTTGCGTGAGCCCCGCAACCTGGCCGAACTGGCGTTCCAGCGGCGCGGTGACTGCGGAACTCATCACCTGAGGACTGGCGCCGGGATAAAACGTCAGCACCTGAATGGTCGGGTAGTCGGCCTCCGGCAGCGCGGAAATCGGCAGAGTCGTGTAAGCCACCAGGCCAATGACCAGGATGGCGACCATCAGCAGAATGGTAGCGATCGGCCGAAGAATAAAGACCCGGGAAGGACTCACAGAGCGCTCCCGGACTTGCCCTCCGCCTGTGTATTCGCCCCGCCTGCATCGGCGCTCTGCGCAATCTTTACCTTGGAGCCGTCCTGAAGTTTGTCGAAGCCGGTCGTCGAGACGACATCGCCAGGATTGAGCCCGGTCACTGCCGCCTGATCCTGCTCGCGGGTGAGTTCTGTAATATTGCGAATCGTGACTGTATTTCCTGTAACGATATAAACAAAAGCCTGGGTTCCATTGCGCTGGACAGCCGCAGTTGGCACAAGCACCGCGTTCTGCAGGGTCTTGACCAGCAGGCGTGTGTTGACAAACTGATTTGGATACAGGCGCATGTCGGCATTGTCGAATTGGCCGCGAAAGCGAATTGTACCTGTTGTGGTGTCAATTTGATTATCAAGAGTAAGCAGCTTGCCGGTTGCGAGCCTGGTCTGCTGTGAGCGATCAAATGCTTCTACCGGCAGCGAACTCCTGTGCAGGATTTGGCTGCGCACCTGGTTGAGATCGTCCTCCGCTACGTTGAACACAACCGTGATCGGCTCCAGTTGCGTAATCACGACGAGAGGATTCGAGCCGCCTGAAAAAATCACGTTGCCAGGATCGACGAGGCGGAGTCCAACGCGGCCGTTGATAGGAGAACTCAGGTGGCAGTAGCTTAGCTGCACCTGCGCGTACTCAACCTGTCCCATGTCGTTTTGAACAGTGCCTCGATCCTGTTCTACGGCCTGAGCCTGATCTTCGTAGGTTTGACGGGAGATTGCCTGCTTGTCGGACGCCTCCTTGTAGCGCACCAGGTCCATCTCGGCTTGCGCGAGAATGGCGCGGTCATGCTGCAGTGTTCCCTGGGCCTCCTTCAACTGAGCTTCGTAGGGGCGCGCATCCAGATCGATTAAAGCATCGCCGCGATGCACCATCTGGCCTTCCAGATAATGAACCGCGACGACGCGTCCGTTTACCTGGCTGTATAAATTCACCGTCGCAAGGGGCGTCACCGTTCCCAGGGCTTCAACATAGTAGCCAATCGAGCCAAGATGGGCAGCTGCCGTTTTGACGGTCGGGATCAGCGGTGGCTCAATGGCCGCGGCTTTATCTGCTTTCTCTTTCTGTATACCGCTATCGATCGCAGCCACGATAATCGCCGCGATCGATAGCCCGATCAACCACCTCCAGATGCCGCGATGACGCTTGCGCGATGGCTCAGGAGCGCTTATTCGTTCTTGGGGGAGCAGGGATTCTGGATCACTCATCACGTGCGGTCTCCGGGAGCATGGAGGCATTATTGCACGAACCGTACCGGCCGGTTCGCCCTGATGCTAGACTCGTGGAATCGATGATCGATGCAACAAAATATGCGGCCCGGCCTTATGGCTCGTAACGGCACGGCTCGGCCTGCTGCGCAGACGAGGGCTGCGGAGCGTACCGGGCAACTGACCAGCCGTCTGCTTGCGGCCGCAGCAAAGCTCTTTATGGAAAAGGGATTTGAGGGGACCAGCATGGTCGAGATAGCGCGCCATGCACATGCCTCGAAGGAGACCTTTTACCGCTATTTTCCCACCAAGGAAGAGCTATTTCGGGAAGTTGTTTACGCCCGCGCCAAAGAGTTTGTCGCAGAGATGAGCGAGGTTCTGGTCTCGCATGACCCGCCAGCCAAGGCGCTTACTTCATTTGGTGAACGGATGCTCGGGCGCATCCTCACGGTCGAGGCAACGGCACTACATCGAATTCTAGCGATGGAGCGGGAACGCTTCCCGGAACTCATGGGCGTATTTCACGAGAAAGGTCCCGCGCGGGTGCATACCGCCCTTTCGCAATATCTCGCCGAACAGGTCGCCAAAGGCACGTTGCGCAAGATGAACCCATCGATTGCCGCCCGGCAGTTCTTTGACCTGGTAGCAGCGGAGATGCTGATGAAGGTGAATATCGCAGGCTACCCGAACCCGACCCGAGCTCAGGTTCGGCGGAGGGTGAGGGAAGCGGTGGATTGTTTTCTCCATGGTTACGTTATCCAGACTTAAGTCGAGCCCGCGCTCATCGCATCGAATTGCCGCCTGATCACAACAGCGCTCACAAAATTCCATAGCGGGATTTGTGATCAAGCTCTGCTACACGCTGGACGTCTCGAGGACTGCGGACAGAACCTCGGGGCGCAGGGTCTGCCTGCTGCGCAGCATCCGGGCCCAGGGGTCATGCTGGAGGCGATCGCGCCAGCTATCAAAATTCGCGACGGAGTAGCCGGGCATGCCCGCATCAAGCTCGTCCCAATCAAGCGGCACGGCGACACGCATGCCGGCGCGGGCTCGCGGCGAGTAGGGGGCGATCGCGGTCGCGCCCCGCTCATTGCGCAGGTAGTCGACGAAGATGCGGCCCTTGCGGGCGGCTTTCGTCATCTTGATCAGGTAAAGCGATGGGTCGGTGCTCTCGATCGCGGCGGCGACGCCTCGGCAGAAGAGTTTGATCTGCGGCCACTCGGCTGCCGTGTCCGCTGCTCCCGGCGTGATGGGGACAACCAGATGCAGACCCTTGCCGCCAGTTGTCTTGACGAAGCTTTCGAGCTTCAACTCTTTGAGCAGCTCGCGGATGGCGCGGGCACTCGCGACCAGCTTTGGCCATGGCAGCGCTTCGTCGGGGTCAAGGTCGAAGATCAACCGGTCCGGGGTCTCGAGTGAGTCATTGCGGGAGCCCCAGGGATGAATCTCAAGCACGCCCAACTGTGCGAGTGAGACCAGGCCGTCCACGTTGCCGACCGTGATGTAGGCCTCGGCAACGCCGGTCTTTTTGTCCGGAACCTGGGTGCTGCCGAGCGCCTTGGGCAGGCCGACCCCGGCATGCTTCTGAAAAAAGCAGGGCTTCATCGCGCCTTCGGGGCAGCGCACGATGCTCACCGGGCGGCCCTTGATGTGCGGCAGCATGGCTGCGGCCACAGCTTCAAAGTAGAGTGCGAGCTGCTGCTTGGTCACCCCGCTCTGGGGGTCGAGCACCTTGTCCGGATGGGTGAGCCGCGCACCGGCTACGATCGCCGTCGCGTTCTTGTTGGCTGACCTGGCAGAGGTATTCTTGTCTGCCCCGGACGACGGCGCGAGCTCTCCGGGCGCTGCTACCTTTGCAGACTCAGTTTCATCGTTCTCGAGCGCAGCAGCAGTGGGCTCCGCTCGATCACCGGCAGACTCGCCCGCGATTGCCGGCTTGCTCACGCGATGCTTCTTCATCCCCGGTGCGTCATCCTCCCGCACCACCGCGTGCGGCGCCTTGTCTTCCCGGATCCCCTGAAAGGCCGCGTGCCGGATCAGGCCATCCTCGGTCCAGGTGGCAAATTCGACCGCACACACCAGCTCCGGACGAACCCAGATCGCGTCCTTGCGCGCGAGCGCATTGAGCTTCTTGGCGTACGGAGAGTGAGCCGTCCGCAGGGCTTCGAGCCTCGTGCGCAGCATCCGCTGGGCAGCGTGCGAAAACCCGGTGCCGGTGCGCCCGCAATGGATCAGCTTGTCCTCCACGTAGTAGCCCAGCAGCAGCGAACCGATCCCCTGGCCGCCGTCACCGGGCAGGGTAAAGCCGCCGATGACGAACTCCTGTCGGCGCACGCACTTCAACTTGAGCCAGCTATCATTGCGCCCGCTTGAAAAGCGCGAGCTAGCGAGTTTTGAGACGATCCCCTCCGCGCCCAGCTTGCACGCCTCCGAGAAGACCCTGGGCCCAGTCCCGGCGCCTTCGACGTGCTCGTTGTAGCGCAGCGGGTCCGGCTGCTTGCGTAGCACGCGTTCGAGCAGGGTCTTGCGCTGGCGCAAGGGCAGCCCCCGGAGGTTGTGACCATCGAGGTGCAGCAGGTCGAAGACGAACTAGGTAAGCGGATTCGGCGCGCCCTCGTCGAAGGCTGCCTGCAGGGCACCGAAGCTGGTGACGCCGTCTTCGTTGAGGACGACAACCTCGCCATCGAGCAACGCCGCCTGCACCGGCAGCGCGGTCAAAGCCCTCGCCAGAGAGGGCATGCGATGGGTCCAGTCCAGGCCACTGCGAGTGAGCAGCGCGACCCTGGGGCCGCTGGGCAGGTGCTGCACGTGCGCCTGGATCCGGTAGCCGTCAAGCTTGAGCTCGTGCAGCCAGTCGCCGCCCTCGGGCGCCTTGTGCGCTGCGGCCGCAAGTTGCGGCTTGAGAAATGCCGGGAAAGTCTCCTGCGGAGTGTCCGCCAGTTCACTGGCCGGCACCGCTGCCCCCTTGGCGCGGGTGAGGCGCGAGCGGTTGGAGGGCGGCTTTTTCTCATCAGCGGGCCCATTCGCAGGCCTGGAGTTCCAGATATGGTCTTCCGCCGCGGCGATCTGCTCGAGCGATCGCCCGGTCACCACGCTGGCTGGCGCGGTCTCGGTAATTGGCGGGGCATCGGCCGCGTGCTCAAACTCGTCATGCTCCTTGATCAGCAGCCAGTTCGGTTTCGACTCCGGCTTCGCGCCGGATGATCCCGCACGCTCAGCCATGCGCACCAGCGTCCACTTGCCGCGCAGCTTCTCGCCATGCAGCGAAAACTTCAGGCTGCCCTTGCGCAGACCCTCGTCCACATCCCCATGCGGCTCCCAGGTGCCCTGGTCCCAGACCATGACCGTGCCGCCGCCATACTGCCCCTTGGGAATGGTCCCCTCAAAGCCGCCGTATTCCATCGGATGGTCTTCTACTTCGACCGCGAGGCGGCGGTCGCGCGTGACGTAACTGGGCCCCTTGGCCACCGCCCAACTCTTGAGCACCCCTTGCCAGCCCAGGCGAAAGTCATAGTGCAGACGGGTAGCGGCGTGTTTCTGGATGACGAACGGCAGGGCTGTTGCCGCACCGGCGGACGCGCCTCCTATCGGCTCGGCCGTCGTCGAGAAGTCGCGCATGGCCCGGTAGCGGGCCAGCTGCGCGTCCACGGCTTCGGCGGGGGCCTGCCCTGCGCCGCTCTTCGCGCTCTTATCCGGTCGGGGCTTGGTCTTGCTGTCTGCGGACTTTGCCGCTCTGGACCGCGTCATCGGCGCCCTCCATACTTTGCCGGGACAATCAACATTCTGCCATTATGGATGCCGGATGGATCGATGCTGCTTTGCGAAGAACTTCCCCGGGGCAACGATGCGGACCTACTGCGGAGACGGGCCCGGCGGTGTGGACGCGGCCACCTGGCAGGATTGCCCAACAAATGTAGCCATGGCAGCCGCCGGAGCAGGCTGCCGCAATCACGCGGTCCTTGCATTCGCTGGATCGAACGGTTACCCTCGCCTTAGCTCACCAGGCGAAACTACGCACGCGGGATTCGCCTCGCGCAACTTCTGCTCTCCTTCCCTGCCTCTGCCATCCCCCGGTTCCCGAGAGGTCAGGTGCGATGGATGCAAACCTTTACGCCGCTGCCCCACAGCCAGCCGAGACGCGATTCTCCGAGTCGCACAGCGCAGTGACGCCACTTTCGCTGCAACTCCGCCTGGGTACGCAAGCCTTGCACCAGGAAGTAGAACGCGCCCTCGGCCTGCCTGAGGCCATCCAGTCTCTGGCGGATTACGTTCGTTGCCTGCGCCGCTTTTACCAGTTCTATCGCTCCGTTGAGACATCGTTTGCCTCCTTTACTGCCTGGGAGACAGCCGGAATTGTTCTGCCCGAGTATCTCCGCGCCGACCGCATTGCTCTCGATCTTGAAGCTCTCGGCGAGCGCCCCCAGGAGATTTGCTGGGCCGGCAGGGCGGCGCTGCCACTGCTGCCGCACTTCGAGTGCGCTCTCGGCGCCTTGTATGTGGTCGAAGGATCGTCGCTCGGCTCCCAGTTCATCCTGCGCCACGTGTCCGCTGTGCTGGGCAGCGAGATAGACGGGGCCGACTCGTTCTTCCGGGGGCGTGGCGCCGAGACCGGAGGGCATTGGAAGCAGTTTTGCCGTCTCCTTGACGCCTACGGCGTTCAGCATCCCGACGCTGCGCCGCTGGCCATTGAAGGCGCCGCTGCGACCTTCCGGTCCGTTGGCAGGTGGATGCAACTCTAACTGCCACGTATCCGGAATTCCCGTGCTGGCTGGCCCCAGGGTCTGCGCGAAGATCGTTTAGGTCCACCGCGCGTCGCTTCACGGTCATCTTGTGCGAGCATGGCGTCCAGGCCTGCGCTCGTCCGATCCGCAATCAGGCTTAACAAGGCGCCGCTGAACTGTTCTAAAACGATGCACTTGTCGAACTCCCGCTGCTTTTGTTTGCGCCGTGGGCCATCAGTACGTACGCTTTTGAGGATGAGTGCTGTCGCTTGAGGATCGCGATTTTTAGCCCTACTCTTTCAGGGATGGGCGGCATGGAGACTGCGATCCGAAACCTGATGGCAGGCTTCGAAGCGCTTCACGATCAGGCTCATTTATTTCTGTTTGGCGGCTGTTACAACAAGCAATAGCTTGGCAGTTTGCCCAATACATGCTTCGGCAGCCCCCAGGACTCTCGCTTCGTCCGCTTCGCAAAGTATGCCCTCGGCTCGATCAGCGCAATACGCCGCTCGAATCCGGACGTGATTGTTTGTGCAGACACAACGACGCTCAAGATGGCTCGGCTCGGGCGTTTTCTTTCAGGACACCGTGAAATACCGATAGTCTCCTGGGTGCACTTTCCTCTTGCCGAAATCCGCATGAAAGAGGCTCTGCGCAAAGCTGATCTTCATTTAGCAATCAGTTCGCAGATTGCGGCAGAATTGCAAGCGTACATGCCCGAGCAGGCGAAGAACATCTCGATCACGTTCAATGCGCTCCCATGCGGCGACACATTCATCTGCCCTCGTTCAAAAAGCGCTGTATTTCTCTACGTTGGCCGATTGACTTTTGACGACCATAAGCGGGTGAATGACATCCTCCTCGCCGTGTCAAAGCTTCGTGGCGAGTGGAGGCTGAAGATTATCGGCGCTGCTCCGCAGAGGAGGAAGTCAGACGAAGCGCGCATCCGCAAACTCGCATGCGATCTGGGCATTGACAGTCGCATCGAGTGGTTTGGGTGGCACGCCGACCCGTGGAAGGCGGCCGGCGAAGTGAGCGTGCTTGTTTCTTCTTCCGCGCGCGAGGCCTTTGGCATGGTCTTGATTGAGGCCTGCAGCCATGGCGTTCCATGCGTCAGCAGCGACTGCCTTGGACCTAAGGATATTATCGAGCCTGGAATAAACGGCTGGCTGTTGATTGTCGACGATCCGTCGATTCTTCCTCCAGCCGCCGAAATTCAGGCGACCGTGAGTCGCTTTTCGGCTGAGGCCGTAGCGCGGCGTGTCCGAGACGCAGTCCTGCGTCACCCGTATATGGAGAAGCGTTCACTGCGAAAGAGATACTGATACGATGATCCGTCTTAAGGCTGCGACGATAGCCGAGTGGCTCTTCTTCCTGTTTGTTGGTCTCTATATTCTTGTCATCATCAGGTTGCCGCTCTTTCCAACTGGTGATGGGCCGCTGCATATCTATTACGCGAATGTATTTCGAAGCCTGCTCGTCGAACACTCCATCTATAACAGCTTCTACCAGGTACGACATGTAATTCAGCCTTACTGCCTGCACTACTTTCTGCTCATACTCCTGGAGCGAGTTATAACTGCCGAGGAAGCAGAAAAGCTGTTTGTCGCTATCATCGTGCTAAACACTGCATTCGGTTTCCGCTTTCTTGTTCATTCTCTGGGACGCAACGCCTCAGTGGCTCCGTTGTTCATTGTGCCTCTACTCTTCAGTTGGTGTTTGTCGGCCGGCTTTCTCAACTACTGCTTTGCGACCGGGGCACTTTACTGGGCGATCGGACTCTACTTTCGACTGGCCTGCGCCCCACCTAGAGCGGTCCCCTTAATATCCTGCTTCGGTGTGAGTCTCATCGCGCTCATCCTCTCGCACCCGGTGCCGCTGATGCTCTTAGCCGGGGTCATTGCTTGCGACTTAGGGTTCGGACTCGTCGAGCCGCGAGAGGTTCGGCAGGCGCACTGGAATGGCTATGCATGGGGTGCTCTCGCTCTGACGTGCGGCAGCCTCCTTGCGCCGCTTCTCCTGGTCGACAAGAGTCGAGTCTCGTCGATAGCAGCTGACTTGCATCCTCATATCGACTTGCTGAAAGAAATGATCTCCGGCAACCGGCTGGTCATGTTCGGAGGGTCGAAGCCACTCAGCCTCGTGTCGCGCTACGGGACAGTGCTCCTGGTTCCGTTGGCCTGCGCACTCGTAGGGCCGGCTGCATTTTTCCGAGCAAAGCGGCGCAGCATGAATCAGGCCGACAGGCTCTTCGTTATAGGTTTGATCCTTCTCGTCATGACTCTCACCCTGCCTCACGCAATCAACGGCTCCTATTATTTTCCTCAACGCATCTGGGACTTAGCCTGGCCCCTTGCGATGGCGCCTATTGCGGGAAGCGCCATGTCGCGAGGGCAATCGTATTTCCTCATTGCTTTGTCGACAGTTCTTATCACCGCGACTCTCTGGGTGGGATGGCCGCGGCTCCGGCACGCTGCTTCGGTAGAGCAGGAACTGAGCCTGGTGAAGCTCCCAAGAGAGAAGCGCGGCTTGTTTGTCGAGCCGGATGCGGGCACCCAGAACGATGCCGGCGCAATGACTTATCCGGTGTTCTATTGGGCAGGTGCGCGCGCTTTTATGCAGAATCACGACGTGCTGCTCAACAGCCCCTGGATCAGCCAGTCGACGATGCCGGTGCGGAGCGCAGGCAGTGGCTTACTTACGCTGGATAGTTTGCCAGGCAACTACAGTGAACACCCCTCGGATATTTTGAAATTGCTATCGGGTAAGGACCCTGCGCGGGCCCAACTGCTGGAGGAAGCTGACTTTATTTTTTATGCTGACCCTGGCGACGTTCCGGCTAAGGCGCTGGCGAGTATGCAGGTTCTACTGAACAGTCACTTAGATCAGTGGAGATGTCAATCCGCCAATTCCTTCGCGCTATGTATCAAACCATAGGCGACTACGCTGACGTCAGCTCTTGCCGAGAAAGACCAGCGTGACGCCCGCGGCCACCAGCAGCACGCCGAGCCAGCGCTGAGGGCTGACGCGCTCGTGCAGAAAGGTGACTCCGCCGAACGCGCCGGCGACGTAGCTGAGCGCAGTCACGGGGACGACAAAACTCACGTTGTAGAGAGACAGCGCACCGAGCAGGGCAAAGAACGCGACCGCCATCATGCCGACACCGGCCCACATCCAGGGCACCCGCAAGGCCCTCAACATGAGCTTGACAATCTCGATGGGATGAAAGCTGGGCGCTTCGCCGGCGACTTTCATGGCCCGGGAGACGAAGAGTTCGCCGCCGGTTCCGGCGACGACGATGAGCGCGAAGAGCACGAAGTCGCGCACCTAAACGCGCTCCGCGGCTTGAGCATGCTCTGTGACTTGAAGCTGCTCGGAGGCATCCGCCCCCTGCCTGGTCGTGCTGGGACCGGTGCGTGCAACCACAAAGACGCCAAGGCAGATCACCGCAACGCCGGCCCACCGCAGCGGCGAGACACGCTCACCCAGCATGAGAAACCCGAGCAGCGCGACGACCCCATAGGATAGCGACGAAGCCGGCTGCACGAAGCTGTAATCGGCCCAGGACAAAACCAGCATGTAGGCGACGAAGAACGTGATGAGCGAGGCGATGCCAAGCCAGATCGATCCCGATGCGAGAATCATGCCGGCAGTGTGGATCAGACCCGCAAGAGGCCAGATGACCGGCGCGCCGATGCTTTTCATCCCTTTGCCCAGCAGAACATTGCCGAGCGGGCCGGCAACAATCATCACCGCGAGCATCAGGTAGGTTTTCAAGTGGATGGGCGGGTGCTGGCTCATCGGCCCGGCCTCAGGCCCAGGATTTCGCAGGATTTGGCCATAGCCCAATTGTAAAGGTTAGAGCATTTTCGCAGACATTGTAGAGGGCCAGCCACACGCATGGCGGCTTTTGCGTCAAGAAAAGCCGCACACAGCCTTCGTCTATCGCTCTCCATGGATTGTGAAAATGCTCTAAACTGGCAGCGTCGCGGCGTTGCGAATCCCGAAAAAGGGCGAAACTACGGCGTCGTTTCGGGCGTCCAATGCTGCATGCCGGACGCAAACCCAGCAGCTGAACGAGAAAGAGGCAAGCAAGCTTGTGCGGCATAGCTGGGTTCACAACCAGAAACTGGTCTCCTGACTCCAGCCGGATCGTGCAGGCGGTAGCCTCGTTGCGGCACCGAGGCCCGGATCAGCAGGGTGTCTTCCGGTCGCGATCCTGCTCGCTCGGCGGGGCTCGGCTCAAGATCATCGATCTCGCCGGCGGCGATCAGCCCATCTACTCGGAAGATCGCGACACGGTGATCGTCTTCAACGGCGAGATCTATAACCACCTGGCGCTCCGCCGCGAACTCGAAGAGCTTGGCCACCATTTCAAGACCCACTGCGATACCGAGACCGTGCTCCACGCCTTCCTCGAGTGGGACACAGGCTGCTTTGAGCGTCTGCGCGGCATGTTTGCGGTGGCCATCTGGACCGAGTCCGAGCGGCGCCTGGTGCTCGCGCGCGACCGGCTCGGCATCAAGCCGCTCTACATCGCCGAGCGTGGCGAGGACCTGCTCTTCGGCTCGGAGCTCAAGGCGATCCTGATTCACCCGGAGGTCGAGCGGCGGTTGAGCCTGGCCGGGCTCGACTGCTATCTCTCGTTGAACTACGTGCCCAGCCCGTGGACGCTGGTCGACGGCATCGAGAAGCTGCCGGCAGGGCACTGGTTGTGCTGGCAGAAGGGCCGCGTGACCAGGCAGGCGTACTGGCGGCTGCCCGCGATGAGCCCTAAGCCCGTATCGCTTGAAGACGCCAAGGCTGAGCTGGACGTCTTGCTCGGTCAATCCGTACGCGAGCACATGATGGCCGATGTGCCGCTCGGCGTCTGGCTGAGCGGAGGGGTGGACTCCTCGACGATCCTGCACTACGCGGCGCAGGCTTCAAGCACGCGTCTGCGCACGTTTTCGATCAGCTTCGCGGGCCACAGCTTCGACGAGTCCGCCTACATTCGCCAGGTTGTCGAGCGCTACGGAACCGAGCACGAGCAGCTTGACCTCAACCCGGGCGAGCAGCTTGAAGAGGCGATCGAGCAGCTTGCCTACTACTCTGACGAGCCCAGCGCTGACTCCGGCGCCCTGCCGGTCTGGTTTTTGTCGAGGCTGTGCAAGACCCGATGTACGGTGGCGTTCAGCGGAGAGGGCGCGGACGAGATCTTCGGCGGCTACCTGACATATCGCGCCAACCAGATCGCTGCGCAGCTCCGGCGAATTCCTATCGGCGCACGGGCGGTCCTGCTGCAAGGCCTGCGCAGATGGCCCGCTTCGAATGAGAAGATTGGCTTTGAGTACAAGCTGAAGCGGCTACTCGAAGGCAGTGCCATGCCGCCCGCGCGCGCGCACGTTTACTGGAATGGGACCTTCTCTGACCGCGAAAAAGCTGCGCTGTTGCGAATCTCTCCAAGTGAGCCGCAGGCAGGCGCGCTGGGCGCCGTGCTGGCCCAGTTGCGGGCCAGTCTGCCCGGCGATGGCCTCGCGCCCTTTCTCGAATTCGACCAGCAGTACTACCTTCCCGATGACATTCTGGTGAAATCTGACCGGGTGAGCATGGCGCACTCGGTGGAAGTGCGGCCCCCGTTCCTCGATCATCGGATCGTCGAGTTCGCCGCGTCCCTGCCGGCCGAGTTCAAAGTACGCGGCAGCCGGCAAAAGGTCGTACTCAAGGAGTTGATGCGGACCCGCCTGCCCGCCCCGATCGTCCAGCGCAAGAAGATTGGCTTCGATATTCCAGCGCATGCGTGGTTTCGCGGACCGCTAAAGTCACTGCTGCTTGAAACACTCGACCAGGCAGAGGCGGAGCACGCCGGGCTTTTTCGGTTTGATGTGATCCGCTCCTATACGCAACAGCACCTGAACAGGAGCGTCAATATGGGCTACCACCTGTGGGGCCTTACCATGCTTTTCTTATGGATGAAACGATGGAAGATTCAGTCATCGCAGTCCCTGCAATCGAAGGGACAGATGCTCGCTGTGGGCCAGTAGAGAGCGCGCGTCCTCGGCGTCCTCGGCGCACATTGACGCGTACACGCATGTGTAGCAGTGAAAGTTGCAAAATAAATTTAAGAAGAGGGTCGGAGGAAAGATGAGGATCGCCGTTCTTGGTGGTGATGGCTATTGTGGATGGGCTACCGCGCTGCATCTTGCGAACAAGGGTCACGAGGTCGCGATTATCGACAACTTTGTTCGCCGGCAGCAGGACTTTGAGCTCGGTGCCCAAACACTTACGCCCATACGCCCGCTCTCAGAGCGCCTGCAGGTCTGGTACCAACTCACCGGCAAAGCCATCGAACTCTTTGTGGGCGATCTCGCCGACTATGATTTTCTGTCTTCGATGATCCGGACATTCCAGCCCGACACGATCGTTCACTTCGCCGAACAGCGGTCGGCGCCTTATTCGATGATCGACCTGAGGCACGCGGTCTACACCCAGGTGAATAACGTCGTCGGCACGCTCAACCTGCTCTTCGCCATTCGCGAGCTGGCGCCTGACTGTCACCTGGTCAAGCTCGGCACGATGGGTGAATACGGTACGCCGAACATCGATATCGAAGAAGGCTACATCACCATCGAGCACAACGGCCGCAAGGACACGCTGCCGTTCCCCAAGCAGCCCGGCTCGTTCTATCACTTGTCGAAGGTGCATGACAGCCACAACATCATGTTTACCTGTCGAGTGTGGGGGCTGCGCGCGACCGACCTCAACCAGGGCGTCGTCTACGGTACGCTCACCGATGAGGTGGCGCTCGACGAGGCGCTGATCAATCGCTTCGACTACGACGAGGTTTTCGGCACAGTGCTGAACCGCTTCTGCGCCCAGGCTGCGGTCGGCGCGCCTCTCACGGTCTACGGGCGTGGCGGCCAGACGCGC
>Ga0116226_10002729_pt1 | contig 15448 bp, 12 predicted proteins | sample S1TSphfallax_FD_89692 | JGI IMG/M metagenome (GOLD analysis project Ga0116226, IMG submission 89692) | Host-associated microbial communities from peat moss isolated from Minnesota, USA - S1T2_Fa - Sphagnum fallax MG | ecosystem: Host-associated > Plants > Peat moss > Unclassified | place: USA...
CTGCCAGCCATCCGCGATGGAATAATTGAAAGATTCGCCTTGTCACACGCAACAAATTACGGAATGCATCCGCCAATAAAAGTTAATCAATGCAGCAGCCGACATCGGTAGTGATGCAGGACGAATTCGCGTGCCACTTCAAGCCGTATTAGACCAGTTTTGCGCGAATCCACCGTAAAAATCCTACACCAGCGCAGGAAAATTTATGTAAATCCAAGTTTCCTGCAACGAAACGCTGTATGCCGTGCTAAGAATAATCTACCAATTTACAGCAGATTGCCCTCAGATCGGTCAACTTGAAGGGAGTTCAGTTCATGATGCCGGTTTTTCAAACAAGGCATAAAACAACGCATCCTGATCCTGCTCACTGTTGTTTGCAGGCTGCAATTGTCCCGGTGCGGGTAAGCGAATCGCCTTGGTACGCGTTGCAAAAGCGGCAGCTTGTGCTTCCGATTCCTGTGGCCAGTAGGAACACGTAACGAGCAGCAACTTCCCGCCGGGTTTCAACATGCTCCACAGATTGTCGAGAATCTGCTGCGCCAGTCTTGCCAGTTGCGTGCTGTCGCCTTTGCGGCGTAACCAACGGATATCCGGGTGACGGCGCACGATGCCTGAAGCAGTACAAGGCACGTCGGCAAGGATGCGGTCGAAAGGCTGGCCATCCCACCAGTCGCGCAATGCTGCATCGCCAGTTTTCAACTCCGCCCGCAATTGCAATCTTTGCAGGTTCTCTGTAATGCGCGTCAGACGTGTTGCGTCACTGTCGATGGCCAACATATCGACGTCTGCGCATTCGAGCATATGGCAAGTCTTCCCACCAGGAGCAGCGCAAGCATCGAGCACGCGCATGCCATCTTGCAGCTCCAGCATCGGCGCAGCGAGTTGCGCTGCGGCATCTTGTACCGATGCCAGTCCTTCTGCGAAGCCGGGAATCTGCTGCACGGGTAGTGCTTGTGCCAACCGTATGGCATCGGGGCCGATTTCCGTGGCGGCGATACCTGCGGCGGTCAATGTCTGCAAGTAAGTAGTTACATCGGTCTTGCGGCGATTGACGCGCAAGGTCAGTGGCGGCAGCGCATTGCCTGCATTCAACAAGGCTTGCCAGTTGGATGGATAGGTCGCCTTGGCTGCATCGATCCACCACGATGGATAATTCCATTGAGCAACGGGGTTGCGCATCACTTGCGCCAGCAGCGTATCGCGTTCACGCAAAAAGCGTCGCAGTACAGCGTTGACCATGCCCTTCGCATGCGCAATCATCGGATCGGCATTGGCTGCGGTCACTGCTTGATCCACTACCGTGAAGGCGTTGTACGGCATCTTGTCTTCCGATTCGGCTGGATCGGAAATCAGAGCCAGCGCGCAACACAGCAATCCATGCAATAGCGCCGGTTCTGGTTGCTTGCTGGTCATGGACGTGATCAATGCATCGGCGCGACCCAGGTGGCGCATGGTGCGGTAGGAAATGTCTTGCATCGCACCGCGTGCCTGTGGGCTGGCGCGCATCTTTCCTGCGATCTGGTTGAGTGCTTGCGGCAAGGCCGTGCCGGTACGGACAGCGGCGACAGCCTGGGCTGCGCCGGACAGCGCATAGGCCAGTGAATCTGGCTTTAATGAAACGTTGGTCATGTGATCAATGCAATGCTGGCTCGAAAAAGGAGCCGAGGTGTGGGCCGAAGTATTGGCCTAAATGCGCATTGTACCGGGCATGGACGGAGATAGCGCGATTCGCGGTATTAAGTGGATTGCAACCGCGCTTGCATCCAATCTCGGACATCGGCAAATACCGTATCGGCATCGACCTCGTTGAAGACTTCGTGATACATGTGCGGATACGCACGGAACGTCGTCAAATCAGCCGACAATTGCTGATAAAACGTCTGGCTGCCAGCAGCATCGACGATGTGGTCGTCCCCTGCCACCACCATCAGTGTCGGCAACTTGAACCCGGAAGCCTTGGCTTGCGCAACGCCGACGGAATGAATCAGGCAACCAAGCAGGCGGGCGCTGATCTTGCCATGCACCAGCGGGTCTTTCGCATAGGCATCGACTACGGCTTGTGAATGGGACAGGTAACGCTTATCCAGGCCATTGGGCAATGTCAGGCTGGGAGCAATGCTACTCAATACCTTGAACAGAAAGTTCTGTGCCGGAGCCAGTGCGATTTTCAACGCCGGGGAGGACAGAATCAGCGCACGTATCGGTGAACGGTTTTCGGTCGCAAAACGGGCGGCGATCAAACCACCCATGCTGTGGCCAAGCAGAAATGGTGTGTCGCCAATCTGGCGTGCGAAATCGTCAAACACCAGCTTCGCGTCAGTCATCATCGCTTCATTGTCTGGTACGTCACCACGTTTGCCGCCTGAGCGACCATGGCCGCGGTGATCGTAAGCGCGTACGGTGATGCCGAGGTCGTTGAAGAAGCGAGCTACATGTTCATAGCGGCCGCAATGTTCGCCCAAGCCATGCATCAATACGATGCTGCCATGCACAGGTTGGCCGGGATCGGGACGCCAATCGATGGCGAATAGCGCCGTGCCGTCTGCGGCTTTGAGCTCGCGTTCCTGACTCTGCACGCTTATACGCCCCACAGGACGTCGTTGCCCCCTTTTTGCGCAGCGCGCAGCATTTCCAGCAGCGGGAATGCACGTGTTGCAAAGCTGACATGCTGCGATTGCTCGTGATCGTGGTCGTCGCCATCTTTTGCATGATGAGCATCGACGTCGCGCCTCATCTCTTCCGTCGTTGGATGCCGCTTGCTTTCGCCAACCACGGCTTCCAGTTTTGCGATCACATTCCCTGCTTCATCTGCAGTGATCACGCCACGTGTCACATCCTTGTTGATCAAGTCCAGCAATGCCTTGGCATGTGCTTCTAGCATCGTGACTTCGGCTGATGCCTTGGATTTGAAGGTTACTAACATCGTGCCCCCTATATTGTTCATTTGTAAAACCATAACACGATTTTGCCTGACGGTCATCGTTTTGCGATGCTGTGAGGCAAGGATGCGATCCCGGCGATTGACTCAACCGGCCTGGAAAGACGTCAGGAAGGTATGTGCCTCATCACGCAATACGGCAGTCTCCTTACCGAGCACGATCACTTGATAAACGCGATTCCCCTTTGCCGCAAAGTGACCTAGCAACAACAACGGCTCCGATGCGCCGTCCTTATCACGCGTACCTGATGCTTCAATATCTTCGGTCTGATCGATGTCTGCATTCTTGGGCTTGCCGCCGATATTGCGCAACATCGCTGCCTTCATTGTATGCAGCGTGGCGGCGGATTGCGAACTATCTGCCAGCGTTGCGCAACCAATGGCAAAGCTGACACCATCAACCTCGGCGGCCGTCATCGTCATGTTGATCGGTTGACCATCCAGATTGACCGCACGGGTGACCGTAACAGGCTTATCTGGAAACAGCGCAACAAAAGGCGTGTCCTTGCCATGCACCTCACGCCAATTGTATTTCGGACTACACGCGGTCAAGCTGAGCAAGGCGACAACTACGCATAACAGTTCGTTAAAAAAACGTCGTGTTTGTAGAAAATGAGGGCTTTTTGGCATCGTATTCGCGGAAAACATTCTCTCGTCATTGGGGCGAGTTTGTATTATGCTGAAATTCGCATCAAAACGATGCAATGGTGGTGCTTTTCGCTATCGTTTCACAGGCAGGAGCGACTATGCTGAAATACGATTTCTCGGTCAAAACGCGTGGCGGTTCCAAAATCGTCAGCGTCGTCATCGCGGCGAAGGATCAGCCTGAAGCCGAGCGCCGCTTGCGTCAGATGTATCGTGACTGCCAGATACTCAGTTGCGAGACCCGGCACACCGAGGAAAAACAATGGCAGGCGACTTCGCTCGAAGATATCTTGTCGATGATCTCCAAGTGAGTCTGCGTTCGACTCAATTTCTATTCAATGAAATCGCTTGCCATCAACTCTTCCAGCAACTCATCGTAATCGCGCGCACCACGGCTGTTTGGTGCATGATCAAACACGTCCTTGCCATAAGCAGGGCTTTCCGCGAGGCTGACATTTTCCGCAATCCGCGTATGGCACACTTCGCCGCCGAATTGTTCTTCGACAGTACGCAAAACATCCCACGCCATGCGACGCCTGCCATCGAAACGCGTCAACAGGAAGCGGCGGCTAACGCGGCGCTTCAACACCGGCTCCAGCGCATTCAGGGTCTTCGCGATTTGCACTGCGCCCTTGAAGGACAGGTAATCCGCCGAAATCGGCACGATGATGCAATGACAGGCAAAGATCGCGTTCAAGGTCAGGACGCTGATCAGCGGGGAGCAATCGATAAGCAGTGGTTGCCCTTCAGGTACCAGTTTTTCACCACGCAGACTGGCATTGAGGCGATTGACCACGTTGTAGCCCTTGCCGTACAGCGAATCGACCTTTGACAACTCCATATGCGATGGGATCACTTCCATGCCGCTATGCGCATGCCGCAGCAATTCGCGTAAAGGGCGGTTGCGCTGGAACAGGCTCAGCACGGTGTCGTCGCCAGAGTCGGCTGGCACACCGGTAATCGTGCTCAACTGCGCTTGGGGATCAAGGTCGATGGCAAAAGGCGAACGCTCGCGCCGCGACAATGCCGCCGCAAGGTTCAACGCAGTCGTGGTCTTACCCACGCCGCCTTTTTGATTGAAGATCGTGACGATGGTCATGGCAATCAATCAGCATGCGATTTTCGCTAATAGTAGCGCAGCTTATTGATTTGTGGAAAATTGCAGCCAGATTGCGCAGCCTTGTTACAACAGCACAGTGGAGATAGCTTCAGGCAGGAAAGGCGAAACGATAGCCGACGCCATACACCGATTGCAGGTAATCGGCATCGGGCAGCAATTGATTGAGCTTGCGGCGGATGTTCTTGATATGGGTATCGATCGTGCGGTCATTGATATCGCGCTGGTCTTCATGCGCCAGATCCAGCAATTGCTGGCGCGAATAGACGCGTTCCGGGTGCGCAATCATTTCTGCCAGCAGGCGAAACTCCACTGGTGTGAGTGCCAGTGGCGTACCATCCACCAGCACGCGCAACTGCTCTCGTTCAACGACGATTCCAGCTGATGATGATTTTGATGCGGGTTGCATCACACCAGCACGCCGCAACTGTGCCTTCACGCGCGCAACAACTTCGCGCGGACTGAATGGTTTGCAGACATAATCATCTGCACCGACTTCAAGGCCCATCAGCCTATCCACTTCATCGATACGGGCAGTCAGCATGATGATGGGAAGCGTCGAAAATTCGCGCACGACTTTGCACACTCCAATACCATCGAGACCTGGCAGCATCAGATCAAGCAGCATCAAATCGGCACCATTGGTGCGCATGAAATCGACAGCGTTGGCACCGTTGTCGATCTGCTGCGTGCGATAGCCGCTATCGGTCAGATAGTCGTTCAACACGGCGGCGATTTTTGCATCATCCTCAACGATCAGGATGAGTGGTGTTTGTGTTGTCATCAATTTTCCTCACGCACCAATGGCAGCCTTACTAAAATCTTCAAGCCACCCAAGGAGGATGACATTGCCAGTATCCGCCCTTGGTGCGCCTCGATCAAGGACTTGCAGATTGATAGCCCCAAGCCGCTGCCACCACGATCTCGGCTGCGGGCCTTGTCCACACGATACAGGCGCTCAAACAAGCGCATATGCGCACCATCCGGTACGCCTGGGGCGCTGTCTTCCACGCATAGTTCAGCGTACTCGCCATCCTTGCGTAGCGCGATGACGATGTCGCCACCTTCATCGGTATAGCGTATGCTGTTTTCCAGCAGGTTGGTCACAACTTGCGTCAATCGTCCAGGGTCTGCCATCACTTCCAATTCGCGTTCGGGCAGTTTGGCAGTCAACTGCAGGCCGCTCTTGGCGGCGCGCGTTTTAAACCGCTCGGTAACGTCATCCACCAGCTCATTCAAGTTGATGCGGTTGCGCGTATAGTGCAAATCGCCAGCATCAGCCAGCGCAAGTTGATAGAGATCATCTACCAGCTTATTCAGTCGCAGTACTTCTGCATGCAGCGACTCCAGCGCTCGGCCATCGGCCTTGCGTATGCCGTCGAGCAGTGCCTCGATTTCGCCTCGTACAACGGTGAGGGGCGTACGCAATTCGTGCGACATGTCTGCCAGTACTTTACGCCGTTGCTGTTCGTTGTTCTCCAGCGATTGCGCCATTTCATTGATATGTTCGGCCAGCTCAGCCAATTCGTCACGCCCCAGCACTGGTGCGCGTGTATCGAGTTTGCCTTGTGCGATTTTCGCTGTTACGCCGCGCAAAGCCGCAACAGGCCGTAGCAGGCGACGCGCCAGCCACAACGCCAACAGCGTTGATAGCAGTACCAATCCTGCAGCCAGCAGCAAAATGTCATGTATCTGGTTGCGTACGAAAATGCCAGCACTGGTGGTCGGTATTTTCTTCAACGGCATCAGTGTCAATGTGCCGACGACGCGACCATCAACTTCCACCGTGCGTATCAAACCGGAGCCGGGATTGGGTGGTCCGATGATATGCCGCCCCTCAGCATCGTCAAAGCTCAAGCGCTGGCCGAAACCAAATGGGTCGATTGGGGGGCGTCGTGCGGGTGCACGCGGCGGCGCACCCGGCGGGCCATAAGGCATACGTGCTCCGGGAGCGAAATCACGCGGTGGCGGCCTGCGTCCGTCTTCTGGTGGCGGTGGCAATCCATCCTCTTCCGGGCGCGGTGGTGGCTGGTCTTCGCGTGGTGGCGGAGGGGTGGCTTGTTCCACTTCAGGATGAATATCGCCGCTACTACGTGCCACCAGTTCCGATAGTTGTCGCGGATCGCTGCGCAGCCATTCAAAGTTGCCATGCTGACGATATTGATCCGCCAATATGCTGCGTACTTGCTCCAGATGTTCCAACTGCAAGTCGTTGAGATAATTGATGAAGCCGCGTTCCAGATTGCTACTGGTAACCCATGCCATTGCACCAACACTTAACACCACCATGACGATGACGGCCAGTGCCAGCTTGACGGCAATCGTCATACGCATCAATCTATCCTCTGCGCGAGGACGCGAATCACATAGTCATGTGAATGGGTAGGAAATTTCAATGGCATGATCGTCTATCAAAATTAAAAACATTGGTATCACTATAAAACTATTTGCCATGTTGCAGTAGGAATGTGAAGCAATCGTGGAGAAAACGACGCGGTTGGATATATTTTTTCCTCCATTTTTTCTCCACATTTGCAGCGCACGCTTGCATCCATCAACAAAGCCTGACGCTGTCGCGTATTTACTATTGGGGGAGTCACTATGGAGCAGCTTACGCAAAAATTCCAGGATCTGACAGTATTGCTGGCGTCTGCGCTTGCCTTGAGCGCCTGTGGCGGCGGTGGCGATGCGCAGAGTTCGACATCTTCCGGCGCCGCCAGTGCCGCGACAGCAGTGCAAGCAGTCGCAACGGTCAAGGCTGAACAAAGCAAAGCTGCGGTGACGACGCAAGAAGTCCCGGTTGCCATCGCTGATGCCACCGGCACCATACTGACCACTAGCACAACAGGATCAATCGATCACACCAATCTGTTCTTCACTGCATTGGGCAATGGCCGTTCGTGTGCGTCCTGTCATCAGGAATCCCAGGCGTGGAGCGTGACGCCTGCGCAAATCCAGGCGCGCTTTACCGCAAGTAGTGGCACCGATCCGATTTTCAAGTTGGTCGATGGCGCCAATTCACCCAATGCAGCAGTCTCCACATTAGCGCAAAAGCAAGCTGCATACAGTATGCTGTTGACCAAGGGAGTCATCCGCATCGGTTTACCGATTCCGTCCGGCGCGCAATTTACACTGACACAGGTGAACGATCCTTATGGGTTTGCCAGCGCGGCAGAATTGTCCTTGTTCCGTCGCCCCTTGCCGACCACTAACCTGAAGTTTGAAAACACGGTGATGTGGGATGGTCGCGAAGTGTTCAGCAGCACTAATAACACCAATTGCATTGTTAATGCGAATCCTGCACAGTGCTTTACCAGCACCAATTTCGATTTGCTCGATCAAGCGAATTCCGCCGTCAAAGGACATGCGCAACTGGCAAGCGGTATCACCGCAGCACAGCAGCAGGCAATAGTTGCGTTCGAGTCCAGTTTGTACACCGCACAGGTGTCTGATAATGCTGCCGGTAGCTTGAGTGCTACTGGTGCGACAGGTGGGCCGCAAGCTCTGCCTGCTGTGGCATCGTATTTCGGTATCAATGATTTCGTCGCTGGCGATTATCAAACCAAGGTACGCTTCAATCCGAATGTGATGACAATGTTTGGTGCATGGATCAACAACGCGCCGCCTCCTCCGGCACCACCCGCTCCGGGTACGCGTGGTGCACCACCGCCAGCAGGTGTCAGTGCCACTGCGCAAGCGCAGGCATCGATTGCACGCGGCGAGCAGATTTTCAATACGCGTCCGATTGCGATTACCGGGGTCAATGGTTTGAACGACGTATTGAATCAGCCGAACTTCCGCGGCAGTTGCAGTACTTGCCATGACGCGCCCTCTGCGGGTACGCAATCGGTGCCACGTCTGATGGATACCGGTGTTGCGGCAGTAGTTTTGCGTACACCTGATATGCCCTTGTACACATTGAAAAATATTGCGACCGGTGCGACTGTGCAAACCACCGATCCGGGTCGTGCTCTGGTGACAGGCGAATGGAACGACATCAGCAAATTCAAGGTGCCGAACCTGCGTGGTCTGGCAGCGCGTGCGCCATACTTCCACAATGGTTCGCAGCCGAATCTGGCGGGTGTGGTGCAGTTCTACAATCACCGCTTCCAGATGGGTTTATCGCAACAGGAAGCAACTGACTTGACCAACTTCCTGCAATCGCTGTAAGAATATGAAGGTGCGGCAATCAGGTTGTTTGTCGCACCTGTGCAAAGACGCGCATGCCCAGCAAGACGCCTGAGAACAATAGTCCTGCGCCGATCAACACGGTTGCCTCCGGTGCAGTGCCTCGCACAATAAATGCATAGAGCAGTGCTGCTAGTGTCTCAAATACGATCAACTGTCCAGTCAACGTAGTCGGCAAGTACTGGCTGGCGCGATTCCATAACAGCGTGCCAAGCCAGGATGCACACAAGCCGATCACCAACATCAAGCCGACAAAATACATAGGACGAGTGCCAAGCGGGAATGCGAAATTCGCTTGCGTTATCGCATTGCATATGCCGTAGAGAAGGTAGCCAGCCAATGCCATCGGCAGTGTCACCAAACCTTGCGCCGTGGCCCAGGTTGATGAGGCAATCTGCGGATTTTCCTTCAGGTGGCGCGCATTGGTAATCGGATACCACGTCCATGCTGCCAACGCAATCAGGGCGATGATTGCGCCGAGCGCATAATCGCCTCGCGAACGGTGTCCGTCCAGATGCGTCAACTCACCCAAGTTCACAAAAAATAATCCCAATGCAATCACGCAAAGTGATGGCAGCAATCGACTCCAGCATATCGCTTCCGGGTGTTCCCCCAAACTCAAATTCGCTGCGCTGGCAATAACGACAGGTAATGTGCCGATGATCATCGCGGGCAGGGGCGCGTCTGCCAATTGAATCGCACTGGCCAAGGCTGCGTAATACAGCAGATTGCCAACCAGGCTGAGCTTGGCTGCGACCAGCCAGTCGTGCTTGCGCAGTTTGGTGATGCGCCGTCTATCCCATAACACCGGGACGATCGCGATCAAGCCGAAGGCGATATAGCGTCCAAAGGACAGCGCAATGCCGGGATAATCGCTCAGCAATAATGGCGCAATGAAAACCAGCCCCCACATCAGGCCCGCGCCCAATGCACATAGAATACCTACCAACATGTATTTGCCTCATGAGTCACGGCGCCAATGGCCGCATCAAGGGCGATTATGCGGACTTGCCAGTTTGCGGTCTTGTACCAATTTGCTGTTGATATTGCGCAGGCGTGACGCCATAGGCGCGCTTGAACCAGCGGTTCAGATGGCTTTGATCGGTCAAGCCGACTGCTGCTGCTGTTTCCACAGGTGAAATGCGCTGCGCCAATAGGTTCTTGGCTCGCAATGCGCGACGTGCCTGCACGTACTGATGTGGCGTGACGTGATAGCGTGCGGCAAAAGTACGTACGAAGTGGAAGGTGGATAAGCCTGCTTCGGTCGCCAGCATTTCGACCGGCAAAGGGCTGTCTAGATTGGCTTCGATGCAGTCGAGCACGCGTTGCATCGCCCGTGTGCGTGCGGCATCCCTGGCAATCTGCACTTGTTGACCCATGTTGTGATCCGAATGGCGCGTCACCATCGTATCGATCATCGTCGTGAATTCAGAGATAAAACTCAAATCGTCATGTGCATTCCACATGCGGGTAAAACGGGTTTTGAAATGTGCTGCCATCTTCGGATCGTGTACGGTGGCTTGCGGAAAATAAGCATCACGCCCCACCATTTCCTGCAATGCCTGTGGCTCGATATACAGCATCTGGTAGGTCCAGCCGTCGGCTTCTTCCGCTTGTCCGGTATGCAATTCGTCGGGATTCAGAAATACAAGGCTGCCACTTCCTGCCAAGTGTTCGCTACCGCGATAACGGAAGCGCTCGACACCTTGTTCAATCGCACCTATCGAATAGCCATCATGCGCGTGCGCGGCGAATGCATGTTTGACCAAGCGTGCCGAGTACAACTCTACGCCTGGCAGATGTGGACTGGCTTTGAAGGTGACGAATTCGGACGGATGATCGAACATGGATAGTGCTCCGCTAAAAGATCGAGCGTGTTGTCATCGTCGTGAATTTTTCCAGCGCCATCACACCGGCCAGCGAGTTGCCTGCCGGGTCCAGGCCGGGCGACCAAACTGCAATCGCCAATTCACCTGGCATCAGCGCGACGATGCCGCCGCCGACGCCGCTCTTTGCAGGCAGTCCGACGCGATAGGCGAAATCACCCGCGGCATCATAGGTTCCGCAAGTCAGCATCAGCGCGTTCAGGCGTTTGGACGAGCTGACATCGACGATGCGCGTGCCATCCCACGGGATACTGCCATGGTTGGAGAGGAAGCTGGCGGCGCGCGCCAGTTCGATGCAGTTCATCGCAATCGAGCATTGGCGGCAATAGCCATAGACGATATCTTCAACCTGGTTATGCAGATTGCCGAAGCTCTTCATGAAATGCGCAATCGCATAATTGCGGTGTGCTGTCTGGTGCTCAGATGCGGCGACTGCGCGGTCGAAATCTAGTCCCGGTTCGCTTGCCAGCATACGCATGAATTGCAACAGGGCGATATCTGCTTGCACGAAGCGCTGCGCCAGAATGTCGTGGATCACCAATGCGCCAGCATTGATGAAGGGATTGCGTGGAATGCCTTTCTCGTATTCCAACTGGATCAGCGAGTTGAAAGGATTGCCAGACGGTTCGCGACCAACGCGCTTCCAGATTGCATCGCCTTCGCGCGAAAAGGCCAGCGCCAGCGCAAATAGCTTGGTGATACTTTGTACCGAGAACCGTGTTGTGGCGTCGCCCGCCGCGTAAGTGCGGCCATCGAGACAATAGACGGCGATGCCGAATTGTAAAGGCGACACCTGGGACAATTGCGGAATATACGAGGCCACTCTCCCTTTCGGGAGCAAATCTTGCACTTCCTCGCATATCGTATCGAGGATCTGTTGATAATCTATTGCCATATTCGGGCTTGCTTTCTGGGTGCTTGTCGCAAACTGCTGCGCATATCCTATCATTGGAAAGCCTGCCAGGGTTTTTTCGCATGGCAACTTGATACAATGGCAGCAAGCAAGGTTTAACGCTCCATTTGCGTGCGGGTATGGTGCCATTTACATCGTGTCGTTTCCATATGCTGGATGCAAAAATGAGATGGAATGCCGTTCAAACCTGCATGGCAGTCATTTCTCCATCATTGATATGAGTTGGATCGCTACTAGACCATGTTGATAGATTTTTCAGCAAACCCGCGCAAGGCATACGGCTTGATGACATCGGCGATTGCGCCGCGTCCTATCGCCTGGGTCAGCACGCGATCCAAGGATGGCATTGTCAATCTGGCCCCGTTCAGTTTTTTCCAGATGGTCACAGGAACGCCGCCGACGCTGATGATTTCACCTCTGCTGCAAAGTGACGGCAGCCTGAAGGACACGACGCGCAACATCATCGAAACCGGCGAGTTCGTCGTCAATCTGGTGTCGTATGCGTTGCGCGGGAAAATGAATGAAACCTCGTTCAGCTTTCCTGCTGATGTCAGCGAAATTGAACAATGCGGTATTGCTACGCTGGCTGCAGAGCGGGTACAACCACCGCGTGTCGCTGGCGCGCCGGTCAGCTTTGAATGTAAGGTGGCTTCGGTGCAGCCTTATCCTGCCGATAAGCCGTCTTGCCACATCATCCTCGGCGAAGTGCTGGTCGCGCATATCGATGACCGCGTGCTGGATGAACACGGCCATATCGATCCGCGCAAACTGGATTTGATTTCGCGTATGGGTGGCGACTGGTATGGACGCATCGATTCCGACGATAACTTCCAGATGGTGCGGCCGCAAGGATGGGACAAACCTGTGCCGACGAGCACGCCCCCAACATCGATGGATGAAGCGATGCGCCTGCATGCCGCAGCGCGCTATGCTGAGGCGGAGTCGATTTACCGTCAAATTCTCACAACTGATCCGACGCAGTCGGATGCGACAGGTATGCTAGGCTGGCTATTGCATCAAACCGGCAGGCGGGAGCAGGGACTGCCGATGATGCGGAAAGCGGTCAACACCCAACCGAATAATCATGTGCTTGTACGTAATCTCGGTGCGGCCTTGCGTGAGGAAGGCGTGCTGGACGAAGCAATTGTGTATAGCAAGAAGGCATGCCAGATCGAACCGCGTTATGCCGAAGCGCAATTTGATCTGGCCGAGTGCTATCGCATGCAGAATAAGCTTGCTGATGCAGAACAGGTGTATCAGGAAGCGGTACGCCATAAACCGGATTACATCGATGCCTGGGTACATCTCGGTTTGGTGCAGCAATTGCAGCGTGAGTTTGATGCTGCGGAGATTAGCATCACCAGGGCGCTGGCGTTAAATCCACTGCTGGTGCAAGCGCACATGAATCTCGGTGTGCTGTATCACGCGCGCGATATGCACGAGCCAGCGATTGCCTCGTATCTGCGTGCTGTCCAACTGGACCCTCGGTTGACCGTTGCGCACTACAATCTGAGCGTGTTGCTGCACGATGTTGGCCGCCATGCAGAGGCGGAAGCCAGCTGTAGGCGCGCGCTTGCCTTGGATCCCGGCTATGCCGATGCGCATTTCAGCCTTGCTACGTTGCTGCTGCAGAAAGGGGATTTTGCACAAGGCTGGCGTGAATACGAGTACCGTTGGTTGTTGAAAAATGCAAAGAAAATTGTCGAACCACAAGCGCCATTGTGGGATGGTGTTGCTGACTTGCACGGCAAGACCATCCTGATCCATGTCGAGCAGGGATTGGGCGATACAGTACAGTTTGCGCGTTATGCAAAGTTGCTTGCCGAGCGTGACGCAATCGTCTGGGCAGCAGTGTCGGACACCATGCGGATATTGATGCAACGCTGTGTTGGCGTATCGGCGGTATTTTGCAGTGCCGATGAGTTACCTCCTGACTACGATTATCACTGCCCGATGCTGAGCTTGCCCTTGTTGTTCGGGACGGACTTGAGCAGCATCCCCGCGGATGTACCTTATCTGTCAAGTGATCCGATCGTCAGTAGTGAGTGGGCGCAACGCATCGGCAAGACAGCTGCCTTGCGTGTCGGCCTGGTGTGGGCGGGAGGGCAACATAATGATGTCGATATGGCTTATGCCATCGACCGCTTGCGTAGCCTGCATCTCGATCAATTGCACCCCTTGCTGGAAATCGAAGGTGTCGAATTCTTCAGCCTGCAATTGGGTGACGTCGTACAGGCGCAACTTGCGAAATATCCGAAGATTATCGACTACACGGGACTGATACACGATTTCCATGACACAGCGGCCTTGATTGACAATCTTGATCTGGTCATCAGTGTCGATACTTCTGTTGCGCATTTGGCTGGTGCACTCGGCAAGCCGGTATGGATGCTCAACCGTTTCAATTCCTGCTGGCGCTGGTTGAGGGATCGTAGCGATAGTCCCTGGTATCCGAGTATGCGCATCTTCCAGCAACCTCGCTTCGGTGATTGGAGCGGTGTGGTTGATGAGGTAACGCAAGCGCTGCGCGAAATGGTTGGCGAGGCTGGCAGTGGAACTCAGCATGTGGAAGTTGGTCCCGATATGCAGCAAGCGTTGATGCATCATCAGGCGGGACGCCTACCGGAAGCCGAAGCGCTGTATCGGCAAGTCCTCACGGCGCAACCACGCCATGCAGATGCATTGCACTATCTGGGCATGCTGGCGCATCAAAGCGGGAGGCAGGAAGAATCAATCCACCTGATCCAGCAAGCTATCGATACCGATTCCCGTAATGCGCTATATCACTTCAATCTCGGCACGATCTATCGGCAAAGCGGTGACTTCGCGGCATCGATAGCGAGCTACAAGCAAGCGATAGCACTGAAGGATAATTTTGTCGATGCGTATTACAAGCTTGGCATCAGTTATCAACAAGCCCGGTTGTTGCCTGAAGCGGAGGCAAGTTATCGACAAGTGATCGTGCTGTCATCCGATCATGCTGGAGCACACAATAACCTTGGCAATGTATTGCAGGACATTGGGCGTGCCGTCGAAGCAGAAGCCTGCTATCGACAAGCTTTGCGTATTAATCCCAATTTCGCTGATGCCTACCTGAACTTCGGCAACCTGCTTAAAGCTACCGGGAACCTGCGCGATGCCGAAATGAACTATCGGATGGCGTTGGAGTTGCAGCCGAATTACACGAAGGCGCACAGCAACCTTGGCGTACTACTGGTGCAGCAGGAACGTTTCGAGGAAGCCGAACAAAGCTATCAGCAAGCGTTGGCCCTGCAGCCGGACTCTGTCGATATCTATATGAACCTGGGATTTGCCATGGTCGAGCAACATCGCTTTGCTGAAGCGGAGCAGTACTTCCGGGGCGTATTGCGCTTGCAGCCCGAATTTGCGGAGGCGTATAACGATCTCGGCATCGTATTGCGTGAGCAGGATAAGTTCGAAGAGGCAGAAGCGGCATTTCGTAAAGCACTCGCATTACGTCCAGCGCTGTTGGTCGCATACAATCATCTTGGCAATCTGCTCAAGCAAACATTCCGTTTCGATGAGGCGTACGAGGCGTATTCTGCTGCTGTGAAGATTGATTCCGACTTTGCATCGGCGCACAGCAACCTCGGCGTGTTGATGCAGGAACAGAGTCGTACCGTAGAGGCTGAAGCTCATTTGCGCCGGGCTCTCCAGATTGATCCCGATTTTGTCTTTGCGCATCATAATCTGGCAATTGTCTTGCGCGATCAAGGGCGGCTGGACGAAGCCGAAGCCAG
>Ga0116226_10002730_pt1 | contig 15448 bp, 15 predicted proteins | sample S1TSphfallax_FD_89692 | JGI IMG/M metagenome (GOLD analysis project Ga0116226, IMG submission 89692) | Host-associated microbial communities from peat moss isolated from Minnesota, USA - S1T2_Fa - Sphagnum fallax MG | ecosystem: Host-associated > Plants > Peat moss > Unclassified | place: USA...
CCCCGGCGCGTCGGTCGAAAGCCACTTCATGCCGCGATCGCCGCACGGAAGCGCGCAATCCAGGCGCCAATCTCCTCCGCCCGTGTCTTCAGCGCCGTCCGGTTCACGATCAGCCGGCTGGTCACCTGCGCAATCACCTCCGTCTCCCGCAGCCCGTTCGCCTTTAAGGTCGATCCCGTCTGCACCAGGTCCACGATCAGCCGCGAAAGCCCAAGCCCCGGCGCCAGCTCCATCGCGCCGTTCAGATGCACCACCTCGGCATGGATGCCGCGCGCCGCATAATGCCGCCGCGCCACATTCGGATATTTGGTCGCAACCCGCACCGTCGACCACCTGGCCGGGTCATCCAGCGCCTCGTCCACCGGCGCCGCCACACTCACCCTGCACGCCCCGATGCCCAGATCCAGCGGCGCATAGATTTCTGGGTAATCGAACTCCATCAGCACGTCGGCCCCACAAATGCCGATCTGCGCCGCCCCATAGGCCACAAATGTCGCCACATCGAACGGCCGCACGCGCACCACATCCAGCGCCGCATGGTTGGTGGGAAAGCGCAGCCGCCGGCTGTCCTCATCGGTATAGTCGGCCGTCGGCTCAATCCCAGCCCGCGCCAAAAACGGCCCGCATTCCCCAAGGATGCGCCCCTTCGGCAGGGCCAGGATAAGCGGGGTTGCCGGGTCGGCTTCGCTGAGCGGGGCGGTCATGCGGGCGGCGACTAGCACGGCCCTGAGGCGAAGTCAGGTCAAGCATGTTCTTTTCTGAAGAAAAGGCGGAGCCCGCCCTGCGGGAACCAAAAGACCTTTGCTTCTGGCGCCCGTTCAAAAATACGGGACATGGCCGGTAGGATGGGTGAGCGAAGCGTCACCCATCACTCAACGCGCTCGATATCCGCACCGCAAGCCCCGAGCTTGCGTTCCACTGACTCATACCCCCGGTCAAGGTGATACACCCGGTTCACCACGGTCTCCCCGCGCGCCGCCAGCCCCGCCAACACCAGCGAAACACTGGCCCGCAGATCGGTCGCCATCACCGGCGCCCCCTGCAAAACCTTCACCCCGCGCACAATCGCCGATGCCCCATGCACATTGATCAGCGCCCCCATCCGGTTCAGCTCCGGCGCATGCATGAAGCGGTTCTCGAAAATCGTCTCGGTAATCATTGCGGCCCCTTCGGCCACCGACATCAAACTCATGAACTGCGCCTGCATATCCGTGGGAAATCCCGGATAAGGCTCGGTCTTGATATCCGTGCCATGCAACGTGTTCAGCCGCCGCACCACCAGCCCGTCCGCCGCCTCGCTCACCTCCACCCCGGCCTCCGCCAGCGCCACCGCCAGCGCCGCCATATGATCCAGCCGCGCCCCCACCAGCTTCACCACGCCACCCGCGATACCAGCCGCACAAGCATAGGTGCCGGTCTCGATCCGGTCCGCCACGATATGGTGTTCCGCCCCGTGCAGCGCCTTCACGCCCTCGATCGTCAGATGATCCGTGCCGATCCCCTCGATCCGCGCCCCCATCGCCACCAGGCAGTCGGCCAGATCGCTGATCTCCGGCTCCCGCGCCGCATTCGCCAGCGTCGTCCGCCCATTCGCCAGGCTCGCCGCCATCAGCAAATTCTCCGTCGCCCCCACCGAGACGAACGGAAACACAATGTCGGCCCCCTGCAACCCCTGCGGCACCGAGGCATGCACATAGCCGCCCTCCAGCCGGATAATGGCACCCATCTGCTCCAGGCCCTTGAGATGCAGGTCCACCGGCCGCGCCCCGATCGCGCATCCCCCGGGCAACGAAACCACCGCCTCCCGGCAGCGCGCCAGCAACGGCCCCAGCACCAGGATCGAGGCGCGCATTTTCCGCACGATGTCATACGGCGCCATCGTATTGGTGATCCGGCCGCCAAGCGAAAACACCCGCTTGTCCTCACCCAGCCGCTCCACCGCAATCCCATGCTGCGCCAGCAACGCCGCCATCGTGTCCAGATCGGCCAGCAACGGCACGTTGCTCAACGCCAGCCTTTCGTCGGTCAGCAATCCCGCCGCCATCAGCGGCAGCGCCGCGTTCTTCGCCCCGCGGATCACAATATCGCCGTGCAACGGCCGGCCGCCGCGAATCAGAATTCTATCCATCGTCGATTAACTACCTGGCTTGAAGCGTCGCGCAAAGCCGTAGGGCGGAACGCTTCCGCCTCTCTCCCCCCGCGCCCAAAACTCAAAGCCGCGGCAACGCCACCCCACGCTGGTGCATATATTTCCCAGCCTTGTCCGCATAACTCACTTCCGGCGGCGACGCGCCCTGCAGAAACAGGAACTGGCAAATGCCCTCATTGGCGTGGATCTTCGCCGGCAGCGGCGTGGTGTTGCTGATCTCGATCGTCACCTGGCCTTCCCACTCCGGCTCCAGCGGCGTCACATTCACAATGATCCCGCATCGTGCATACGTGGACTTGCCAAGGCAGATCACCAGAATATCGCGCGGGATCCGGAAATACTCGATGGTGTGCGCCAGCGCGAAACTGTTCGGCGGAATGATGCACACCGGCGCCGTGCGCGTTACAAAACTCTCCGCGCGAAAATCCTTCGGATCGACAATCGCGCTATCCACGTTGGTGAAAACCCGAAAATCCTCGGCCACCCGCGCATCGTAGCCGTAGCTCGAAAGCCCGTAGCTGATTACCCCGTGGCGTTTCTGCGTCTCGACGAACGGATCGATCATCGCATGGTCCACCGCCATGCGCCTGATCCAATGATCCGGCATTACCGGCATGGTCGATCCAAATCCGCCTGTTCCTGCTGCACCTCGCGCGCCCGCGCCTGAACCTTCCGTTTGCGCAAATTCTCCCGCAACGCCTCCGCCTCACGCGCCCGGCGCGCCTCAGCCTCGGCCTGCGCGCGCGACGTCACGATAGGGCAGGGCGGTTCAGCATCCATCCCGCGCTCAAAGCAGCAACCGCCCCCCAACGCAAGCGATACCATCCAAACTCCCTCGCCCGCGGAGCGGGAGAGGGAAGGGGCCCGCCGCGAAGCGGTGGGAAGGGTGAGGGTTCTCGGCCAGGGCACGTGTCGAAATCCCAGCGCCCCTGGCCTTTCTCACCTTTTGATGCAAAACACCCCGCATGCTGCCCCTCGTGCTGGACCTCGACGGCACGACCGTCCTCACCGACACACTCGTCGAAACCGCGCTGCGTGCGCTCGCCGAATCTCCCCGCACATTCTTCTCGCGTCTCTCCCGCATCTTCGGCCCCCGCGCCGCCTTCAAGCGCGCCATGGCAGATGCACACGCCATCGACCCGGCCACCCTCATCTACAACGATGCGGTGCTCGATCTCGCGCGCCAGGCAAAAGCCGAAGGCCGCCCCGTCTTCCTCGTCACCGCCGCCGACCAGGCCGTCGCCGACCGCGTCGCCAAACATCTGGGGCTGTTCACCGGCGTCTTCGCCTCCGACGGCACCACCAACCTCAAAGCCGAAACGAAGGCCGATTTCCTGACCGAACGCTTCGGCGCCAAGAACTTCGATTATGCTGGCGACGCCGAGGCCGACCGCCCCGTCTGGCGCCAGGCCAGGCTCGCCATCGTGGTCAATGCCTCCGCCCGGCTGCTCGCCCAGGTGCGGGCCGAGTGCCCCGAGGTGCAGGTCGTCGGCCTCCCCCGCCCGCCCTCCGAAACCCTTCGCCTGATGGCCCGCGCGCTGCGCGTGCATCAATGGGCCAAGAACCTTCTGCTCTTCGCCCCCATCATCGCCGCCCATCGCAGCTTCGCGCCGGTGATGCTGCAAGCGATCCTGGGCTTCTTCGCCTTCAGCTTCTGCGCCTCGAGCGTTTATCTGCTGAACGACCTGGTGGACTTGCCGCACGACCGCGCGCATCCCACCAAGCGCCGCCGCCCGTTTGCCAGCGGCGCGCTGAACCTCGCCGCGGCCCCACCCCTGATCGCAGTATTGCTGGGCGTGTCGGCCATCATCGCGATGCGTCTGCCGCATTCATTCCTGCTGATGCTGGCAGGCTATTACGTCTGCACCCTGTCCTACTCCTTCATTTTAAAACGTCAGGCGGTGTGGGACGTGATCATGCTCGCCGGCCTCTACACCATCCGCATCTTCGCCGGCGGCGCCGCCACCCGCATCCCGGTGTCGCCCTGGCTGCTCGCCTTCGCGATGTTCCTGTTCCTGTGCCTGGCCATCGTCAAACGCCTCACCGAACTCACGCAGTACGTCCGCGCCGGCGGCGAAACCAAGCTGAAGGGCCGCGGCTACTTGCCCGAAGATCTCGACATGCTGCGCAGCATGGCGGCTGCCAGCGGCTACATGTCGGTCCTCGTCATGGCGCTCTACGTCAACAGCGCCGAGGTCCTGCCACTTTACCGCCACCCGAGCGGGCTGTGGGCCCTGTGCCCCATCCTGCTGTTCTGGATCAGCCGCGTGCTGATGCTGGCCAATCGCGGCCAGATGAATGAAGACCCGGTGGTGTTCGCCCTGCGTGACCGTGTCAGCCTGCTCGCGGGCCTGGTCAGCCTGATCGCCATCGTGGCCGCCACGCTATGAGCCAGGCCGTCGTACAATCCCGCTTCTCCCCCGGCGGTTTCGGCCGGCTCGAGCGCATGGTGGTGTTTTCCGCGATCGCCTTCGTCGTGATGATGTTTGCCGCCACCGTCGTTTCAGGCGGCCACGGCACCCTGGCGGCCTTGCGCGCCGTGCCGACCCATATTTTCGCGCTGATGTTGGCGCTCTCTTGCCTCAACTACATCTGCCGGGCGCTGCGCTGGCTGGTGTTCTCCTGGGCCATGCATGTCCGCGTCCCGGCCCGCCTGAACGTGCTCTATTATGTCGCGGGCTTTGCAATGACGACCACGCCCGGCAAGCTGGGCGAAGCCTTGCGCCTGTGGCTGCTGCGCCGCGCCCATGGCTGCCACTACGCCGACACCGTCGGCCTGCTGATTGCCGACCGACTTTGGGATGCGGTGGCCATGGCCGTCGTTCTGTGCGCCACCGTCGCCTGGCTCGCCGCCTATCTCTGGATCAGCCTCGCCGCCCTGGCCATCGTCTGCGGCGTTACCTTCCTGTGCCTGAAACCTTCGCTGCTGCTCGCCGGCGTGCGCCTGGCCGCCGGCGCCGCACCGCGCCGCCGCCGCATGTTCGCCACCTGGCGGCGCAGCCTCCGAAAACTCCAAAACCTCGCCCGGCCGAGCGTGTTCGCCCTCGGCCTGGCCCTGGGCATCGCCGGCTGGTTCTCCGAGGGTTTCAGCCTCTTTCTGCTCGCCCACGCCCTCGGCGCCCACGTAAATGCCATGGTATGCGTATTCATCTTCTCCTTCTCGATGATCGTCGGCGCCATCTCCATCCTGCCCGGCGGCCTGGGCAGCACCGAGGCCACCATGGCGGGCCTTCTGGTTCTGCAGGGCGTCCCTTTGCAGACTGCCATTTTCGCCACCGCCATGGTGCGCATCACCACCCTCTGGTTCGCCGTCTGCCTCGGCATGCTCGCACTCCCCGCCGCCCTGCGCGTGCCTGCCGCACTCCCCAAATCCCCTTCGCCGTATGGGGAGGGTTAGGGTGGGGGGTCGCCCCGCAAAGGCCGTAGGATGGGTAAGCGCAGCGTCACCCATCACTCACTCCCGGCCGTAATGGAACCCGCCCTCGCAATCCTGTCCGGCTGGGGCCGCGCAAAACGCTCCCCCAGCGTCACCCTCCGCCCCGCCGACACCCCCGACCTGCTCACCGCCTTCGCCGACCCGATCGGCCGCGCCCACGGCCTCATCGTCCACGCTGCCGGCCGCGCCTACGGCGACTGCGCCCTCAACGACCAAGGCTCCGCCGTCCTCACCGCCCCCCTCAACCGCATCCTCTCCTTCGATCCCGCCACCGGCCGCATCGACGTCGAACCCGGCGTCACCTTCCGCCAACTCGCCGACACATTCCTGCCGCAGGGCTACCTCGTCCCGGTCTCCCCCGGCACCGGCTTTGCCACCATCGGCGGCGCCGTCGCCAACGACGTTCATGGCAAGAACCACGAGCAGGTCGGCAGCTTCTGCCACCACATCGAGTCCCTCGACCTGCTCACCCCCAGCGGCCGCGTCCACACCATCGGCCCCACCATCGAGGCCCCCCTCTTCGCCGCCACCTGCGGCGGCCTCGGCCTCACCGGCATCATCACCCGCGTCGCGTTCCGCCTCAAACCGGTCCCCGGCCCCGCCGTGCAGCGCCGCGTCCGCCGTGTCGCCGATCTCGATGCCTTCCTTGCCGCCATGCAGGAGGAAGCGGCCGCCACCTACAGCGTCGGCTGGATCGACGGCACCGCGCGCGGCCGCAATCTCGGCCGCGGCATCCTGGAAACCGCCGAACCCGCCGCGCTGGACTTGCCCAAGCCCGCCGCGCGCACTCTGCGCATCCCGTTCAACTTCCCCGAAAGAGCGCTGAACCCGCTCACCATAAGCGCCTTCAACGAACTCTATTTCCGCAAATCCCCCCGCACCCCAACCACAAGCCCGGTCAGCTACGAAAAATTCCTCTACCCGCTCGACGTCCTGCGCGACTGGAACCGCATCTACGGCGTTCGGGGTTTTCACCAGTTCCAGAACGTGGTGCCTTTCGCCACCGGCGCCGCCGCCCTGCGCGAACTGCTGGAGGTGATTGCGGCCTCCCGCCGCGCCTCTTTCCTAGCGGTGCTAAAGCGCCTCGGCACCGCACAGGGTATCGGCCCTCTCTCTTTCCCCATGCCCGGCTACACGCTGGCGCTGGATTTCCCCGCCGGCCCCGGCATCGAGGCGCTCTACGCAAACCTCGTCGCCATCACGCTCAAATACGGCGGCCGCGTGTATCTGGCGAAGGACGCTCTACTCACCGCCAGTGCCTTCCGCGAGATGTATCCGCGCTGGCGCGATTTTGCCGCCATGCTCCACGAGATCGACCCCAAGGGCCGCCTGCAATCCGACATGTCCCGCCGCCTGCGCCTGCGCGACCGCGGCGCATGAGCGCGCATCGCCGCATCCGTCTTCTCTTCATCCTGGTCGGCCCTTTGGGCTGGCTCCTGTTCTGGGCCGTGTTTCACACCGTGCCGGGTCAGGACTGGGTGGTGTTCCACACCGCCGCCGCCCTCTTCCGCGCCCATGATTTCACCACGCTGGCCGACCCACGCGCCTTCACCGACGCGCTGAACCGCACCCACACCGCCTGGTTTCCCAGGCCCATCTCGGTTCTCCACCCCTTCATCTATCCGCCGGTCACCCTGATGCTGGCGCTGGCTTTTGGCTGGCTGCCCTACATGGCCTCGCTTTGCGCCTTCCTGGGCGTCACCATCGCTGCGATGGCGGCCAGCCTCTGGCGCTGGCAGGCCAACACGGCCGGCCGTTGTGCCCTTGTGGGCTTTGTTCTCCTCTGCCCGGCCACCGCTTACGCCATCGGCGCCGGCCAACTCAGTTTCCTCATCGCCGCCGCGGTGATGGCCGGCATGGCGCTGCTGGACACGCGCCCCTTCCTCGCCGGCGCCGTTTTCAGCCTGCTCTGCCTGAAGCCGCAATTCGTCCCGCTAATCCCGGTGGCCCTGCTCGCCGGCTGCCAGTTCCGCGCCATTGCCGGCGGCTTCGCAGGCGGAATTTGTCTGGTGGCGCTCAGCGCCGCCATCACTGGCCTCCAAACCTGGACCGAGTGGATACGTTTCGCCACCGGCGCCAACCCAGCGCTCGGCCAGATGATCGATGTCGTTCGCGTCTACGACCAGAGCGTCCATACCTGCCTGCGCATCCTCGGCGTGCCCGACGGCATCGCCGGCATCGCCCAGATCGCCGCCATCCTGCTTGCCGCCGCCTGCATCGCCTACGCCTTCGGCCGCCGCGTCTCCCTGCGCCAGCGCACCATTGTTCTTCTGCTCGGCCTGGTCGCCGGCGCCGCCCATATCGGCGACTACGACCACGTGCTCCTCGCCATCGCCGTCATGCTGATCCTGCTCGGCGACCGCCCGTTGCGCACCGGCGAGGCGCCCCTCGCCGCCGCCGTCTGGCTGGCTACGATGTTCAATCCGCCAGCCTTGATCGCCGCCTTCGGCTCCCGCCTGCTCACCGACTTGTCCGCGCTCACCTTTCTCCTGCCGATTGCGCTGATGCTGCTCGAAAGTCAGCAAGGCAAGGCAAGCAAGTTCTTTTTTGAAAAAAAGAACCAAAAAACTTTTACGTCCTCGCCAGCGGCAAATTCGAGGCTCGGCATGGAATGTGACGCCGCCAGGAAGTAAAAGTCTTTTGCTTCTTTTCTTCAGAAAAGAAGAACTTTCTTACTTCTCCTTGCCTGCCGCTCGCGCGCCCACCAGTCCCGCCGCGAAATCGCCCGCGTCGAAGGGCCGCAAATCGCCCGCCTGTTCGCCCACGCCCACCGCGTGGATCGGCAAACCAAATTCTTCCGCCAGCGCCACCACGATGCCGCCGCGCGCGCTGCCGTCCAGCTTGGTCACGATCAGCCCAGTGAGCGCCACCATCTCCTTGAACACACGCACCTGCTGCACGGCGTTCTGCCCGGTGGTGGCATCCAGCGTCAGCAGCACCGAATGCGGCGCGGAGGCATCCTGCTTGCGCAGCACACGGATAATCTTCTGCAGCTCCTCCATCAGCGCGGATTTGTTGTGCAGCCGGCCGGCGGTATCGATCAGCAGCACATCGGCGCGGTCGGCGGATGCTTTCGTCAGCGCATCGAAAGCAAGACCGGCCGCATCTGAATTCGGCGGCGCGCTGATCACCGGCGCGCCCGTGCGTTCGCCCCAGATTTGCAGTTGCTCCACCGCGGCGGCCCTAAAAGTGTCGCCGGCGGCCAGAACCGGCCGAAGCCCTTCCTTCTTGTACTGTAAAGCCATCTTGCCGATCGTGGTGGTTTTGCCGGTGCCGTTCACGCCCACCATCAGCACCACATGCGGCGTCTTCGTGCGATCCAGCACCAGCGGCCGCGCCACCGGCGCCAGGATGTCGGCGATCTCCTTTGCGAGCGCCGCCTTCACCTCCGCATCCGTCACCTCGCGGCCGAACCGGCTGCTCCTAAAACTCTTAATCACCCGCCGCGCCACGGCCACGCCGAGATCGGCAGCGATCAGCACATCCTCGAGGTCTTCCAGCGCCGCATCATCCAGCTTGCGATGCGTCAGCGCAGCCCCAAGCCCGTCGCTCAGCTTCTGCGTGCTGCGCGCCAGCCCCTCCTTGAGTTTGCTGAAAAAACCGAGGGCCATGACGACCTAGGCGGCCTCCGCCAGCACGGCGCCCGCATCCACCCCAGTGATCCGCGCCCGCATCAGCGTTGCCGCCGGCGTGTCTGCCGCCATGCGCACGGGCGCAAAATGTTCGGTATGCCCTGTGCCCGGCTTTTCCGTCAGCACCTGCGCCTCCCGCCCCACCAGCCCCGCATGGAACGCGGCGGCCGCTTCGGCGCCCAGTTCGCGCAGCAGCGCCGCGCGTGCGCGCCGGTCGGCCATCGGCACCGCGGGCATGCGTGCAGCCGGCGTGCCCGGCCGCTCGCTGTAGGGGAACACATGCAGATAGGGCAGGGCCTGCCCGCGCAGAAAATCCAGGGTTTCCTGGAACAGCGCCTCGGTCTCCGTAGGGAAGCCCGCGATCACGTCGGCGCCGAGCGCGATCCCGGGCCGCAGCCGCCGCAGCCGCTCGATGGAAACCGCCGCCTGCGCGGTGGAATGCCGGCGCTTCATCCGCTTCAGGATCAGGTCCGACCCCGCCTGCAGCGACAGATGCACGTGCGGCATCAGCCGCGCCTCGCTTTCCACGAGACGGTAAAGGTCCTCGTCCAGCGCCGCCGGATCCAGCGATGAGAGCCGCAGCCGTTTTAGGTCCGGCACCAGCGCCAGCAGGCGCCGGACCATTTGGCCGAGCGTCGGGCGCCCCGGCAGATCCGGGCCGTAGCTGGTGATGTCCACGCCGGTCAGCACAATCTCCTGGTAGCCGGCCTCCACCAGCGTGCGCACCTGCGCCACCACCGCACCCACCGGCACCGAGCGGTTGGCGCCGCGGCCATACGGGATCACGCAAAAGGTGCAGCGGTGGTCGCAGCCTTGCTGCACCTGCACGAAGGCCCGCGCCCGGCCGGCGAACTCGGTCACCAGCTGCGGCGCGGTGTCGCGCGCGGCAAAAATGTCGGAAACGCCGGCCTGCGAGCCTTCATGCCAGGACTCCGCCAGCAGCTTTTCGGTGTTGCCCAGCACGCGGGTCACGCCGGGCAGGGCGGCCCAGCTTTCGGGCGCGATCTGGGCGGCGCAGCCGGTGACCACGATGCGCGCGCCCGGCTGCTCGCGATGCGTGCGGCGGATGGCCTGGCGCGCCTGGCGTTCGGCTTCGGCGGTGACGGCGCAGGTGTTGATCACCACCGTATCGGCCAGTTGCGCCGTGTGGCCGCGGATCACCTCGCTCTCGTAGGTGTTCAGCCGGCAGCCGAACGTAAAGATCTGCGTCGTCATGCAGGATAGGTAGAGAGATCGGTGGTGCCTTGAAAGGCGGTGGCGGTCGGCCCTGTCATCAGCACGTGCGAATCCGCCTCGCGCCAGGCGATCTGCAGCGCGCCGCCATCCAGGATCAGCGTCGCCTCCCGGTCCGCCAGGCCGCGGCGAACCGCATTCACCAGTGCCGCGCATGCGCCGGAGCCGCAGGCGAGCGTCAGGCCTGCGCCACGTTCCCACACGCGCAGCCGGATGCGATCCGGCGCTTCCACCACCGCGAAGCCCACATTCGCGCGGTCCGGAAACAGGGGGGCGGTCTGAAGCCGGGGGCCGAGCTCCGCGACATCCGTGGCCTCCAGATCGTCCACGAACAGGGTGGCGTGCGGGTTGCCCATGGATACGCCGGCCGGGTCGCCCGGCAGCGGTAGATGCAGCGTGTTGCAGGGGCTGGCCAACGGAATGTCGTGCCACTCGAATGATGGGGGCCCCATGTCCACGCGCACATGGCCGTCGCCCAAAAGCTCGGCCGCTAGCAGGCCCGCCAACGTTTGCACCACCACGCGGCCCTGTCCGCTCTTGCGGCCCAGTTCCTCCGCCACGCAGCGCGTGGCGTTGCCGCAGGCGCCGGACGGCGAGCCGTCCGGATTGAAGATGCGCATGAACACGTCAGCCGCGCTGGTCTGCGGCGGCTCCAGCACGATCAACTGGTCGCAGCCGATGCCGGTGTGCCGGTTGGCCAGGCCCCGGATGCGCGAAGGGGTCAGCGGCAGCGCCCTCTCGCGCGCGTCCAGCACGACGAAATCGTTGCCCAGCCCGTGCATCTTAACAAAAGCGGTGGTCATCGGCCTGCCTTAGGCCCCGTTCGAAATGAACTGAATCGACTTGCATGGTCGAACGGGCCCTAAGCCTTTGTTTGGAGCGGCATCTTTGTCGGCGTGCGGACGCACTTATTTGCCGATGATACCTTAGAGCAGAACGGCACCCTGGCATACCCGGCCGCGTGGGCCCTAGCGCCGGGGAGTTTGGGGCTTCGTAGCAGGGGCCACGCCGCGGAAATCCTCGAAAATGATACGCCAGCGATGGTCCGGGCCGCCCAACCTGCCGTCGCGTCCGTCACCCGCATACGTCACCGCAAGCTCGCTCAACCACGCCAGCGAGGCCGCGGAAAAGGCGTCGCTGCCGCGGATGTCGCCCACACGGCAGCTCGGCTTTTCGCGCGCGGCCACCAGAAGGCAGTCCACCGTCACCTGCCCGGCGCGCTCCTCCTTCTGCAGGTGCTGGGCGGGATCGGAAAGCTCAAGCGGCACGGTGCGGGTGGGATAGGCGCGTGGCTGGACCAGCAACGCTTCCGCCTTCGGCGGCTCGGGCGGTGGCGGCTTGGCCGCAACCGCAACGACCGCATCCGGCGCCAGCGATTTCAGGCCCAGCATCGCCCGCGCCGTGTTCAGCTGAAGTGCCGCGTCCTTCGAGGCGGCGGTGACCGCGCTGTGCACCGCGGGCTGGACCCGCCCGATCAGATAGCCCTGAACGCCGCCCAACCCGATCCCTGCCAGCAGCACCAGAATGCGCAGGGCCGGCATCACCCAGGGGCGGCCGGAATTGGCCTCGGCCGGCGGCCGCAGCGGTTTGCCGCATTCCGGGCAGACAAAGGGCGCGCCCAAAGGTATCGTCACACGCAAGCGCTGCATGCCGATCGAGCAGTAATCGAGATTGGAGCATCGGCCAGGCGTGCCCTCGAGCACGCTCTGCCAGCGCACCGCGGCGACCGGGTGCGGGATCAGGTCTTGCACGATGGCCGGTGGCGGAGTGGGAAAGCTGTCATGTTTTGCGGCTGCTTTACCGGGAAGCGGCAGTGCGGTGGCAAGAAAAAACGGGCCTACACGAGCGTGTCATAGCACCATGTGCGTCCATGATGTGGTTCGATCAAGCCAAAAAGGCGGTGCGCGGCAGCCGCATACACTTTTGGCGGGAACTATGCTCCTCTTGCCGGAACGGGGCGGACAGGCAAATAAAGCAGGAGCTTTTCGACAGGTACCGCGCCGACATGACCGAGCCGACCCTTATCGATGCGCGTGCCCTGCGATCAGCCCTCGGCGCGTTCGTCACCGGTGTGACCATCATCACCACCAGCGATCCCGCTGGTGCCCCCACCGGCTTTACCGCCAACAGTTTCAATTCCGTCTCGCTGGATCCGCCGATGGTGTTGTTCAGCCTGGCGCTGGACAGCACCTGCCTCGATGCGTTCCGCATGGCCAGCTGGTGGGCGGTGCATGTTCTGGCCGCCGACCAGGAGGCGCTCTCCAACCGCTTCGCCAAACGCGACGCCGAGAAATTCGCGGGCATATCCTACACCGCCGGCCCTGGCGGCGTGCCCCTGCTGGACGGCTTTGCCGCCCGGTTCATCTGCCGCTCCGCCTTCGAATACGAAGGGGGCGATCATGCGATCTTCCTGGGTGAAGTGCAGCAATTCGAGCAGGCCGGCCGCACGCCGCTGGTGTATCACAAGGGCCGCTATGGCGGCGTGTTGCCCGCCGATACTGCGGGCGAGACGCAGAATGCAGCCTCGGTCGAAAGCCTCGCGGAGCATGGGCTTGTGACGTTTGCCGGCCAGGTGCCGAAACTCTCGCAGCGGGGCATGGATTTTGCGGCCGGATTGACCGCCATGGCCGATGCGGATGCGCGGTTTTCTCGCCACGAGCGAGCGGCCCTGAGACATCTGCTGACCCGGCTGGCGGAGTAAAGGCCAGAAGAATGTTCTTTTCTGAAGAAAAGGCGGAGCTCGCCCTGCGGGAACCAAAAGATTTCTGCTTCTGGGGCCGCGGATAGATACGGGACTTGGCCGGATGGATGGGAGACGTGCCGAGTATGATGTCACCTGCGGCGGCGGTGGGACGTCTCTATAAGGGTGTGGATGGGTTTGGGGCAGTTGGCGCCGGGCCGGATGGGGCGGCGTTGCGGCCTGGCCGCGTGCATGTGTATGGCGAACTGACCACCGTCGGCGTTCGCCAACTCGTGCGGGCGACCGGGCTTGCGGCTGGCGACCGGTTCTTCGATCTGGGGTCGGGCACCGGACGCGTTGTTTTGCAGGTGGCTGCCTCCGTTCCGGGGGCACGCTGCGTGGGTATCGAGGTTTCGGGAAGCCGGCATGAGGCCGCATGCGCGGTGCGTTCGCGGACCGTGGCGATGGGGCTTGTCGCGCGACGGCAATGCGTGTTCCTGCATCAGGATCTGCGCGAAGCCGAGTTTAGGCGCGCAACGGTGTTGTTTGCCAACTCCACCTGTTTTCCCGCCCACCTGTTGCGGCATCTTGCCGAAACGATCGCGGAGATGAGGCGGGGCGTCGTGTTTGCCAGCCTGCAGGAGTTGCAGGCTGGCGTTGCAAGGCGTTTCGAATCGCTCGGCGAACATCCCTGTGCCACATCCTGGGACCGCGCGCACAGCGTTCACGTGTATCGCACGATGTAGCTTTTACTCTCCGGCCAAGTCCCGGATCTTCCAGTGGGCATAGGGAATAAAAGTCTTTTGGTTCTTTTCTTCAGAAAAGAACATTCTTATACTTGGCTGTCTTGCCTTTGACTCTCGCCTGGCCCACCAGCCCTCACCCTCCCGCCCCTTCGGGTCGGGCCCCTCCCTCTCCCACTTCGTGGGCGAGGGGTTTTTGGTAACGGCCAATCTCAAAGAATGTTGATGCTACTTCAGGAAAGACGGGCCGGACATGGCTGCCCGGCCCCTGCTCTCAGACGATGTCGGTGCGGCCTTTGCGATCGGCCATGAAGCGGTCGAACTCTTCCTTGTCCTTCGCCTTGCGGAGTTTCTCGAGATACTCGAAGAACTCCTTCTGCTCTTCCTCGAGGCGGCGGATGGTTTGCTCGCGGTAGTCGTCGAACGCCGCGTTGCCGCTGGAGTGCGTGTTGCCGTAGCTCCAGCAGAAGCCGCGGCCGCGGGCGTTATGCCAGCGCCCGCGCTGCTGCATCTTCCAGGCTTTTGCGCGGCCGCTGAACACGACGAAGAACAGCGCCGAGAGGCCGATGGGCCAGAACAGCGCGAAGCCAAGAACGATCAGCGCGATCCACGCGCCTTTGCCATACTCATCCAGTTTCTCGACGATCGGCACGGCCACGTCTCCTGCGTGAATGTTAAACACATTTACATAGATGGGCTGACGGCAGGGCGGCGTCAAGTGGGCTTGGCAAGCGACTGGAGGTAGATCAGCAGGCCGGCTTCCAGCAGGTCCTCCGGCGGCATGGGCAGCCGGCGGCGTGCGCCGCTTGGGCCTTCGATGAACAGCGAGGCCACCCCGTGCGCCATCGACCAGATATGCAGTGCGACCATGAGCGCGGGTGGGCGATTTGGGCCGGGGAGGGTGCGGATGGCGGCGTCGGCCGCTTCGCGCAGCACGCCGAAGGCGCGCTCTGAGGCGGCGAGGAGGGCCGGTTCGTCTTCCAGCGGGAAACCGGGTTCGAACATGGCGGCGTAGAAGGCGGGTTCCTTGCGGGCGAAGGCCAGATAAATGCGGCCGCAGTTTTCGATGGCGGCCCGGGGGTTTGGCTTTCCATCGTCCCAGGCGACACGCAGCTCCGCGGCGAAGCGTTCGAACCCCTGGCGGGCGATTTCGGCGATCAGCGCGTTACGATCCCTGAAATGCCGGTAGGGGGCGGCGCCGCTTACGCCGACTGCGCGCGCCACTTCGGCGAGCGTGAAACCGTTTGGGCCCCGGGCGGCGATCATGTCGAGCGCCGCTTCGATCAGGGCCTCGCGGAGATTGCCGTGGTGGTAGGAGGAGCGGGAGGGGCGCTGCGGGCCGAAGGTCATGTGAGGAGGGGTAACATGGCGGCGGAGACGAAAGATGTTCTTTTCTGAAGAAAAGAACCAAAAGACTTTTGCTTCTGCGCTGGTGTATCGATCCGGGACTTGGCCGGATGGTTGGGGAGCGGCCGGCGGAAGCGATGGGTGACGCTTCGCTTACCCATCCTACGGCGCGCTGTGCGGCACGACCCTACCCTGGCCCTCCCCATAAGGGGAGGGGACCTCGGCCGC
>Ga0116226_10002731_pt1 | contig 15445 bp, 15 predicted proteins | sample S1TSphfallax_FD_89692 | JGI IMG/M metagenome (GOLD analysis project Ga0116226, IMG submission 89692) | Host-associated microbial communities from peat moss isolated from Minnesota, USA - S1T2_Fa - Sphagnum fallax MG | ecosystem: Host-associated > Plants > Peat moss > Unclassified | place: USA...
GCGGCCGGACCTGGTGATTTCCTCCGGGCGCCGGTCCGCGGCGGTCGCGCTGTGGCTGAAGGCCCAGTATGGCTGCCGCGTGGTGCACTGCATGAGCCCGGGGATCGCCGGGCTGATGCGCGCCGACATGTTCGATCTGCTGGTGGTGCCGGAACATGATCAGCCGCCGGTCGCGGATAATATTCTGCCGGTGCTGGGCGCGCCGCACCGTCTGTCGCCATTGGTATTGAGCCAGGCGGAGACGGCTTGGCAGGAGCGGCTTGGGCATCTGTCGCGGCCGCGCGTGGCGCTGTTGGTGGGCGGTCCGGTGCGCGGCACCCAGATGCCGCCGGTGCTGGCCCATGCGCTGGGACGACAGGTGGCGCGGCTGGCGGGTGGGCGAGGGGGCGCCATTCTGGCGACCACCAGCCGGCGCACTGGCGACGAGGCCACCGAGGCGCTGGCGGCCGGCCTCGCGCCGACCTTGCACCTGCTGTATCGCTGGGGCGAGCCCGGCCCCAATCCCTATGTCGGGTTCCTCGCCTCGGCCGACGTGATCGTGGTGACCGCCGACTCCGTGTCGATGATCAGCGAGGCCTGCGCGACAGGGGCCGCGGTCTATGTGGCTTTGCCGGAGCTGGCGGGGGGGCGGCATCGGCGGCTGCTGACCAGCCTGTATCAGGCGGGGCAGGCGCGCCGGTTGACCGAGGATTTTTCGCCATGGCAGCGCGCCGGCCTCGACGAGGCTGGCCGTGTCGCCGATGAAATTCGCCGCCGCTTTCCGCTGGATGCGCCCAGCTTGACCTGATCGGTCGGCGCCGTTTAGGTGGCCGCGAAGCCGGCGGGGGACATAATGGCCAGGACGCATCGGATTGCCGTGATACCGGGTGACGGGATCGGCAAGGAGACCACGCCCGAGGGCCTGAGGGTGCTGGAAGCCGCCGCGCGTCGCTTCGATTTTGCTTTAAAACTCGATGAGTATGACTGGTCCTGCGAGCGTTGGCAGAAGACCGGCGCGATGATGCCCGCGAATGGGCTCGATCAGCTGCGCGGCTCGGACAGCATCTTTCTCGGCGCCGTCGGCTGGCCTGGCGTGCCCGATCACGTCAGCCTGTGGGGGCTGTTGATCCCGATCCGCCGCGGCTTCGATCAATACGTCAACCTGCGCCCCTGCAAGCTGATGCCCGGTGCCAAGACGCCGCTCGCCAACCGCACCGAGGCGGACATCGACTTCCTGGTGGTGCGCGAGAACACCGAGGGCGAATATAGCAGCAGCGGCGGCCGCAGCTTCGAGGGCACCGAGCGGGAGATGGTCAGCCAGCTGACGGTGATGACCCGCGTCGGGGTCGATCGGATTTTGCGCTATGCCTTCGAGCTGGCGCGAACCAGGCCCCGCAAGCATCTGACATCGGCGACGAAATCCAACGGCATCACCTTCACCATGCCGTATTGGGACGAGCGGTTCGCGCTGATGGCCAAGCAGTATCCGGACGTCGCGACCGATCAGTTCCATATCGACATCCTGTGCGCCCATTTCGTGCAGCACCCCGACTGGTTCGACGTGGTGGTCGGCTCCAACCTGTTCGGCGATATCCTCAGCGACCTCGGCCCGGCCGTCGCCGGCTCGATCGGTATCGCGCCGAGCGCCAACATCAACCCGGAGCGGGCGCACCCCTCGATGTTCGAGCCGGTGCACGGCTCGGCACCCGATATCGCCGGCAAGCACATCTGCAACCCGATCGGGCAGATCTGGTCGGGGGCAATGATGCTGGAGCATCTCGGTGAGACGGCGGCGGCCGACTGCATCGTGGCGGCGATCGAGACACTGCTGCGCGAGGGCGGTCCGCGCACCCGCGACATGGGCGGCCAGGCGGGCACGGAAGATGTCGGACGGGCGATTGCCGAGATTGTCGCCGCGGGATGATTGCGGCGGCGGCCGCAGGCGTTTAAGTTGACGATTGGTTCGAGAGCGCCGGACCGGGGAAGATGTGATCAGATGGGACGAGATACCAGCACCATTGCGCGGAACTGCGAGCGGGCCGTCGTGACCGCCTACAAGGATCTGCGCGCCTTGGGCAACGCCGACATGGACTCGTTCAAGGCCTGCACCACGCTGTACCGCATCCATCACCCCGAGGCCTCGCTTAACGAGGCACGCCGCCTGGTGGCCGAGTGGATCGACCATCATGTGGTCCGCCAGGACACCGGCCCGACGCAGGGTTGCGACTGCGCCTGACGTTGCCGACGCGTTTCGGAAAATGCGGTTGGGGTGAAACCGGGTATCCGCGGCGTCGTTATCGGTAAAAGCCGAGGGTGTTGCTGTGCGCGTTTTCTTGCTTCTGCTGCTCGGGGCCTGCGCCCTGTTCGCGAACGGTGCCTCGGCACAAACCCCGACGGATAAGCCCCCCATCGTCAATCAATGGCTGACCCAGGCACATGACGGGGTGATCGACATCACCCCCTGCGCCAGCGGATTCTGCGGGCGGATCGTCGGCATGTCGGTGCGCCGGAACCCGGACGGCAGCGATCCGACCGACGCCAAGGGACAGAAAATCTGCGGGCTGCAGATCCTGACGCTGACCGAGCAGGCCCCCGGCAAATGGGCCGGACATATCCTCGATCCCAAGAAAGATTCCAATTACACCTGCGAAGTGTCGATGGATGCCCAAGGCCATCTGCTGATGCGTGGCTATCTGATGACGCCACTGCTGGGCGAAACCCAAACCTGGACGCCCTACAGCGGCCCCCTGCACGACTGCACGATGGGGTGATGCCACGCGTTGGTGGAGGGCAGGGAAGGCTGGGCTCTCCCTCCGCTGGCCATGCCACGCGACGAAGCCGTCGCGCGGAACCTTGGGCCACCTCCGCTCAGACCCGCAAAGGGGCACACGCCCCTTTGAACTCCCAGACTTAAGGGTGTTTGAGGAAGGGGACCTGCCAGGAGGTTGCAACTTCGGCGTAGGCCCCCTTCCTCCCGCACCCTTCACAGTTAAGGTCCAGGGGCTTGGCCCGTCGCGCGAAGGCGCGCTTCGGACCCGGCGGGTCCGGGCAGAGCCCGGCTTACTTGCGTCAACCTGCCCCCCCCCCCGCCGGCGCGCGGCTCCACCCGATGGCGGCCAGGGCGAGGGCGTCGATGGAGTCGACCAGGGCGATATTCAGAGATTGCCAGGGGCCGGCCTGGATGCCGAGGGGGATTTCGGTGCAACCCAGCACCACGGCGGCGGCGCCGCGGTCAGCCAGTCGGGTCGCGGCTTCGGCCAGGGGGGCGTAGGCGTCCGTCACGCGGTTGGCTTTCACGGCGGCGATGGCGGGCAGTACCAGGTCGCGCATGTCCGCCTCGTCCGGCTGGATGCAGGTCCAGCCCTGGTGTTCCAGCCGGTCATGATATAACCGCATGGCCAGCGTGGCCGCCGTGCCCATGATGCCGATGCGGCCGCTGGGGGCGACGCGCCGGATCGCGTCGGCCGTGGCGTCTACGATATGCAGGATCGGCAGTCCTTCGGCGGCCATGTCCTCGTACCAGCCGTGGGCGGTATTGCAGGGAATGGCGATTGCGCCGCAGCCGGCCTGACGCAGTCCGCGCACGCCGCGCAGCAAGGCGGGCAGGGGGTCCGGGCCGCCGCCGAGCCGGCCGCGCGAGCGATCGGGAATGCGCGGATCGGACCATAGCACCGCGGGAATATGCTCCTGGTCCCGGGTCGCCGGGGTCAGCAGTGTCAGCCGGGTCATGAAATGCGCGCTGGCCAGCGGCCCCATGCCGCCGAGCACGCCCAAGACTCGGTCGTTCGCGAGGTCGTGTTGCATGTCGAGACTGTGCCCGATCTTGACGGGGCGGCAAACCACGTCCTACCGCAGCCCGGCCATCCCGGAGTGACCTCTATGACGCGATCATTCGAACTGCAGGGCCATCGTGGGGCGCGCGGATTGTTTCCGGAAAACACCCTGGAGGGGTTTGTCGCGACCCTGGCGATGGGTATCCGGTCGCTGGAGCTCGATGTCGCGGTGACCGCGGACGATGTGGCGGTGGTCATTCATGATCCGCGGCTCAATCCGGATATTGCCCGGGGGCCTGATGGCGCCTGGCTGAACGGCCCCGGCCCCGCGATTCGCGACCTCACGCTCGCGGAGGTGCGGCGCTATGACGTCGGCCGGCTGCGCCCGGGCAGTCGCATTGCCGGTTTGCATCCCCGGCAGCAGCCGCACGATGGCGCCCGCGTTCCGACCTTGGCCGAGGTGTTCGCGGCGACCGCGGCCAGCGGCGCCAGGGTCGATGCCGAGATCAAGACGCTGCCCGATCGCCCGGAGCTGACGGTGCCGCCGGCGGTGCTGGCCGACGCCATTGTTGCGGCGGCTGAGGCCGCGGGGGCGATATCGCGTCTGGTGGTGCGGTCGTTCGACTGGCGCGGCCTGCATCATCTGCAGGCGACGCGGCCCGATGTTGAACTGGTTTGGCTGACCAATGCGGCGACCAGCCGGGACGCGGCCTTGTGGTGGGACGGGGCGGCGGGCGAGCTTGGCCCGGCGCGGGCGATCGCGGCGCAAGGCGGACGGAACTGGGCGCCAGAGCATATCGATCTGACCCGCGAGGCGATCGCGGAGGCGCACGGGCTGGGGTTGCGTGTGCTGCCATGGACCGTCAACGAGGCCGCCGATATGGCAAGGCTGATCGCCTGGGGCGTCGACGGACTTTGCACCGACCGCCCGGACATCGCGCTGTCTCTGGGATAGGCTCGGCTCCGCTACTGGGCGGGCAGCCGGGTCGTGGTCGGGTCCGGCTTGGGATTTCGCCACAGCGGGTAGCCGAGCTGTTCGATGAAGCCCTTGGGAAACGCTTTGTCGTCCACGCCATAGCCATCCGGCAGCACGCCTTTCGGCATGTAGTACGTGCCAAAAATGAGGTCGATCACGGGGAATGTCGCCGCGAAATTGCTGCTGCCGCCGCGATCCGCCGCGGTGTGGTGCCAGCGATGGAACACCGGGCTCGCGAACAGCACGCCGAACCGCCCAAAGGTCCAGTCGAGATTGGCGTGCACCAGCGCCGACGTGCCGACATTGAACGGCGCCAGCCACAGGATCACGTCCGGCGAGATGCCCAACATCAGCATCACCACGTCGCCGAGTGCGGAATGGAACAGCTGGTCGACCGGGTGGAAGCGGCGGAACGAGATCCATTCCAGATGCTCGGAGGCATGATGGATCGCGTGGTAGCGCCACAGTCTGGCGTGGTGGAAGGCCCGGTGTGTCGCGTACAGCACGAGATCGAGGCCGACCAGATAGATCGGCACCTGGAACCAGAAGCCCAGCCGTGCCAGCGGTCCGTGTCCGTCATCGAAGAAGCTGGTGATCCGGGCCGGATCGGTAATGCCATAGAGTCCGACGATGCCGAGCCCGATCAGCAGCACCGAGCCGTAGCTGGTGATGATCGGCAGCACCAGACTGTAGCAGATATCGGTCAGCAGGCCGGGCTTGCGCCACCAGGGCGGGGCCGCGTTGCAGGCGGTGGCGACGAAGCTGACCAGTGTGAAGCAGGCGGCGAGCTCGAGCATCGCCGGCAGGTTGCTGGCCAGGGCATCGCCGACCTGCCGCAGCAGGCTGACAATGGGGATCAGCAGGCTGCTCAGCGCCATCCCGGCTAGCCCTGGGCGCTCTGCATCCCGGCGCGGATCTGGGCCACGGCGGCATTGACCTTGAGCGCCATCATCGCGTCGCCGCGCGCGATGGTGGAGCGCGACGGATCGCCGTCGGCACCCTCGGCGCGCAGCTTGATCTTCAGCAGCGGCAGCCGGGTGAGGTCGACGCCGGCGGGATGCACCGCCATCAGCTCGGAGGTGTCGGAGATGCTGGCATGACCATCCATGGTCTCCGGCGTCTCGCCCTGCGAGGTCAGATAGGCGGTCTCGGCGGCGTCGGCGTAATAGGAGTCGATGCCCAGCACGCGCACGCCGGCGTCACGCCATTCGGCGGTGAGCCTGGCCGCGACCCGGGCTTGCGGGGCGACGCTCGGCCCGTGGTCGGCGATCATGCAGATGGTCTTGAAGCCGGCGTGCTTCAGGCTGCGGGCGATGCCTTCCAGCACCGCCTCGAACACCGGCACCGGCACGCCGAGGGTGCCGGGCAACACCATGTTCATGGTCGGCGGCTCGTAGTCGCCTTCCGGCACATACGATACGACGGGCGTGACCAGCGTATTGGTCAGCTCGGCGGCGATCCGGTTGGCGGCCCAGCGCACGATATAGTCGTGCTTGCCGATGATCATATGCGGCCCGTTCTGCTCCAGGCCGCCGCTCGGCACGATGACGGTGGTGGCGCCGCGCGCCACCGCGTCGCGCACGTCCATCCAGGTCATGTCGGTGATTTCCGGGCTGGTCGGCAGCGCGCGGGCCGGGCGCAGCTGCACGCCGGCGAACGCGCCCAGCACGCCGACGCCGGCGAACGCCAGCCCGCGCCGCAGGATGCCATGACCTTCAGGATTGGGGCCTTCCGGCGCGGACGGGGTTGCGGCGGGGGCCACTGGCGCGGCGGCGCGTTTCGACCAAAAAGCCATACGGGCCTCGAAATACCGGGATATCGGACAAGCGGACACAGATTTGCCTGAAAAGCCAGTGAATCTCAATCTTTATACCTCGCGGACATCTGCGGTCCGCGCGGTTGACTGGTCGTGTCCCTTGCTTTTTCGGCCCCCGTCAGCCATATCGCCCCCGCTGTCGGCATGATGTCGGCGGTAATTCACACGCGGGGCGCCTTTCCGATCCCTTGGGATCCGGATCCGGTGTCGCTTTGACAAGGCCCCGCGGAGGTTCAACCGGACGAAGGAAAGGAGCTCGCCGATGGCGATGCCCGAATTCACACTGCGCCAGCTGCTCGAGTCTGGCGTTCATTTCGGCCACCACACGCGGCGGTGGAACCCGAAGATGGCCCCCTACCTGTTTGGCATCCGCAACCAGGTGCACATCATCGATCTGCAGCAGACCGTGCCGATGCTGGACCGCGCGCTGCGCGCAGTGCGCGACACCACGGCGGCCGGCGGCCGCGTGCTGTTCGTCGGCACCAAGCGGGCGGCGGCCGAGTATGTCGCCGATGCCGCCAAGCGCTGCGGCCAGTATTACGTCAACCATCGCTGGCTCGGCGGCATGCTGACCAACTGGAAGACCATCACCGGCAGCATCAAGCGGCTGCGCCAGATCGACGAGATGCTGGCGGGCGACATCCAGGGCCTGACCAAGAAGGAAGTCCTGGACATCACCCGCGACCGCGAAAAGCTGGAGCGCGCGCTGGGCGGCATCAAGGAGATGGGCGGCCTGCCGGACATCCTGTTCATCATCGACACCAACAAGGAAAAGTTGGCGGTCGAGGAAGCCAACAAGCTCGGCATTCCCGTGATCGCCGTGCTCGATAGCAATTCCGATCCGACGGGCGTCACCTTCCCGATCCCCGGCAATGATGACGCGATTCGCGCCATCACGCTGTATTGCGATCTGATCGCGGGCGCCGTGCTGGACGGCATCAGTGCGGAGATGATGGCCAGCGGCCGTGATCTGGGGGCCGCCGAGGAGCTGCCGATCGAGGCGCTGCCCGAGCCCGCGCTGGAACAGCCTGTCGCCTGAACACCTTGTCCGTTGCCGCCGACCGAGGTCGGCGGCAACGGGCGAAAAACTCACGAATAAGGAGATCGGTCATGGCCGAGATCACTCTTGCCCTGGTGAAGGAACTGCGCGAGCGGACCGGTGCTGGGATGAACGACTGCAAGAAGGCGCTGGTTGAGTCGGACTGCGACCTGGAAGGCGCGATCGACTGGTTGCGCACCAAGGGGCTGTCCACGGCCGCCAAGAAGTCCGGCCGCGTCGCCGCCGAGGGTCTGGTAGGGGTCGCCAGCGCGCCCAACCGCGCCGCCATGGTGGAGGTCAACGCCGAGACCGACTTCGTCGCCCGTAATGAGGCGTTCCAGGCCTATGTGCAGACGGTCTGCGCGATCGCGCTCGACGTCGGCGAGGATGTCGAGGCGATCAAGGCGGCGCCCTATCCGGGCACCGGCCGCACCGTCGCCGAGGAGCTGGTGCATCTGGTCGCCACCATCGGCGAGAACATGACCATTCGACGCGCGCGAGTGCTGAAAGTGGCGCAGGGGGCCGTTGCTACCTATGTGCACGGCGCGCTGAAGCCTGGCCTGGGCAAGATCGGCGTGCTGGTCGCCGTCGAGGGTGCCAGCGAGAGCAACGCGCTGGAGCTGCTCGGCCGTCAGGTTGGCATGCATGTCGCGGCCACCCGCCCGGAGGCGCTGGACACCGATGCGGTGGATCCCGCCGCTCTGGAGCGGGAACGTGCCGTGCTGTCCGAGCAGGCCCGTGCGTCGGGCAAGCCCGAAGCGATCATCGAGAAGATGGTCGAGGGCCGTATCCGCAAATATTACGAGGAGGTGGTGCTGCTGGAGCAGGTGTGGGTGCATGACGGCGAGAGCCGGGTGCGCGCGGTGATCCACAAGGCCGGCGCCAAGCTGGGCGGGTTCGCCCGCTTCCAGCTGGGTGAGGGCATTGCCCGTGAGACCGGCGATTTCGCCGCCGAGGTGGCCGCGGCGGCTGGGCTGAAGGCGGCGTCCTGAAGGAAGGAAGACTTGTTCTTTCTTGAAAGAAAGAACCAAAGAACTTTTCTCCATTTAGCAGCAATGGATAAAAGTCTTTTTGCTTCTTTTTCTTCAGAAAAAGAAGATTCTTCCTACCTTTCCATAACCGCCTTCGCCATGTCCGGACCGTGATGAGCCAACCTCAGATGTACCAGCGCGTGCTGCTCAAAGTATCCGGCGAGGCGCTGATGGGGCCGCGCGAGTTCGGGCTCGATGGCGAGACGGTGCGGGCGATCGCCTCGGACATCGGCGATGTCGTGGCGCTCGGCGTGCAGGTCAGCCTGGTGATCGGCGGCGGCAACATCTTTCGCGGCATGTCGGCTGCCGCCGACGGCATGGACCTGGCCCAGGCGCACTACATGGGCATGCTCGGCACGGTGATGAACGCGTTGGCGATGCAGGCGGCCCTGGAGAAGCTGGGTGTGCCGACCCGGGTGCAGTCGGCGATCCCGATGGCGACCGTGTGCGAGCCGTATATTCGCAGGCGGGCGATCCGCCACATGGAGAAGGGGCGGGTGGTGATCTTCGCCGCCGGCACCGGCAACCCGTTCTTCACCACCGACACCGGGGCGGCGCTGCGCGCCGTCGAGATGGGCTGCGACGCGCTGCTCAAGGGCACCCAGGTGGACGGTGTGTATTCGGCGGATCCGCGCAAGGTCGCCGACGCCGAACGGTTCGATCAATTGACCTATCACGATGTCTTGTCACGCGACCTGAAATTCATGGACGCCGCGGCGATCAGCCTGGCGCGCGAGAACGGCGTGCCGATCATCATCTTCAATATCCGTGCGCCCGGCGCCTTCGCGCGGGTGATGCGCGGGGAGGGGCGGTTCACCACCGTTCTCGAACCATGAGATCGCGGGGCACGACCGGAGCCGAAGCGCGAGCCGACCAGACCAAGGCGACCGGGGAGAACATGCGGTGACCACCGACCTTGCCAGCCTGAAGACCGATCTCGGCCGCCGCATGGATGGCGCGCTCGACACCCTGAAGCGGGATTTTTCCGGCCTGCGCTCGGGCCGCGCCAGCCCGGCCTTGCTGGAACCGGTGCGCGTCGAGGCCTATGGCGGCGAGGTGCCGCTGGCGCAGGTCGGCACCGTCGCGGTGCCGGAGGCGCGGATGCTGACGGTGCAGGTGTGGGATCGCAGCCTCACCGGCGCCGTGGAGCGCGCCATCCGGGATTCCGGCCTCGGTTTGAACCCCTCCTCGGATGGCCAGCTGGTGCGGGTGCCGATTCCGCAATTGACCGGCGAGCGCCGCATCGAGCTGTCCAAGGCCGCGCATCGCTACGCCGAGGCCGCCAAGATCGCGGTGCGCAACGTCCGCCGCGACGGGATGGAGCAGACCAAGGCCCTGCAAAAGAAGGGCACCATCAGCGAGGACGACGAAAAACGCTGGAGCGATGAGGTGCAGAAGCTCACCGATCAGTATATCAAGCGTATCGACGACTCCCTCGTGGAGAAAGACAAAGAGATCAAGCAGGTATAGAGCAGGCGGATGGGGGCGATTCGAGGACCGACGATGTTGGACGACGCGGCACCCGCGAAACTGGGGTCCGCGAAGCTGGCCTCTCCGGTTCCGTCGCACAGCGCCCCCGCGGCCGGTGCGGTGTCTGCCACGGTGCCCGCGCATGTCGCGATCATCATGGATGGCAATGGCCGTTGGGCCTCGGCGCGCAGCCTGCCGCGGCTGGCCGGTCACCGCGCCGGCACCCAGGCGGTGCGCCGCACCATCGAGGCGGCGATCACCAAGGGCGTCGGCTGGCTGACCTTGTATGCGTTCAGCAGCGAGAACTGGCGCCGGCCGGCCAGCGAGGTGTTCGATCTGACCGGGCTGCTGCGCCACTTCCTGAAGAGCGAGATCGCCGAGCTGAAGCGCGAAGGGGTGCGGCTGCGCTTCATCGGCGACCGTGCGCGCTTCGAGCGCGATATTCAGTTCGATCTGTCCCAGGCCGAGCGGGAAACCGCGGACAATACCCGGCTCACGCTGGTGATGGCGCTGTCCTATGGCGCGCGGGCGGAAATCCTGTCGGCGGCGCGGGCGGCTGCCGAGGCGGTGCGCGATGGCACGCTCGATCCTGCCGACCTCGACGAGGCTGGCTTTGCCCGGTTCCTGTCGACCGCCGACATGCCCGACCCCGACCTGATCATCCGCACCTCCGGCGAGCAGCGCTTGTCCAATTTTCTGCTGTGGCAGTCGGCCTATGCGGAGCTGGTGTTCATGGATGTGTTGTGGCCGGATTTCAGTCTGGCGCATTTCTCCGAGGCTTTGGAGACCTATGCCAGGCGGGAGCGCCGCTTTGGTGCCCGCCCTGGCTGAACCCTCCACGTCCAGGCCCGGATCGGCATCGGTGCGCTGGGGGGACCTGCGGACGCGGGTGATTTCGGCTGCCGTGCTGGTGCCGCTGTGCCTGGCCTGTCTGTGGTTCGGCGGCCTGTTGTGGGATGGCCTCGTGCTGCTGGCGGGCCTCGGCATGGCCGACGAGTGGCGCCGGCTGTGCGCCCGCCGCCCCGATGCCAAGCTGGGCTTGCGGATGCTGGGCGTGCCGGCGGTGCTTCCCGGGGTGGTCGCGATGCTCTGGCTGCGGGCCGACGGCGAGGTCGGTCTGGCCAATATCGCCTTTGTCATGGCGCTGGTCTGGGCCAGCGACATCGGCGCCTATGCCGCCGGCCGGAGCTTCGGCGGGCGGCGGCTGGCGCCATCGATCTCGCCGGGCAAGACCTGGTCGGGGGCGGCAGGCGGGCTGGTCTGCGCCATGCTGGTGGGGTTGGTGGCGGGGCAATCGGTCCGCGCGGTGGCGACCGCCGCCGGCTTGGGCATCGCCTCGCAGCTCGGCGATCTGGCCGAAAGCGGTTTCAAGCGGCATGTCGGGGCGAAGGATTCCGGCCGCTCGATCCCCGGCCATGGCGGGCTGCTCGATCGGCTGGACGGGATGCTCGCGGCCGCCACGCTGGCCGGGCTGCTGGCCCTGGCACTCGGACGCGGGGCGGTGTTGTGGCAATGAAGGGATGGGGTTCACGGCCATGAAGACGGTCAGCATCCTCGGCAGCACCGGCAGTGTTGGCACGCAGACCGTGCAGCTGCTCGAGGCGGCACCCGACCAATTCCGCGTGCGCGCCCTCGTCGGCGGCCGCAATGTCGCCGTGCTGGCGCGCCAGGCCCTGGCCCTGCGCTGCGAGCTCGCGGTGATCAGCGATCCCGCCTGTCATCCGGCGCTGGTCGAGGCGCTCGCCGGCAGCGGCGTGCGTACCGCGTGTGGGCCCGATGCGGTGGTCGCGGCGGCGGCGCTGGACGCCGACTGGACGCTGGCCTCGATCACCGGGGCGGCCGGGTTGCCCTCCACATTGGCCGCCATCCGACGCGGCGGCGCGGTCGCTTTGGCCAACAAGGAGGCGCTGGTGTGCGCCGGCGAGGTGATGCTGCGCGCCGTCCGCCAGCATGGCGCGACCCTGCTGCCGGTGGATTCCGAGCACAACGCCATCTTCCAGGCGATGGCCGATGGCAATCGCGATGCGGTCGAGAAAATCGTGCTGACCGCCTCGGGTGGGCCGTTCCGCACCGCCAGTCTGGCGGAGATGCGCGTGGCTGAGCCGGAGGCGGCGCTGCGCCATCCGGTGTGGTCGATGGGGGCCAAGATCAGCATCGACAGCGCCACCATGATGAACAAGGGCCTGGAACTGATCGAGGCCGCCCGGCTGTTCGACATGACCAGCGACGAGATCGACGTGCTGGTGCATCCGCAATCGGTGGTGCACGGCATGGTGTGCTATCGCGATGGCAGCGTGCTGGCGCAGCTCGGCAGTCCTGACATGCGGGTGCCGATCGCCCATACGCTGGCCTGGCCGCGGCGGCTCGCGACCGCCGCCCCGCGTCTCGATCTGGCCGCCATCGGCCGGCTGGAGTTCGCCGCCCCTGACACCGAGCGGTTCCCGGCGTTGCGCCTGGCCCGCGACGCCTTGTGCGCCGGTGGCGCGGCCCCCACCATTCTGAGTGCCGCGAACGAGATCGCCGTCGCGGCGTTTCTGGCGCGCCAGATCGGTTTTCTCGACATTGCCGCGGTGGTGTCGCTGGTGCTGGACGAGATGGGACCGCTCGCCGCCGACACGCTCGACGCGGTGATCGATCTCGATGCCCGGGCCCGGGTGGCGGCGACCCGGTTCTGCGCGCGGCGCGAATTTTCGCCCGCGTGAAATGCCGAGGCCTCGCCGGCGCAATGCTTTAGGGTAGCATCGTCCAACGTCATCCGGCTCCGTGCCACCATGCCGACCTGCGGTCGGTTCCCCATCCTGGGTTCGGTTTAAGGAAAACATCGTGTTCGAGTTTCTGCCCGCCGCCCTGCGCACCCCGGTCAGCTTCGCCATCGTGTTGGGCGTGCTGGTGTTCGTCCATGAGATGGGCCACTACCTCGCCGCCCGCTGGCGGGGCGTGCATGTCGAGGCGTTCTCGATCGGCTTCGGCCGGGCGCTCGCCACTTGGACCGATCGGCGCGGCACGGTGTGGAAACTGTCCTGGATCCCGCTCGGCGGCTACGTGAAGCTGCACGGCCAGGAGCGGCCGGAGGACGTCACCGACGAGGTCCGCGCCGGGTGGATCGCGGGGCGTACCTTCCATGAGAAATCGGTGCTATCGCGGGCGATCGTGGTGGCGGCCGGCCCGATCGCGAATTTCCTGCTGGCGGCGGTGCTGTTCATCGGGCTGTTCGCGGTGGTCGGCCGACCGACCGCGGTGCCGGTGGTGGGCGAGGTGGTGGCCGATTCGGCGGCGGCGCATGCCGGCCTGGAGCTGGGTGACCGTATCGTCGGCATTACTGTGCCGGGACTGGGCGACCAGCCGATCACCAGTTTTGAGGACATCCAGCGCATCGTCAGCGTGCGCGCCGGGGAGGCGCTCACCCTGCATGTGCGGCGCGGCGGCGGCAGTGCCGATCTGGTGGCGACGCCCGACGCGCGCGACGGCGCCGATGGTCAGAAGCTCGGGGTGCTCGGCATTCGCAGCGCCACGGCGGAATATCACCGGATGTCGCTGCCGGCGGCGGTGGTTCAGGGCGTGGCGCAGACCTGGTCGGTGTCGGTGCAGACGCTGGCCGGCGTGTGGACCATGGTGACCGCGCGCGGCTCGGCAGCCGATCTCGGCGGACCGCTGCGGATCGCCCAGATGTCCGGCCAGGTCGCGCAGCTCGGCCTGGCCAGCCTGGTGTCGTTCATCGGCGTCCTGTCGATCAATCTGGCGCTGATCAACCTGTTCCCGATCCCGGTGCTGGATGGCGGGCATCTGCTGTTTTATCTGGCCGAGGCGGTGCGCGGCCGGCCGCTGCCGGTGCGCGCGCAGGAATACGGGTTTCGCGCGGGCTTCGCGCTGCTGCTGTGCTTGTTCGTGTTCGCGACCTGGAATGACCTGTCGCATATCGGATTGTTCCGCTGGGTTGCCGGCTTGCTCGGCTGATCCCCCGGGAGGTTCCCTGGGCGGTTCCCCGCGCACAGGTTGGGTAGCGCGGCTCGGTCGCTGCGGCTATTGTCCGGCCGCCCGTGGTCAGTCGTCCCGATTCCTGTGACGGCGCTGCATTTGGGGGGTGTCGCCTTTGTTTCGTACTCGTGCAGCGCTGACGGCCGCCTTATATATCGCGCCGGCCTTTGGTTCGGCGGCCTCGGTGCCGACCGCGGCCGACCCGGTCGGCCATGCCAAGATCGGTCATGCCAAGATGGGCCATGCCAAGAGTGGCAATGCCAAGAATGGCGTTGGCACGGCCCCGCCCGCCAAGCTCGCCTTCGCCAGGCTGCCGGTGCCGCCGGCTTATGTGCCGCCGCCAATGACCGCTGCCGCGTTGCTGGATGATATGGCTGGACATGGCGGCAGCCTGCCCGCGGCCCCGCTCGATGCCGCGATCCAGAACGCTCTGCTGGCCAACGCCGCACGCATCGTGGTCGTCAAGAATGCCGCCGCCCAGTTGGCTGCGTCCCCCGCCACGTCGGATGCGGCATCACCGATCGGCGTGCCGGCCGCTGACGATGCGGCGCCGGCGGGTGGGCCCGCCACGCCCCCGCCACGAGTGGCCGCGGTACAGCCCGGCGGGGTGATTTCCGAGATCAGGGTCGAGGGCAATCAGCGCATCGAGGCCGGCACCATCCGCTCCTACATGCTGGCGCAGGCCGGTCAGCCTTACGACCCCGACCAGGTCGATCGCAGCCTGAAGACGCTGTACGACACGGGCCTGTTCTCCGACGTCAATATCCGCCGCGACGGCAACGTGCTGGTGGTGCGCGTGACCGAGAATCCGATCGTCAACCAGATCGTGTTCGAGGGGAATCACAAGCTCACCGACGAGGTGCTGCGACCCGAGCTGACGCTGCGGCCGCGCGCGGTGTTCACCCCGGCGCTGGCGCAGTCGGACCGGCAGAAGCTGCTGGACTATTACGCCAAGCACGGCCGCTTCGCCGCCACCATCGAGCCGAAGATCATTCAGCTCGACCAGAACCGCGTCAACGTGGTGTTCGAGATCAGCGAGGGCGACAGCACCCTGGTCAGCCGCATCGCCTTCGTCGGCAATCATGCGTTCAGTGAGAGCCGGCTGCGCGATATCATCGGCTCGCGCGAGGAGGCCTGGTACCGCTTCCTGTCATCGAGCGACACCTATGACCCCGAGCGGGTGAATTTCGATAAGGAGCTGCTGCGCCGCTTCTATCTGCAGAAGGGCTATGCCGACGTTGAGATCACCAGCGCCACCGCCGAGCTGGCGCCCGACAAATCGGCGTTCTTCCTGACCTTCACGATCAATGAAGGCGAGCGCTACAAGATCGCCAAGACCGAGGTCAACGTCACGCTCGCGCACGCCGACAAGGCGCGGCTGGTGCC
>Ga0116226_10002732_pt1 | contig 15444 bp, 19 predicted proteins | sample S1TSphfallax_FD_89692 | JGI IMG/M metagenome (GOLD analysis project Ga0116226, IMG submission 89692) | Host-associated microbial communities from peat moss isolated from Minnesota, USA - S1T2_Fa - Sphagnum fallax MG | ecosystem: Host-associated > Plants > Peat moss > Unclassified | place: USA...
AATTTTCTCTATTTTATAAAAAAAAGAAGCCTACTTCGAGAACAATCAGATCCATTTGTCGAATTCGACCGACATTTACATCCATTATTTGTACAAATACCATTATTTGAATAACATAAATCACCATTGGCACATACTTCTACAAATTAATATATGTATATGTATGAAACAATGAAACTGTATCGATAACTAACGTGTTAAACAACCCGATCCATTATCTTGATATCCTAATCGACAATTACACGTATCCGATTCATTATTACAAGTACCACCATTAAAGCAAATTAAACCAGCCGATATTCCTTTATTACATTTAACTATATAAAATAATAAAAATAAAATAATGAAAATTTTTTTTGTTTTTCAAAATTAACATACCACCACTACAATCAGGACCACCAGATCGAGGTAAACATTGACAATGTTTTTTATTTTTACATTTTCCTCCTGTATGTGAACACCAATTATTTCCACATCGTGCTAATAATCAAATAAATATTCATAAACAACTAAATTAATCTACTAGAAATTAATTTACTTATACTACAATCATGACCCATAAAATGATCAGAACAATGACATTGATGATCTTTACATTTACCACCATTTAAACAAATTAAATCTTTTCCACCTAAATAAATAATTATTTCAAAATAAAAATCATTGAAATTTTTTTTCTTTAAATTTACATTTTGTATTACTAACTGATCGACGAACAATATTACTTTTTTCTAATGAATAAGATGGCTAAAAATAAAATTCAATTTTTTTTTCTGCTTCAAATCTTATCCTACCAATGATTCTTGTCCATAAATAAATGCGGGTGAAACATCATTTATTGAACAATCATATTGATCGATAGAAAAAATGATAATCAATATAATATGAACAAATATCATTATTTATAAAACTATTTCTTTCAATAAATTCAAATAATACTATGTAACCGATATATCAGACTTTGTATTTAAATAGAAAGCAGAATAGAATAAACGAATGGTTTTAATTTACATGTCAACTATTTTTTATTATTATAGGAAGAAAACGAGGACATAGACAAAATTTTACATTTGATTTTTCGAATGTATTGATTGAAATAGTGATAGACAAAAACAAAAGCATATTCTTGATTGAAAAAGATTGGATCAATTTTCATGAGAATATTTCTTTACACGGGAATTCCTCATATTTGTTCTTATACAAATCAAATAAACATGATTCACTATTTAAAAAAATTGCTATTTTTTCATTTTCGGCGATATAGAGAAGCTCTTTTCATACCCTAACCACCCGGTGGGTCTCTATTTACTTTCCTATGCTTCAAATAATATTTTACCGTCACTATGTACATATAATTATTGATCCTACCTTTTAAAATCATGATAATTTTTATTGACAAAGCAAATCGCGTGATGGCAATTTATGTGTATTGCGCATATCGGAATATATATAAATGTATGAAAAAAATATCAATCGATTTACTAATCTCATCATGCGTCTTCTTGGTATTTTTCTTCTAGTAAATTCGTTTTTATTTTATTATACATAAAAAAAATATTAAAATTTTTATTTTTAGTTCTGCGTTTCAATTGGAACAGTTTCGGCTTTTAGTTTGCCAAGTATAAATTTTTCATCATGGATAACATCATTTTTTACTAATCTAATTAATAAAATTAAAAATGATATATGTAAATATTTGGTTAATCATCCTGATCGTGCTGGAATTTTAATTCAAAAAATCAATGGGACATTACAAAAAACAAATGAAACACAATATATTTTTGTTCTTACTTTAAATTATATAAATTCACCGGCAAATCAAGCGGAATTAATTAATAATACAAGTACATGTCTAACATTTTTTGATGGATTTGTAGAAGCAGTTCAGACTGATGTGAAAAATACAAATCTCACTTTAGCAGCTGTTGACAATGTTGCATCGAAGACATTGAATGATCTTCTTAATAATATTCAAGAATTATTTCCTGGAATGTAATTTTTGTAATTCAAATCTAAATAAAATCATCAAATATTTGACGATAATCGAATATTTATTAAAAACTTATCACATGTGATTTTACATGAAAAGATTTGATAGATAAAAAAAATGTTAATAGTGAGAAAATAATGCTAAATTGTGAAAAAATTATTTCTAGAATAAAAAATATTTTTCATAGTCGATACGATTCACTACGAATATTTCATTTGATCATCTAAGAATGGTTGCTAGTATGTAAATGAGTAGTTGTAGGTTCTGATATATCATGAGTCATATTTTCTGTAGTATGATGAGTTGTGTATTCCGTAGTATGAACAGTTGAGTGTTCGGTAGTATAAAGAGTTGACTGTTCTGTAGTATGATGAGTTGTATGTTCCGTAGTACGAAGAGTTGAGTGTTCCGTAGTACTAAGAGTTGACTGCTCTGTAGTATAATGAGTTGTATGTTCCGTAGTATGAACGGTTGAGTGTTCTGTAGTATGAAGAGTTGAGTATCCTGAAGAATGAAAGATAGTACTTGTATGATCTGTTATTTGGTTTTGATTAGTAGTTAGATGAGTAGTGGTATGAATTAATGTTGAACTTATTGTTTCGTTATTATCGATAGAATATCTATCATTTGAATCTGTTGTTAAAAATTGAACTGTCGACATTGAAACTAAATAATATAAGCATACATATCATAGTAAATGAAGATTATAAACTACCTGTATAGGTAGATGAATGACCTGTTGTTCTTTGATTTGGTGCTGAATAAAAATATATTATTTAATATTACAATTACAGGGGATAGATTATCTAAATGCTTACTAATATTAATTACAATAATCGGTGAAGAGATATCAATTAAAGTAGCATTTCGAATTTGAATTAATAGATTAAGTTGAGGTTCACTATATACAGCATTATTACTAATTCGAATACATTCATCACATGTTATCGAATAAATATAGTAAACAATAAGACGAAGGATGTAATTGATTGAATTAGATGATAATGACCTAATTAATGATATTTATTTTTGATATTAATTAAAAAAAGAAATCAAACTTTGTTGTAGAATTTTCATTATCAATTTCAATAGTAGCATTAAAGACAAATACAGTGATATTTGAATAATTAGATACTGTTGTTTGCATCTGAAGAAATAAAAATAAAAAATGAATGAAATCTTTATTGATTTTTTTAAATGTTCACCATATTTGTTAAATCATCTAGAGTTGAATAATCGGTAATAGGACCCAATTGAAGATCACCATCTATGATCAAATCAAATGGTTCTAATTTATAATCTACTTCAAAAATTGATTCCATCACATCTTCGAAATTATAAATAAAATAGAAATTTTAAAAAAATCAATGAATATTAACTTACCCATAATTGATAAAGATGTTGTTTCTATTGTGCTATTATCCGGTACTAGAAATGAATATATTTTAATTCAAATTTCAAATATTGATATACGAAATCTTACGCAATGTATTCTCTGTTATAACTGGTGCAGTAAAAACACCTTAAAAATGAATTTAGAAAAATATTAAAGAAAAAAAAAACCAAACTTTACCCGTTAATGAAACATAATGAAAATGAATTTTTCCATTATAAATAATCACAATTGAATCACGAATATTCGATGTTGTATTTTTTAATTTATTGACTTGTATCTCTTGACAATCAATCATACATTTCATCTTAAATATAACTAAAATCGTAACATTTAATATCGATAATTCCATATTCACATCAGCTTGAACAACAAGAAATTTATAAATACTCATATGAGATTGAATGATACTATTATTGACCTTGATAATCAAGAATTTATATTAATCGAAAATTATGATTTATTATACTTACTAAACGAGTTATATTAATTAAACTTGAATTATCAACTGAAATACTCATTGAAGATAAAGTTCGACCTTGATTTTCCATCAGATTATATAATAAGAATATCTTCATTTGATCCCCATTTTCTTCATCTAAAAATCTATTTAGTTCAACTTCAATTTTCATTTTGATTAGATTTTACCTTCTGAAATAACTGCAAAATGAAAACAATTAATTAATATTCAAAAATTCAATAGAAAAAAAATCATCCTTACTAATAGTAAATGCATCTAATTCAATGATATAATTTATATTCGATGTTGAATTAAGATTCAATTTTATCGATGGTTCAATTAAATTCGATGTTTCGATTTTATTCATTTTACGTAATTGACATGCTAATGGACAATCAATTGAAAATAGAACTTCACCTAAAACTTGTAAACAACCATTAGTATTACACCATGTTGTTGAAATATATTTTGATGAAATTGAATTAACTATTCGAACATCTGAGATATTTATAAATTGAATATTATGTAATTTTAAATTAAAAAAATTTTGTATCTAAAATTTTACAAATTTTATTTATCAAATAATTCATTCATTTATTTTACCGTTTGTTCAACAGTTGGCCAATTCTTATTATCAATCAATACAGTAGATGTATTCGATGTAGTTGGTAGAATATTACTGATATGACAGTAGACATATATATCGAGTGTACGACGTAGAAAAAAAAAACAAAATAAAATAGAATATTAGAAATAAATCACTTATTATCAAGACTAGCTGGAATGAAATTATGAAATGGTAAATAGAGTGGAAGAAGAGCAAGTACAAGAACCGAAAGAAATAGACCAATAATTAAACCGAATATACAATTGAATATAAAAGTTGTAGTTGTATAAGATCTTTGAATATAAAGAATAAATAATATCGATTTTATTAATATTCTTACTTGATGTTTCGATGAACATCAATTGAATTGAATTGTTGATACATTGATTAATTTTTTCTATAGATATGAATTCACTTCGAGAAGAAAAACTAAGAAAATGAAATACAATAGTGTCAATTTTAAGTGTTATAATGATGTCCTCAAAATCAGTCATATGAAACGATTGAATTTGTATATGGAAATGATTTCATTTTATTGTTGGCTATGAATTGCTGAAGAATATGTAAAATAATTAGCAATAAACAGAGACATATTGTCTATGAAAGAATAATTTGTCTTCGAAATTTATTTCTATAGTTCAGAAAAATGATCATGTCATATTTCATATTGATATTTTTGTTTCTTTCATCATGAAATACGAGAATAACTATAGTTCATTTAATACAAAATATTCTTATTATTGATTTCGATTGTTTTTTTTCGGATATAATTGTTCGATAATAAAACTAGAAATCAAATATATTTGTTTATTATTAGAAAGAAAATACGAATATTCTTATCACCTTTAATCATTTATTTTTCTAAAATGACTACAGAAGTTAACTAATAACTAGGACAAATATTAGTTGTCTGAAATCGATTATCTTTTATTTTCACTGCCAATACACCCACACATATGTATCGAATAAAGTAATATCTATTGGACATACAATTATCATTCTCAGACATTGAACAATAGTAAAACAGAATTTGATTGTTTGTCATCAATGGCATATGTATTCATCTCATTATTGATGAATGTTATCTTATTTTGGCATGATATTGGTATGTATCCAATAAAAGATAACTGTTGATACTACGGGGAATTTTTCAGACAATAATTTTGTTTTTTTTTTCTATTCAATATTAAATAGAATTTTATTTTTCAGATGGAACTGTTATCAATTGTACAGTCTATCCGAGTATATTACAACAAGTACCCGATCAAATAGTTGGTACAATTGCTATTGCCAATTTATCTAATCAAGAAATTTTCTGGGATCATGTCAATTTTGAAACAGGTGGACAATTTCCATTAAAATTTTTAGTTGTTATTACTGATTATAAAATTATTCCTGCTCGTTATATACTTCAATTACATATTTATAAATTACCACGTTCTGAATATGATTTACCATTATGGTCTGCTGATTCAATTAATTCTCTCACAGAAAATGATCAACATAATTCAGTCACATTTATTGCTTATAATGATCGTAAGTGATTAGTTTGATGATAAAAACGATTAATTCGATTGTTTGTTTTTTTTTAGACAGACCTATTGGCCCTTGTATTATGGGTATTATTCTAGATTCACAAAAACACGTTACTGATCTAGTAGCGAATAAACTTATGGTAAAAATTGGATCAATGCCATCGATTACACTTTTTATTCATAGTTCAAATTTTCCTATTCTTTTTATGATAACTGATATTCCAGTATCTCAAATTATTAATTCCACACTGGTGACAGTACTAATATCAAACCCAAAAACAATTATTGCATATGAAGCAAAAGAAAGAGTTGTATTTACTAGTGATTTTTACTGTGCTACAGTATTACTTCGAGTATCAGAAGAAAGTAAGAAAATTTAGTATAACTTTTCATAGTTATTATAACGATCATATTTCATTTTTAGGATCTATGAATTTAACTGTAACCATGTCAGCACATATTTTCACACCTGTTATGTTGCTTAGTCTTGATGCAACCTATAGAATTTATAAAGATGAACTTCTACTTTTTGAAAAATCAGAGATTATTGATACTTTAGCATTTCCTTTTATAACACATAAAGAATTAGTACCAATAACAACAGCTAGTAATTATTCTATTCAAGCAACCATCTTTGGATCGGTACCTGGTTATTCCTCTGGTGTAATTTTATTTGAAGGTGTAACATATGCTCGATTAGTTCCAGGTACGAGTGACAATGTTAAAATATCAATGCTCTATACAGGTAAATATTATTTTGTATTTAAGCAATTTTTTTCAAAAAAATTTACATTCTGAATGAAGATGTTCACGAACTATTTGAAAACGAATGCTATTTATAGGAAAAACAAACTATTCATTATCTATACGTAACTGAATAGATCGGTAATTAACAGAAACATATTTAATTCTAGGACCTAAAATAGGAACAACAATTATTGGCACAGTTCAACAAACACCATCTAATCTAAGCACATGGCCATTAGCAGGTTCGAATTTAGCTTTTGCTATAGACGACGAATCCAATGGTCTTGCTCAATCTGATCAATTTACAATCTTTGATCAAACATTTCCTATACAACTCACAATGCTTAGTGTTACAGCAGTTACACAAAGTTATCAACATGTTGTATTTACTGTTACAATTACATATCCTGATGGTACTGTTATATGGGCAGCAGTTACTACAAATAATAAAATTATTTTCGGAGAATTAAATAGACTTGATATTAGTTTATCAAGTGCTGGTAAAATCAAATTTTATTTCATTGGAAAATATTTGACTAGCTTCTATTTGAATTCTAGACGGCTATACATGTCAAAGACCAGGAGATGGATATTGCGATTATTTAGCTTCTAGTAATATCAATAAGACATGTTGTTCTCAATTTAAATGTTCTGATGGACAATGCAAATTATTATAGTAAATAAATTTTTTTGTTTTCGATATGATTTAATATTATATCGATTTTTAGAAATTAAATGCCGTTGATTAATACCAATACAGAAGGTATCATAGACTGAATAATAATAAAAAAAAACAAAGATATATATATATATATATTTGTCATTTGTCTGTTATTATTATGCATGATGCAAAGAAAAAAATAAAAAACCAGACTGAACATACTTAGAATTCGGAAGAATACCATCCGATTTTTCGTTAATCTAATGTTGCAATTTGACAAGGTCTTGTTCTATTTGTTGTTTGAAAACTAGCATTTTCGATTGTGTCACTTGTTCAATTGCATTGAATAGTTAACTCAATTTATGAAGTTCAAAGCTATGAACTGTGCATTTCTTTTATATAACTTCACGAAATTCTTCCAAAAAATAATATCTCACATTATTATGAACAATTTTCTATTATCAATCGTATTTTTTTCTGAAATTGTCGCAAAATATAGTGGTTTTCTTCTAGACATCATAGACTTCCAAAGAAATTCTTATCGATTAGAACATGACAATCTCTTCTAGATAAATATTGACAAGCAAAAATTGATGAATAGTTCTTTCTGAATTTCAAGAGCCTATCAGATGATTAAAAATAGTCTAGAATAGAAATAGTTTTCTTGATCATGCAACTAATAAGACAAAATAACCGATAAGCACATATTATATTCGAAAGGAAGCATAAAGAAGGAAAATTAAATAATGAAGCAAGTTAAATTTTAACATATTCAATTGATTTCAACTTTCATTGTACAAATGATGAGTGATATCGCAATTGATAGTTATTGTCGACAAATTATATATAGCATATTATATCTATTGAAACGTCTTTTATTCTTTGCGCATATTAAAATCATAACTAGTATCAGATCGTCGTCGACGTCGACCTAATGGTTGTTTCGGTGGTCCTAAATATTCATAGTTTACAGTAGCACCTTGAATTTGAGGTTGGCTAGCGCCATAAGGACATTGGCAAGTGCAACTGCAATTCCCGGAAGTTGTAGTAGTAGTGGTGGCGGTTGTAGTAGCAGTCGGAGGTGCTGTCATAATAAGTGGCTGTTGATCTTGTGACTCAGCTGCACGTGGCTATTTTCATAAACACATGTTATATATATAAATGAATAATAAAATTTTTTTACAAAAAAAAATGAGGAATCTATCATGCTAATGAAGTTGATAATCTCTAGAGCCAGTTGTCAAACGAACTATGACTGAGAGTAGTCTATCTGTCGAAATTCATTTTGATCAATGGGATGTATACTGCTTGAAGGCTACCTGTCTTATTTTGAAATAACTAGTCTGTTTTCTGAAGCAAAACATTTTATATTCAAGTTAGAATAATATGGACAAGTGAGTTTCGATAAAATCTGGCGAAATAATATAAAAAAGTTAATTACGAGATACTCACATATTGTGTTTGTGCTGGTGTTGGTTGGCCTGAAGGCACCTAAAATGTCGATGTAGAGTTGTTTAAATCGATCAAATACTCGTTTATTTATAAAGCTATTTCAATATGCTGTGTGTATTCTTTTATATTGTGAAAATCAGTAGAAAACTATTAAACATCTTAATGATGATTTCAAAAATCGTACAAATTAATCAATAATCTAATTTGAATTTTGATTTTGACTTGAAGTTCCTACGATTCTTTTCATTAAACTAATTCTGTACGTTGAACACTCATCTATCTATTTAGTAGAGCAATATTCTGTAATAGAATTGGCAACAATGGAAAAATGACGCATAGAAAATCTAAATAAAAAAATTTATCTGTTGTTAAAAGATTTCATACAAATCTTTACTTCCAATTTGTATGACAACTGTCGTAAGTGACAGTAAAAATTATGTTGAAAGACACTTACGGATGGTTGCTGAGACTGAGAAAATTGTTGTTGATACTGTGGTGCTAAAGTTGGCAGCTGTTGATACGGAGGCGTTGGTTGAACTGATTGTTGCTGTTGATACGGAGGCACTGGTTGAACTGGTTGTTGCTGTTGCGAAGGTTGTTGGACCAGTTGTGTGGGCTGCGAAGGTGGCTGTTGGGGTTGCTGAGGTTGAGGAGTTGCTTGTTGTTCTGGAGGTTGTTGGACCGGTGATTGGGACTGCGAAGACGGCTGTTGTGGTTGCTGAGGTTGAAGAGTTACTTGCTGTTGTGGAGGTTGTTGAGGCGGCTGTGAAGGTGGTTGTTGAGGTTGTAGCGGTGGTTGTTGAGGCTGTGGAGGTGGCTGTTGCGGTTGCTGATGTTGAGGAGGTACCTGTTGAAGCTGTGGAGGTGGTTGTTGAGGCTGTGGAGGTGCTGGTTGAGACTGTGTAGGAGGTTGTTGTGGTGCCGGTGATGGGGGTGGTTGTTGTGATTGTTGAAATGGAGGAGCTGGTTGTGGAGGCTAAAAATCAAATCAATTATGGTTATTTTTGTATGTGCAGAGCGATCCTGCTCATGGTTTGATATGATATATATGCATGATTTTACGCAATTAAGTCAAGAAATCTCGTAGAGATTTTTGGGAGATAGTTAAAGATACTAATAAAACTACCATTCGAAAAGCTTTAAAACGATCTCATTAATGGAGAAACGGCTGTCACTATTATATTATGAAAGAAGCCGAACAACTAATTACTCCTATAATGGATCTAGTATTAACCGAATAGTTAAATCTGTATCATGGATTGATATTATATTGGCTCTATGGAACATTGCCTCACATATTCAGAAGATGAAATAACTGTTGATTAGAAAACAGTAAAGAAACGTAAAATATTTTGTTCTTTCTCTCTTTAATTCATGTCCGTAAACAGATTTTGAGAAATTTCTTTATCAAATAGATTACTCTAAATATTCACCGGAAGTGAATAAAACGAATAGTATATACCTGTATTTGAGACACTGGTTCGTAACAGATGATTATATGTACTTCCAAAGCTGGCGGTGGTAATGGTGTTGGAGCTCCGTCGATATTCACTTGAAGCATTTGAGCAGGAACATGCTCAGGAAATGTACCAATGTTGTTCATATTAGGAGCCGAAACAAACTGAAGTGCAGTACCGTTGGGCATTGATGCAGGACTTTGATCTGCGTTAAGATAGTTGACGCCAAGTTGAGTAAGCGGAGTCTTGAATGCACTAATACAATTGGGTACTGCAATATAACCTGGTTTTTGTGGCACTTGTAGAAGCCAAGTTACGCGTTGACCATCCGTAGTATTTAATACGATTCGACGTGATCCTAAACGTATGAGATAGAGTGTACATGGCACTTCGTCATCGCTGTATTGAATTGTAAGAGGCGGTGCACCTTGACCTAAAAATAAGTAGTATCATGCTTCTTTATATTTTGTTTCTGTAATATAATTTGATAATAACCTGTAGCATGCTGGTTGTTAGGATATTGTCCTGCTGGATTATAATTATTGTGGTCAAAAGAAGGTTGTTGTCCATACATATTTTGATTATTTAAACCAGGAACAGGTAATGGTCCATGTCCATTCGGGCCACTGGAAAATACTACAGAAAACGAAAAATGTACGAGTCATTTTCTTTATACATTTCAGCTTAAAACATCCTGATGCATCTATAATATCATCATCTGCTCAATTTATTCTCTGGTCAAATTCGAAGAAAATTAAACTAGGTTCGTCAAAAAGGTTTTTGCTATTTATTAACAAGTTTTATCTGAAAGATAAATAAAAATTGTTTTCATTTATAGTTTTAAATATACTTTCTCATAAAAAACTGCGTTCAAATTTTGTGTATTTCTATAAACTCATATACTCCATTTCAATCAAATTCTAAGTTTTATTTCTTCTAATACAATAGTAATTGAATTTTCTACATTTATATAGTTTGATCTGTTTTCGGGTTCTTTGAAATTATACAAAAATTGAACTTGTATATTTCTTACTTGGAGAACGTTCTGCCTGATTTGATTGTCCCGGTTGCCAAGGTTGTCCTTGTTGACTAGGATAAGGTGCATAAACGTTTGCTACAAAAAAATAATCAATACATTGAGTTCAATTATATTATTTTCTTCAGTATGAGTCGAATCATTTCAATTAGAACATGAAAATTAATCTATCTTGAAATTATATTTGATCTAAATGAACTCTTTCCTGAATCATGTTTTTTAATTTGTTCTCTCAAAATTATTTCTCCCAGGAAATTTATGATCTACTGGTTATTTTCACTACCACCTTTGCTATTAAATAAAAGAAAAATTCCACTTGTCACTGATTGAAACTGACCTTGGGGTGCTGCTATTCCAACGTTTGTTGTTTGGCCATTCGCAGGATTGCTTTGAATAGGAATAGGAGCAGGAGCAAGAGCAGGAGCAGGAATAGGAGCAGGAGCAGGAGCAGGAACAGGAATAGGAGCAAGACCAGGAGCAGGACCAGGAGCAGGAATAGGAGCAGGACCAGGAGCAGGACCAGGAGCAGGAATAGGAGCAGGAGCAGGAGCAGGAATAGGAGCAGGACCAGGAGCAGGAATAGGAGCAGGACCAGGAGCAGGAATAGGAGCAGGAATAGGAGCAGGAATAGGAGCAGGAGCGCCCAATGGTTGATTTACTTGTGGGTTAGCTATAAGTAAAAGTGAATAGTGATGAAAAGAACAAGTCAGTAAATAAAAAGAATAGTAGTATACTTGCTAACGATGGGACATTTGTCTGTGGACAGGCTACAATATTAATCAAATAGCTGTCAGATGGAGTACCATCAGGAAATTGAAGTTGAAGCAATGAAATAGGTATTGATGGAAGATTCTGAAATATCAAAGGAGCACCAGTATTCATTTGGGATACGTATGGACCTATTTGTTGTTGATTGGCACCGGTCAATGTTAAAAGAACGGCTCCGGTGACAAGTTGTCCTTGAGTGTTAACTTGGAGTGAAATAACTGCTACAGGTGAGCCATATGTTTGACCAATATTGATCTGCCAAATATTGCCTTGAGGTACTACATTAGGTGAATTACTACCCAAGGATAATGACTGTGGTTGATTGCATGAACCAGTAAATACTGGATTCGTTTGAACACCAACTAATTGATAATATAGATTTTAGTTTCAATTAGTTAAACAAAAGTTTTACCATTACTCGGGTCTGGAACATATGCTTGACCCACAGGTGGTTGTTGATATGATGGCTCGTATATCGCACCTATATAATTCAAAAACAGTCAATAAAAAAAAATTAAAAAAACTTATTGAAGTAAAAATACGAGTCAGTTGATTGAAACTGTTATCTACGCTATTTTGCATATAGTATGGTTGTATACCATTTAATATGGGTGATGTGTTTGGATTTCCTAGGACAGAACAATAATATACATTAATTAATACTTGATTTGGATCGATTTCACTGCCGGAATAAAATGGAAACATTTTAACCGTAAAGAAGAATATATTTGCGTAATAATCATTTGGAAAACCTCTAATTGGTGAATTTGCTTGACCAGAAATAGAATTTAATTCAATAATTTGATCATTATTTTGTCGAGTATATGGAGTAATCGTTATTGTTCCAATATTCCCATTCGATGTTTCAACAACTACTTTTTGCACTCGAACAAAGGAATTTGAATCGACACGTTTTGGTACAATATTCCATGTTAATGCTCCAGTATACGAATCCACTTTAATGTGATCACTAGGCATATTAGATGGATTGACATTCATTGAAGTACAAATCTCCGAGTTTGTACCACCAAACATATTACCATAATTTGATATTGCTCTTGTCGGTAAATAAGTACCATCGACTGTAACGTGACCACCAGTTGGTGCCGAATAAATACCATGGACTTGCATTTCTAGTTTTGTTACACCTGGTATACCAACATCTGATACCATACAAAAACCAGGTTTTGCTTCTGTTACTGAACGTGTGATCTCAATATTGTTATTATCAAAATAAATACATGTAACAGTAGTGTAAGTTGAAGGTGACACACCACCTAATGTATATCGACCTTCGACTACTACACCGTCTTGACGAACGATGATTACGTATGAAGCTATATTGCCATTGCTAGTAGGTAAATTAGGATACATTGAATTTTGCTTATCCCGTTGAAGTTTGGCTTTTATTAGCATACGTTGTGCTTCTAAACTTAATGGTTGATTGGATGTTAACCACGAATCAGTGAAATCTAAAATAGTTTACTAAATAGTTTGACCCGAACTATGAATTAGCCAAAATTTTTTTTATACGCTATTTTGATATAATCCATGCAAGATCATCTATCTAACAGTACAAAGTGTCGAGATTTTCTTAAATCTCTAATTTAGAAAAATAATTACACAATATGAGATTTTCTCCTACTAGATCTTCTATTTCATTAATGCATAAAAACTTGCAAGCTATACTAAGAATTAGAATTTCTATTGAAATAATAAAATAATAAAGCGATTAGAAAAATTCAAATAATCATTAATGATCTTTACCTGGAGACTCTGTCGTATGGTTGTTGGTAACTATTCGAACAAAAACAAAAAATCTATACTATATAAAAATATTTTCATACCATTTGCTGTAGATTCAACTGGAGTTGTCATCGTCGTTGTGTTTGTGATTGTGCCTATAAAAATCAAACATATTCATTAAACATGTGCCAAGAGAAAATATAATATACTATTTTAAATGACCTTCGAAATTACTCTATGTCTTAGAAGATGTATTACGTTCAATGTTGATATTCTCTGCTATGAGGTGTTTAAAACAAAATGAATACAGTGTAGATAGACAGAAAGTAGTTTTGATGTTTTACGATAGTTGAAAAAAAACACACTATAATTTGATTACCATTGCCTAATAATGCTATAAGGTCATCAAGTATTTTTTTATAATTAGGATCGGTGATTCCAAGTGCATTGATGCTTGAGTTGGTAGTAGACAAATCTGGAGCAGTTTGGCCAAATGGAGAGACTTCATCCATTGTCAAATTAGTGAAATATGGCTGTAGCATCTGGAGACCTTTCGCTAAACCTAATAACTGGGTTAAATTTTGAACATCATTTGGATACGACGATGTAAGTCTAAGTTGGTCGAGATTGTTATCAGCAGCACTTATTGCATCGTCAATAGATACACCTCCACTAGGTTGAACTAGTCTTGTCGGATTGGTAGGACTATTGAAAAGATTTTCAATACTATTTTTTGTCGCAGCCAAAAGATTGGCAGCTAGAAAAGAAAAAGATAATAGTTTAATATGTTATGATAATTAGAAAATAAAACAAAAAATTTCTAAAGAAAAAAAAATTTTGAACTCTGATTGTTATGAATTTTCTCAATCTAATTATTGGTCGAAATTTTGTTCGTTTATTATTTGCTGTGATAAATATTATACTATGAATAGACTTACTCGGTCCCGAAAGATATGACCTATATTATAATTGACAAAACGTGACAAGTGAAAATATGTTTAATTAAAAAATAAGATTCATTTATTTTCCATGTTATTTTTGTTGATTATAGAACAGTGATTGAAATTACAAATCTTTTCTCCGGCATCTCTTAAATTAAACCCCGTTATCATATAAAATTAAATCATGATAAAGCTTTAAATTATTTTCAAAATCAAATTTTTGATATACAAAGCAAACTTACTTGTAGTGCTGTTAGTATTATCGGTAGTAGTAGTGGTATTATTCGATGTCGTAGTAATGCTGCCCGTTGTAGTTGTAGTAATATTCCCCGATGTGATCATAGTAATACTACCCGATGTGGTTGTAGTAATACTATCCGATGTGATGATAGTAGTATTACTCGATGCGGTCGAAGTAGTACTACCCGATGTGGTCGAAATAGTACTACCCGATGTGGTCGAAGTAGTACTATCCGATGTGGTCGTAGTAGTACTATCCGATGTAGTCGTAGTAGTACTACCGGATGTGGTCGAAGTTGTACTATCCGATGTGGTCATTGTAGTACTACCCGATGTGGTCGAAGTAGTGCTATCCGATGTGGTCGTAGTAGTGCTATCCAATGTGGTCGTAGTAGTACTATCCGATGCGGT
>Ga0116226_10002733_pt1 | contig 15441 bp, 9 predicted proteins | sample S1TSphfallax_FD_89692 | JGI IMG/M metagenome (GOLD analysis project Ga0116226, IMG submission 89692) | Host-associated microbial communities from peat moss isolated from Minnesota, USA - S1T2_Fa - Sphagnum fallax MG | ecosystem: Host-associated > Plants > Peat moss > Unclassified | place: USA...
GCGCTCTTGATCCTCTCCGGTTGCTATATCGGGTTTCTGCCCGAGCACTATGCTTCTGTCTGGGAGAGTAACGGTGAGATGCGCCGCCTGCTGCCGAAACGCTACGAGGCCGTCGTGAGCTTCGCCTCGATGACGCTGCGCGGTAAGCCGCGCAGCAAGGCTCAGGAGGCGTTTCTCGCCTGCCTGCATCGGCCGCATCACCCAAGCAATGGTGGATCGGCATCCAACGGTGCTACAGCGCATAGCGTTGCCGAGCGTGAGAGGAATGCAGGTTTGTCCTAGCGCTGGCAGCTATTCCCCCGCCGACTTCGCCGCCGGAGTTATTTCGCGATACAAGTTGGTGCAATTCCCGATTCGATGCGCGTCAGTAAGGTGCATCGAGCGGGATGCGTCGATTTCATTCGTCATTTACGTGCAAATCGCGTGATGCATCGACCCTCGTTCGATCCGATACTGATTTCAGTCACTCGGGAGAAAAAACGATGGGGACTCGCGACAAGCTTGCCGGAGCGCATGCACATATTTCGCTGAAAACGGCCATTCGTCTGGCCTTGCTTGCCGGTGCAAGCGCGTCTTGCTTCGCTCCGCCAGCGGCGGCAGATGCCAATGATGGCTCCGTGGGACTCGACGAGATCGTCGTGACGGCTACGCGGCGAGACACCTCGATTCTGGACGTGCCGTACAGTATTTCCGCGATCTCCTCGACCCAACTCGAGGCCGACCACGTTCAGACGCTGTCCGATCTCAGCAAGCTGATTGCCGGCGTTTCGTTCGTCGACGAAGGACCTGCGAGTCGCAGCAATTTCGTGCTGCGCGGAATCAACGCGAATGGCACGGACCATCCATCGACCAGCACGGTGGCGCCGGTGTCTACTTATATCGGCGAAACGCCTTTGTTCGTGGCGCTTCAGATCGATGACATCGATCGCGTCGAGGTGTTGCGCGGTCCGCAAGGGACGCTCTACGGGTCCGGTTCGCTCGCCGGCACCATCCGTTTCATCCCCATGAATCCCGATCCGAGCCACTTTTCCGCGAGCATTGACGCGGACGTCGCCGAGACCAATCAGTTAAATCGCGGCCTCAAGGGCATGATCAACGTGTCGCTCAACGACATCTCGGCCTTACGCGTTTCGGCGGGTTACCAGCACTACGCCGGCTTCATCGACGAGAATTACATCGTCAAGCTTGGCGCGCCGAGCACCGCGATCAACAGTCCGGTAGGTATTCCCGTGTCGGGGAACCCCAAGGATCCCATCCTCGGGCCGATGGTGTTCACTCCCATCGAGCATGCCAATACCTCTGATTTGTGGCATACGCGCGTCGCATTCATCGTCAAGCCGAACGAGGACTTGACTGCCTTGATCTCGTATTACCATCAGGAGAACGTGACCCGCGGGCAGCAAGCGATCGCCCCGGATTTCGGGGGCAGCGTTGATACGCCGGCCGCCGGCAATCCTTTCTATAGCCCGTCCTACCCGGTGTCGTTTCCGACGGGCGGCGTCGTCTTTCCGCACAACTCGACCTATGACCTCAATAACAGCTTCCTGCTGAGAAACGATCGGCAGACCGATCTCGTCAGTATGGATCTGAGTTACGGCTTCGGCTTCGGCACCGTGAGTTCCTCAACCTCGTATTACCGAGATCGCGGGACCGATGTCGCTGACAACACGGGCGAACTCACGCTCTACCCCAGCTTCTACGGCTTCATTCCGCGCATGGTTGATTACGAGACCGACGCGGATGAACTCAAGGGTTTCGTCGAGGAAGTGCGCTTGGTCTCGAAGCCTTTGTATTCCTTCGATTATGTGGTCGGGCTGTTCTACCAAAACATCAAGGATCAATCGGGCCAGATGCAGTGGATTCCCGGGCAAACCTACTTCGGCACTTTCGTCGGGGATCCGGGTGCCAACGCGGACACGCTCGGCGACGTCAATGTCATCGGCAACACGAACACGACGTTCAACGACCGCGCGGTGTTCGGAGAATTGACTTGGCATGCAACGGACCGATGGCAATTCACGGGCGGTATCCGCTTTTTCGACCAGGGCTATTCGCTGGTCACCAACACGGCATTTCCGTTCTGCGGCATCTACTGCGGCTCCGACTCCCTCGGTAACACGTTCGATGCCGGCGGGTATGTCGCCAAAGACCACATTTCCAAGCTGGACACGTCGTATAAAGTCAGCGATCAGTTGAATGCCTACATGGTCTACTCGGAAGGTTTCCGGCGCGGCGGCTCCAATGGGATCCCGATCAGCGGACCGTTCGCCGCCAACCCGGCACTGCTGGTCTATACGCCGGACAAGACAAAGAATTATGAGATCGGCGCCAAGGGTGCGATCGGGGGCATCCGCTACACCTTGGATTATTTCTATATCAACTGGGATAACTTTCAGGTCGACACAACCGCGATCGCGAGCGGGTTTCCGATCGCGGTCAATGGTCCCAAGGCGCGCTCGCGTGGCATCGAGCTCTCTCTGGATGGGGAGATCACCTCGCATTTCAGCTACCAGGTTGGGTATTCCTTTGCGAATGCCGAAGTTGCGCGGGACTTCGTCGTCAATGATCTCGACACGAGCCACCAGCCCGTTGCGATCATCACCGGTAAAGACGGTGACCCGCTCCCGAATGCGCCTCGTCATAGCGCCAACCTCGGTCTCACCTACGCGCATGCGGCGCCTGAATTCATGGATGGGTGGCGGATGCGCTGGCATCTCAACGGCACTTACCGCAGTTCCACATTGTCGCAGCTCGAGAGCACGGATCCCCAGGCGCCACCGCCGTTCAAGATCGCCGGGTTCTCCTTATGGGATGCCGCCGTGGACTTGCTAAACGGTCACGGCGTCTACACGAGTCTGTACGCACAAAACATCTTCAATCAGCTCGGGATAACGGGCGGCGAAGACGCCGGTGAGGTGGGCTTACGGGCAGAGCATTTCTTCGTGGGTCGCCCGAGAACCATCGGCTTGCGGGTTGGATATAAGTTCTGAAGCACGGAGATTCACGCATGAATGATTCCCGGTCCCCCCAGACCCTGTCCCCGCCGTCAGCGCTGCGCGAAGCGATCCGTCTGGCCTCGATCGCCGCTACCGGAAGCACGCTGTTCGCGAGCACGGTGCTTGCAGACGCCCCGAGCGGCAATGCCGGCAACAGCGGCGGTAGCGGCAACGACACGCTGCAGGAGGTCGTCGTGACCGCGACGCGCCGCGAGCAATCGATTCTCGACGTTCCTTACAGCATTACCGCGATCTCCGGCGACACCTTGGAGCAGAACCATGTCCAGACGCTGTCGGATCTGAGTCGTCAGGTAGCGGGGCTTTCTTTCGTGGACCAGGGACCAACGAGTCGCAGCAATTTCGTGCTCCGGGGTATCAACGCGGATTCGACTAGCGGCTCACCCATTATCGGATCGGCAGGCACCGTGCCGCCGGTCTCGACCTACGTCGGCGAGACGCCGCTCTTCCTGTCCCTCAATATCGATGATCTGGATCGCGTCGAAGTGCTGCGTGGTCCGCAGGGGACGCTCTATGGCTCGGGGTCGCTCGCCGGCACCATTCGTCTTATCCCGAAGGCGCCTGATCCCAGTGGTTTCGCCGGGAACATCAACCTGGACGCGGGCAACCTCGCGGTCGGCAATCAATGGAACACCAGCGTCAGCGGCATGCTGAACGTGCCTTTCAACGACGTCTCGGCCTTGCGCTTGTCCGCGGGGCGCGAACACTACGCCGGCTTCATCGATGAAAACTTCGTGGTCAAACTGGGGCCGACCAGCACGGCCGTGAACTCTCCGGTCGGCATTCCGGTCTCCGGCAATCCCAGCAATCCGCTGTTCGGGCCCGAGGTCTTCAACCCCGTCCAGAATGCGAACACGTCCGATGTTTGGCAGACACGACTCGCGTATCTATTCAAACCCGACGAGAATTTCTCGGCCTTGGTCTCTTACTACCATCAAGATGACACGACGCGCGGCGTGCAGGCCTCCTCACCGTACTTTCAGGGCGGCAGCGTCGATTATCCGCCCTCCGGGAATCCCTTTTACAGCCCCTCCTATCCGGTTTCGTTCCCGACGGGCGGCGTCATATTCCCGGCTAACGGCACTTATGACGCCAACGATGGCGTGCTGCCGCGCAGTCATCGGGCAGCCGATTTGGGCAGCATCGACTTGACGGTCGGTCTCGGTTTCGCGAGCTTGAGTTCTTCGACCTCGTACTATCGCGACCGGGGGACGGACGTGGCGGATGGCAGTCCTTTCATCGCCAAGACGCCGTCGCTCTATGGATTTCTGCCGCGGGTCGTCGACTATCAAGAGGATTACGACGAACAAAAAGGCTTCGTCGAAGAGTTGCGACTCGTTTCCGCGGCAGGACCGCATCCGCTCGACTATGTGGTCGGCGTTTTCTTCCAGCACTTGCAGGGCAATAACGGCCAAACGCAATGGATACCGGGTCAGACCTACTTCGGCAATCTCTCGGGCTTTCCCGGCTCGGATCCCAGCACCGGGGACATCAACTATATCGTCAACAACACGACCGATTTTCTCGACCGCGCCATCTTCGGCGAATTGACTTGGCGTGTGACGGACCAATGGCAGCTGACCGGCGGTGTGCGCTTCTTCAAGCAGGATTTCTCGACGGTGTCCTACAGTGCGTTGCCGTATTGCGGTCCGTATTGCGGGACGGGCACCTTGGGCGTGACCGACGTGTCGGCGGGGTATTCCGTCAACAAGCACACCTCCAAACTCAACACCTCGTATAAGTTCAGCGAGGCCTTGAATCTGTATGCCGATTATTCGGAAGGCTTCCGACGCGGCGGGGCGAACGCGATCCCGCTATCGGGTCCCTTCGAGGTGAACTCGAGTCTGCTGGTCTACCAGCCGGATACGACCAAGAACTACGAAGTCGGTGTGAAGGGCAACTTGTTCGGCAGCCTCAATTACACGGCCGACGTGTTCTTCATCGATTGGAACGACTTTCAGCTCGATACGCAGTCCTACTACGGCGGGTATTCTTTGGCGGCGAATGGTTCGAAGGCGCATTCCCGTGGATTCGAGCTTTCTCTGGATGGAAAGCTCGGACCGCATTTCAGCTATACGCTGGGCTATGCCTATACCAAGGCGACGGTCGCGCAGAATTTCTCGATTCAGGATCGACTCGACGACGGCACCAACAACCTGACCTCGATCGTCACGGCGCAGAGCGGCGATCCTCTGCCGAATGCGCCGGAGAACAGCCTGACTTGGGCGTTCAATTACACGCATGCCGCACCTCAGTTCATGCAGGACTGGGCCATGCGCTGGCACCTCGACGGCAACTATCGCAGCTCGACTTACTCGCGGCTACTGAATTCCGTTCCCGGCGCTCCGCCGCCTTTCCTGATCGACGGTTTCGCCATGTGGAATGCTGCGGTCGATCTCGTGAGCGTGCACGGCCTCGATGTTGGGCTATATGGCCAAAATCTCTTCAATAACTTAGGCATTACCGGCGGCTTGGATCCGGGAGAAGCCGCGACTGGACCCACTGCGGATCGCGCGGCTCATTATTTTCTGAGTCGCCCGCGAACGCTGGGCTTGCGGCTGAGCTATAAATTCTGAGGAAGTGGCCGCCGGATCGACTTCAGGGCGGTCGCTAGTGGGGTCACCGCGCTGACAGTCAGCGCTTGAACATGGCGTTGTATTTCAGGATTGCGACGGGCATATGCCAGGTGCCGACGAAGCCGCGCGGCAATAAGAACGCATCGCCCGCGACGAAGCGCTCGCTGTTCCCATGAGCATCGCTGATGATCACTTCCCCTTTGAGCAGGTAACAGGCCTCGTCGATCGCGAGGTCATTGATCTCGAGCGTGCCGGCATCGCATGCCCAAACGCCGACCGTGAAGACACCCGAGGGGTCGGCATAGGCCGTGTAGGCAGTGGGATGGGCAGCGCCCGCGACGACAGTATCGGACTTGTCATGCTCGGTAGGCGGCAGGCCAAGGCCATCGGGGCCGCTCGCATTGACGCGGATGAATTTTTTGATCGCGGTCATGATTCACCTCGAAAAACTCGACGCGAACAATGGCAGAGCGGGACGATTTCCGCGAGTGCCGGATATTGATGCAAGCATCGTGAAATATCGGACAACATCTCGCCCCGTCGTCGCCGTTACTCGGATGTCGATGCGCTGAAACGGCGCAGCACGTTGTGCACGATGCGCTCGACGAAGGGATCGCCGAGCTCGAGTGCGCGTGGCCACTCGGTCGAGCCGCCGTTGAACACCGTGCCCGGGCCCCGCGTGAAGCTCGCGATCATTCCGGCGCCGCGTCCCTCCGACTCGTGGATGTAGGCCGGTAGCCCATTGCCTAAGGCGGTGCGTGTGGCCTCGGCCTCCGCCATAGGCCCATTCAATGGCACTCGCCCCCCGAAGCGGTCCTCTTCGCCACGCACGGCGGGCGCGAGCGCCAGGATTTCCAGGTTCTCGGGCGCGCCATCTTCGAAGGTCGGCACCGGCAGTCCGCGATGAAACGTGTACTCGACCGAGTCGAGTTCGAAGGTGGCAAGGCCCACCGGCACGCCCCCGAGCAAGTCGCCGTAGTAGAGATCGGTGCCCGCGAACGCCCAGTGCTCGGGCCGATAGATCGTGAAACCGCCCGAGGAGCGCGGTGCCGCTACACCATAGCGGTTATAAGTGCCGCCCATTCCGGTCAGGCCCATGGTGGTCGCCGCCGGTCGACCGATCCCCGTGTATTCCCATACGGTCGTCGTGCGCGTGGGGTCGGTCCCCGTGATCGGGTCGTTCTGCGGCGTGCGGTAGCAGTACTGGGTGCCGCCATCGGGTGACAGGCGTACTTGCCATTGAAAGTTGCCCGCGAAACGCGCGAGGCCGCCGCCACGATCGACGAATGCATCGATGCGATCGCGCATCTCCCAGGTCCAGTACTCGTCGTGGCCGACGATCACGACGGTCGAGGCCTCTGCGATTGACTCGGAATCGAAATGCAGATCGTGCTGCGTCAAATAATCGAGCTCATAACCATGCTCTTCTGCCCAGACCGCGAACAGTCGTTCGTAGGTGGCCCAGAACGAATCCGCATGATGACGGCTGTAGCCGAACAAGCGCGCCCATTCGTAAGCCGGGTAGCGCGGCTCGGCGAACATCGGTAGCGTGTCCATGTTCGGTTCGCGTGGCGCGCCCACGGGTTTACGCAAGAAGCCGCGGCCGAGCGGGCGGCGCATCGCGAGCACGGGTGCGCCGATCTCGTTCACGGGGTCGTCGCCAATACCGCGGTAATGATTGGCGCCGCCCCAATCGTTGTAGGCTAGCAAGGTGCTGGTCGTGAGCAGGAAGGCGATCTTCGGTCGGCTGCCCGCGGCTTGGCGAAGGACGAAAAACGCATCGGATTCGAAGCTGTCTTGCCCGAGTTCGACGCGAAACACGACGATGTAAAAGCCGGCGCGCCAGTTCGCGTCAACGGGGATCTCGAGCGCGACCGGCCAGTCGCAACCGCGCGCGTGCGCCTCCTGCGGCACCGGGTGGAACGCGGCCGAGAAATCATGCCGCTCGTAGACCGTCACCGGTGTCGCACCGTCGCGGTAGACCCGGATGTCGACCTTTGGCGCTGCGGAACTCAGGTGTAATGCGACGGTCTCGCCGGGCGCATAGGTATAGCGGTCCGCATACCCCCAAACCTCGAGAGATCGGCCGTCATGGGTCTTTCCAGGTGATGGCCAGTTCGGCAGCGACCAGGCGTGCGCGGCGCGGCGCTCCGTGCCGCCGGCCGCTTGCTCACTCACGATTCACCGTGCCGAGGAACGATAGGGAAGGGGAGTCTTGCAGGATCTGCATGGTGTATGCCTCGCGTGGATGACGGAACAGGTCGACGGTGGATGCGCATTCGACGACGCGGCCGGCACGCATCACCGCAACGCGTTGCGCGACCGAGCCGACCAGCGGCAGGTTGTGGGTGATGAAAAGAACCCCTAAACCCGTGTCGCGACAAAGCGTGGACAGCAGATTGATCACGGTGGCCTGCACCGAGACATCGAGTGCCGAGGTGATCTCGTCGCAGATCAAGAATGCGGGATCGCTGACCAGGGCTCTTGCGATCGCGACCCGCTGCTGCTGACCCCCGGACAGCTCATCTGGGTAGCGGCCCAAGTAACGCGTCTCGAGTCCGACACGCTCGAGCGCGGTTGCAATCCGCTGTTTGTACTCAGCGGCGGTGTCGTCGCACAGGACGCGGGCCCACTGCAGCAGCGTCTGCCCGATCGTGCGGCGCGGATTCAGCGCGGCATAGGGATTTTGGAACACATATTGCAGACTGCGGCGTTGCAGGGTACTGCGCTTGCCTGCGCTGTGCGGCAGTTCCTCAGCATCGATCGCAATCGATCCGACGTAGGCGCTATGGGCGCCGACGACACAACGCGACACGGTCGTCTTGCCGCTGCCGGATTCGCCGACCAGCGCCATGATTTCGCCGCGCGCGATCGAGAAGCTCACGTCTCGTACCGCTGCCACGGCGCCGTAATACGCCGTGAGCGCGTTCACGCTCAACACACCCGCGCGGTGTGCTGGCGCCCGGCGTTCGTGTACGGACGCGCTGGCGCGCGGCACGTTGGCAGCGACACCGTCTTCGGCACGCCAGCACCAGACGCTGCGCTCGTGCGTGGGCGTGGAACGCTGCGGGAGTTCGCCGGCACACCGGGCCTCGGAAACCGCGCAGCGCGTGTGGAAGGCGCAGCCACTCGGACGTTGGTCAGGGAGCGGCGCTCGTCCCGGAATTCCAGCGAGCGACTCTCCCGGCGTCGCGGTCGGCACCGCTGCAAGCAGGCTACGAGTATAGGGGTGCACGGGTGCACGAAGGACGCCGGCGGTCGGGCCGATTTCCACGATGCTCCCGCTGTACAAGACGCCGACGCGGTCGGCGATGGCGGCGACCACGGCGATATCGTGAGTGACATACAGGGCTGCGCTGCCGGAAGTTCGGCATAAGTCCTTGACGGTCGCGAGTATGCGTTTTTGCACGGTCACGTCCAGCCCGGTCGTGGGCTCGTCCAAGACCACGAATGCGGGCCGGCACGCGAAGGCCATGGCGATCACGACTCGTTGTTGCTGGCCGCCCGAGAGTTCGTGCGGATAGCGGCGCAGGAATGCGGAGTCATGCGGCAGATCGACTTCGCCGAGCAGTTCGCTTAGGCGCTGGTCGCCTGTTGCCGTGTTGTTCCGATCCAGCGCGATCACATCGCGGATCTGCGCGCCGATCCGCAGCGCGGGATTCAATGCTCGGGCGGGATCCTGGGGGACATACGTCATGACCCGGCCGCGCAGGCGGCTCAGGGCCTTTGCGTCGAGAGTCGCCAGTGCGGACCCGGCGAGACTGACCGTGCCACCGCGTCGCATCAGCCCCTTCTGCGTATGCCAGAGGAACGCGAGGCCCAGCGTCGACTTGCCAGAGCCGGATTCTCCGACGAGACCGAGGATCTCGCCGCGCGCGAGTGTGAGACTGACATTGCGGATGATTTCGGCACCGGTCGCGATGCTCGCGACGCTGAGTCCCTGCATGGAGGCGACAGCGTTCATGCCTGCTCCATGCGCGCGCTGATTCGCGCCGTGACCCGCCCCAGCGCGTCGGCCACCAAGTTGACACCGACGGTGAGCACGGCAATCGCGATGACGGGCAGCAAAGTGCCCCAGGGTTGAAACAGCAGCGCCACTTTGTTCTCGCTGATCATCAATCCCCAGTCGGGGTTCGGCGGCTGACGCCCGAAGCCCAAAAAGCCGAGCGCGGCGATGATTCCGATCGAGTAGGTAAAGCGCAGTCCCAGCTCGACGAGCAATTGGCCGCTCACATTCGGCAGTACCTCATCGAACAAAATACGAGACTGCGGCATGCCGATTACCTGCGCGGCTTTGACGAAGTCGCGCTCGACGATGTCGCTGGCCGCCCCTTTGAGCACGCGCGTCGATTGCGGGAAGTGTGCCAGCGCGACGACGCCGATCAGCAGCCAAGGTCGCGGCCCGAGGATGGTGACGAACAGCAGCGCGAGCACCACCTGGGGGAAGGCGAGCAAGACATCGAGCAGGCGCATGCCGGCTTCCGTCCATGAACTTTTGAACATCGCCGCAGTGATGCCCGCCGCCATGCCGAGACCGACACCGATGAGGGTCGCGGGCATCGAGATCAGCAACAAGGATAGACCGCCGCACAGAAAGCGGCTCCAGACATCGCGTCCCAGATAGTCGGCGCCAAAGGGAAAACTGAGCGACGGCATCGCGAACGGTGTGGCGACGAAGGCGGTCGGGCTGGACGGGGCGGCGAGCGGTCCAAGCAGCGCAAGGCCCAAGATCAAGAGCGTGAGCGCCATCCCGATCTGAAAGCGGCGCAGTCGCGCCGCCTCGAGCAATAATCGCGCGAGCGCGGACCGTGGCTCTGCGTCCGAGTGGCCGGCGCTCACGATCAGACCCGGTTTCTGAGTTTCGGTGTGCATAGGATGACGGCGATATCGGCGAGCAGATTCGTCAATACGTAGAAGGATCCGATCGCGACGCTCAAGAACTGCACGGTGGGGAGATCACGATAACGAACCGCGTCGATGAAGGCCGTGCCGATACCGGGATACGCGAAGACGGCTTCGACCACGACGATGCCTCCGGCGAGATACGTCAAGGTCAGCGCAATGACCTGAATCGAGGCCGGAATCGCGTTACGCAGTGCGTAGTCGAAGACGATGCGTCGCTCGTCGATGCCGTTGAGACGCGCCATCGCGATGTACGGGCTGTCGAGCACCTCGATCATCGAGGCGCGCATCATGCGTGCGACGTACGGTGTGCTCGTTATGACCAAAGTCGCGACGGGCAGCGCAAGATAGCGCAGCTGGTCCAAGATGGGATCGTCCGGCGACAATAACGACACCGGCGGGAACAGGCGTAGCAAGGTGGTCGCGAACAGCGCCACGAGACCGATGCCAATCACGAACTCCGGTAGCGATGCGCAGATCAACAGCAGGCTCGAGCAGCTGTGATCGAAGGCTTGATCGCGTTTCACGGCCGACCAGACGCCGAGCAGCAAGGCGACCGGGATCGCGATGGCGGCCGAGAACAGCATGAGCGCCATGGTTGCGAATAGATGCGGTGCGAGCAGGGTCGCGACCGACTCGCCGCCGGTCAAGGAATGGCCGAAATCACCATGCAGGATACCCGTGAGCCAGGCGACGTATTGCAAGGCGACCGGTCGGTCCAGGCCTAAACTTCTGCGCAAGGCGACGATCTGCTCGGTCGTCGCATGCGGTCCCAAGATCTGCACGGCCGCGTCACCGGGCAGCGCCTGCGTCACCCCGAAGACGAGCACCGACAGCGCGAGCAGCGTGACGCAGCCGATGGCGATGCGCCAGGCGATGAGTCGCAGCATGGGCGGAATGCTCCCGTTTGCCCTCATGCCGCGAACCACAGCTTGCGATAGTCGAAGTTGAAGTCGACGCCGGCATCTGCGGCGGCCGGCAGTCCGCAGACCCTGTCGGAGTAAAAACTGAGCTGGTTGATGAGCGCCGGAATGATGTACCCGCCGCGATCATGCAGCACACGCTGCAACTCGACGATCCGATCCTTGCGCGCGACGGGGTCGCTGGTCGCGCGAGCGGCGTCGATCAACCGAATGGTCTCGGCGTCGTTCCATCCCGTCTCGTTGTCGCCCGCTCCTGGCAGGACCGTCAGGGACATTAACGGCATCAGCGGAAAGACGCTCCAGCTGTCCTGCGTGAACGGCCTCTTCAAGAAACCGGAACCGTAGAACGCCGCGGGGTCTATTCGCCGCAGCCGCACCGTGACGCCCGCCGCCTTGGCCTGCTCGGCGTAGACTTCGGCTGCTTGGACCACGGTCGGCGAAATAGAGGCTGTGACGATTTCGACATCGAGGTCCGGGTGGCCCGCGGAACGCAGCAGCGATTTGGCTTGATCGAGATCCTGCATGCGTTGTGGTAGGCCCTCGGCATAGCAGGGGTCTGAGGCGCCGAACAGATCGTTGCCGAGTCTCGCATTACCGTTATACACCTGGGTAATGAATTGCTGCCGGTCGGGGATCAGGCGCAGCGCCTGCCTTACGCGCGGATCGCTGAAGGGCTCGACATCGGCACGCAGGCAGAAGGGTTCCCAAGCCGAGGAGGGCAGATTAGAAATCAGGATGCCGGGCGCTGCTCGCGCGATCTGCATTTGCGCGTGTGGTGGCGCGGGCATGACATCGATCTCGCCACCGATCAGGGCGTTCAGTCGAGCGGTGTCGTCGGTGAAGTCGATCACTGCGATTTCGTCGAAATAAGGCGCCTCGCGCCAGTAATCGGGGTTGCGTGTGAAGAGGCTACGGCTTCCGGGCGTGAAGCTCTTGAACCGATAGGGTCCGGTACCGACGACGTTGGTCCGCGGATCAAAGTCGACCGGGACGATGGGATTCCAGATTTGTGAAAACTCTTCGGGGAGAAAGGAGTTGGGCTTATGCAGGCTCAGGCGCAGCGTGCGCTCATCCAGTTTGCGCATGCTGTCCGCATCGATCATCGCCAAGCCCTGAGAGCCTTGATAGGGTTTCTTCGGATCAATGATGCGGCGGATCGAGAACATGACATCGTCCGCGGTCACGGGTTTGCCGTTGTGGAAGTGCAGATCGGGCTTGAGCCGCACGAGCCACTGAGTCGGACTTTCCGCAGTGAGCTCCTCCGCGAGGGCGAGGCGTACGCGTAAATATTGATCCGTCTCCGTCAAGCCATCGTAGAGCTGTTGCGCCCGCAGCTGATCGGAATTGCTGACGTAGCGTGCCGCATCCAGCGTGTCAGCCGAGGAGCCGAGTTCGCCAATGCGTAGACGGCCGCCCTTGCGCGGGTTGCCGTCTCTCACGGCGCGGCGAGAGCTAGACTGCGAATTCCGGTGGCAGCCGCTCCCCGCCAGCGAGAGCGCGGCGTATCCCATCCCGCGCAGCAGCTCCCGACGTTTCAAGCTTGCCAACGTGCATCGGAGAACGCGCGCAAGACGTTCTCGGTGATCTTGGCAACGGAGTTGCGGTAGTCGTCATGCGATAGCGCGGCAGCCCAGGCCATCGATCCCACCGAGAATACGGCGCCCCCGCCTGGGATCGGAACGTAGACGAGATCGGATCGGACGACGGGGTCGTCATTGCGGGCGGGTCCAAACGTCGCCGTATGGTTACCCTCGGACGTCGCCAAGCGTAGGGCCTGCGCGGGGGTGCCCCCGGCAAGGTTGTAGCGGTCGATCTCGAGTCCCGCGGCACCGTTCCCGAACAGGCCAAAATCGCCGATTACGGCATGGTCCTCGAGGCCCGCGAAGATGAAGGCGGCGCGCGGATCGTGGCTGTCGGGACAGCGCCGGTAATGCGCCGAGTAATCGAAACCCTGCGAGACGAAGTTCACGCCGACGAGCTGCGCGGGCGGACGCCCGAGATCTGACCAGTAGCCGCCGAGCTCGCCTGTGAACCCCAAATGATATTCACCGGGCAACTGTCGGCCGATCGAGGATCCCGCCTGACCGCGACGCATTTCGATGATGCCGTCGCGCGTCGGATGCACGGCGACCCGCCAACAAAAGCCGTTACCGCCCAGATACATCAAACGACCGCCGCGCAGCAGATACGCGTCCAGCGCATCCATCTCCTGCGTGCTTTGATACTCGGGATGCGTGCCCGTGATCACGCATGCGTATGCGGCGAGTGCGGCGACGCCGTCTTGATGCACGTCGAAATCCGTCAGCACGTCGAATTCGATGCCGAGATGATCGAGCCAATCGGTCAGGTACAGGTCGGCAACGTATTGTTCGCCCCAGCCATGCCCAGGACGCAGATTCAAGTTCGGACGCCGCCAGGATGAATAGATCGCGGAGGTGGCGTCGACGTGCTGGTCATAAAGTGAATGCCCTACCTCCGGGTGCTCGATCAGATACGCATCCTCCTCGCCTATTATGGGCAGAGCGCTCATCATGAGCTCCGAGGCGGGGTTCTCCCAGGGCAGTCGCCAGTTGGCGTAGGCGAGATAGCTCATGGTCGGCACCAGGAAGGCGATCCGCGCCTTCGGCGCGCCGCGCGCGGGCAACACAAAGAAGGGAATGTAGTCGACGTCGCTCGCATGCCGCAGGCGCGCCGCGTAGAAGCCGCTGGGTAAATTCTCGGGAACCGTGAGGCTGAAATCCGGCGACCAAGCGCAGTCATCGATCGAATCGGACAGGAAATGAATCGCTGCATACTCTTCAGGCGCACGCGTCCAGTCGAAGTGTCGCCCGCTCCACAGGCTGCCGCGGACCGCTCGGTGCGGTAGATTGAGAAGACGTCCGACGAACTCGCGTCCCGCAAGATCGCTCACGAAATCCGTGCCGATCCCGATGCTGAAGTCCCAAAGTGCGAAGAAGCGATCCGCTTTGCCGCGCTCGGGCAGTGCGAACAGCTCTTCGGTATCTAGGCAACGTGCGGCAATCGCGGGTGCCTCGATACGCCCATCGAAGAAATCGCCGGGCCGATCAGGGCCATGGGCTGCAGCCATCAGTAAAGCACGCGGTGAGCGGGCGATACCGCCGATCGCGAAGCCGAAGTGCGCCAATTCACGGCTTTCGGACTCGAGTCCGGCGCGCAAACGGCGGCACCCTAGCGTGACAGAGCGCAGCGCGGGATCTACGACCACAGTAAGCGTGCACCAACGTGCGCGCGGCAGCGGCGTCGCGAGGGTCAGCTCGTGGACCGTCTGCCCGTCGCCATACCGAAAACACAGGCGGCCACCGGCGTCGATCAGCAGCGCAAAACCGCAGCAAGTCGTCGGATCCAAGTCCGAAATCAGGCAGCGTTCACGATCGCCGAGTAAAGTCGCTTGGATAGTGACGGCGAGCGAGAAGCCCCCTCGTGAATCGAGACCGGGCCAGCGGTCCACCTGCACATAGCTGCCCGGATGGATTGCCTGTTGGCGACCTGGGTAGCTGCCATTGACGGCGGTGTCGATGGGAGCGGTTTTCAAGCCGGGCGCTCCGGGCTGCGTGTCCCCCGCGATCATGCGCACGATATCCGCCGTGTACGCGGATACCGCCTGATCACAACTCACGTGAAATTGAATGGTCTCACCCGGGCGCGCGGACATGCGATCCGTGTAGCCGACGATTCGCTTCGGCATCCTAGCGTTCCACCGGCTGCGGTTCCACCAACTGCAGTTCCACCCGCTGCAGATCCGAATTCCACCGGATTGGTCGGCCGAACAAGGCCTGCCATCGCTGCACGAATACCGCGCGCTCGGCCTCGGCCAACCCGGTGAAAACTTGCTCGTCGACGCGCTCGACCGGTAGGCCGCGCCGGAGCGGCAGACGCACGATCACCCAGCTCTGGTAAGGGACGAGACACTGCAGCGCGAACTTACCGGCGACCGGTGCTGAGCGCATCGCGTTCACGAGCGCTTGAACGGCGCTGCCATGCGGTCCCCACGGACGCTCCATAAAA
>Ga0116226_10002734_pt1 | contig 15437 bp, 16 predicted proteins | sample S1TSphfallax_FD_89692 | JGI IMG/M metagenome (GOLD analysis project Ga0116226, IMG submission 89692) | Host-associated microbial communities from peat moss isolated from Minnesota, USA - S1T2_Fa - Sphagnum fallax MG | ecosystem: Host-associated > Plants > Peat moss > Unclassified | place: USA...
ACTACACGTACGGGACTTTCGGGCCCGTGGGCGACGTGCCGTGGCCGAACGTGCCGGGAGGCGTGAGCGACCCGCGCACCGCGAGCCCCGGTACGCCAATCACTGTGTATGGCGGTGTTCGAGTGACCTTTTAGCGGCGAGTTGGCGCAGCGCGGTCAATGTTGTTGCGGTGTGCGAAGGACGCCGGTCGTGGGCGGTTTTGTGTCGCGGCAACGAGCAGGATCGCGGCGGCACAGTCGAGCACGAATTGTCCGCCGAACTCCAGAAAGCGCGACCATCGATCCCACACGGTGACGGGATCAGGGTCGCCGGCCAGTATGGCCGACGCCTGCGCGAAACCCAGCATCAGTTGAGTCCCCGTCGTGATCGCCTCCAGGCACAGCAGGGACGGAATGCCGATCAGTACTCGCAATGCCCACTGCCGCTTTGTTGCCGCGGGCCATGCCAGCAGCAAGGTCCAAAACACCACCGGCGTTTCGACCACTTCACCCACCTGAACATGACCGATCACGCGCGCGGCACGATTCGGCGAATCCATCGTGCGGCGCACATGACCCTGCATCTGCACCTCGGCGGTCAAGCGGCTTTTCCCGGGTTTGACCGCGACACTGTCGATCTCCCAGGGATGGCCCGTGGCAATCAACTCATCGACGTCGGCATAGTAGGGAACGAGGAGGCGTGCATAAGGCTCGGCAAAAGCGACTCCGATCGCAAGCGCCGCCACGGCCGCGAGTCCCCAGCGAATTTCAGACCGCATGGGCACCGGGAGCAGAGTCGGGTCGAGCGGCGCGTCCCGACCAGTCCATGAAAAATAATGCCATGAGTATGATGGGTCCCAACGGCAGCACCAGTCCATGCAATGCCTCCCACGCATCCGGGGTGTAATGCAGGATGTAATGCAGGGCCATCAGCCGCGCGACGCTCAGCGTATAGGCGAGCAGGCAGCCGAGCAGCAGTCCTTGTGCGCGTCGCCTGACACTAGCCGGAAAGGCGACGATGCCCGCGACCAACATCAGGAACATTTCCACGCCCTCGCAGCCACGCGTGACGTGCAAGTTCGCGCCCGGCGAGGCAATGACACGCCCGCTTGTGACTTCGGCATGCTCGTCCGGCGTGACGACGTTGATGAGCGCAGTGGTGGGCATGAGGATCAAGTCCTCGACGACGAAGCGTTCGAACGCCGAGCTGCGCGATGCCTCGAACCCGCCGAAGAGCGCGCCAAAAACGACGATGAACGTCAGCGCGAAGCGCAGCGTGGGTGTCAAGACGCTGCCTTGGGTGCGAATGGTTTCGCCTTGTTGGTCCAGTCCGACAGGAATACCGTCTGATAGTACCGCGCGATGGGAGCGCTCTCGATGATGACGCCCGCATCGCGGTTCAAGCGCACGCCCTCGGGTGAGAAATTTTGACTGCTGATGACGACGATCCTTGAATCGACGACGAAGCCCTTGTTGTGGACGTTGGGCTGGAGGGCAATATGGGCGGTCAAATCGACGCCGGCGGCCTTCATCTTCTCCGCCCATTTTTCGCCGTATTCGAGACTCTCGATCAGACGCACATCGACACCGGCGGCCACGCGACCGGCAATGGCCTGTAGCAGCTCCGCGTAGTCGCTACCCGACGCGGAAGCTTCGATGTATTGCATCTGGATGTATAGGGATTGGCTCGCCGTGCCGATCAGTTTGACCAACGTGGACAGGTACTGCCCCTGACCCGGGTTCGAGGGCAGCGTGTCCGGCGTCAACAGCGGCGTGATCGTCACGGGTATGTTTTTGAATACCTGAGCCGGCGTCGCACTGCCGCCGGTCGCGGGTGCGCGCGGCGCGACCGGATTCGTTTGCGCGGCGAGTTTCGCGGCTGCGTCGGCGATGGCCTCACCGAGTGCCGGCGCGGCCTTCGCTTGGTGAACCTTGGCCGACGCGAAGTCCTGGTCAAGATAGGCTGCGAACAGGGAGGCGAGTCCCGCATCCTCGATGATCACATGCCAGTCTCGATCCTCCGTCTGCGGTGGAGAGGTCGGATCCGGTAGATTGCTGTTGTTCAGGTTCCCGCTCGATAGCCATAGAGCGTCGTGGTCACGGACGATGACCTTGATGTGATAGGCGGACGGGAACATCCACGCGGTCACCAGGGCATCGCTGCGCGTCAGGGCGCGTGCGATCTGTGCGCGTGCCTTTAGCGCCGACTCGAGCGCCGCGACGGTCTGTGAATCAGTTTGATTACGGGTGGGATTCGGCGCCGGGTTGTCCAGCACCATTTGCAATGTCTTGCGGCCGCTCAAGACGCTCTGGAAGCCGCTCAGCAAGGGTCCCGACGTGAAATCGTACATACCGACGACCAGCGATGTTTGCGTGTCCTGCAAAAAGCTCGTCAGGGTCTTAAACCCCGCGTCCGGACTCACGCTCGCCGTAATCGTGGTCGTGACCGTCACTGGATCGAGCGGTTTGCCGGGCGCGGGAACGTACGGAATCTGCGGCGTCTTGAGCTGCGCGGCCATCGCATCGGCAAGAGCCGGCTGCGCCGCCGCGTGCCGCGCGAGCGCGGTTTGGTGCCGGCTTCTCGTGCCCGTCAGCAGCCGCCCCCCTGGCATCTCCCGTTCGTACGGCCAGGGTGGTTCCGCGTTCTCGGGTCTCCCGAACGCGTGCGTCAACGTGGCCGCCGGGGGATCGCTGGCGCGCAGCCGTTGCTGCGGCGTGGCCTCGCGGACGTCGACGTGGATGCCGCCGAGCGTTTGCGGCAGCATTTGTCGAGCCGGCACATCGCTGGTCTTCGTATGCACGGTGGCGACGATGGCCGACCGGCCGGTCAACTGATGATTCGTGATCTCGAAGCCCGGCCGGACGGTCAGCACGCCGGGCTGAGCCAGCCGCGCCAGATGGCCGCGGATGACGCGATCTATGAACGCCGGGGTGGGAACGGCTTTTTTCTGGGGCATGCGCTGAATTCTTCCGTGAGGCAGATTCGCACCCATGGTTGCAAGTAGTTGTTACAGATACTGCAACGTTGCGGCGTTCCCTGCATTTGCGAACCGCGGCTCCGGCAATCGCGCCGCTGGGTCGGTCCCGCGTGAGTGTTCGGCACATTGCTCGAGCACGGCGTCCAGCAGGCGATTCTGAGCGCGCTTCACCGGTTCAAGATCCGGGGGATCCCCGAGTCCGAATCCTGCCGTTCGATCAGTGCGCCGATCGAGTCGCACTCGGCCCAGAGGGCTGCGCACAATTGGATCGCAGCCGCTGCGAATACGTTTGGATAGGTCACCACGACACGACCTCTTGCATTCAACCATCGCTTGAGGTTAGCCAAACAACATGATCGAACGGCGACGTCCCCATGTCGGTTGCAAGACACCGCGGCCATCATTGGCGGGGGAACGGAGGACGTGTAACTATTGTAATCGTCGAGAAACGTATTGAGATCGCTTCCAACTCTATTGGCGGCACGGGTCGCCCATCAACGTCGACCGATATCGCGAATCGCCGGACTAACATCGCGAATCGTCGTCCAATTGACTTTCGCCGACAGCGAGCGTAAGTCCTTACAGGCCGAAACCCCTGGGTAATACAAAGAGGTGACATCTGCGCTACTTACTCTGGTTTGCCGCGATCGGTTCTATGACGGCCTATCACGTAATGGCAACCCCTCCGACCGCCGCGGCGGGAACTTCGGCGCCGAGCCAAAGCGCGAACACCGGCACCGGCACCAGCACCAGCACCGGCAACAGCAGTGGTGCGACCAGCAAAAACCATCGTGGAACGGATCCAGCCCTGTTCTTCTGCAGCGGCTTGTTCGGCGGCAGCAGCAGCGGCGTCTTGGACAGCGTGCTGTCGGTGGCACCGCTGACCACCGGCGCAGCGGACGCGAAGAATGAGGTCCAGTTCAGTCAAATTTGGTCCAATACGCATCAGGCTACCGTGGGCCAGCATCGCGATCCGCTGAGCAAGCCATTGGTGGCCGATGTCAAATTGCCCATCGCGTTTTCCGCAGCCGATCGCAAGCGATTCGAGGATGCGGGGTGGAAGCCACGGCCCGGCGCAATCGGTCCCGCTACGTCCTATTGTCTGGAAAGTGGGGGAAGCCGTGAGGCCGGGTCCGCAGCGCCGACGCGAGGTTTATTCTGCGTGACCGCGGCACCCTGAGTTCCAATCGCTTCAAGGGTCAGGTTTTTCAGCGGTCCGGCTTCAAGAACAGCGCCTCGAGCCGGCGGTTCGGTCGTTCGGCGGTTCGCAAGCGATTGCCGCGATTCTTGCCGAGCATCTGCATCAACTCATTGACGACGGGCGGAGCATATTCGCACCATTCGACACCGATGCCGTTCTTGTTCGACCGGGTCACGTAGGCGGTGATGCTCGTGGATTCGCCCCGCGGGGTCGTCGGTATGGATAGGATCACTTGTACTCGAGAGAGCGGCCGGAGTTCAAAGTCGGCTCTGATCGACGCGCCGCTGAGACTCAAGTTGTCGATGCGCGCGGCGCGCAGCGCCTCGGGCTGACCGACGATTTCGACCGGTAAATCGACCTTGATTCGCTCGCCCCAACGATGTTCCATGGAGCAATACTTTCACGCGTGCACTGCCAGGACCTATAGGCAATTCCCGGATACTGACAGTTAAGGTCGCTAGGTACCGTGTTTGAGCAGCGGCGCGGAAAGCCGCGCGATGGCAATGGCGGACGCGGGCTCGGGTTTACGGATACGCGTATAGCGGCGGTGTGCGAGCGCGGCGAGAAATTCGCTGACCACCGGCGGGGAAAATTCGCACCACTCGATGCCGATTCCCGATTTGCCGACGCGGGCGACGTAGGCCGCCAGCGTGGGCGCTTCGCTGCGGGCCATGTGCGGCAACTCGAGCACGACTTGAATGCGTGACAATGGCCGGACGTCGAAGTCAGCCTTGATCGACGCACCGCTCACGCTCAAGTTCGTGAGTCGGCCATGCTTCACGGCGAAGGGGTGCGCAGTGATGCGCACCGGTATATCGACTCCAACTCTCTCGCCCCATCGGTGTTCCATGCCAATATGCTTTCATGTTTGGCGTGGCGAGCCCTATAGGGCGAACCGCTCGACGCGCCCCCGTGTTTGTCCTACACCTGGGGAGGCGGTCCGGCACCGAGGCGGACGGCCGGTCAAAAGTGTCGCGAAATATAGGCAACGACGCTTTGGATCTTGTAGAAGCTGTCGGGTCGCACTCCCCGCACATCCGTCGCCAGCACGTGATTGCGCGCGATGTTCTGGGCGTAGCGATAATCGAGCCCAACGTCCCATTTCGGCAGCACGTTACGCCATTGCGCACCCAATCCGCCGTAAAGCGAGTAGGCCGGTGTGGCGAGGTTGTACCGGTTGACGCCGGCGAACAAGCCCAGCGCGACGTTCTCCCCAACGCGGTACCGGTAATCGAGGGGCCTTACGCCGAGCAGCGTGTGATCGTCGACCTGATCGACTTCGACTCGGACGCCGAGATCATTGTTGTCGGAAACCGCGCGGCGCGCGCCAAGGGCAAAATGAGGTCCGAAATTGACCTTCGACTTCGTGATGGGGAGACCCTTTTCCAGATCGGTGCGCACCTGATTGACATTCGCCCCGGCATCGACGAATAACTCGGTCCCGGCAGCACCATCGGCGTCTTTGGTCGGTTCGTCGTCATCGTCCGAATCGTAATCGCGGGTATGCTGCGCGCCGCCGTAGCGCACGAAGCCCGACAATCGCGAGAACGATTTCCCGAAAACATCGTGGCCGGCCTGTACTTCGCCGCCTACGGTGACGTCGTTCCAGGGCCTCGAATAGCGCAGCGTCGCATCGATGTAATGCCGGTAGGGATACTCGCCATAGTTTTGGTTCACCAGCGTGCGGACCCGCTCTTCGAGGTAACCGCCGAAGGGTGGCTCCCACCCGATCCTGAACATCTGGCTGCGCGCACCGACCCCATCATTGAACACCCGCTGATCGCCCCCCCAGTTGCCGGTGACCAGGTGGTCATTGGTCATACCGTCGAGGAAGATGCTGTTGACGTACCAGCCGTTCTGCCATTCGGTGACCTCATAGGTCAGGTCGAAATAATTCCAGAGCTTGGGAACATCCACGCCCATGGCCAGTGACGACTCGCCAAGCAGATAACTGCCTCCGTCCAACGTGTTCTCGCCGGCGTATTGCACGTAGAACGCGAACGGCGTCTTGCCCGGAAAGAGGAAACGGCTGATGTAGGAGGCTTCCTGGTTGCCTTGAGTCTGTGACTGCCCACCGGGCTTGAAGAAATCGCGGGCGAGAAAGCTCGCCGAATCGGGCAGTCCCGCACCGCCATATTGAAGCTGACGGTTGACGCCGAGCGACCAGCCGCTGAAGGGCTCGATCGAGAATTGCGCACCGAACAATTTGGGCGTGCCGCGACTCTCGATGCTCGTTCCCTGGCCCCCGCCCAGGATATGGTCGGAGCTCGACATGCGGGCTAGGAACAATTCGTATTGAAAGCCCAAACCTGACAGCGGTTCGTAGTTCGACAACGTCACCGACGGCATGGTCGGCGATTCGGTGCCGATCATCATGGTGCTGTCCGTGACGGGCGAGAACCAATGGTCGCGGTAGCCCACGTCCACCTGGGCCCAGTTGAAGCCGAAACTCAGCATGCTGCCGGTCGGCACCGTGCGGCCTTTGTAAGCAATCACGCCCGCGGACGCGAGGAAGTAATCGTTCGGCTGGACGTACGCCTGGGCGGAGATGTCGTACTTGCTATCGAGCGGTAATCCGTGGTCATTGGGCACCACACCATTGGCGCCGTGGTTCACCGAGCCGGTTGCACTGGCGTGCGAGACACCATAGTCATACGAGAATCGCTCGAGATATTTCTTGACCTTGATGCACAGCGGTTTGTCGCGCTTGCAGGCCTGCGGCAGCGCGAGTGGGACCAAGTTCACCGAGAACGGACGTTTGAGGATGGGTTCATCCGCAAGGATGAGCACGCGCTCGATCTGCCGCTCCATTTCGGGCTCCAAATTGAGGGGTATATAGGCGGTGACACCGTCCGCCCAGGTCGCTGGCGCGGCCCCCAAGAGACAGCCGGCGGCCAACAGATGACCGATCGCCCATAGACAACGCGCCGCCATTCCAAATTTCAGTTTCGTCACGATGGTCGAGGAACTCTGGGCTGCGCGGGCGCCGCGGAACCGAGATCATACCAGCCGCGGCGCAGCGCAGCACTTTGCGATACAGAGTCGCGTGGGCGCAACATACGCAATGCGTTATCCTGTGCATCTAGCCTGCCCACCGTCGAGAATCAGGTGTATCTGCCGTCCGCATTTCAGGAATCCCGTATCGATGTGCTGCACGCCATGATGCGTGCGAATCCCCTCGCGACGCTCGTCACCGTCAGCGAGGCGGGGTTGGCGGCCGATCACATTCCGATGCAGGTGCGGGCGGGCGTGCCCCATGGATTGCTGCTTGGTCACGTGGCCCGCGCGAATCCGCTGTGGCGCCGACACCCGGCCGGTCAGGAGGCGCTCGCGGTCTTCCAAGGGCCGCAGGCTTATATCTCGCCGTCGCTCTATCCGACGAAACACGAGACCGGTGCGGTGGTACCGACCTGGGATTACGCCGTGGTGCACGCATACGGCTCATTGCGCTTCATCGAGGACGCCGCCGGTTTACTGGAATTGGTATCGAGTCTGACCGACGCCCATGAGGCCCCTCGGGCAACTCCCTGGAAAGTGGCCGATGCACCTACCGACTACATCGACAAGATGCTGGGCGCCATCGTCGGGTTCGAATTCTCCATCACGCGCATCACCGGAAAATGGAAAGTCAGTCAAAACCGCAATGCCGCGGACCAGCGGGGCGTGATCGATGGGCTGCGAGCCGCGGGCGACGTGCAATCGCAGGCGATAGCGGATCTTTTGGCGACGCGCGGTGCATCCTCGGGCCACCCAAGTTGAAGTGGACGCTGACCGTCCTCGAGACACCGCGCCTTTCCTTGCGCGAACTTCACGCGCGCGATGCACCATTCATTCTGGAGTTGCTCAATGAAGACGGGTTCCTGAAGTTCATCGGCGACAAGGGTGTGCGCACGCTCGGCGACGCGCGCGATTACATCGCGAACGGTCCGGTCGACAGCTACCGGCGCTTCGGCTTCGGCCTGTATCTGACGAGTTTGCGCGAGGACGGAACTCCCATCGGCATGTGTGGCCTCGTCAAGCGCGACAGTCTGCCCGACGTCGACGTGGGTTTTGCGTTTTGCTCGCGCTATTGGTCCAAGGGCTACGCCGCGGAAGCCGCGGCGGCGGTACTCGACTATGGACGAACCGTATTGGGATTGAAGCGCATCGTCGCGATCACGGCACTGGATAATCGCGGGTCGATGGCGGTCCTCGAGAAGATCGGACTGCGCCGCGAAGGCACGATCACCCTGGTGGCTGACGGACCGGAATTGAACTTGTACGGTCCCGGGCCGGAATTTCCTCGATGAAGACACTGGCTGCCTCGCTGCTCGGGATGACTTTCGGTCTATCGGAATTAGGACTGGCTCTCTTCAAACGCGCGCGGGCCGCGGATGCCCGCATTGCCGACCAGGGTTCGCTGCGTTGGCTCTGGGTCATCATCGTGGTGAGTGTCTTCAGTGCTTTCTCGCTGGCTCGTCTCATGCCGTCGCTCGGGCTCGAACCCGCAGCGCTGTTCGTCGATCTGGGTCTGCTACTGTTTGCCGCCGGCCTGGCCCTGCGCTGGTATGCCATCGCGTACCTCGGCCGATTCTTTACCGTCGACGTGGCCATCGCGACCGACCATCGGTTGATCGATACGGGACCGTACCAATCAGTTCGTCATCCGTCGTACACCGGTGCTCTAATGGCTTTTGCCGGCCTCGGATTGTGCCTGCACAACGCGGCGTCGCTGGTGGTGGTCACCGTGCCCGTTCTGTGGGTCTTCGCGCGGCGGATGCGCATCGAAGAAGACGCGCTCACCGCGGCGTTGGGTGAGTCATACCGCGACTACATGCAGCGTACCCGGCGTTTGATCCCGGGTATTTACTGACGGAGCACACCATGCAACCTTTTCCCCATCACTACTTGGTCCATGCCGCCGTGCGTCCCGACGGGGACGTGCCGCTGGCTGCCGACGGAATGCGCGTCATCGAGTCCGCGCCGCCCAAGGAATTCGGTGGTCCCGGCAATCAATGGTCACCCGAGGGGTTGCTCACGGCGGCCGTGGCCGACTGCTTCGTCCTGAATTTCCGCGCCATCGCGGCGGCCTCGAAACTCGCCTGGACTCAGTTGGATGCGCGCACTCAGGGCACGCTCGATCGAACCGACGGGAAGATGCGCTTCACGCGCTTCGATACGCACGCCAAGCTCACGGTGCCGGCAACCACGGACGTTGAACGGGCGAAGCGCTTGCTCGAGAAGGCGGAACTCACGTGCCTGGTCGCGAATTCTCTCAGCAGCGAACGGCACTTAACCTTGGAAGTCATCGCGGCCTGAACCCCGCCCTGCGCGGTAAGCGGCGCTCAATGGTGCAGCGCGATGGTCGAGCGCCGCACGAGATTCCAGCGCTGCGCGATGGTCCAGCGGGGCGCAATCGCCCCGCACGGCTCAATCGTCCATCAGGAAACTGCGCAGCTGTTCGCTGCGGCTGGGATGGCGGAGCTTGCGCAACGCTTTGGCCTCTATCTGGCGAATCCGCTCGCGCGTGACGTCGAACTGCTTGCCGACTTCCTCGAGCGTGTGATCCGTATTCATGTCGATGCCGAAGCGCATGCGCAGCACCTTGGCTTCGCGTGGTGTCAGCTGAGCGAGCACCGAGTGGGTGGTCTCACGCAGCGACTCGGTCGTGGCCGAGTCGATCGGCGAGGACACCGACGTGTCCTCGATGAAGTCGCCCAAGTGCGAGTCCTCGTCATCGCCGATCGGCGTTTCCATGGAGATCGGCTCCTTGGCGATTTTCAACACCTTGCGCACCTTGTCCTCGGGCATCTCCATGCGCACCGCCAACTCTTCCGGCGTCGGCTCGCGTCCCATCTCCTGCAGCATTTGCCGTGAAATGCGGTTGAGCTTGTTGATCGTTTCGATCATGTGCACCGGAATGCGGATGGTCCGCGCCTGGTCGGCAATGGAGCGCGTGATGGCCTGTCGAATCCACCACGTCGCATAAGTCGAGAACTTGTAGCCGCGCCGGTATTCGAACTTGTCGACGGCCTTCATCAAGCCGATGTTCCCTTCCTGGATCAAGTCGAGGAACTGTAGTCCGCGATTCGTGTACTTTTTGGCGATGGAGATCACGAGGCGCAGGTTGGCCTCGACCATCTCCTTCTTCGCGCGGCGCGCCTTCGCCTCGCCGATGGAGACCTCGCGATTGATCTCCTTGATCTCGCTGATGAGCACGTGGAACAAGCCCTCGAGGTCGAGCAGCTTGTTCTGCCGGCGTTCCACCTCATCCTTGAACTTCGCGAGCGGCGCGGAATAACGCTTCTTGGCCTTGATGTGCTTGTCCAGCCACTTCGTGCTGGTCTCGTTCTTGGGGAACGTCGAAATGAAATCCTTGCGCGGCATGCCGGCCTGCTTGATGCACAGGAACATGATCTCCTTCTCGAGGAGCCGGACTTCCGTGACGTGCTGGCGCAGGTTGTCGATGAGTTGATCGAACATCTTCGGCGAGAGCTTCAGTTCCATGAGCTCGCTGCAGATCTTCTTGCGGATCTTCAGCGTCTTCGGATCCTTCGCGCCCAGCTTGTCGAGCGAGCCCAAGAATTGGTGATGCGACTTCGCGATCGAGGCGAAGCGTTTCGCCGCTTCCTCCGGATCCGGGCCGGTATCGATGACTTCTTCCTCTTCGTCACCGTCCGATTCGTCCTCGTTGTCGGCTTCCTCGCGTTCGAGGGCCATCATCTTCGGATTTTGCGGCTGGGCGATCTCGTCGGGTGCATTCGGGTCCACGAAACCGACGATCACGTCGACGAGCCGCATCTGGCCGGCCTTCACGGTCTCATAGGCCCGCAGCAAATAATCGTAGGTCCCCGGGTAGCTGCCGAGCGCGATCTTGACGGCTTCGAGGCCTTCTTCGATGCGCTTCGCGATGCGAATCTCGCCTTCGCGCGTCAACAGCTCCACCGTGCCCATCTCGCGCATGTACATGCGCACCGGATCGGTAGTACGACCGAACTCGGCGTCCAAGTTGGCAAGCGCGGCGGTGGCCTCCTCGACGGCCTCTTCATCGGGCGCGGCGGTGGCGTCCGCAAGCAGCATAGCTTCTGAGTCCGGCGCCTTCTCGTACACCGGAATGCCCATGTCGTTAATCATGTTGACGATGTCTTCGATCTGCTCAGGATCGACGATTTCGCTGGGCAGATGATCGTTGACTTCGGCGTAGGTGAGGTAGCCTTGCTCCTTGCCGCGCGAGATCAGCAGTTTGAGTTGTGACTGACGCTCGTCCGCAATTTGATTCGCGGTACCAGTGGGAGCTTTTTTCATCAAAGGGGAAGCCTCGTGGAAATCTGGAGGTTTGACGCTCAGCCGACAAGTATACGATTGTGGTTACTTTCTAGCCACAAAACCTTCACATTCATGGGCCCGGTCGGGGGCGCCCTTTTGCCTGCAGAAGGGAACTCAATTCTGCCTTTTCGTCGGAATTCAAGCCGTAATCCTCTGCTTTTCGGATTAATTCGTCCACCCGACGGCCCGGACCCTGTTCCTCGAGCAGTTTTTTTACCGCCATCTGGAGCTCCTTTGCGGTGCCCGTAGCCTCGGCGACCATGGCTTCGGCCATGGCCAGCTCGCTCAAGCGCCGGTATTCCGGCCGATCGCGCCAGCGCTCGAGCAACATGGCGGTGTTGGGCTCGGCCATCGCCGCCGCCTGTTCAAGGAGCTCCTTCAACACCCCGATGCCGGGGCGGTCTAAACTGGCGAGTGCGTCGATGTCGCTAACCGAGCGCGCCGCGGCCGGATGATGCAACACGAGCATGATGGCCTGACTCAGCAAGTTGCCGCGACCGGCGCTGCTGCGCCGCACACTCGGCGCGCGTTCACCGGGGCTGCCTCGCTCACCGCCGCCGCCTCGCTCACCGCCGCCGCCTCGCTCACCGCCTTTTTGACCCGGCCGACCCGCCGCCGGTTCCGCCGCGAACAGATATTCCTTGAGCTTGCGCGGTGGCATGCGGATGCGCGCGGCCAGGCGCTCTGCCACCAGCTCACGGTAAATGCCCTCGGGCATGCGCGCGAACAAGGGCGCCGCCAGCGCCTTGAGTTTGGCTCGTCCTTCCTCGTGCGCCAAATCGAGCTCGACCGTCAACTGTTGCACCAGATACTCGGATAACGGCAGGGCGGTTTTCAGCCGCGCCTCGAACGCTTCGCGTCCCTCTTCGGCCACCAACGTGTCCGGATCGTATCCGTCGGGCAGGAACATGAATTTCAGTTCGCGGCCGTCGCGCGCCAGCGGCAGGGCATTCTCGAGGGCGCGCCACGCCGCCGCGCGACCGGCGCGATCGCCGTCGAAACAGAACACCAACTCGCTCGTCAATCTGAAAACCTTGTTCAAATGTTCCTGTGTCGTGGCTGTGCCCAAGGTGGCAACCGCATACGTGATGCCGGCCTGGTGCAGCCGCACCACATCCATGTAGCCCTCGACGATCATGAGCCGCTTGAAATCGGCATGCGCGCGCCGCGCCTCATACAGACCGTACAGTTCCCGTCCCTTGTGGAACAGGGGCGTTTCCGGGGAATTCAAGTATTTCGGCTCGCCCTTGTCGAGCACCCTCCCGCCGAATCCGATCACGCGGCCGCGCGAATCCCGGATCGGAAACATGAGGCGATCGCGAAAACGGTCGTAAAAACCAGCTGCGCGCTCACCGCCGCGCCTGTCGCGCTCGATGATGAGGCCCACCTGGAACAGCCGGCGCCGGTCATCCTCCTCGCCACCAAAGCGGTTGAGGAGGGCATCCCAGGAATCGGGACCGTACCCCAGCGCGAAATTCGCGGTGGTTTTCGCGTCGATGCCGCGGCCCAGCACGTAGGCTTGGGCGCGCGCATTGTCGGACAGATTCTGCTCGAAGAACCGCGCGGCCTTCGACATCAGTTCATGCAGATCGATGCCGGGTTGGCGCGGGCCCGACGCTTCGCGCGGCAGTTCGAGGCCGGCGCGCTGCGCAAGATCCGCCACGGCGTCGACGAACTCCATCTTTTCGTACTGCATCAAGAAGCCGATCACGGTGCCGTGCGCACCGCAGCCGAAGCAATGATAGAACTGTTTATCCGGGCTCACCCAGAAGGACGGCGATTTCTCGTTGTGGAACGGACAGTTGGCCTTGAACTCGCGCCCGGACTTCTTGAGCGCCACGCGCGCGCCGATGACGTCGACGATGTCCGAGCGGGCGACGATGTCGTCGATGAATGCCTGTGGAATGCGGCCGGCCATGGACCGGTTGCGATCAACCGCCGAGCTTGGCTTTGATCTTCGCGCCCACCACGGCCATGTCGGCTTGGCCTTGAGCCTTGCCCTTGATGATGCCCATGACCTTGCCCATGTCCTTGATGGTGGTCGCGCCGACGGCTGCGATGGCCTCGCCGATCAAGGCATCGAGCTCCGACTCGCTCAATTGCTTCGGCAAATAGCCCTGTAGCAAGGCTATTTCCGCATTTTCCCGGTCCACGAGGTCGGCCCGGTTGCCGGCTTGGAACTGCACGACGGATTCTTTGCGCTGCTTGACCATCTTTTCGAGAACGGTCAGCACCTGTGCATCGTCCAAGGTGATCCGTTCGTCGACCTCCCGCTGTTTGATGGCGGCGGTGATCATGCGGATGACACCGAGACGCTCCTTTTCGCCGGAGCGCATCGCCGCCTTCATGTCGTCAGTGATGCGCTCTTTCAGGCTGGGCACGGGGAGCGGAGTCGGAAGACTTGAAATCAATAAGAACGTGCAGGGGCAGCCGGAGGGGGACTCGCCGGCGCGCCGGTACCGCGCATATTCTCACGCGATAATTTCTTCAGGTGCCGTTTCACGGCGGCGGCTTTCTTGCGCTTCCGTTCCTGGGTGGGTTTTTCGTAGAATTCCCGGCGGCGCAGCTCGGTGAGTACGCCCGCTTTTTCACAGGCCCGCTTGAAGCGGCGCAGGGCGGCATCGAAATACTCGTTCTCTCGAACTCGAACGCTGGGCATTCAAACCTCAAACACTATGTCAAAGTGCCGCCGTCAATCGGCCGCAGGGGCGCGCATTCTAAGCGCCGCCTCAGCAAAATGGAAGGCCGGTATCGCTGCCCTGTGGGTGGACAAGCCGCGATAGAGCCCCCAAGGTAGGCGCGATGCGCGTGATCGGAATCGAAACATCCTGCGACGAAACGGCCGTGGCGGTCTATGACCAGGCCCGCGGGCTGCTGTCCCATCGGCTGCACAGCCAGGTGGCCATGCACCAGGCGTACGGCGGCGTGGTGCCTGAGCTGGCATCTCGGGATCATGTGAAGCGGCTGCTGCCCCTGGTTCGGGAGGCGCTCGCGGCGGCGGACTCCGACCGGGATTCCATCGATGGCGTGGCCTACACCGCGGGTCCCGGTCTGATCGGCGCGCTGTTGACCGGTGCCGGCTTCGCGCGCAGTCTCGCCTACGCGTGGGGCAAACCCGCCATCGCGGTGCACCATCTCGAGGGCCACCTGTTGGCGCCGCTGCTCGAGCCGCGAGCACCCGCGTTTCCTTTTCTGGCGCTGCTCGTATCAGGTGGCCACACCCAATTGGTGGATGTGGCCGCTTTGGGGCGTTATGCCATCCTCGGTGAGACCTTGGACGATGCCGCGGGTGAGGCATTCGACAAAACGGCCAAGATGCTGGGACTGCCTTACCCGGGCGGCGCCGCGCTCGCGGCGCTGGCGGAGCGGGGGGACGCAAACCGCTTCGCGTTCCCGCGGCCCATGCTGGATCGGCCGGGATTGGATTTCAGTTTCAGTGGCTTGAAGACCGCGGCCCTAGTAGCCTTGCGGGGCCGCGAGCTCACCGACGCACTCAAGGCCGATGTGGCGCGAGGATTCCAGGCAGCGGTGGTCGACACGCTCGCCGAAAAGACGCGCCGTGCCTTGCGCATGACCCAGCATCGGCGCCTGGTCGTTGCCGGGGGCGTGGGTGCCAATCGGGCTTTGCGCGAACGACTGACCGCCGTGGCGGCCGAGAACGGAGCGGAGTTGTATTTCCCCCGGACCGAATTTTGCACCGACAACGGCGCGATGATTGCGCTCGCCGGATGTCTGAAGATGGCCGCGCGGGCCGCGGCGGGCCAGGCCGATGCGCGGCCGGGCAGTGCGGACGCGGGAACGGCGCGCGCTGCGGGCGCGGGCGTGGTGGACGGTGTCGACCGCGCGCTGGCTCTCGGCGCGCGCGCGCGATGGCCGCTGACGGACGATGAATCAACAGGGGTTTAGGACTTTTCGATGGACAAAATTTTCATACGCGCGCTCAAAACCGAAGCCATCATCGGCATCTTCGACTGG
>Ga0116226_10002735_pt1 | contig 15435 bp, 13 predicted proteins | sample S1TSphfallax_FD_89692 | JGI IMG/M metagenome (GOLD analysis project Ga0116226, IMG submission 89692) | Host-associated microbial communities from peat moss isolated from Minnesota, USA - S1T2_Fa - Sphagnum fallax MG | ecosystem: Host-associated > Plants > Peat moss > Unclassified | place: USA...
AGCTGAACATGAGCCTCAACTGGGGGGTACCCTGTTCTGAGGGGCTTAGCTGGTATCTCCCTTCTTTGGTTCTTGCTGGCGCCGCATCTTTTGGCCTTCCCTCTTGTCTTCAGTGTGATGATTCCCGCCATGGGCTTTTATTGGATTTTTCGCTTTCCTTTTGGAATCTTGCCATGATGAATTGATTCCATGGTAGAGCAGGTCCTTACAAAAGTACAAGGAAAACACAAAACCGTAATTTCCTGCAGTACTTATGTAAGAATCCTCTGTACTGGGAGATGTATTCTGCATGTACAAACACGTACATTGCATGATAAAAGGAAGGCAACCAACTAGGCTACTAGAGAATCCATTTCCTTTAAAGTGACACCCCAGTCATGTGCCCTCTCTCATCCTAGATTCGGCATTTCACCCTCACTTTGCAGTATCTGCAAAGCCCCACAAATTGGGACCCAAACTAAAAAGAAAGACTGGTGTAGAGGGTCTATTTTTGAACTGGACACAGATACAGTAGACAGCTTGCTTACCTAGGGGGCTGCTCACTTAAACCTAGGGATCTACCTAGGTTATGTACCCACCAGTGTTGGTCTGGTATCCCCCTTTTGATTTACCACACTGGTCCTGGTATATAGGTCTGTCCTAAAATGAGGTACCAGACTGGTACTAGTCCCAGAGTATTTCTCAAACTCACATACCATTCTGGTATACCAATTCAAGGGACCCAATTTCATGATGCAATGGTATCAATATTAATATGATTAATATGATACCAGCTGGTATAAAGTTTCAACTTTGTTATAAATTCACTGTCCCATTAGGGTTGATTTCAACCTTAGGGTTGTCGTGACGTGTTGTGTTGTGACATATGGTGTCATAAGGGTGTAAATCCATAATAAACTCTACTAAACAAAAAGACTAAAACTAGTCAAAGATAAAAACTACTCAACCAAAAAGAGATGCATGCACATATATATACAATGCACAAAAGGAGGCTAAGATGAAATTTTCATGTATTAAGTTGCAAAGAAAGAAAGAAAATGTAGTGTACGTAAATGGTGGCTATGTAATGGCCATCGTGAGCATCTAGAAATCTCGTTTAACTATAGAAGAAACTCTCTAATTATGGAGGAAGCTCTCCCTAACAAACGAATTCTAGAAAACTAAAAAAAGAAAGGAAGGGCTTGGCCATTTATACAGTTGCCAACAAGTTGAAACCCTAAGCACCTAATGACGTACAATCATCTAAGAATGTACATTAATTTTACAAGTGTACATTAACCCTAAAAGGCATGATGGGCATGCCTGTAATTGGTCATCATGTATGAGGCCATGTATACAAGCATGACAGTTATCGTGATGTGTAATGTCATGACGTAAGGGTATAAATCCATAGTAAATGTTACTAAACAAAAAGACTAAAACTAATCAACCAAAAAGAGATGCACGCACATATATATACAATGCACAAGAAGAGGCTAAGATGAAATTTTCATATATCCCCCCCTAACCTAAGTCGGGAAAAATGTGGCATGGTTTAAATAGAAATCAAGGTGTTACAGGAGAACATGATGAACAATACCAAATGTTGGTGGGAACTTGAATGAATTTCAACATGAGGCAGAAGAGATTGTCGCAACCCTACTTTGAGAGTGTGTGAGGATGAGACTCACACTCCTGAAATGGGGACTTGGGAGTCCTCTGGGACTCCCAAAATTTCAGAGTTTGATTGTCGGGGTCAAAACACCTCGCATTGGAGCAATCTTTATATCATTGGAAAGCTATTGAAGTGTAAATGTCAAAAATGGGCTTGCATGAGCCATTTGGACATTTACAGCACAAGTTATGGCAAAAAGAAAGGCCGGAAGTCAAACTGGCAATTTGACTCCCGATCACTAAAAGTCAAGAATTGACCCAACCCCAATGCATGCAAGTGGAATGTGACACACCATTGGAAAGCTCTTGACAAGAGCTACAACTTTGGGTGTTGTGAAGAGGCACAAAGAATACTATATGGGGGAAGGTGGTGGCATCCCCCGAATCCGGGCCGTGGTGAGTCTTATGAATCCAAAATTGCTCATGGCTTGTCCTAGCACTAAAGGTGCTCTAGAAATTGTACTAACCAACTTGTTGGTTGGTTTGATGCAAATCCGAGCAAGTAATTAAAGCTTGTCACTCTTCCTAGTCCCATCCTGAAGCTTCAGCATGCCCCTCTACCCCTTTTAGTGCTTAAAATTAGGAACGTGCCCCAAGTTTTTCACAATTTCATTGTTTGAGTAACTTAAACCCATCTTGGGTCTAATTAGGAACTTGGGGGCGCGTTAGAAATGGTATCCACCATTATAGTTATTGCAAAAAAACATCTCATCAGCATCATCTATCCTCTAACATACCTAACATGGATAGTCAAGTGGAAGAATCCAAGTTGACGTGATGTTGGTAGGATCCAAGTTTGGCAAGTGGTAGGGCGCACAGTTTTTGGAGTGATCCCAAATTATGTGTCCATCAATTCCTTGCAACTCCAACACACTTGAAGGCCTAATTGCCATAATCTTCAAGATAATGCAACCGGAAGAAATGTCTAGAGTATCATTGGGTTACCGCTAGAAATACACAAAGTCACCAACATCAAATTGTCTCACCTTAGGTTTATAATTGCCACTTCGTGTGGGTGCATATTGTAAAGTGTTTTGATGTTGTGCAATGGACAAGTTTTCCATGGCCATGGGCATAACCCTCGTAAATAGAGTAGCCTTTTTTACAACAACCTTAGTCCAAATGGCTGGGGAGTCCAAATCCACATGAACCTGTTCCATTCGAATAGCAATGGAAGAAGGTGGAATGGGATGTTTCCCAAAAAGTAGAAAATTAGAAGAGAAATGAAATAAAGAGGCGTGTTTAGACATTTTATAACCCATGGTGATGTAAGGGAAGACCAAGTCCCAATCTTCTTTGTTCCAAGCAAGGCAAATCTTTTGAAGTCCCTTTTTGCATGTCTAAACCATCTTTCTACAAGGCCATTAACTTGGGGATGATCCTTTGAAGTCCAACAATGGTCAATGAGAGCATGGTCAAGTAGGTCTTGGGAATTCTCTTCTGAATTCTGATCTTTAATCAGTAAGGCACTCAGCACAAGCCCCAAACCTACTTAAGACATGTTGTAAGAAAGCTTAATTAGCGATGTGTGATGATTTGTCCAATAGTGCAACAAGTTTGACCCACTTTGAAAAATGCTCAATCATAATCATGATGTAGACATTACCTGTAAAGGTCTGTGGTAACTCTCCAACTAAATCAAATGAGCATCAATAGAACATGCCCTGAATAAGGAGTGGAGAAATCGTGAGTTGTCAGGAGGAAAAAGAAGTTTTCATTATTCACCTTGTTCACAACTAACAATGACATTTCGAACTTGAGCATACATACCTTTCCAATGGTAATGAAGAATAAGAAGACTATAAGTACGTTTAACTCCAAAATGTCCAAGCTTCGAATGTACCTTCTGAATAAGACCAAGATGTTCATGTGGTGGAGGGCCCACTTTATTACCTTGTGGTAAACATCGAACGAGGTGATTGTCCTTCCATGAATATTATTTAGATCATTATTGTATGCAATCCCGATGACTTGATGTAACTTGGGGAGGGTATTCCCCATGTTGAAAAAACTTCAGAATGTCCAAGTCCTCCCATATATCCACAATGGGATGTTCAACCAAGTTACATTGTAATAATGTAAGAAAACTAAATGCATAAAATACATATAGTGTTGGAATTTGGTCGAAGTCTTGCCTGGCTTCTAAGAAATCTTCACAGGTAATGAGGGGTCTCTACAACATGGTATCCACGTTTTGATGTGTAATACTAGGTTGGTGAATAACCTTGAATTCATACTCTTGAAGTATAAATGCCCAATGAACTAACTTACAAATAAACTTATCATTAGTCATCAACCACTTGATAGGCTACTGGTTAGTATACAAATTGAATTTAGTGGCATAAAAATAGAGCTTGAAATGTATGACAGCCCATACAACGACAAGACATTCCCCTTCGTATGAAGAGTAGTTGGTTTCAGCCTTGTTGTTGTTTCGAGATGCATAGACGATAACATATTTTTTGCCTTCCTCATCAAGTTGGCTAAAAATAACACCAATACTAATAGCACTCCAGTCAATGTGTAAAATGAAGACCTTCTTGAAATCAGGTCTTCTCAGAATGGGGAACTTTGAAAACTTTTCCTTGAGTGTGTTGAAAGCTTCTTGTACCTCTTCACTCCATGTCCAAGCAACATCTTTCTTTAGCAATGCATAGAAAGGATGAGTAATAGTATTCAAATCTTGGACATAAATCTTGTAGTAATTACATAGTCTGATGAAACTCTTCAAAGTGTGAACATTAGTAAGATTGGGCATGTCTAAAATAGTTATTAGTTTGGCCCAATGAGCCATGATACCATTTGGCAAAATTTTGTGTCCAAGGTAAACTACTGAGGTGATAGCAAACTCACACTTTTTAGGATGGATATTTATATTGACTTTGTGGAGCCTTTTGAATAACTCCTCAAGATGAGCCAAGTTGTGTAAGAGCCCTTTGCTATGCACTAAGATGTCACATATGTAGCACTTTAGAAAATATGCCCTTTCGAGAACCTGGTCCATGATTCATTGAAAGAAAACGGATGCATTTTTCAATCCAAAAAGCATCACAAACCATTCCCATAACTGGTTGCTCCCATGGAATATCATTTTCTTATGATCTTTCATAGCGAACATAATCTGGTTGAAGCCTTACTTCAAATTCATAATTGTGAAGATGTTTGAGTCTCCAATGCTATCAAACAATTTTTCAAGGATGGGCATGGGGTTGTCCTAAGGTGTAACCAGGTTCAAAGGTCTATAATCCCCACACATCACTTTCTCAATCCATAATCCAACTGAATCCTTCTTTGCTATTATTACTATAGCTGCTACGAAATCAAAAAGTTGATGGTTGAATGATACTAGCTTCATGGAGCTCTTTGCATCTTTCATTTACCAGTTCCCATTCATGCTTGCTCAACCTATGCCCCTTCCGATAGATGGGTGTCTAATATGTAAGGTCTATAGAAAACTACATGGTTTTACACCTTCCTAAGTCTTTCATTGAGAACACAAACACGTTCTCATACTTAATTAACAAGTATGTGACTTGGTTTCTCTCTTTGGTGAACTAGTTTCCCATAATGAAAGGGTAGTTGGAAACACATGGAATGGAGTTGGAAAATGTGTTTGGAAAACCTAGTGTATTGGGTTCTCCACTATCCAACTGTGCAAATTCATAAAACGTTGTAATTATTTCTCCAAGAGGTGATGTACTTCCAAATGTATCAGAAACAACTTGAGTCATTACATGGTACCTCCTACCCCCCAACATTAAAAGTGAAATGTAGAATGATGAAGATAGGCAAGTGTACATGGTCGAGGTGCCATGTAGTCGCATTGCCAGAATTACAAGCTAATTGAATCAGTGTTAATGTCGTGTACATTTGGAAAAGTACACAAGTTACTAACAACCATGTAAAGGAATTCAGGTCCATGCTTCTCCGTAATAGGGCATTATGTTCCAATCTAATCACCTTGGTGTGATTACTAGTGTCAATTTGGAACCCCATAGCCCTTTCTTTTTCTTTTGGGCTTGGTTCATCCCAAGTGGCTAAAGCATGACAATACACCAAGCTTAGTTCATCTCCCTGAAAGGTGTGTGCTCCTGGGAAGGAAACAAAAGTGGGTCAAACACCTTTTGGTTTTCCTATTGTGTTCGCAAGAAACCAAGAAGGTTTTTCTTGCTTTATAACTGGTTGGCAGGAGCTCTTATCATCCAATATGTGAAAAACCTATAGGTTGGGGTTTTTTATGGTGTATCTCAGAGCCAACTGTAGAACTGAGATTAACGCAAGGTTGGTCCACCAGTTACACAATTGGTGCGCATAAGAACCACATTGTGTCGCATCGAGCAAGAGCGGCTTTCCAAAGTAATGTTTGACCAACGTGTAGTGTTCTTAGACTTTTTTTCTTCCATCAAGCTAAGAAGGAGTGTTCGCAACTACATAACCAAACATAAGAGAAATGAATTGGGCCTAGGTGATCAATCGTACCATGTTTATGAAAAGACTAGATCTTGTGTCACTGAAGCTTTTTCCAAATCCAGCCGTTGAAAATCCTTAACATTCCCAACTTGAAATGATGAAGTCCACAAGGCCAAGTAATTCCATATGCTTTTTTTGAATTAGTTATATGTTAGAGGGCAAGAACATGAAACCGGCCTTCCATGCGGTGGTTACAAATTGTTGTGTAAATTTAGCTGTGAGCCATATCATTTTCAATGCCACCTTTTGCTTTGCAATAACATCAATGTTTACATAGAAATACCTCCATCCTTAACTATAATAAGGCTTCAAGACTTGTACCAATATCACCAAAGAGCTTTAGTAATGTAATCCCCTCTTTAGCCAATGTCCAAGTGATTAGGTAATGAAATACTAGTTCAATCGATTCGCCATGGTTTTCCGTGTTTTCAAAATTAGACAAAATTTTGACCAAGGGCTGGCGGGTTATTTTGAACCTTTGTAAAACCTTTAGTCCATGTTGAATGTCATTAAAAACCACCTTCAAGCTTTCAGTAGCTTGGGTGTAAGTTGTCTCTTCCTCATTTCCCTCTCTCCACTCATGGTTAGCTTGTTGGACGTTGGAAATGGTGTGTGTTTCCTTGAACATATAATGGTGAACCATAGGACTATGCTTCCCATGTAAATCAAGGGATATGTATCCTAGGTGGTGGCCATCAATATCCCAATCCACTTGGTAGTACGCATCTTCGAACCACTCTGGTGGAAATAAGGCCTCTTGCCCAATGAACACATCATAATTTGTGGCATTGGTGCCTAAACATCTAACTTGTTGGCAAAGCTCTTAATCAGTACCTTCATTAAAGTTAAGTGCAATCAAATCTGAGTTCTCCCCAAGTACCTCCTCTACATTCCCACCAACAGTGTGAATTTTCCACATTGATTTTCATAGTTTGATGTCGAACATGCCCATTTTCTTAGCAAATTGAACTCAAAGAATCACTAGTTGGGCACTTGTATCAAGAAGTACCACTTTCGGTGTATGTGCTCCCACCTAGATTGCTAACTCAGTATTGTTGATAATGGCAACTTTGGTGGTGATGGATGTTCTTTCACTAAGCACCACCTTTGGAAATGAATGAAACAATTATGGAGAGAATGGCTATTCACAACGCCTTGCTAAGTAATAAATCCACAAGTGAGGTGTTCATAACTCCCTTCTGATATGTGAATATAGAATCAGAGGTAAGAGAGCCCACTAGTTTAGAAAGGGTAGTGACCAGATTATGAATGCAATTTATAACAGGTGAGCCGATTAAATGTCTCTCCAAGGTGTTGGATGGGACCCAATAGCATGTGGATTTAGGATTGGTAGAAAACTTGTTGTACTATTACAATTATGTCTTTGGTGCTTAACTTCAAATCTTGAAAAGTAAACAACGATGTATTCATAAGCTTTTGAGCCATTTCACGCATTTGAAGTTGGCAATCCATAAGTTGATTAGTGGAAAACTGTGTGTTTTCCTGATGTACATATACTCTTGGGATAGGAGAATTTGATGCCCTAGTAGCTTGTGGTGTAGTAGTCTCCTCCCCCCTCGCCAACTAAGTACATTCCTCTTCTATGTTGAGAGGAGGAAAAGATTGTGGCATGACTATTCGAGCTTCTCTAGCTCTAGTAATAAGACTTGAACCGGATGCAAGTTCATTAGTTTGAATTAGCTGCCTAGTGGTAAAAACTTTGGGTGTCACATTAGCCTCTTATGCCACAAAATAAAAAGGGCAAAAAGAAATAACAAATTTTGGTGTGAGAATTGAATTGTTTACATTGGGAAAAACATACTCCCTAACCATGGCATCTTGTGAAAGGCCATCGAATGACCTAGGAGGTCCTTCCCATGAGCCTAAACCCTATACAAGTTGGGCATGATTAACTAGATGGGAAGACTTACTTTCTACATTAACAAGTTGGGCCTTCAATGATTCGAATTCATTCTAAAGAGTTTGAACTTGAACAGCATGGGCTTGAAACACCTCCCTCTTGTTAGCATTGTGCTCCTTTTTTTTAGCATTCATAAAAAAATTACCCTTGGTGGGGAAAACCTGTGACGTGCTCCCAAGCTCCTTAATAGACCCAAATATGATTTTAAAATGAAAACAATAGAAGAATAAGGAGTTAAGGCACGTTCTTTGGCTCGTAGCACTTTGGGGGTATGGGAGTTTGTTAAAGTTCCAGGATGGGACTATGAAGAATGACAAGAAATCAATCGTTCACATGGACCTACACAAAACCAACAATAAGTTGGTTAGTGCATAATTGGAGCACTTTTGGTGCTAGGACAAACCACGGGCAAATTCGAACTCACAAGATTCACCATGGCCCAAACTTGGGGGAAAACACCACCATCCCCCTTATAGTATACTTTGTGCCTTGCCATGGGACTAGCACCCAAATGTCATTTTGTCCTGGGACTCCCAAGTGGGAGTTTTGAAATTCACACAATTGCGATTCTTGCAACTTTGGGGACCCATAACATTGTGCGCAAACCTCTAATTGAGATGAGGTCTAAAGCAAAGTTGTAGTTCTTGTTGAAAGCTTTTCAAAGGTATATCGTACACTACCTGCACACAACGAAATTGGGTGTAGTTAAACTTTTAGTGGTCAGGAGTCGAATTGCCAATTTGACTCTTGGCTTTTTTTCTGGCCATAACTTGTGTTTCAAGAGTCCAAATGGGCATGTGAACCCATTTTTAAAATCTATGCTCTAAAAGCTTTCTAACGATATAAGGAACTTTTCAATCCATTGGGTTTTGACCTCATTTCAATCCAAGGTCTTCACACAAAATTATGGGCTTCCAAAGTCACAAGAATCCCAATTTTAGGAATTTTGGGACTCCCATTTCAGAGTCCCGAAACAAAATGATATTTGGGTGCTGGTCCCATGGTTATGCATAGAATATACTATAAGGGGGAAGGTGGTGGTTTCCCCTTAATTCGAATCGTGGTGAATCTTGTGAGTCTAAATTTGCATATGGCTTGTCGTAGCAACAAAAGTGCTCCAATTATGCACTAACCAACTTATTGTTTGATGTTGTGCAGGTCCATGTGACAGACTGATTACTTGTCATTTTTCCTAATCGTATCTCGGAGTTTTAGCACGCCCTTTTACCCCCAAAATGTGTTAAGCTAGGGAGCATGCCCAACTCTTTACTTTTCCACTATTTTCATTTCATATTCACATTTGAATCTATCAGGGAGCTTGGGAGCGCAAAGGTGAGTTGCAGAATTTTTTCAGAACTTTTAACTAGAAATTCTAACTCAATAACTTAAAAGAATTCCCCCATTAGATCAACAAAAGTTGGTGCATTGTTGATAAGTGTTGCAACCCTAGCCTTGGGCTTGCGACCAAGGCAAGGGCTTATAAGGTTGTGGGCCAAGAGGGAAGCTCGATAGTGAAGGAAAGTGTGAGGGAATGAACCCTCACACTCCCAGGGGAGCTTTTGGGAATTGGAATCCTTGTGGACTCTTGAATTTTAAAAGACCAATTGCAGGGGTCAAAAAACCCATTAGATTGAATATTTCTTTATATCATTGGAAAGCTATTGAAACGTAGATGTCTAAAATGGGCTCAGATGACCCATTTGGACATTTGAAACATAATTTATGGCTAAAAAAAGGGATGGGAGTCAAATTGGTAGTTTGACCCCGCGACAATTAAAAGTCAAGATTCAACCCGATTCTTTGCACATAGTGACGTGTGACATACCATTGAAAAGCTTTCGACTAAGGCTATAATTTTACTTTAGACCTCATCTCAATCGAAGGTCTACACACAATGTTATGCGCCCCCAAAGTTGTGAAAGTCCTAGTTGTGAGAATTTCAGGACTCCCATTTGGGAGTCTCGAGACAAAATGCCATTTGAATATGGGTCTCGTGGAGAGGCACATAGTATACTATAAGGGGGAAGGTGGTGGCTTCCCCCAAGTCCGGGCTGTGGTGGGTTTTGTGTGTCCAAGGTTACCTATGGCTCATCCTAACACTAAAAGTGTTTCAACTATGCCTTAACCAACTTGTTGTTTGATTTTGTGTAGGTTCGTGTGAATGATTAAATGCTTATCATTCTTCCTAATCCCATCTTGAAGCTTTAGCACGCCCTTCTACCCCTAAAGTGCTGCAAACCAAGGAGTGTGTCCCCAACTCCTTACTTTTTCGTTGTCTTCATTTCAGTCCTAGATTTGAGTCTATTAAAGGGCTTGGGAGCATGTCAGTGCCAGGAATGTTTGTGGTAGTAGGAATGAATTGTTAAGGAGAAAAATTTAGTGAAGTACGTACTGGATTTGAATAATTTGGCGCATTCCCATGATGTGCAATGGCAATTTATATTAAGTATAAATTGTAGTGGGAATCTAAATGACACCAAAATCCTTTAAGAATGTTGCTTGTGGACATCCAAATGTCTCATAATACATGTAATGGGCCAGTTGTTTGAATGCAAATGCCTCGGTGTAATTAGTGCCATACTTGAACTCCAATTTTTAAACAACAATTGAAAAAGTTGCATTGAATTCCCTCAAAGAAATCGTACTTGGCCTTCTGCTAAACTTCTCAATTCTTCTAGAGGAACTTTTGACTTCCATGGTGTATATGGGTGTAAGGGTCATGGCTTGCAATGGAATATATGGTGCTAATGTGAAAGTAGGTGTAGTAACAAACGTACCCAACTGATTAACCCCTCGAAATGGACTATGATGTACCGTTGATGTAGTGTTACTTGAACCTGAATTCTTGGTAGGAGTTATATTAGATGATAATAACACTATACATGCTTCATGGTATCGTTGCAAGGATCTAGAGCTCAAAGAAATCGATTCAAAGGATTGTGTGTTACTTGGTAACTAATAGCTAGGCTCTAGCTGAACAATAATGCTTTCATAATTTGAGGACATGGTGTTGTCCCATGCCCCAAAATTATGTAATAACACAACGCACTAACTACAAAATTCTAATAGAATGTACGGTTTGATGAATACGGTGCATTAACAGGGATGAACGATAAATGGAAGTGTATGAACGGATGTTGGTGGACGAATGAAATTGAATACATGGACAGTGATGGATGTCAAACGGAACGAGGATGGATGTCGAACAAAACGGGGACGAACTTCGGACGAAACAAAATGGATGTTGAACGAAATGGCTATAGACGTCAAACGAAACGAAATTGTCGTCAAATGGAATTGTTATTGAATGGAATGACAACAAATGTTAGAAAGAATGGAACTTCTGTCGGATGGAACTCGGAAAAAAGTCAATTGGATGTCGAACAAAAATCAACTAGACCTCGGACGAAAATCAATTGAACCTCAAACAAAAGTCGGCCAAATGTTGGTCAAACGTTGGATGAAAGTTAGCTAAACATTGGCTACAATAGTTGGTACCTACAACGGCTAACAATAGGATGGCCGAAAATTATGGTGACTGACGACGTGATGGACAACACTATGAGGCAACAGTGAGGTTTGTAACAATGGTAAGCGACAATATGACAAATGTTGCACTGTAGCTTGGAACGGACAGTTCATTACAAATCGCAACACTACATGTTCATTATGGTGTAAATCAAGCAATCTTCAACAATGGCATGAAAAAGATTTTTTTTTTTTTTTATTTGATTTTGGTACGTTCAAGAGTCTTCAAAGCTCCTCCTGTGTTTTTGCGCGTGCAAAAGAAAAAAAGAGAAATAGAGAGATAGATAGAAAGAAAATGAGAGCTTTGAAACTTGATTTACTCCAAGATACGTTATAACCCCATTTGGTTTCACTTTTCCCAACTCCTCTATTCCCAGCTTTGTTGGTTGGCAGAAGTGTAATAGCACAAGTTCCCTCTAGTAACAACAACAACGCCAACATCAATAATACCACCACCACCAACATCCAACAAAAGAAACTCAAGAGCTCAAAGCCAAAAGAAATTTGATTTTTTTAGCATTAAGCAACAAACAATAATTTTTCTAGAATTAAGTTGCAAAGAAAGAAAGAAAACGTAGTGTATGTAAATGATGGTTGTGTAATGGCTACTGTGAACATCTAAAATTCATGTTTGATTATGGAAAAAAAAATTTGACTATGGAGGAAGATTTCTTTGACAAAGGAATTCTAGAAAAATTAAAGGAAAATGGAAAGGCTTGGCCTTTTATACATCCGCCAACAAGTTGAAACCCTAAGCACCTAATAATGTAGTCAACATGTATGAGACCATGTATACGGGCATGACAAGGTATAATTTTTCAACTTTGGTATAAATCCAATCTCTCATTATATATGCCTTCAATTCTTAGCCTCGTAACATCACAACTCAAAGCACATAATCATAGCAAACTATGAAACTAGTTGTTTATTATCTAGAATCAAAACTAGAATTGTGAAAAACATTTTTGAACGTAAGATTTCATTTTCTAGTAGGCAAGTTGATTTTTTTTAAAAAGTTGATAAGTAAGTTAAACTTTATAATTAAATATTAATTTTAATTGATTTTTGAACTTCATACCAATGTTGTGCGTGTAAGTGCAAATAGATGTATACACAACATATATACGACTTACATGATTTTGTGATTGTAAATGATTTACACTTATACACCATTTTAAAAAATGTTATGTAATTTACACTTACCTATTAAATGGGTAAATGTTTTTTATATATACATTTATATGAAACGTGTATAATTTTTTTGGCATATAAAGGTTTTGTGTATAATTTAGGGTTTTAATTTGGTTTAGGGTTAAGGTTCATTTTGTAGTCATTCAAATTAGGGTTAGTTTTGTTGTCATTATTGCCTTGTGAAAGTTGTGTTTCTAGTTGAAAAGTTGACAATTGAACTCTAGTGGTGTTATTGTAGTTTTGCAACGAGTTTTAAGTTCTCACACACTCCTTCTATGTGCTTGCACAATGCAAATTCTTTCTATGTGCTTGCATTTTCTTTTGTTTGCTTACATTGTCCATGTTTCATTTGTCCCCTCCCTATTTTATTTTGTTTGTAGGGGTGAATCAAAGCGAAGCTCATTGGTTGTAATGAAGTAAATGCCACCACTAGGTCAACTTTATGCCATCTTTCGGTGGGCGACTTGTTCATACATGCACACCCCCTACCCCATGTCTTCTTCTTTTCTCAAATAACCATTGCTAAGCTTTATGTGCCTGCACATCATGTATTAATGTTCCCCCAATGCATTTTTGTTTACAGAGCTAGGAGCCAAGAACTTGGTGTTTATTTACAAAGGCAAGAAACAAGGTCAACGCCTTAGGTGATAAACAAGGTGAATGCCACCTTTAGGTCAACATTTTGCTCATGGACTCCTTGCTTGCTTGTGTTTCGATTACTTGTGTTGGTGTTTTTTCTTTGTGCTTGAATGCACAATGTCGGAGGACCACCATTGATAGTTCACCTTTGTGTGTTCAATTGCTCCTGTCCCCCCCCTTTTCGGCTATTTGTTTATAGGGGTAAAAATTTGGTGAACTTAACATCGCATGGTGTGAGACCACAATCATTAAATTCCATGTGAATTTCCAAGTGAACATTTCATTAAAACAAACCCTACCTTTGAACGTTTCATGTTTTTACTGTTGTTTTATCTACTTGAACACAATGGAAATGGCTTCTATGTGTTTGATTGTTCCCCCCCCTTTTGTTTGTTTACAGGGGTGGGGGTAACAAATTTGAAAAACCACAAATTGCATGATGAAAAACATCCTTGTTGAATATATTTTTTCAACATCAAATTTTAAGTGAGCAAAATGTTCATGGGTCTCCCCCCCTTGCCTTTTTGTGTTTGTGTTTTTTTCTATGTGTTTAAGTACGTGGTGATGGAGGATTATAATTCACCTTTATGTGTTCAATCACCCCCCTCTCCATTTTTAGTTATTTACGAATGCAAAAATCTAATGTTTAACATCGTGTGGTGTAAAACCACCATTGTCGATGATGTGCCCCCAAGCTCCTTGTTAGCCTCGAAAATGAGCCTAAGGTTAAAAACAACAGAAAGGTTAGGAGCTCGGGACACGCTCCCTGGCTCTCAACACTTTAAAGGGGTACAAGGGCGTGTTGGAGCTTCAGGATGGGACTAGGAAGAGTGACAAGCAATTTATTCACTCACTCGGATCTGCATCCAACCAACCACAAGTTGGTTAGTACTATGTTGCAACACCTTTGGTGTTAGGACAAGCCACGAGCGACTTTGGATTCATATGACTCACCATGGCCCGGACTTGGGGAAGCCATCACCTTCCCCCATATAGTATTTTTTGTGCCTCTCCACGAGGCCCACATCTAAATGGCCATTTTGTCTCGGGACTCCCAAAGGGGAGTCTCGAAATTGCTAAGGTTCAATTCCCGCAACTTTGTTGGGCCATAACTTCTTGCTCAAACCTCCGATCGGGATGAGGTCTGAAGTAAAGTTGTAGCTCTCGTCAAGAGCTTTTTAATGTTGTATTGCACTCTATCTACACGCACAGAAGTCGGGTCGATTCCCGACTTTTTGTGGTCAGGAATCAAACTTCCAGTTTGACTCCCGACCTCTTTTTTTGCCATAACTTGTGTTGCAGATGTCCAAACGGTTCATGCGAGCCCATTTTAGACATCTACACTTCAATAGCTTTCCAATGATATAAATAACTTTTCAATGCAAGGTGTTTTGACCTCTGCAATCACTCTCTGAAAATTTGGGAGTCCTTCGGGACACTAACTCCCAAAAGGAGAGTTCACTTAGGAGTGTGAGTCTTCATTCTCGCACTCTTCTTGGCTCGTGCCCTTGAGACCTTTTTGCCTTGGTTGCGAACCCAAGGCTAGGGTTGTGATAGCTGAACTCCACGAAGGCTTTTAGGTAAACATTTCACTCACAAAACACACCCCTTCCCCCTAAGGTTTTTCATGTTTCTATTATCTAATTGAGTATTTACTTAAATGTGTACTTAAACACAATGGTGTTTCTATGTGTTCAATTGTTTCCCCCTTGTTGTTTGTTTATAAGGGTAGGAACAACAACTTGGCATCATGCATTGCACAATGAAAAGTGTTGTTCATCAATACTTTCTTTTGGCTTCAAATTTGAGGTGAACCAAATGCTCACATATTCCCCCCTACCTTTTCTTATTTGTGTTTTTTAAAAAATATGCTTGAATGTGCAATGTTGGAAGACCACCATCAACAACCTCAAATCCGTGTGTTCAATTATGCCCCCCCCTCCTTTTTGGTTGTTTATAGATGTAAGAAATGTGTGCGATGCCACATGGTGCAAAACACCATTATCAAACTCAATGCCAGCTTCTAGGTGAAC
>Ga0116226_10002736_pt1 | contig 15435 bp, 28 predicted proteins | sample S1TSphfallax_FD_89692 | JGI IMG/M metagenome (GOLD analysis project Ga0116226, IMG submission 89692) | Host-associated microbial communities from peat moss isolated from Minnesota, USA - S1T2_Fa - Sphagnum fallax MG | ecosystem: Host-associated > Plants > Peat moss > Unclassified | place: USA...
AGGCGACGTCTAGCAACAGTTTCGCTTCGGCCAGGTCGCCGCCAAAATTGCGCAGTTCGGTCGCTTTGTCGTGCATGCCGGCCTTGTCCAGCCAAAACGGTGTAAACACCCAGATAGCCTGCCAGACCAGATACTCCGCGCGGGCTTTTTCAGCCGACGGGTCTCGGTTGCCGATGAGGCGGGGAATGAAGATTTTGAGCTTCTGACGGCCAATGTCGGTCATCGCGTCGTTGGTATTCCGGCAATAGGCCGCGATAACCGGGCAAGAGCACCCCGGGCAATCACCGAGCGTGCCGTATTCAAACCAGGAAATTACGTCCATGAGGCACGCTCCGTCTTTCGGATCGTGTCCTTTGCCGCGCTTGAGGTCGAAGTTCCAGATATTTTCAATGGTCATTTTGATTTCCTTTCATTCGCGGGAACTGCCGCGTCAGTCATCGCACAACCCATAAACCGAACTGCACGCCGGGCTGGGGAGGGTCATGGTAATTCCTTGCAAAGATCGTTTTCACAACATTGCCGGTCCGCCATCGGGATTCGACAAAGCTGACATAGCACCGCTTGCGGCTCGTCCAGCTTTGTTAAATCCTTTGGCCAAGCCGACATAAACCGGTGTTTGGTTTCGTCAGCATATGACACAGCCTCATCCAAATATACCAGGACTTTTCCTGGTTTTTTGGTTGACGGGCCGATAACCGTGGCGGGGCGCTGTTCGCCACACGGTTCATCCATGTCGGCGTGATCCCAAACACCAACTTTAACCCGAGTGCCTGCCGGAAAATCCCGAGTAAATGGCAGATCGCATTTGATGCGCACGCCCACTACAGGCAAGCCGTGCAGCGCTTTTGTTACGCTGCGGCGGATGTCGCAATTTTTGCGAGTTAGGCAGCCAAAGCACGGACGAGATGCGATCATAGCGTCACCGTCCCCACGCTGTCCTTGCCGCCGGAGAGGCTGACGATGGCTACCATGGTTGATCCTCCACACGGCCCGCGATTGCCCAGCCGACAATGCTGGACCAATGCCCGGTAAAATAGCCCTCAACGTCATCGCCCATGGCCTTGATAACATAAGGCGGAATCGCGCCCGGCGGTAATGTTTGCAAGCGATTTCGCCCGCGCGCATAGATCAACCATGGCGCCGACGGATTGTTCAGCGGGCGCTGCACTTTAATGATTTCACTCATTGCTTCGCGCTCCTATTTAATTGGACGGTCATCGCGTATCCGATAAAGCCATCCTGGTTTCTCCATCCTTGCTTTGCGGCCCATTCCTCGAAGATCGCACCGCCAGGCCATGGCACCGGACCAGTCATGCCGGAATCAATCCAGTCGCGCACGGTAATTATCGCTCCGGCGTGCCATTTGTTCATGCTCCACTCACGGAGAATGGCGAGCGCGAAACCCATACGCATTGCTTGCTGGCCTGACTTCGCAGCGGCTTGCTGGTATTTCAGGGCCAACTCGCGGAGTTCGTCGCCTTTCGGCTCGTCGCACCCGCCGCATGTGGCGCGGTCCAAACAACCGCCGATTTTATCGCAGGGTCTCATTTCCATCCCCGTCCAAATCCTCACCATGCACAGGGCAATTCGCAGGCCCAGGGCAACTGCCCGGCCAATCCGGGTGGCCGCAGAGACAGCCGCGCCGCATCCGGCGGCGTTCGGCGAGGGCCTCGCGGCGGAGGTCTTCGTCGTCGTGTTTGCGGAAGGGGGTCATGGCGATTTATTCTCCAACCACGGTATTTGCCGTTCTGGTATAACCCGCATGTCGTCATACATCTGCCGTGACATAAAACCCTCAGCTAATTCGCGTGTCCGAAAAAATGGCCCGATAATCTTGATTTTTTGATCGCGCCAATCGAAACACGTCACCACATACCGTTCCTCGCCAAGCATTGCGGCGCACGCACCCCAATGCGAAGTAAAGCGAGCTATAACGTTTCCGTCGTCGTCTTGCAATTCGTTGTCGGAAACTCTCACCCCACCATCCCCTCTGGAAACTCGCGGACGCGCAGGTCGGGCGGGAATTGCGCCATGTCTTTGATCGGGCGCGACGTGCCGCTGGATAGCTGCTTGACGAAAACCGCAACGCCGGATGCGCGGCATTGCGTCACCAACCCATCAGCCCACTCATTCGGCATGTGGCGCGCGTCGTTACCGCTCTCGGTGCCGATGATGACCCAAGAAATCGCTGGGTGCCATGGTCCGTCCCCGCTTTCCCATCGGCCGAGATCATCCTGCCGCTGGTAATATTCGCCGCGCTCAAGACAATTAAATGTCCAATCTTCGTCCCCGTCCCATTCGGTTTTTGGTGCCGCAATTACCGTCAAATCAACCAGCCCAAGCAAAGGTTCGCACGAAAGAAAATGCACCGCCGCTGGAATGGCAAGCAGATGCGGAATCCGCCGGTCAGCTTCCTCCTGATTTTCCACCGTCGTGCCCAGCCAGACATTGGGATAGCCGTCGCCCCAGTCTGCCGGCAGCATTTTCGCGATGTTCTGAGGGCGCTTGGTGAGTAACTGCCAGTCCAGGTTTGGCGTTTCCTTGATCGTTCGCCACGCCAGTTCGCGCCATTCCGGTGGTACTTGATTGTCGAAAAAATCCGCAAGGCTTGAACAGAACACGCGGCGGCGCACACCGGCTTTTTCGGCCGCGCGCTGCCATGCGTAGGGCTTGTGCAAGTTCTCGTTGCTGGTCAGCCGGCGAACGGCGAAGTCGCCACCCCAGCGCTTTACCAGGGCTTCTGCATAGCAATGGGCGCAAGCCGGGCTAACGGTTTGGCAACCAATCCAGAAGTTTTGTGTGTGGTCCGTCCACTCAATCCCCGTCTCACTGCCCATCGGCTTGCTCCGCTGCTTTCAGTTTCGCATTGTTTTGTTCAATCGCGCGAAGAAAGTGCGTAATGCGCTCAGTGCAGATAAACTCAGATTCATAGCGCTTGTCTTGATATTTGACCCGTAAACTTTTCGGCAAAATTCCGACGATTGTTTTAGACCAACCTTCGTTGCAAATCCATTCCTGGCCTATACTCAAACCATTGGACGCAGCCAAGCCATTTGACAAATCGGGGCTTTCCGAGATCGCGGCGAGGTAGGCCGTTATCGCGGCCTCGGAGTAAGCCCAGCATTCGTTTATTTGGCCATGCAGTTCAGTGTTTGGCCTGAGAGGCTCATCAAACAAACGAGCAACGCCGCCTCTTCGCGCCCATACTGCGCGCGCCGCCGCTTCCAGCGCTTTGGGGTCAAGGGGCATCGGGGTTCTCCATTGGTTTTACTTTTACTCCAAACAGCATGAACTGATCATCCGTTTTTCGGGGTAAAAATCCCATGGCGTCAGATTCGTCCAGCATCCGAAAAAACAACTCGCGTTCGACAATCCATTCGCTTGGAAACGATCCCGTTTCACAACGGCGTGCATACAAAGCGTGCCGGACCGTATCAAGAGTCGGAGTTAACGACATCCGCTTCCTCCTGCGCGATGAGGGTTGTGATGGCGTCATGGACACATTGCAAGGCGAAACAAGCATTTTGGTGCTCTGGCACTGCTTCATCCCACCCTGAAAGCTCATCAACTATTTCCGCCCCTGCCTCCCGCAGCGCCGCCAGCCGGGCGGATTTTACCTCGGCGCGGAGGCGGAGGATTTCGGCGGCGGCTTCGTGGCAGAGAGCCCACGTTGCCATCACACCATGCGTAGCGTCTTTGCTCAGCCTTTCCACCAAATCATTCATCGCGGTTCTCCAGGGTGGCGCGGGCAATTTCGTTGACGCGCGAGGCAAATGTTCCGGTGGTGATCGTTTGAATCTCCGACAGCGCTTCCTCCAGTCGCCTTATGCGCGCGTCGGCGTTTTCACAAACATCAACCAGTTCATTACCGGCCTCGCGCTCCGTTTTTCTCCGCATCGGGCCGCAGTTGTTGGGGCAAGTTTCCTCACGATTGTTCGGCCCCATGTTACCGTTTGTCGCGTCGATAAAGGTCGAGACCAACCCGCATCCGCACGCATCGCATTTCCAGACACCGGGCACGTAAACCTGGTCCTCCAACGCCTTCACCCGCGCCTCAAGCTCGGCGGTGCGTTCGGCGACGAGGCGCTCGTGCTCGGCGGCGAGGCGCGCGGGGGCATCGCGCTTTGTCACGCTATCGGACCAAGGAAGACCACCACGATTGGTGGTATATTCCCTGCCGCCTTGTGTCCAGCCGTCATTGAAAGCCGCTCGAAGGGCGTTTTCAAATAACACTGCGGCGGGGGAGTTTTCGGTGAGGGGTTGGGTCATCACACCCTTTCTCGTGCCCGCTGGAACGCTTCGTTTGCTGCTACGACGCGCGCCTGCTCAATCGGCTCCGCCTGCTTTCCGATGTGCAAAACTCCATCGAGGGCCGCCAGCATAAGCGGTTCCCATTCGGAGGCATAGGCGTAGGCGTAGGCGTAGGCGTAGGCGTAGGCGTGGGCGTAGGCGTAGGCGGCGGGGTCGGCGGAGGAGGCGGCGGAGGCGGCGGCGGAGGCGGCGTAGGCGGAGGAGGCGGCGTAGGCGGCGGCGTCGGCGGAGGCGGAGGCGGCGTAGGCGGAGGAGGCGGCGGAGGCGGAGGCGGCGTAGGCGGCGGCGCCGGCGTAGGCGGAGGCGGCGCCGGCGGAGGCGGCGCCGGCGGAGGCGTAGGCGGCGGCGTAGGCGACGTCTAGCAACAGTTTCGCTTCGGCCAGGTCGCCGCCAAAATTGCGCAGTTCGGTCGCTTTGTCGTGCATTCCGGCCTTGTCCAGCCAAAACGGTGTAAACACCCAGATGGCCTGCCAGACCAGATACTCCGCGCGGGCTTTTTCAGCCGACGGGTCTCGGTTGCCAATAAGGCGGGGAATAAAGACTTTGAGCTTTTGTCGGCCAACGTCGGTCATCGCGTCGTTTGCATTTCGGCAATAGGCCGCAATAACCGGGCAAGAACACTTTGGATGATCGCCGAGGGTGCCGTATTCAAACCAGGAAATTACGTCCATAAGGCACGCTCCGTCTTTCGGATCGTGTCCGTGGCCGCGTTTGAGCTCGAAGTTCCAGATATTTTCAATGGTCATTTTGATTTCCTTTCATTCGCGGCTTGTTTGCCACGATGATTTTTTCGATTTCCGCGTGTGTCAATGTTTTGGACATAGGGTTGGTTCCTTTGAAAATTTATCCGGGCCGGTCTGGATCAAACTTTGCGTTGGAATCATTTGTGCCACGACCCGACCCCTCAGAACCAATACGATCTCGAAGGACTGATAGCGCTTCAATCACCAACACTTTTAAGTCGCCACGCTCGGCGGCATCCAGGTCCGCCATAAGAGGCGCGCTATTGGACTGGGCCTTAGCATAAACCTCTGGCGTGGCGTTCAGGCCGGCAAGGCGCTTTACCGCGGCTTGGGTACGGTCCAGCAGCGCATCGGTCAGCAAAGGGTTGCCGCGTGCCCAGGCGAGCAACAATTCGCCGTGGCGCTCGGTCAGCAGATCTCCGTGCTTGAAAATGGCCTCATGGTCTTTTTCCAACTTGTGCGGCAGGTTGAGGTCGATGACGCCCTTGGCATCGCCCGAAAGCGTCAGCGCCACGGTAATTTCGTAGGCGAAAGACGGTGACATGGATGGCGTCCAAAGTTTTTTCACCGGCTTGGTGGTGAGGTCGACAATCTTTTCCTCGGCACGATGGCAGAAGATAAGTGGAATGCGGCGCTGGAGGTACGAATAGACCATGGCCTTGTGCGCCATTTTGGGCTTGATCCAGGATGCCTGGCGCGCGCCTTCCTTCTCGCCCAAGCGCTTGAATTCGGCCTGTTGCCAATCTAGCACCCCGCCGGGGCCCACCCATTCCATGGAGTGGCTGTCAAAAATCATGGCGGCATAGCCGGCTTGCTCGGCGGCGTAGGCGGCTTCCGAAAAGCGCTCCGGCCGGAAGGGCGGTTCCATGTCGATTTTGTCGAACACGAAATCCTTGGCGTAATGACTCATGCGCTTGGACTCAGTGTCCGCCGCGGCGATTTTTCCGGTGGGGCCGGCAAGGCCGCGCGCTAAACGCAACGCACTGTAAGTTTTGCCGGAGTTTGTGCCGCCCGACACAGATACAAAAATGCCCGCTTGATCTTCCATGGAGGCGGGGCGAAATTCGTAGCTCATTGCGGCGGCGCTCCAAATTCTGAATAGAACGGATTACCCCAATCGGCCGGCCCTTTGCCGGTGGCGGCGAAGCTCTCACGAAACACGCGCTCGGCTTTTTTGGTTTCCATGTAAGGGGGTAACTCGATATGAGCTGTAATCGCCGGGTAGCCGGGCCAGGTGTTTGTGCTGGTGCATTGCTGCCATTTAGCGATGCCGCGCTCCACCTCTTCCTCGGCGTAATCCTCCAGACTGGGGGCGGATGTCATGACCGACATGCCAAATGGAGGCTCCCATTCGATAACGATAAAGCGGAATGGCCGGCGCTTGCCGCCGAGCGCCGCTTTTACGCCGCGCCGGTAGAAGGCTTGTTGCGTGGCGTATTCGTGGATGAGCCGGCGTTCCCAGGTTTCCACGGCCGCCGACATCCCGGTGCATTTGAGGTCAAAGATCGGCGCCGCCGGGTCATCCGGCAGCCGGTCTATCATGCAGCGCATCCAGGAGCCATTTTCCTGCCAGACGCAGACGGCCTCTGATTTTCCGGGTGCAAAGAACGCTCTGAGGTCAGGGTGGTCCTGCATTTGAGCGATGGCGGAGTCCGCGGCGGCGCGCAGCACGGGCAACTCGCATTGCAGTACGGGCAGCTTGCCGGCGGCTCTGATCGCATCGCGCTCGGCCTGAGCGGCATCCGTTCGGTAATCCGTGACCACCTGGTCGGCTTTGGTTTTGTGCTTGGCGTCATGCCGCGTGGTAATTTCCACGATGTCCGCGCCCCTGCCGAGAATGAGCTTGTGGATGATGGAGCCGGCGTCCATAGATTTGCTTTGCTCGCCGCCGTCGCCGCCAAATCTTGGGTGCGCGGCGCGCGCGTGGCGCGGGGAACGGTCCAACAGCACCTTCATGATGCTATGCGAGAGCGATGGCGCGGGCAAAAAATTGTCAGCGTGGTAGTTTTGCTCGCCAATGTTGTAGATGCCTGGCTTGGTGATGCTAAAGTCGCTCATGTGATGCCTTTCTGCGTGCGAGCCGGACCAACATAAATCACGCCCTGGAAAAAATACGCCACCGGCTCTTGGCCTAGATCACGGCGTCGTTTCATATCGTCCAACGCGAGCTTGGCCGCATCAGCGGTTGACGAAATTACAGCACGGAGTTGCAGTTCGTCGTTGGTCATTTGACGGGCGGTCATACCCCCGATTCCGTTACTTCGGCCTTTTCGGCCCAACGCTTTAAATCGGCAAGCGCCGCGTCATTCGACGCGCGAAAATCCGGCACCTGAACCCCAGGCCGGGACACCGCATAGATCAGCGCGCCGGCCGTTTCGGGTGAGGTCGCCGCCTCAAGTTTCGCGCCATCCGGCCCAGCCAGTTGAATTGCCCAACCGGCGCGGCAATGCGAAGTCCCGCAATGCCATTTGGTCATGTCAAGATGTTCCGCGCTTGGACCAATGGCGGCAAGAATTTTGGCGTCGATATTTTTCACCACCGGAATTTTGATGCCAGCCACCGTGAGCCCGGCGGGCAGCGGGTGGCTGTAGCCTTCCAAATAGACGTTCCCCCAGATGCTAATCAGCCCAGCGGGCAGCGGGTGGCTGTAGCCTTCCAAATAGACGTTCCCCCAGATGCTAATCAGCCCAGCGGGCAGCGGCTTGTTTGCCGCGATGATTTTTTCGATTTCCGCGTGTGTCAATGTTTTGGACATAGGGTTGGTTCCTTGGTTCGATTACAAATGGGCGGGAGTATGGGGCAGCGGGTACAAGCCGACATAAAAATCCCCACCGTCAAAGTCGATTTGACCGTCGAGGTAATGCTCACCACAGCGGCAATCTATATAAAGCCCTTCCTTGCCAGCTTTAACCGTCCGCTGGTCGCCTCGTTTGATGCAGGTAAAACCTTCATCAACCTGCACCATGCTGCCAGCCTTCGTTTCCGAAACCGTCGCGTATTTTCTGCCGTTAACATCCGTCGTCATTTTGATGTCTCTGCATGAAAAACCGCATTAAACCGCATCAACATTTCCCGTTCCCAATCCGGGCGCCGGCGCGCTGCTGATGCGGCTAGCACCGGAATCGAGCGCCGCACCGCCAGAAGCTCACGTAAAATCTTGAGCCATGCCGCGTAACGCTCAGAACCCCATTGCGGATCGGGCCGATAATAAAAATGGTCCTGGATTAGCACGCGAACATCCCGCCAAGCGCCCTTTACGCGGCCTAACCGGGCCTCGTATTGGATAAAATCGATTTCCTCCTGGCGCTCGGCATAGCGAGTGTAACCATGCAAATCGGATTGGTAATCGGTTTCCCCGGAATAAGGATCGGCCAAATATGGACCGCCGCAACCCATGTTTGTAAAAGCGCTCATGGCACACCATTCTCTGCCTGCAATCCGACAATCCATGAATCGGTGTTCAGTGCGGCGGCCGGCTCATCCAAAGGCCGGAACTGCTCCGGCGCCGACTTTGCCGCGAGCTGGTAAACAACGCTCGCCGGCTCGGGTGCATCAGCCAACGGTTGCCCGTCGATGAACACGCCGCGGCCTTTTGAGTAATGGGAAAATTGGTAATTCACGACCGCCTCACTGGTTGAGTGGGGCGATAATCTGCCGTCACGGCATATATGTCAAGAGAAAAAATCTGCCGTCGAGGAATTTTTTAGCTTGCCGAAAGGTTGAAATAGTTTAATATCGGAAAACCGAAAGTTGATCCGGTAAGTGCAAACGATTAAATTTGATACAAGGATAAAAAAATGATCAGTGAAGACCAGATTGGAACGTCCCGTGCGCCAGACGCTGATTGCGTTAAGCCCGGCCCCTGTCCATGCGAATCGCCTTGCGCCGCGGCTTTTGGGCTTTTATCGCTTGGCGCATTAGGACCCTCGCGAGGTGATTTTCAAGTTCCAACGCCACCGCTTTCTCTAGCCGGTCGTCGATGCCCGACAAGACATATTCATAATTCACGTTAAATCGCGCGCACATTGGCATCAGGCATTTAAGTTCTGGCCAATGCTGGCCGGATTCCCATTTTAAAAGCGCCGTCCCGGTCGTGCCGATTAGCTTGGCGAATTTCTCTTGGGTAAGACCTGCCCGCAGCCGGACAGCGCGAATGCGCTGTCCGATCTCCTGGCGGTGCATCTCTTCTATAATTTGGCCAGCATTCTTGTCCATAAATGCCACGATGGCATAAGATTTATTTTACGGCAAATAAAAAAATCTGAAATTATGCTTGACAAATATGCCGTAAAGGCAGAATTTACGCGGCATGAAACATCCCGATCTTTTGCGAGAGCTTGGTCCAGTGCGCGAGGTAGCGGCGGCTTTCAAAGTCGCGGGTGAAGATATCGCCCATTGGCGGCGACGGGGTATCCCGGCCCGGCGCTGGCCAGACGCCGTGCGCATTGCGGCCGAGCGTGGGATTTTGATAACCATCGAGGAATTGGCCGCCGCATGGCCACCAGGCGTGAAGGTCGCGGCGGAATGACAACCTACGTCTTAAGCTGTCAGCCTTCTGCGCTCGGGGTTGCCGCCAGAATAGGGGCACGATTTGCATTTGATTTGGCTTGCTATCCTATTAATTCCAAGTTTGCGTTTTCGTGTGGACCTGAAGAATCTTCCGATGTGTTTTTGATCTGGGGCGATGCGCATACCGTCCACGTGCGCCAATCCGGTGTTTTTGAAACCGTCACGGGGCTTGCGCCATGATGTTCCTGGCCGGTCCCAATGGTGATGCAGTTCCGGCGCGCATCTCGCCCAGGCGCGCCGTTGAGGGGGTGGGTGGTGTTGTTTCCAATAGGAGAGACGCGCCACCCAAACCCCATACAGATAGCCAGTGCGTGACAGTCCTTTCGGAGCCCAGCGAGCCCCGGTCATCATGCCCCACCACCTTAACCGCCGGAACTGGCAAGTTAGATATGTCGGCGGCATTGGTAAGCCCCGTCACGCTGCAAAAGCATAGGGGGAATGGTGGGGAACCGCTCACGAGGCTTTGCGCCCAGCCATTGGGGGTGTTGTAATGATAGCGCTGATCCTCTTCGGCATTTGCATCGTCACCATAGTCTGGGCGGCTTGCCTTATCATCGCCGGCACCTGGGAAGAAGTGTTTTTCGATGATGACGATCAGGATTTCCCATGAATCCCGCCTGGCATTTGGCGCGCGTGCCGGGGCAAACGGGTTTGCGCGCCAACCGTGTGACTGGCGTTTCCTCCCTAAACTCGGCCCGGGGCTTCGCGCCCCGGGCCCTTTTTCATGGTGCCGGGCGGGGATGAAACGTCGGTTCCAAACCCATTTCAAAACGAATTCAGACGCCCGCGGCCTGCAGCCTGACAACCCGGCCGCACGCGAGGGGCGCACGATCTTTCCGTCCACCGTCGTGCATCCGACCGACTCCCGCCGCATCCTCATCAGCGGCGTGAACCAGCGCAAAATTGGCGGCGAGGTGGTCAAGGGTCGCTGGAGGGGCATGCCCATTTTTTGCGTGACCTTGGAGGAACGGGCGACCTGCCCGGAGAGCTGCCACCATTGGCTGGATTGCTACGGCAACAATATGCACATGGCGCGCCGGCACCAGCACGGCGCCGCCCTGGAAGCCGCGCTTGCCGCCGAGCTTGCCGACAAACAGCGTGAGCACCCCGCCGGCTTCGTGGTGCGCCTGCATATCCTCGGCGATTTTTATGACGAAGCCTATGTGATGCTTTGGCGCCGCTGGATGACGCAATTCCCGGCGCTGCGGATTTTTGGATACACCGCCCGCCCATTTGAGACGGTGATCGGCCGCCTGGTCGATACGATGAACGCCGATTTCGGCGACCGGGCTTATATCCGTTTCTCACGCACTGAAGCCGCCGCCGGCGTCATCAACGCCATCACCATTCCCGACGCGGATTTCACCACCGATGCGATTATCTGCCCGGCGCAGACCGGAAAAAGCGCGTGCTGCGGCACCTGCGGGCTTTGCTGGAGCACGGACAAGACCATCGCTTTCTTGCAGCACGGGCGTTCTTACGATTGGCGCAAGCGCAAAGATACTGATGCGCCGGACGGCGGTTTGACGGTTACCAAAATGGCGGCTGAGCCCATGTCGGCCGCGGCGCCCGAACCACATATCAGCAAAGCCGCCGACCCTTCAGTACCCGCGCAATGGAGCGGTAAAGCATTTTTGCCAGATAAGCCTGCCGCGCCCGGCATGGTTGACCGCAAACAGTCCGTGCCTGCACGGGCCATTGAGGTTCGCGCCTGGCTTAGTCAGATTATCCGAACTTGGGAGGATATGCCGACGGATGCCACGCTTTTCCGTGTTGCCAACCACCATCGCGCCAGGTTCGGGCTTCCGCCTTTCCGCGCTATCCGCGAGCGCGAAAACTCCGGTCGATACGAGACAATCATGGTGTCGGCATGAAATGGACTTGCAACACATGCGGCGCGCCAGCAATGGCGTTCCGGCCCGGCTCTGCGCCGCTGGTGTGCGCGGGCATCACGATCACCAAGGGCGAGCCTTCAGCCGCGTGGTGCTTGAAGCATTGGCTTTGGCGGTTTGGTTCAAAACAACCGGATTTATTTTCCACTTTAGGGGAGGCTTAGAATGGATATTCAAACCGATATTGAGGACATCACCGGGCGAGACGCCGCGAACATGGAGAAAATCCGTAACATCTATGGCGACCGCCTGCGCAGCATCGTAGATCGGATCGAGCGGCTGGAAGAAGAGCGCAAGGCGCTGGCGAGCGACATCAAACACATTTATTCCGAGGCCAAATCCGCCGGTCTCCACGTCAAAGTCCTGCGTCAGTTCATCCGCATCCGCAAGCAGGAGCCCGCCGAGATCGAGGAGCAGGAAACCCTCCTGGATGTCTATCGCTGCGCGATTGGTATGTGATGCCGGCCGCCAAGCAAATTACGGTGAGACTTCCGTTCCTTTTGCCGACCAGGAACGAACAAGACCGGATGCACTTTCAGGAAAAAAAACGCCTGAAAGATCGCATCATTGCTGAGTTCATCGCGGCCGGGATTCGCCGCGGCGCGGCGCCGATGGAATTCGCCGAGGTGACCGTTTGGCGTAACAGCGCGCGCTCACCAGATTATGATGGGAATGTCGGAAGCCTTAAGCAATTGCTAGACGTGATCCAGCCTGAGGGCATCATGCGGTTTGTGAACGGACAGCCAAAGTTTCCTAATCCCGGCGGCCTCGGCATTATTTTGAATGACAACATTGAGCATGTCGTTGTGCGTGCCGAGTGGGTAAAAGCCAAGCCATCTGAGCAATATACTTTGGTCCGGATTAAGGCGCTGGACGGGATTCCGGTGGCGGCATGAGCCGGCGTGCGCATTTTTGGCCGCCGGGAGATGTGTTGTGAGCGCATCAAACTATGAAACCACCAGGGTTCTTCTCATGGCGTTAATAAGAAACTGCGAGAAAAATCGTCGCAAAGTGCCCAATAGCGCCGTTATTTCGGAGGCGCTGGATGTGGATTCTCAAACTATCAGGCGCCAAATTTCCTATCTTGATGATCACGGATTTATCGAGCGCGTGGGAGAGCGCAGGTATCAAGTTTGTGACGATGTTTTGCTCCACGGACTTTCGAGATGAGCAAGACAGATACCTGGATGGCACTCTATATTGGTGATTACCTGGCCGACACCTTGCGCCTGACTACGCTCCAGCACGGGGCATACCTTCTGTTGCTCATGGAATATTGGCGCCAGGGGCCTTTACCCGATGACGACAATCAACTGGCTGCGATAGCCAAAATGAACGTTCGAGAGTGGAAAAAAGATGCGCGCTCTGCGGTTCGTCGGTTCTTCCATCTCGGCGATGATGGACTGCTCCACCAAAGGCGCGCGGATATTGAGCGCGGCAAAACAGCCGGAATATCCGCCACCCGGTCAGGCGCCGGGAAAAATGGAGCGGCAAAACGATGGGGAAATCATAGCAAAACTGATGGCAAAAAAATAGCAAATGCTATGGCAAGCGCATTACAAAGCGATGCACATATACAATCACAAATACAAATAGAACATAACCCCCCTATTATCCCCCTTTCGCTGACGCCGGACGTTGCCCCAGCCACACCGCCAAGAGGCGGTGTGAAAAAATCCAGGGCGCGAACAAGGTTGCCAGATGACTGGCGCCCAAGCGAGGACGGGATTGCCTTGGCCGCCCGGGAAGGCTTGCCCTTTGAGCGCACCTTAGCCCGGTTTCACGCTCATCACACCGCCAAAGGCACGCTGATGGCGTCCTGGAATGGGGCTTGGGCGACATGGTGCCTGAGCCCATGGAATCAGCCCCAGGGCATTGCGGCCGACAAGGGCACCCAGCGAAGATCCAGCGCTGATGCTAACCAGCGCCGCATCGACGAACTGACACGGCAAGCCACCGGCAGCCCGCAGCCCGATGATTTTTTTGGAACCACCATCGACGGAGTTACCCAATGACCGCCTTGGCAACCCTCGCGCCGCCGCGTTCCCCACCCGTGCCGGCGCGCGATTTAGCGCAAAATCTCGCCAGTTTTGATGGGATGCAGATCATTCGCGGGCAGGTGCCGGCGGAAATTGTCGAGCAAGCGAAGGCACATCTCGCAGCCCTGGAACGTTACCATGCACCCCCGCCGCCGGCCCGGATTGAGGTCTGGTGCCGCGAATTGCGCAAGGGCCTCGCGCCCATCACTGACCAGGAATTTGCCGACCGGCTGGCGGCGATTCAGGCAGATTTTGGAAAATTTCCGGGCTGGGTCTGGAACAGTGAAACCCTTTCCCTCATGCGCCGACGCAACAGGTTTTTCCCCCTTTCCTGCGACGTTGAGGAGGTTTTTCAGCCGATTATCCAGGCCAAAATGCGCGGCATGGCGCAAACGCGGCTTCTGGCGGGTGCGAAACCAGCGTTGGCAAACGTTTGCCAGGAAATGGATATTTCCCGCGAGCGGGAAACCGCCTTGAGTGCATTTCGATGACCCGCACGCCGGCCGAGATTTTACAGGTGGAGAATGCGCTTGCTAGGTATCGTGAATCCATCTCGCGCGATGAGCAAAAAGTTTCCCGCGCCCCGGTTAAACCGTCATTCCTGACGCCTCTTCAACTGGCTTTGTCCGCACGCGCCCAAGGTCAGCCTGTTGCCACCATGCGGCCGGACCTGCGCGCGGCGTTGGAGGCGCATCTTGCCGCCCAAGAGACGCGCTCATGAGCCTGATTGAGAAAATCACTGCCTCATCCTGGACGTTGGTGGCTATGCAGATTTTTGACGCTTACGAACACAAAAACGTCGGATGGCATTGGAAGGGGACCGCCTGGGAACAGGGGGAGATCGCCCGGCGCATTGCCGATGGTAGGATTATGACCTGCCAGAAAAAGATTGAACAAGGTGTTTTTCATCTTCTCGCCCGGCTTCCAAAAAATTCCCCCAATAAACGGCCTCAGACCGAGCCTGACGCGCTTATAAAGCCGCCGGCGGCAAGAACCACCACGGACTACGACGCCCTGCTCCAAGAGGCTTCGAGGCGCCGATGAAGATAACAGCGGCATCGCTTTGCAGTGGCATCGGCGCGCCAGAAACGGCATTACCTGATTGGGATTGGCTTTGGTGCGCGGAAATTGAGCCGGCGCCATGCGCGGTGCTGGCGGCGAGGTTCCCGGAGACGGTGAATCTAGGCGACATCACCGCAACAGATTTCATTGAGCGCGCGCTCACGGTGGGCATGCCGCGTGTGCTGGTAGCGGGAACGCCGTGCCAGGATTTTTCGATTGCCGGGCTGCGCGCCGGGCTAAATGGCGACCGGGGCAATTTGACGCTCCGCGCGCTGCAAATTTGGGAAGGACTTTGCGATGCAGCTCGATCTTCTGGACTGGCTTGCCCCGTCTTCTGGTGGGAGAACGTCCCCGGCGTCCTTAGTGACGACACAAATGCCTTCGGCTGCCTCCTGGGAGGATTATCGGGCGCAGATTCCCCACTCGTTCCGGTTGCAGGCCAGCGCTGGACCCGTGCGGGTATGGTTGATGGACCCGGCAGATCAGTCGCCTGGCGCACGCTTGACTCCCAATATTTCGCCCTGGCCCAACGACGCGAGCGTGTGTTCGTTGTCGCAAGTGCTGGAGAGGTCTGCGCCGCCGAAATACTCCTTGAATTCGACGGCGTGCGCCGGGATTTTGCGCCGCGCCGCGGCACGGGGGAAGAAATTGCCGGCACTTTTAGCGCACGCGCTGGCGCGGGGGGGGGTTCGGAACTGACTTCGAGTGCGATGGAGGACTTGTTGTCGGGACAGGATGACGAAACTTACGCGATTCAGGAGCGCGCGGTGAGCGAAAATCCGGGTGCTGGACCGCAAGGAAAGGGCTTCCAGCGTGAAA
>Ga0116226_10002737_pt1 | contig 15435 bp, 8 predicted proteins | sample S1TSphfallax_FD_89692 | JGI IMG/M metagenome (GOLD analysis project Ga0116226, IMG submission 89692) | Host-associated microbial communities from peat moss isolated from Minnesota, USA - S1T2_Fa - Sphagnum fallax MG | ecosystem: Host-associated > Plants > Peat moss > Unclassified | place: USA...
ATAGCGCGGTGCGGGTAACTTGGGCGGCCAACGCTACGCCCGGTGCAGGCGCGGACCCCGACGCTGGCGCCAGCGCGGCCGGCGGATCGCGCGGCGATTGGAGATCACGCTCGGGGCGTTGGCGCCGGATGTCGACATACGGCGGCAGCGGCGCAAAGTTCTGGGTCGGATCGGGCGCTCCCACGAACGGTCGATCGAGTTCGCGCACCCAGGGCAGCGAGTCGAGCGGCAGCCGCAGCCCGAGCGGCGAGTCGCCCGGAACGAGGTAGCAGCGCTCGCTGCGCAGGAACCAGCGTCCACTCTGCCAGCGCTGCCCGGCGGCATCGCGCGCGAGCGGCAGAACCTGCCCGACGACCTCGTCGAGCCCGCGCTCGAACAGACGCGCTAGCCGCGCGCGCTCGGTCGGATCGGCGAGCGGCGCCTCGAGCGGATCGACGTTCGCCGGCAGCCGACGCTCGCGCCAGAGGTAGTAGAAGGCGTCCTCGAAGGCTGGAAACACGTGCTCGGGTGCGACTCCGAGCCGCAACGCCATCGCGGCGAGGAAGCGCTCGGCCAGATCTGCGTCGGCGACGCGGGTTGTGCCCGCTTCGGCCGCGATCAGCGCCGGATCACGCCACACCGGCTCGCCGTCCCGCCGCCAGAAACAGTTCAGCGACCAGCGTGGCAACGGCTCACCCGGATACCACTTACCCTGACCGAAGTGCACCAGCCCGGTCGGTGCATAGGCGGCCTTCAGGCGCGAAAAAAGATCGACCGCGAGCCGGCGCTTATTCGGCCCGAGCGCGGTGGTATTCCATTCGGCGCCGTCCGGATCGTCGATGGAGACGAAAGTGGGTTCGCCGCCCATGGTGAGCCGTACATCCAGCGCCGCGAGATCCGCATCGACTAGCGAGCCGAGGCGTTCGACCTGCGACCACTGGGCGTCGCTATAGGGTCGCGTCACGCGCGGCGCTTGCCATACGCGCTCAACTTTCATGTGATGCTCGAACGTGACCTCCGCCGCTTCCACGAGGCCGCTGACCGGCGCGGCGCTCGAGGGCTCGGAGGTACAGGCGAGCGGCAGATGGCCCTCACCGGCGAGCAGTCCGGAGGTCGGATCGAGGCCGATCCAACCCGCGCCCGGCAGATACACTTCGCACCAGGCATGCAGGTCGGTGAAATCAGTCGTCGGGCCCGAAGGTCCGTCGAGCGATTTGACGTCCGCGACGAGCTGGATCAGGTAGCCGGACACGAAGCGGGTCGCGAATCCGAGATGGCGTAGCAGCTGCACCAGCAGCCAGCTCGAATCGCGACACGAGCCCGCCGCCGAAACGAGCGTTTCCTCCGGCGTCTGCACGCCGGGTTCGAGGCGGATGAGATACCGGATGTCGCGCGCGAGGCGCATGTTGAGATCGACCAGGAAATCGATCGTGCGCCGCGGCGAGCGCGGGATCGAGCCCAGATAGGCATTGAAACGCGGTGTCCGGGGCAGCGTTGCGAGGTAGGGCGCGAGCACACCCCGATCCTCGAGCGGATATTCGAACGGATACTGCTCCGCATAGGGCTCGAGGAAAAAATCGAACGGATTGAACACGGACATTTCCGTGACCAGATCGACCTCGATCCGCAGCTCGCGCGTCTTCTCGGGAAACGTCAGCCGCGCGAGATAGTTGGCCTCGGGGTCCTGCTGCCAGTTGACGAAATGCTCAGCCGGAAGAACGGTCAGCGAATAGGCGAGAATCCGGCTGCGGCAGTGCGGCGCCGGGCGTAGCCGCACCACCTGGGGCCCGAGTGCGACCAACCGGTCGTAGCGGTAGTGTGTAACGTGATTGAGCGCGACATGGATCGACACCGGACATCTCCAGGACTGCGTGGGCATTATAGTGGCAGCAGCAACCGGACCCCTCGGGGCTATTTGGCAGTCCCGGAGACAGAGCATGCCCCGCCCTCCCATCCCCACCCCTCAGAGCCTCCGCCGTTTCCTGGGCCTCGTCGCGACCTCAAGTCTGCTGACGGCGGCGGCGGCCGCCGCTGATGCTCCCGCGCCGTTGGCCGGATTCGGGAACGAGGCCGGGGCCCGTGAGCTCGCCCTGGAGAGTCGCTTCGAGGCACTGCTCAGCCCGGCGGAGGAGCGCGCCTGGATGCAGCGTCTGGCTGCAGCGCCCAACCAGGTGGGCTCGCCTCACGACCGCGAGAATGCCGAATATATCGCGGGACTCGCGCGCTCATTCGGCTGGGAGACGCGAATCGAGACCTTCGAGGTGCTGTACCCGACCCCGGTCAGGGTAGCGCTCGAACTCACCGCTCCGACGGCTTTCACGGCCACGCTGCGCGAGCCGCCGATCGCGGGCGATCGCAGCTCACAGGATCCGCGCGGCGCGCTGCCGCCGTACGTCGTCTATGGCGGCGATGGCGACGTCAGCGGTGAACTCGTGTACGTCAATTACGGCATGCCGGGCGACTACGAGGAGTTGGCGCGACGCGGCATCGAGGTGCGCGGTCGGATCGTCATCGCCCGCTATGGCGGCGGCTGGCGCGGGCTCAAGCCGAAGCTCGCGGCCGAGCACGGCGCCCTCGGCTGCATCATCTACTCGGATCCGCACGAGGACGGCTACTTCGCCGATGACGCCTACCCGGCAGGGCCGGGCCGCCCGGCCGGCGGCGTGCAGCGCGGCTCGGTGCTGGACATTACGCGCGCCTCGGGCGATCCGCTGACCCCCGGCATCGGCGCGACCGCGGCGGCGCCGCGCTTGAAGGTCGAGGACGCGCCGACGCTGCTGCACATCCCGGTGCTGCCGATCTCGGCCGCCGATGCGCTGCCGCTGCTCGCGGCGCTCGGTGGACCGCGCGCGAGTCTGGCCGGTCGCGGCGCATTGCCCATCACCTATCACCTCGGTCCGGGGCCGGCGCGGGTGCACCTCGTAGTGAAGTCGGAGTGGTCGCTGAAGACGATCTACGATGTGATCGCCGAGATCCGCGGCAGCGAGCTGCCGGAGGAATGGGTGCTGCGCGGCAATCACCACGACGCCTGGGTGTTCGGCGCGGTCGACCCGTTCTCAGGTCAGGTCGCCTTGCTGTCCGAGATGAAGGCGATCGGGGCGCTGCACCGCGCCGGCTGGCAGCCCCGCCGCACTCTCGTCTATGCGAGCTGGGATGCCGAAGAGCCGGGTCTGATCGGTTCCACCGAATGGGTGGAGCAGCATCTACCCGAGCTGCAGGCGAAAGTCGTCGCGTACATCAACTCCGACCTGAACGGCCGCGGCACCCTCGGCGGTAGCGGTAGCCCGAGCTTGACGCGCCTCTTCAACGACGTTGCCGGGGCGGTACGTGACCCACAGAACGCCGCCTCGGTGCTCGCGCGGGCGCGCGCCACGGCGGAGGTGCGCGCAGCCTCCGACGGCGCCACGGCGGAGCAGCACGCGCTCGCCCAAAGCCTCGCCGCCGGCGGCGCGCTGACGCTCGAAGCGCCCGGTTCGGGGTCGGACTTCACGCCCTTCGTGCAGCACGCCGGCATCGCCTCCCTCAATATCGGCTTCGGTGGCGAGCAGCCGGGCGGCGAGTACCACTCCACCTACGACAGCTTCGATCACTTCGTGCGGGTCGTGGATCCGGACTTTTCGTACGAGGTGGCGCTCGCCGCGGTCGGCGGGCGCTTGATGTTGCGGCTCGCCGATGCGGCGGTCGTGCCCTTGCGTTTCACGGATCTCGCCACTGCCGTGAACGGCTATGTGACGAGCGTGCACGCGCTCGCCGACCGCATGCGCGAACGCGCCCTCGCCGTCGATCGCTTGCTCGACAGCCGAGCCTTTGAGCTCGCGCGGTCCGACCACGATCCCATCGGTCCGCCGGCGCATCAAGAGCCCGTGCCGAATCTGGATTTCACGCCCCTCGAGCGCGCCGCTACCGCCCTCGGCGCGAGCGCTGCGGTCCTCGATGCGCGCCTCGCCGCACTCGACGCGCGTGACGACCCGCGGCAGCGCGAAGCGCTCGGCGCCTTGCTGCGCGGCGTCGAACAAACTCTCACCGACCCGCGCGGGCTTCCCGATCGCGCCTGGTATCGAAATCTCCTCTATGCGCCCGGCCAGCTCACCGGGTACGGCGCGAAGACCCTGCCCGGTGTGCGCGAAGCCATCGAGGAGCGCCGCTGGGGCGATGCCAACGAGTACATCCTGCGTACCGCAGCGGTGCTCGATGCCTGCCGCGCGCGGCTCGATGCGGCGAGCGAGGCGGCACGCTGATGACCGTGCGGGCCTTCGAGCTCAGCCTCGATGCGGGCGTGGCGGAACTGCGCCTCGACGCCCCGCAGAGTCTCAATGCGCTGACCCTCGGTGGCATCCAAGCCCTCGGCGCCGCGGTGCGACAGCTACGCGCCGATCCAGCGGTGCGCTGCCTCGTCATCGCTTCGACCGGCAAGCACTTCACGGCGGGCCTGGACCTCACCGAGTTCGCAGCCGAGGACGATCGATTCGATGTGACGAGCGCGCGGGCGCGACGGCGCTTCGAGGAACGGCTGAGCACGCTCATGAGTGAGCTCGATCTCCTCGACCGTGCACCGTTTCCGGTGATCGCGGCGATCCAAGGTGGCTGTATCGGCGCCGGGGTAGACCTCGTTACAGCCTGCGACCTGCGGCTCTGCAGCGCCGACGCGTTCTTCGTGATTCAGGAGATCAACGTTGGACTCGCCGCGGATTTAGGAACCCTGCAGCGGCTCGCGAAGCTCATCCCACCGGGACTCGCTCGGGAATACGCTTACTCCGGTCGGCGCCTCAGCGCCGAACGCGCGCTGCAAATCGGGTTCGTCAACTCGGTGCATCCGACCGCCGCGGACACGCTCGTCGCGGCCCGCGCCCTCGCCCTCGAGATCGCGGCCAAATCCCCCCTCGCTATCGCGACCTCGAAGCAAGCGCTCAACTTCGCTCGCGACCATGACCTTCGGACCGCGCTCGAGCAGATGGCGACGCTACAGAGCGCGCGGCTATCGCTAGAGGAGATCCGCGAGGCCGTAGCCGCCCAGCAGGCGGGACGGGCCCCGAAGTTCGAGGACCTGTGACACCGCAGGCGACGTCCCTCAGCCGATCTGGCGGCGGAACTGCTCTTCCTCGGTCGAGCCCTTCAGAGCGGTGATCGATGAGGTTCCCGCGGTGACCGTCTGGGTGACATCGTCGAAATACCCGGCACCGACTTCACGCTGATGCTTGGTCGCGGTGTAACCGTCCTTCTCGGCGGCGAATTCCGCCTGTTGCAGGGCGACGTATGCCGTCATCTGCGACGATTTATAGCCGCGGGCGAGATCGAACATCGCATAGTTGAGCGCGTGGAAACCGGCGAGCGTGATGAACTGGAACTTGTAGCCCATCGCGCCGAGTTCACGTTGGAACTTGGCGATGGTCACGTCGTCGAGCTTCTTCTTCCAGTTGAATGACGGCGAGCAATTATAGGCGAGTAGTTTGCCGGGAAATTCCCGATGAATCGCCTCGGCGAAGTGCCGCGCTTCATCGAGATCCGGATGACCGGTCTCGCACCACAGCAGATCCGAATGGGGCGCGTAGGCGAGACCGCGGGCAATGGCCGCGGGCAGGCCGGCCTTCACCATGAAGAAGCCCTCCGCGGTGCGCTCTCCCTTGACGATGAACGGACGGTCGCGCTCGTCGACATCCGCGGTGAGGAGAGTCGCCGACTCGGCGTCGGTCCGGGCGATCACGAGCGATGGCACGTTGCAGACATCCGCCGCGAGGCGCGCCGCGACCAGCTTGTTGATCGCCTCCTGGGTAGGTACCAGCACCTTGCCACCCATGTGGCCGCATTTCTTGGCCGAGGAGAGTTGATCCTCGAAATGCACGCCGGCCGCGCCCGCCTCGATCATCTGTTTCATGAGTTCGAACGCGTTCAGCACGCCGCCGAAGCCGGCTTCGGCGTCCGCGACGATCGGCTTGAACCAATCGATGCTGTCGTCGCCCTCGGCGTGGTGGAGTTCATCCGCGCGACGCAGCGTGTTGTTGATCCGCTTCACCACTGCAGGAACGGAGTCGGCGGGGTAGAGCGACTGGTCGGGGTACATCTGGCCCGCGAGATTGGCGTCACCGGCCACCTGCCAGCCCGAGAGGTAGATGGCCTCGAGTCCCGCGCGTACCTGCTGCATGGCCTGGTTGCCGGTCAGCGCGCCGAGCGCATTCACGAACGGCTTGTCGTGCAGCGACTTCCAGAGCTTCTCGGAAGTGAGCCGCGCGATCGAGTGCTCGATCGCGATCGTCCCGCGCAGGCGCACCACGTCCGCACCGGAGTACGCTCGCCGCACGCCCTTCCAGCGGGGGTTGGTCTGCCAGTCGCGTTCGAGTTCAGCGGCGCTCGAGGGTAAAGAGGTCGTCATGGGATGAGGTCTCCGAGTCAGGGAATCAGGTCGTAGGCAGGCAAGGTCAGGAAGTCGTCGAAGACCTCGGCCTTCACCATGCTGGCAAATAGCCGCGCCGCGGTGGGAAACACGCCACCGGCCAGGCGCGCTGGTCCCACCTCATGGTGGATGCGGTCCAGTTCTTCCTCGAGCAGCAGATCGAAGCGCTCCGGCGTGACCGGCACTCCGTCGTCGGTGCACTTGCGATGGCGGATCCATTGCCAGATCTGCGCCCGGCAAATCTCGGCGGTCGCCGCATCCTCCAAGAGGTTATACAGCGGCACACAGCCCGAGCCACGCAGCCAGGCTTCGATATATTGGACCCCGACCCGGATGTTCGCGCGCAGGCCTTCTACGGTCACTGAGCCTTCCGGCACCCACAAGAGGTCCTGGGCGGAGACCTCCACCTCGGCGCGGCTGACATCGAGTTGGTTCGGGCCCTTCATCACAGCGTCGAAGGGCTCGAGGGCGATCGGCGCAAGGCCGGGGTGTGCGATCCAGGTCCCGTCGTGGCCGGCATTGGCCTCGCGGGTCTTGTCGGCGCGTACTTTCGACATCGCGAGTTCATTCGCCGCCGGGTCGTCGCGAATCGGGATCTGCGCGGCCATGCCACCCATCGCATGCGCTCCCCGCCGGTGACAGGTGCGGATGAGCAGGTTGACGTACGACTTCAGGAAATGCCGTTCCATCGTGACGATCGAGCGGTCGGGCAGCACAAAGTCAGGACGGTTACGGAATTTCTTGATGAAGCTGAAAATGTAATCCCAGCGGCCGCAGTTGAGCCCCGCGGAGTGCTCGCGCAGTTCGTAGAGGATCTCGTCCATCTCGAACGCGGCAAGGATGGTCTCGATGAGCACCGTTGCCTTGATGGTGCCGCGCGGTACGCCGAGTGCGTCCTGAGCGGCGACGAAAACCTCGTTCCAGAGCCGCGCCTCCAGATGGCTCTCGAGTTTCGGCAGATAGAAATACGGACCCGTACCCGCCTTAGCCAGGGACGCATGGTTGTTGGCGAAGTACAAGGCGAAGTCGAACAGCGCCCCGGAGACGACTTCGCCGTCGATGCGCAGGTGCTTCTCGGGCAAATGCCAGCCGCGTGGCCGCACGAGCAGTGTCGCGAGCTTGTCCTTGAGCGCATACCGCTTACCGTTCGCCGGATCGACGTAGCTGATGCTGCGGTTCACGGCGTCGCGCAGGTTCTGCTGACCGCGAACCATGTTCTCCCAGGTCGGTGAGGAGGAGTCCTCGAAGTCCGCCATGAAACAGCGCACCGGCGCGTTCAGGGCGTTGATGATCATCTTGCGATCGACCGGCCCGGTGATTTCGACCCGCCGATCCTGCAGATCGAGCGGCACCGGCGCGACCCGCCAATCGCCCGCACGGATCGCGGCGGTCGAGGCGAGGAAGTCCGGCAGCGCACCGGCGTCGAGCTCAGCCTGACGGGTAATCCGCGCGGCCAGCAGCTCCAGGCGACGGGGATTGAAGCGCCGGTGCAGTTCGACCAGCAGCTCGAGCGCGACGGGGTTGAGAACCGCCTCGTCGCCCTCGAAGCGGGGAGCGAGCAATTCAAGCCCTTCCCGGGCCCCGCTCGCGTTCAGGGTGGCATTCATGCGGTGCAGGATACTTTAAGAGCCTTGCGAAGTTTGACTACCGAAAATTCACAATGTTAATTTCACATTTATGGGATCGTTGATTCGGCGGACACATTTCCTGGGTACCAAGCTCCGCTCGGTGCGCAAGCGTCATGGGCTGACTCTGGAGGAGGTCTCGGCGCGTTGCATCGAGCGCGATCCCGAACTCGCGCCGTCCGTCTCTTACCTCAGCATGATCGAAAGCGGCAAGCGGATCCCCTCCGGGTCGCTGCTCGCACTCCTGTCGACGGTACTCGAGCGCGATCCGGACTGGTTCTTGGACGAGACGCCGCCCCGCGACGGGCACGGCGAGCCGGCCGATCCACCCGGCGCCGACGCGCCGCGCATGCCCTTCGAGCCGGCATTTCTCTTCACCAAGCCGCTACTCCAGGCGGCGATCCCGGAACTGCTGGCCCAGACCGGGACCACCGGGCGCGAATTTGCGCACCTTCTCATCCGCTCCCACCAGGAACTATCGCGCAACGATTTTCCGGATCTGGAGCGGGCTGCCGAGCGGGTCGGCAAACGTCGCTTTCCACTGAACGTCGCCGATCTGATGACCCTGTGCGCCGAGCACGGACTCGAGGTGCGGTGGTTCGACCGCGAGCCGGTGCTCGCGCGCGACAAGGACCGGGAACTGCGCAGCATGGTCCGCTCGTTCTTCGAACCGCCGGGAACGCTGTACCTCAACCGCGCCCTGCAAACCGATCCCGCGCGCCTGAAGTTCGATCTCGCTTCGCACCTCGGCCATAAGATTTTGCACGGCGGCGACGGCATGAAATCGGCGCATGCCACCGGTGGCGAGATGGGCGGAAGCCCTGACGGCGCAGCCGCCGACGCGACGCTTCAGGCGGCCGACCTCCTCTACGCTTGGCGCGATTTCGAATGCAGCTTCTTCGCCGGCGCGCTGCTGTGTCCGAAGATCCCGTTCCGCCGCTTTCTCGCCCGCGAGCGACATCGCGTCGAGGCCGGCGACCGGCTGGAGCTCACTCCCGCGGTAGTGATGCGGCGTATGACCAAGGTCTCGCCTTATCCGCATTGGCATTTCTTCGATGCCTATCCGCCGGGATACCTCCGGGCGGCGTACCGCGGCAACGGGATTCCGCTCCCCTGGGGCAACCTCGCCCAAGTCACCGATCCCTGCCCGAACTGGGCCGTGTTTCGCATGATCGGCGACCAGCGCACGGAATCCGCCTCCCAGATCTCGATCCTGAGCGATGCGGGGCCACCGGCACTCTACTGCTGCCACTCGTTGCGCACGCGGGACATGGCCGGCAACCCCCATGTGCTGTCCATCGGCATCGACCTCGCCCCCGCTCTCGAATCGAATGGGGTGAACGCGCGCGGGCTGATCGAGTCGATTGCGCAGGCGAGCCTGCACCTGGGCGAGGCACCGATCCCGCTCCGCGCCGTACGAGCACTCGAGGCCGTCGCGCGGGTGCTCAACATTGCCTGGATCGAGGACGCGCTGCGGCTCCCGGCAAGGGTGATCTGTCCGCGCAGCAACCGCTGCCCGAGAAGCGAGCCCTGTGAAGGGGCGCGAGCCTCGCGGGCACGCGCGATTACCGACATCCGTCAGGAAATCGTCAACAGCCTGTCTGAGTAATTTTCACGGCGGCGAGGCGCGCGCGCCTCAATGCTGCATGAACCTGATCGCGGTCCCGACGCTGGTCCCATCGCCCATGATGACGATCCGGTTCTGGTTGACGATGTAGTAGTAGACGGCCGTGCCGCCGAAGTAATCGGTGCTCGCGGTGCCGGTGCCCCGACCCGTGGTGAGATCGGCGGCGTGCGTGACCGTGACAGAACTCGAACTCATCGAAGTTGAACCCACGGTCACCTGGGGCAGTAACGTGAGCGGTCCCTGACGCAGGCCAATCTCGGTATTCGAGACGAACACGCCCTCCGGCGCCGCGGCGAACGGGGTCGGATCCTGGATCTCGAGATAGCCATAGTTTCCCGTGGTGCTCGCATCTTCTTCCACCGCATAACCACTCGTCGGTCCATCCAGGTAGACCACGTAGGCGCGGGAGTTACTGGTGGCGGGTGCGCTCACGACCGCCCTGCCGCCGGCATCGACCTCCACCGAAGCCGCGGGGTAGTCCTGCAGGATCGTGGTCGTGAGGGCGGGATTGAGCGTGATCGTCAGCGGCTGACGGGTGGTCTCGTTCAAGAAAATATCGAGGGTATTCGAACCGGCGTCGAGCGCCGAGAATCGTGCAAGCGCCGTGACCGGCTCGGGGCCGGTGGTGGTACTCGCGGGCACCACACCCCAGATCTCGAGAATACCCGGCTCCGCGAGCGACGCCGCCGAATACGGCTCAGCCGCCTGACGGCTCACGAATCCCGACAGGAGGGGCGTACCGGTTGCGGCCGCCGCACTCATGATGTAGAGGCTGTCGGGGCTCCTCCCGTAATAGATGATCGGATACGTCGTGCCGCCGATGGTTAGCGAGCCGGTGCCGCGGCCATTCGCATCGCTAGCCGAGAACGACCCCGTCATGGGCGCCGCGACGAGGTTGAGCGAGCCATTGGCATCGACGCGAGCCGCTGAGAAACTCCCGCCCGACGCGAGCGTACCCTGCCCAGCGAACCCGACGTGGACGTTGTTGGCATCGAAGCCACCGAAACCGAAAGCGAAATCGCCCGTGGGTGCAGCCGCGTTCGCCGCGCCGGCGGTCTGCTGCTCGAAGCGGCCGGTGGCATTGAAACCGGTCGTGTCGGCTTCCTCCATGCGTCCGGCAGTGAGCGAGTCGAAGGCACCGAAGCTGTAGATAGAGGAAACCCCGCCCGCGGCGAGGGTGAGGATGCCGTAGTTGGCGGAAGTCGTGGTACAGGAACCGACCACGGGCACTCCGAGCCGAGAAAACCCGGGCTGACCGAAGTCCTCCACGCCCGACACGACGCCGGACGCATCGACGTTGATGGTCCCGACGGTGACGGTCGGAATGTAGGTCGTGTTCTGGTAACCGGTGAGCTCAAAGACGTAGGTCCCCTGCAAGAGGCAGGTGTACTCGGGCTCGATCACGATCGCGAAGTCGACGGTGCTGGTCGAGCCGGTGGAATCGACGAGCGAGAGCGTGACGGGGAACGTACCCGTCTGCGTCGGCGTCCCAGAGAACACCACCGCGGTCGAGGTGCTGTTGCTGAAAGTGATGCCCGTTGGCAAGGTTCCCGAGGTCTGGGTCCACGTGTAAGGCGCGGTGCCGCCGGTCTCGGAAACGGTGAGGCTATAGGCGACGTTCGCGTCTGCCGGGAAAACGCGCGGTTGGCTGATGAGGGCTGTCCCCTCGATGGTGAGCCCGACCTCGGCGGTGATCAGAGGATTCGCGACCGAGGTGGCGATGACCACGGGCGTGAGCGCGCCGGCGACCGACGCAGGCGCCGTGTAGGTGACCGTGGTCGAGGTCGCGCCGCTCAAACTACCGCCGCCATACACCTGGAAGGTCACGCCCGAGTTGGTGGCGTCATTGACGATGGTTGCGGTGATCAGCGTGGTTGCACCCACCGCCGGCGCGGTATTCGCGGCCGTCAGGGAAATCTGGATTACCGGTTCAGAGGCGACGTTATCGCTCGAGCACCCTCCCAGGAAGACGAACACCCCGACGGCAGCGAGCAATAGCGATACGGCGGTGGCACGCCGCACGACAAGAACCAGAATTCGCAAACCTTCCTCCCCGTACTGGCGCGTGGTGAGCGGGCGCCGGGCCGTCAAGGCGTGAGACCTTAATGGATCGGGGGAGTTCCGGCCAGCACGGCGTGCTCCAGACCCCCAAAGGGTATCCCCCACGAGTGCCCGGGACCCACGTCACAGTGCGGCGGCGGCTGGTCAAGATTGCGCCTTCGAGGCCGATGGCACATGAGTGAAAGCCAGCGAGACTCTCACTGATTCGCTCGACGGCACGGTGCTGAGCGCCGTGGCCTATTCGATCATCGGCACGGGTGCCGACGGCCGAATCAACCTGTTTTCCCGCGGCGCCGAGCGCCTGCTCGGTTATACGGCGGCGGAGGTGGTCGGCAAGGCGACGACCCGCCTGTTCGACGACCCGCAGGCTCTCGAGCGCCATCAAGCACGGGCGCGCGCACGACTCGACAACCCGATAGCTTCAGGGGACGACGTGCTCGCCGCGGCCGCGTCCCCGCAGGGCATCGTCGAGGAACACGAGTGGGCCTACATCCGCAAGGATGGCAGCGTGGTACCGGTGATGCTGTCGCTGTGCGCCCTGCAAGATGCGAGCGGCGCCTTCGCGGGGTATCTGGGGCTCGCCTATGACATCTCCGCGCGACACGTCGCCGAACGCGCGCTGCGCCAGAACGAGGAAAAGTTCCGCTCGCTGTTCGAGGTCACCCCGTTCGCCATCACCCTCCACAGGCTTACCGACGGTAGGATTCTGGAGGCAAATGCCGCATTCCTCGCGATGACCGGTTACGAGCGCGAGGACCTCCGGGAGCTTGCGTTCTCGACCGTCGCGCTCTTGCCTGGCGACGGCGGCGAAACCAGCCTCGTACCCACGCCGGAGGGGACACCCGCCTTCGGCCCGCTGGAGGGGGAATTCGTACGCAAAGACGGCTCGCGCGTTCCCGTGATCCTGACCGGAGCCTGCGTGTCTGGCACCGGCTCTGGACCCGCTATGTGGTCGATGGCCGAAGACATCACCCACCGTAAGCGACTGGAGGCGCAGCTGCGCCGGGCCGCGCATCGCGACCCGCTCACCGGGCTCCCGAACCGAGCCCTGTTGCACGAACAACTGGTTGCCTGCGAACGGGCGTCGAGCGAGGTCGCCGGCTTCCGCTTTGCGCTTCTTCACTTCGATATCGACCGTTTTCAAGCCATCAACGAGGGCCTCGGCCATCAGGCGGGTGATCTGCTGCTGATCGAGGTTGCAAAGCGGCTCGGCGCAACCTTGCGAGCAGAAGATCCGATCGCCCGCGGCAGCCCCGATCCTGCGGCGCACTTGGGTGGGGATGAGTTCGTCATCTTGCTGCGAGGCATCCGCGGCGATGACGACGCGCGGCGGGTCGCGGAGCGCGTGCGCGGCGTCCTGGAACGGCCCTACACCGTACGCGGCCGTGACTTGTCCATCTCCTTCAGCATCGGCATCGTCCTGAGCGGATTAGGCAGCGACTCACCAGAGGAAATGCTGAGCGCGGCCGACTCCGCGATGTGCGAGGCAAAGTTCCTCGGACGCAGTCGTTGCATCGTCTTCGATGGCGCGATGCGCCAGCGTGTGCGGCATCGGATGGCGCTGCGCAACGATCTGCGCCTCGCGGTCGAAATGCAGCAGCTGAACCTTGTCTACCAGCCGCTCATGGATCTGCAAACCGGCGCGATCGCCGGCTGCGAAACGCTGGTCCGGTGGCGCCATCCAAGACTCGGCAGCGTCTCCCCGGCCGAGTTCATTCCGATCGCCGAGGAAAGCGGTCTCATCCTCGAGCTCGGAGAATGGGTGCTGCGTGCGGCGATTCAGGAGTACGGCGAATGGCGGAGGCACTGCGGGGATCTCGCGCCCGATTCGGTCAGCGTCAACATCTCCCGCGCCCAGCTGATCCTCGACGACCTCGCACCGAAGGTCGAGTCGATGCTCACCAGCTCCGGGGTCGATCCGTGGCGGCTGCACCTCGAGATCACCGAGACCGCGGTGATGCAGGATCTCGAGCAGGGCTTGCGTACGCTGCACGCCCTGCGTCAAATCGGCGTGAAGCTCGACCTGGACGATTTCGGGACCGGCTATTCATCCCTCGCGAGCCTGCATCAGCTCCCGCTCGACGTGATCAAGATCGACAGCTCCTTCGTGCAGCGCCTCGAGACCGACCGCACCAGTGCCGCACTCATCGAAGCGGTGCTGAGTCTCGCCGCCATTCTCGATCTGAAGGTGATCGCCGAGGGCATCGAGACGCCGCGCCAGCTCGAACAGCTGCAAGCGATGGGCTGCCACCTGGGACAGGGCTACCTCTTCACTCAGCCACTCGCATCGGCTGAGTTCGTCGAATTCCTACTCGCGGATGCATCGCTCGACGGTTCGGCGCTACGCTCGGCGGCCGCGCTCATCGGCTGAGCGGACACCTCGGCGGGCGGCTCGGCGAGCGGCGCCCTCGGCCGCGTATCACGGCCGTAGTAGTCGGGGTAGCCCGCGTAAAGCCCCTTGAAGCGCCGGTGCATCCAGAGATATTGCTCCGGCACGCGCCGGATATGCGCCTCGAGCAGCGTGTTGTAGCGCTCGACGTCGGCTACCGGGTCGCCGCTCGGAAACGACTCGAAGGCCGGACCGATGACGCCACGGTAGCCCCCACCCTCCAATCGCTCGACGAAATAAGGCAGCACGCTCGCCCCGGTGATCTCAGCCAGCCGCGAAGTCGCGGTCGTGGTGGCGGCCGGAATTCCGAAGAACCGCACCATCGCCGCTCCCTTCTTCCGATAGGACTGATCGGGCGGATACCACACCACCCCATTGCGGCGTAGTTCCGCGATGACCTTGCGAATCGCGTCGTGCGGAATGGCCTGGACGGCCCAGCGGCTACGCTCGTGCTTGAGGATGGCCGCAAGCGCCGCATTCTTGGTCGGCCGGTAGAGCGGGCTCACTGGCGCCTTGGTCTGGCCGAGCAGCCGCGTCGCGACCTCGATGGTCGTGAAATGACCGCCTATCAGGATCACGCCGCGCCCACGGGCGAGCGCCCGTTCGAGATGCGCGACCCCCTCGAGCTGCGAGAGGCTGCGGATACGCTCGTCGCTCGCCCACCAGCACAGCGTCATCTCGCACACGCCGATTCCGACGCTTGCGAAGTGGCGCTTCAGGAGCCGGGCGCGTTGGTGCGCATCGAGTTCGGGGAAACAGAGCTCGAGATTGCGGCGCGCGATGCGAACGTAGGCGATCGGCAGGAGCCCGAGCAACACGCCGATCATGCGCCCCACCCGCAACAGCGCGGGATAAGACAAGAAGCCAATCACCCGCAGCGCGCCGTAACCGAACCAGGTGGGCCAGTATTTAGGGCCGAACAGCGCGAGCGGTAGAGTTCGAATCCAACTCAAAACGGTTTCGTGACTCCGATGAAGGCGACGCCGCCGATACCGATCCAATATACGTAGGCGAGGATACGGGTCAGCGCTCCCTCGCGTTCCAACCGCGCCTCGAGTTCCGGAACTCGACCGCGCACGGCGAGTTCACGGAAGATGGTGGTCCAGTGGCGCATCACGAAGCGCAGCGCCAGCCCCGCAACCAGCAGCAGCGAGTAAACCAACACCTTGACCGAAAACCATTTCGCCGTGAACGGACCACCGGTCAGCAGCGAGTAGAGCGCGGTAAAGAACAGTACGGGGATCACGACATAGCGAATACGCTCGTCGATACGCGTCAGCCGAATGCCAAGATCGGTCTCGCGCTTGATGAACGCGGACCAGGTGAGGGTGAGCCAGGCGAGCGAGAGCACCCACACCGGCATGAC
>Ga0116226_10002738_pt1 | contig 15434 bp, 15 predicted proteins | sample S1TSphfallax_FD_89692 | JGI IMG/M metagenome (GOLD analysis project Ga0116226, IMG submission 89692) | Host-associated microbial communities from peat moss isolated from Minnesota, USA - S1T2_Fa - Sphagnum fallax MG | ecosystem: Host-associated > Plants > Peat moss > Unclassified | place: USA...
AAGACTGGCAGTGCCCTGCTGCCCGCAGCCGGCGCCGCACGTTACGCGACGCTGCAGTGGCTGATGTTCCAGATGGCGGGGGTCGGGCCGATGCTCGGACAGGCGGGGCATTTCGTCCTGTACTCGAAAGAGCCTATTCCCTATGCGATCGAGCGTTACACCCAGGAATCGAAGCGACTGCTCGGGGTCATGGATCGCCAGCTCGCCGGCGGCGGCTACCTGGCCGGTCCCGACTACTCGATCGCGGACATTGCTACCTATCCTTGGACCCAGTCCGCGGCGCGCATTTCGACGATCGGTGACCTGGCCGCGTGGCCAAATGTAGCCCGCTGGCGGACCGTGATCGCCGCTCGCCCGGCGGTGCAACGGGGGCTCGCAAACCCGCGACGGGAGAATTGAGCAGCGGCGCCCACGGCGCCACCAGTGTCACTGCGCCGTGTAGCCGCCGTCGACGAGCAGGCTCGTGCCCGTGATCAGGCTCGCCGCGGGTGATGCGAGGAACACGACCGCGGCGGCCACCTCCTCGACCCGTCCCAGCCGCCCGAGCGGAATCCTCGAGAGCACCCTCGACTTGAACGCCGGATCGCGAAAGAACGGCTCCGTCAGCGGCGTCTCCACATAGGTGGGAGCGACCGAGTTGACTCTGACCCCCTTCGGCGCGAGTTCGACCGCCATCGCACGGGTGAGGCCTTCCACGGCGTGCTTGGTCATGCAGTAAACGCTGCGATTGGCGTCTCCGACATGTCCCATCTGCGAGGACATGTTGACGATAGCGCCCTGGCCGCGCGCCACCATCCGCCGCGCCGCCGCCTGCGCGCAGAGGAACATCGATCGAACATTGAGAGCCAGCAGATGATCGAGCGTGGCGAGATCGACGTCCAGGAACGGCATGGGCCGATTGCCGCCGGCGCTGTTGACGAGCACGTCGCACTGCCCGACTACGCCAAACACCCGCGTTACGTCCTCGGGTACGGTGACGTCGGCGACCATCACACGCGCCTGGCCGCCGGAGCGGCGAATCTCCTCGGCCACGATCTCGAGTTCGGCTCCCGTTCGGCTGACGAGTACGACCTCGGCTCCCGCCGCCGCGAGCGCGAGCGCGCAGCCCGCTCCGAGTCCGCGGCCTGCGCCGGTGACGACCGCGACCTGACCAGCGAATCGGCTGTCTTCCGCCATCGATCCGTTGCTCCCTTGTTGATCCCTGTCAGCAGTGTAACGGGTCCGCTGCTAGCGGGAGCGGACGCTGGGCGAGACTTAAGTTGCGCCAGGCATCGGGCTTGCATATCCATGGATTCAGTCGAGTCGTTCACGGAATGCGGCTGCCGACGCGGTCAATTCCTGGAAAAACTGCCGTTACAGTTACCAAGAGGCCAATCGATGCGACAGACACCGGATTCGAAGGTCATGCCCGTAGCCAACCTCACGGAGTTCTTCCGCGACGAGCTGCATGCGGCGCTCGAGCATCAGCATGTCGCCGTCGAGGATCAGACCGAGCATTACGTCGTGAATCTTCTGACGCTGTTTTCGCGCTCCGAGGCACTCTACGAGGCGACGCCCGAGGGTCCTCGGCTGAAGCCCCTGGTGGTGATGCTCAGTGAGGCGCTCGAGGCGCGCTCGCTTCAGGAGCGGCAGCGCGGCCTGCAGCGCCTCGGCGATGTATCGCTGTTCATAGCCGGGTTTTTCGCGCGCGGATTCGCCGCGAAACTCATCGATATCGACTACCACATCGCGATGGGCGGTCGCGCTTACGGCACGCTCGCTGACGCGATGAGTCGCGGACCGAGCCGGACCCTCGGCGGGGTCTTCGCCGAACTCGCTGAGAAATTTCTGCCGGTGGTCGATGCCCTGAACGAGCTTTCCGAATCCTCCTATCGTCATAGCAACGAGGATGTGCTTCGGCTCTACGATGTGTGGCTGAAGACGGGCAGCCGGCGTTCGCGCGAGTTGCTGCGGACTCTCGGCGTCGAGCCGACGAACGGCGCGCGGAGTGCGTTCGCGCACTGAGCCTCAGGGTCTTTTCATGGTCCTACGGCAGATGCAGCGGCTTCTCGGGGGCATCTACGATCTCGACGTACCGGTCGATGTGTACGACTATCTCGTGACCGATCGCAGTCAGCTGCCCGCCTGCGTGCGTGCCACGGCGACCGACGAGCAATTGGTCGTCGAACAGACGGCAGAAGACCTCGGCATGGCGCTGTTTCTCGACCTCGGCGTGCTCGAGCGTCTCGCGGCCGCCAATCCTTTGGAGACCCTGAACGGCGGAAACCTCGCCGACTACTGGACTGCGCTCGAAGGCGTCAGTCATTTCCTGTACCTCGCTTGGAATGCCGGCCATGACAAGCCGGTCTCGCTACTCGAACTCGAACTGCAGGCCGAGGTCGATAAGTACGTGAGTTCGCTCTGGCTGCTGCGGGCGCAGTCGCCGCAGAGATTTCCGGCCGAGCTGCATCCGGCTTTGTTCGTCAGTGCGCGGGTCGATCCGACGCTCGCGGGCGATGCCCAAGCCCTCTACCGCGAAGCGAACGACTATGCGGGACGCTTCTGCCGGTATCTCGATCGAATGGTCAAGTACGGCGACCGGGCGGGCGATGAACGGATGTTGTGCGAGCTGCGCCGCTTCTACCGGCTCACCCAGATGCGAAAGCGCGAACTCATCGAGCGACGCGCCTAAATAGGATCGCGCGCCCCCGGCCAGTCGCCGGTACGGGGAATCCAGGCTTAGGTACGCTGGGTCGGGCGGGATGCCCAGATCCAGCATTTGAACTCAGTCGTCCTCACCGCGGCGCTTGCGCGCTTCGAGTTCGCGCTGCAGCTTGATCCACTCGGAGAGTTTGCGCAGGTCCTTCTTGCCAGAGGACGGCGGTGGCGGCTCCGCGGTGGCGGAGTAGGGCTTACCGACCGATTGGTAAGGGTTCCAGCCCTTCTCGACCTTTTGGGGGGTCCACACCGGGGTACCGCGTGAATCATGCGCATCGTCTACCAGCTCGAGGGGCACCCGGTCGAGCAACTTCTCGGCCGATTCCTGAATCCATTCGACGCGCGCGTTGCCGCGCTCGTCATGCACCACGCGCGCTGCCCGACGCTGCCCGGGCTGGGCGAGCGGCGCTACCGGCGCTGCGGGCGACTGAGCCGGCGGCGCTGACGCCGACGGCGACGCCGGCCAGGATTTCCTCTTGTCAGTCATTAGGTTATGTCGAAAACGCGGCGCGGGAGCGTGAACTCCGAGGGTACTGGTGGTGGGGGGTGTGAACTGTGAAGTGGTTCACGGAACGGGGCGCCCGAGCAGCTCGTCGGTGAGTCGCAGCAGACCGACGACCGTCTTGCCGTCACGCAGCTCGCCACTCAAGGCACGGGCCCGCGCGATCCCGCGGGCAATCCAGTGGACCTCGATCACCTCGTCGATTTCCGTCGCGGCCACCGCGGGGGACACCTCGGTCGCGAGGAACAGGTGAATGACTTCGTCGAAGACCCCGGGAGAACTCAAGTAACTACCGAGCTCGGACCAGCGCTGCGCGCAGACGCCGCCCTCCTCCAGAAGCTCGCGCTGGGCAGTGCGCAGCGGCGCTTCGCCGGGTTCGAGCTTCCCCGCGGGGAGTTCCCAGACCCATCCGCCCGCGGCATGCCGATACTGTCGCAGCAGGCAAACCCGATCTTGAGCGTCGATTGCTACCACCGCCGCTCCACCTGGGTGATGGACCATCTCCAGCTCGGCGCGATGTCCGTTCGGCAACTCGACGGTCTCGACGTCGAGCGTGATCACCCGGCCACGGAATATCGTGCGACGTTCGCAGAGCACCCCTGATGGTCGGTCCATGGCGCGCAGCCTACCGGTCGGGGTGAGGCGAGTAAACTTGTCGGTAATATGTCCGAGCGCGTCCGCTCGCGCAGGAGAACGACGATGCGCTACCGACTGCTTGGGCACTCCGGTCTCAAGGTCTCGGAGATCTGTCTCGGGACCATGACCTTCGGCGGTGAATCGGCCATCGGTTCGGGCAAGGACGAATGTCGTCGGATGTACGACACCTACCGGGCGGCTGGCGGGAATTTCATCGACACGGCAAATATCTACACCGGCGGAACGAGTGAGCGTTACCTGTCGGAATACATCGCGGCCGACCGGCAGGGGATCGTACTCGCGAGCAAGTTTTCCATGACCACCCATCCGGCGGATCCGAATGCCGGCGGTAACACTCGCAAGAACCTGCGCCAGGCGCTGGATGCGAGCCTGGCGCGGCTCGGTACCGATTATCTGGATCTGTATTGGGTCCACGCTTGGGATCAAACGACTCCGCTCGAGGAGCTGGTGCGCGGCCTCGAAGACGCGGTCAGAGCAGGTAAGATTCTCTACACCGGCTTCTCGAACGTGCCGGCCTGGGTGGTGGCTCGCGCGCAGACGCTCGCAGAGCTGCGCGGCTGCACGCCGTTCGTCGCTCTGCAGCTCCACTACAGCCTGGTCGAACGTAACATCGAGCGCGAACATCTGCCCTGCGCGGCGGCGCTGGGCCTGGCGGTGACGGCCTGGAGTCCGCTTGCCGGCGGCTTGCTGACCGGCAAGTACAGCGCGGATCCCGCGATCAGGGCCGCTCAGCCGGGGCGTCTTACGACCACGGCATGGGGCCGGGGATTCCTCAACGACCGCGCCTTCGCGATCACTGAAGTCGTCAAACGCGTTGCGGCGAGAATGGGTGCGACCCCGAGCCAGATCGCGATTGCCTGGCTGCTGCAGCGACCAGGAAATGTGATACCCGTCATCGGCGCGCGCACCCTCCCGCAGCTCGAGGACGTGCTCGGATCGACACGGGTCGTGCTCGATGTGCCGAGTCATGCAGAACTCGAGGCCGCCACCCGGTTAGAGATGGGCTACCCGGGAGCCCTGCTCAGCTCCGAAGCAGGCACGCGGATGGTGCATGGAGACCATGGTCGCGTGTGACCGGAGTTGGGACTTCCGTGGTAGCGTGACTGAAACCCGTTACGTATATTCCGCCGCGACATGCCACCGAGTTCGCCTCTCGATCAACTGAATGCGGCGCAGCGCAAGGCCGTAACCTTCGGCGACCCCATCGCGGGCGGCAAGGGGGTGCGCGCGGGCCCGCTGCTCGTGGTCGCCGGCGCCGGCACCGGCAAGACCTTGACCCTCGCCCACCGCGTCGCGCATCTCACTATGAATGGCGTCGATCCGGCGCGCATTCTGATGCTGACGTTCACCCGCCGCGCCGCACTCGAGATGCGCCGCCGGGCGCAGGAAATAGTCAGAGCGTCGCTCAAGGATCCGCTCGCCCCGGCAGGCCAGGCGATCGTGCAGCGCCTCACCTGGTCCGGAACCTTCCATTCGATCGGCAGTCGGCTGCTGCGCCACTATGCCCGACATCTAAAGCTCGACCCGAACTTCACCGTGATCGATCGCAGCGATTCGGCGGACATCCTGGATGGCCTCCGCCAGGAGCAAGGTCTGGCGGCCAAGGAGCAACGGTTTCCCCGCAAGGAGACGTGTCTCGCGATTTATTCGCATCGGGTGAACACCCAAAAACCTCTCAAGGCGACGCTCGAGCTTCAATATCCATGGTGCGCCCCGTGGGAGGAAGACCTCACCAAACTATTTCGCGCCTACGTAGCGACGAAGCAAAAGGTATCGGTGCTCGATTACGACGACCTGTTGCTCTATTGGCACGTCATGATGAGCGAGCCGCGCCTGGCGCAGAGCGTGGGATCGCATTTCGATCACATCCTGGTGGATGAATACCAGGACACGAACAAGCTCCAAGCGGAAATCGTTCATGCGATGCGCCCCGACGGGTCCGGGGTCACGGTGGTGGGGGACGATGCCCAGGCCATCTACTCGTTCCGCTCCGCCTCCGTCGAGAACATCCTCGGGTTTCCCGACCGATATCAGCCGAAGGCGGAGATCGTCACGCTTGCTCAGAACTTCCGCTCGACGCAGGGGGTGCTCGATGCCGCCAATGCGGTCATGGCGGAGGCGCCGCGTCAGTTCCGCAAGCATCTCCTGTCGCTGCGCGGCAAGGGCTCACGACCGCGCGCCGTCACGGTCGATGACCTCGCAGGCCAGGCCGAATATATCTGCGCGCAGATCCTGAAGGCGCGCGAAGCGCAGGTTCCCCTGAAGCGCCAGGCGGTACTCGTCCGTACAGGCAGTCACACCGATCTGCTCGAAATCGAGCTCACCAAACGGAAGATCCCGTTCGTGAAATACGGCGGGCTCAAGTTCCTCGATGCGGCGCATGTCAAAGACGTGTTGTCGGTGCTGCGCTGGGCTGACAATCCCCGCAATACCTTGGCCGCTTTCCGCGTCGTCCAACTGCTACCCGGCATGGGCCCGGCGAACGCGCGCAAGGTGATCGAGCACCTCGAGGCGAATCAAGGCTCGCTCGCCGCCTTGAAAGCGTTCGCTGCCCCCGCGCCCGCGACGCTTCCCTGGCAGCGACTGGTCGATCTGCTGATTTCGCTGGGCGACCCCCAGAAGCCGTGGCCTGGGCAGCTGCGGCTGGTGCGCGACTGGTACAAGCCTCATTTCGAGCGAATCTACGAAGAGGCGCATGCGCGTCTCAGCGATCTCGACCAGCTCGAGCTTCTCTCCGGGCAGTATCCTTCGAGAGAACGATTCATTACCGAACTCACGCTCGATCCACCGCAGGCAACCTCCGACCACGCCGGGACGCCGGTCCTCGATGAAGACTATCTAGTGCTGTCGACCGTGCACTCGGCCAAGGGCCTCGAGTGGGACAGCGTCTATGTCATGAACGTCGTCGATGGCAGCTTCCCTTCCGAATTCGCTACCGGCAAGGCGGAGCTCCTGGAGGAGGAGCGACGACTTCTCTATGTGGCGATCACGCGCGCGCGTAACGAGCTTACCCTCGTGGTGCCGCTCAAGTTTCCAGTCACCGCCCAGCCACGCCGCAGCGATGCACACGTTTATGGAGCACGCAGCCGCTTCTTGAGCGAGAAGGTGCGTAAGTGTTTCGACGAGTCGAGCTCCCAGCTCTCGCCGCTCCCCGAGACGACACTCGTGGATAGTCTTCAGTCCACGATCGACGTGACGGCGCGGACGAAGGAGATGTGGTGATCCCCGCTCGTCAGACCAGGCCGGTCAAGAACGGGGTTTCACGAACTTGAGCGTGAAGCGGTCGCTTTCCCCGATCGCCGCATATTTCTCGCGATCCTTGTCGCCGAGGCGATAAGTCGGAGGCAAGGTCCACACACCCTGGGCGTAGTCCTTGGTGTCCTTCGGATTGGCGTTGATCTCGGAGGTCGCGACCAGCTTGAAGCCTGCGGACTCGATGAGATGGATCGCGTAGTCCTGGTTCACGTAGCCGCTGCGCGCCTTCGGGTCCTGGTCCCCGCCGGCGCCGCGATGTTCGACCACGCCCAGGATTCCCCCGGGCTTCAGCGTGCGATAGATGGCACTGAACGCCGTCGGCGCGAAATCCGCCGCCATCCAGTTATGGATGTTGCGAAAGGTCACGACCATATCCGCCGAGCCGGGGGGCGCCGGATCGAGGCTACCGGGTCCAAAAGCCGTGACGGCGACACCACTATAAAGATCGGGCCGAGCAGCGAGCTTCTGCGCATAGGTTTCGAGTGACTTGGCGATGAAGGGGCTCGCCGGGTTGGGAGGCATCTGGGCCGCGTAGTACTTGCCCTGGGCGTTGACGAGCGGCGCGATGACCTCGGTGTACCACCCGCCTTCCGGCCAGATCTCCACCACGGTCATGGTGGGGCGGATCCCGAAGAACAGCAGCGTCTCCTTGGGATGGCGATAGACGTCACGGGCGCTGTTGGCGGCGGAGCGCTGGCTCCCCGCGAGGATCGGATCGAGCGCTCGGCCCGTCGCGGCGCTCGAACCGACGAGAGACGCGGCGCAGCCGCAGAGAGCGAGCGTCGCGAGGACGGCGAGGGGAGAGCGGACCCGGCTGGCTGACATAGAGGTATTCAACGGCGGAACGGGCCGCCACCGGTGCGTCGCCGTTCCGGACGTTGCTGAGCCTCGTTGACCCGCAGAGGGCGCCCGCCGAGTTCGAAGCCATTCAGCGCCGCGATGGCCGCCGTGGCCTCGCCGGAAGCCATTTCCACGAAGCCAAAACCCCGTGGCCGGCCGGTTTCGCGATCATTGATGAGGTTCACCGATTCCACCTTCCCATAGCGCTCGAACAGGGCCTGAACATCCTCGGTCGTGTGCGTGAACGGCAGGTTTCCCACGTAGATCGTCGTCATCCCGTCAGCTCTTCTGCAGATCCTCGTAGGGGCGCAGGTACTTCGCTACATCCGGATCCACCGTTGAGGTAGGCGTGCGATCCCGAGTGAGTTCGCTGAGGACGCGCTGTGTCATGGCCGCGAGGTCGCGTTGCCGCGCCTGCTCCACGTCGGGGGCAGCGCGATGATGTTCGACGGCGCCCGCCGGCAGGACGCGTCGCGACTCGAGTTCCGCTTCGAGCGCGGACAGACGTTCGCGCAGCATGTAGACCTCGGCGGTCAGCGCCACCACGGCGCCCACTACGTTGTCCGTGGGCAGGGCACGAAGAAAGTCTGGCTCCTGGCCAATGACCGGGCCGGCGAGCGCGGCCGTGCGCGGCGACTCGGTCATGCTTCAGCGCTCAAAGACATACAGGTTCCAGTGGTTCGGCGTAATCGCCTTACCTTGCTCGCCGGGGCTGCGCGGGACGGACCGGATCAGTCGCTCGAACGGCTCGATACGTACCTTCGAGAAGCCAACGTCCCGGGCAATGTCGCCGATGGGGGTCGAATACCAAGGAGCGGCGTAGGTCTCGTTGTTGAGCCAGGCGTGCGAGTACTGCAGGGCGTTCTGGAACGGATCGCCAGGGCGAAGATGGAACTCATGGCCCGCAAACAGACCGCCCGGACGCAGCACCCGACGCGCTTCGGCGAGCAGCGCGCGAGTGTTCGAGGGCGGCACTTCATGCAGCATGAAATTGAAGAACACGAGGTCGAAATGCCCGTCAGGGAAATTCATGTGCTCGAGGTCCTGCTGCGAGAGCTTGAGCCGCATGCCGCGCTCCAGCGCGCGTTTGTGGGCGAGCTTCAGGCAGGGTGCCGACAGATCGACGCCATAGCACTCGGACTCCGGATGCAACTCCTGCCAAGTGATGAGCGCGGCGCCGTGGCCCACTCCCCAATCGAGTACGCGCGCATAAGAGCGATCCTTGGGCAGGGCGTCGAACAGAATCCGGTAGATGCCGTTCGGATCGGAATGCGAGGGGACCGTGGTGCGACGCCCGATCTCATACACCATACCGTCGAGCTCGTCGTTGGCGACGCCGCCGGTATGCTGGTGGAACGGCACATAGCGGAAATACTCGGGAACCTCGAGCGACGGATCGAGCGCGAGATCGGGACCCGCGCTGCGCGCGGCCGCTTCGAGGGCCGGTGCGAGGCGGTCGCGCTGAGCGTGGACGGCGGCAAAGATCCCGAGGTCGGGCCGGGAATACTTGAACCGCTGCAGGTTGCGGAAGCACCAGCTGTAGAACTGATACTCGGTGAGTCCGTCGAGGGTGGCTTCCGCCTCGCGCCAAGTCGAAGGCTCGGGCGCACCGGCGGCGGCGAGCGTGCGCTCGTAATTGCGGTGCATGGCGGCGATCAGCGGGCCTTCCATGAAGTTGCGCGCTGAGCGGAGGAAGGCGTGATAACTGCGAAAGTCGCGGCTCTCCTCGAGGGCGAGCGGCGCGTCCACACGCTCGGAGTCGCGGCCACGGTTGAAGACGGCATTCATGCAGGTTCTCCTCGGCGAGTTCTCGAGCCTGCCATGGCGCTGTTGCGCGGTCCACCAGAGCCGGCGTCCCGACCGTTTCCCCGCGAGTTCGGCGCTCGACAGGCATCGGTCGAGCCGGTAGCTTCCCCCGCAATGAGGAATCTGCCGCCATGATCATTGCCCCCTTCGGAAGCCCGCTCGCGTTTGCAGTCGTGAGCTGCGCTGATCTCGAGGAGTCGCTGCGTTTCTATGTGGGACGCATCGGCCTCGAGGCGGGGCCGGTCGTCGACTGGGACCGTGCAGCACTCGAGGGGCTCTGGGGGCGGGCGCCCTGTGACGCAGCGCGGGCCTGTCTGGTCGGGATGCCGGGCGTGGAGGTGGGCCGGATTGTCCTGGTCGAGTTCGCGGTGGCGGATCGCGCCAGCGTCGCGCTCGAGTCGAGCGCCCGGCAGTTCGGTCTCGCGAACCTCAATTTCTACAGTTCTGACCTGCGCGCCGCGGTCGCGAACCTCGCGCCGGCCGGCTACCGTTTCTGGACTGAACCCACCCAACACGGCCTCACCGCGGGAGTCGGCGCGCCGCTCGAGGTGCTGTTCGACGGCCCTGACGGGGTCGCGATCAATCTGGTCGAGCTCGTCACCCGGGATCCCGCGACCCGCATCGGCCAGATGCGGGCCTACGTCGAGTCCCTCGGCTATACCCGCACGGGCTACACGCCGGTCGTCACCACGTCGCATGTCGTGCGCTCCATCCAGCGGGCGCGCGAGTTCTACGAGCGGGTGCTCGGCATGGGGGCCCTCATCGACGAGGAGATGGCGCTCGAGCGAAGCAATGCGTTCCTGCGGCTGCCGCGCGACGCGCGCACCCACATCACCTTCATGCAGGGTAACCACATGTTCGGCAAGATCGCGCTCTCCGAGCCGCTCAACTACGAGTGCCTGGACATGGTGCCGCGCGCCGAGCCGCCGAATCTCGGGATCCTTGCCCAGGGCTTTGAGGTCTCAGACCTCGCTGCGGCGCATGCAGCCGCGCAGGCGCTGGGGCCGGGGGTCGTAGGCTCCGACCTCCATCTCACGCTGCCGGGCCTGGGTTCGCGCCGCGGCTTCCTAGCCCGCAACCCCGGCAGCGGCGCCGCGCAGTGGATTCTAGAGCGGTCGGGGTAAGTCCAGGCTCAAGCCCAGGCTCAAGCCCAGGCACAGGTACGCGCCCCGCCGCTGGCGAGGCCGACTACGCCTCCAAATATGCGTACCCGTTCAGCTCGCGTTCGTAGAAACGCTTGAGCGACTGGCTCTCCGCGAGCGTCATGCGTCCGTCGCGGATGGCACGCTCGCAGTCGCGGGCGAGCGCCGGATAGAGCTCCTCGACGTCGTACTCCATGTACTCGAGGACCTTGTTCGCGGTGTCCCCCTTCACGATCTCGTCGATCCACCAGCTTCCCTCCTCATGGAAGCGGATGTGCACGACATGCGTGTCACCGAAGAGATTGTGCAGGTCGCCGAGCGTCTCCTGGTAGGCGCCGACCAGGAACGCCGCCAGGTAGTACTCGTCCTGTTCGGTGACGTCGTGCAGTTCGAGGTTACGCTTGACGTCGCGCAGGCTTACGAAGCGATCGATTTTTCCGTCCGAGTCGCAGGTAATGTCGGCCAGCACGCCTTTGCGGCGCGGCTCCTCGTCGAGCCGGTGGATCGGCAGGATCGGGAACAGCTGGTCGATCGCCCAGCTGTCCGGAAGCGACTGAAACACCGAGAAGTTGCAGAAATAGATGTCCGAGAGGATCGACTCGAGTCCCTCGAGTTCCTCCGGGTAGTCGTCGAGCTTGCGACAGGCGTCGCGGATCCGCGTGCAGGTCGCCCAATAGAGCCGCTCGGCGAGACCCCGGATCTCGAGCGACAGCAGTCCGAGATTGAACATCTGCAGGGTCTGCTCGCGGGCCGTGAGGGCGTCGTGGTAGCACTCGACGAGCCGTCGCTCGCTCACCGACCGATAGGCTTCGAACATGTCCTTGACTGGCTGGGGCAGCTCCTCGTGGCCCGCATAATCCTCTTCTTCGCGCCCGGTGACGCGGAACTTGTCGAGGGCGGACATGCCGACCGTGTTGAAGATGAGGACGCTGTGATGAGCGGCGATCGCACGACCGGACTCGCTCACGATCATCGGATGCTCGATGTCGCGCGCGTTACAGACGCTCGCGATCCGGTACACCACGTCGTTCGCGTATTCGTTCAACGTGTAGTTCATCGACGAGGAGAAGTTCGTGCCGCTGCCGTCGTAGTCGACGCCCAGCCCGCCGCCCACGTCGATGTACTTGAGGCCCGCACCGAGGAGCTTGAGCTCCGCATAGACGTGAGCGAGCTCGTTGATCGCATCTTTGATGCGGCGGATGTCCTGCAGCTGGCTGCCCGGGTGGCAGTGCACGAGCTGCAGGCAATCGAGCATGTTTCGATCGCGCAGCACGCCGACGAGTTCGAGGATCTCGGTGATGAAGAGGCCGAATTTCGACTTCTCGCCCGCGGAATCGCGCCACTTGCCCGAGCCCTCGGTCGCAAGTTTCACGCGCACTCCGATCCGCGGACGCACACCGTACTGATCGGCGTGCTTGAGAATGAGGTTCAGCTCCGAGAAGTTTTCGACCACCGGGATGATGGTGCGGCCGAGCTTGGTGGCGAGGATGACGGCCTCGATGTAACTGTCGTCCTTGAATCCGTTGCAGACGATCAGGCGGTCGAGCGCGCCCTCGGTCATCGCCATCACCGCGAGCAGTTCGGGTTTCGAGCCTACTTCGAGGCCGAAGCCGAATTCGCTGCCGTAGCGGAATACTTCCTCGACCACGAGCCGCTGCTGGTTGACCTTGATCGGATACACCGCTGCGTAGCGGTTGCGGTAGTCGTTCTCGGCGATCGCCTGGGCGAACGCGCCGTGCAGGTGGCGGAGGCGATGCGCGAGGATGTCCGAGAAGCGCACCACCACCGGCGTCGTGAGATCACGGGCCTTCAGGCCCTGGATCACTTCGTACAGATCGATCTGGCGGGCGGGGGTAGTGTCCGGCTGAACCACGACATGGCCCGCGCCGTTGACCGCAAAATAACCCTTGCCCCAGGCCGCCACCTGGTAAAGCTCGGCGGAATCCTCGACCGTCCAAGGGCGGGCGGTACGGCGGCGTGCGCCATGCTCGGAAACGACTTTCGGATCTGCCGCCACTTTATTTCTGGACCTCTAAAAACGACTGTGGCCGGCCCAGGTCGGGCCAGCCACGCCGATGAAAACGACGAGTCAAACTGACATCGGCCGCAAGATAGCAAAACTGTACTGCATGTAAATGTAATCCCTCGCGCCTGCGCGTCGCGTGCGCGGCGATGCCGCTATGCTGCGCGCTGTTCAGTGTTTCGGGGAGAGGTCCGTGTCGGGCAAGTCGCTACCGTTCGTGTTCCTGCTCGTCGCGGTGCTCGCGACGGGCTGTTCCACAGCGCCGCCCGCGCCCGCGGGGCCGGATAGCCCGGGCCACCGCGTCAGTGGCGCGCCGCCGGTCAACCTCATGCAGCTTCTGCCCGCGCCCTATGCGGAGGGCTCGCCCGAAGCCCGCGAGGAACTCGATCGGATGCTTACGATCCAGGCCGAGCGCAGTCCCGAACTCGCCGCGCGGGCGCGCGCCGACGCCAACGCAAGCGTGTACCGGTTCTCCGATGCGCTCGGGGCAGGAGCTGCGTTCGCGCCCGAGCGGTTACCTCGGGTCACGGCGCTGTTTGCGCAGGTTCTCGAACGGGAGGCGGCGGTCGTCGAGGTCGGCAAGGACGGATTCGCGCGGGTGCGTCCGTGCCGCGCAGAGCCGCGTCTGAAGCCGGTTGTACCGTGCCCCTCGAGCGGTTCGTATCCGAGCGGCCATGCCGCCTTCGGTTGGGCGGCGGCGCTGGTGCTTGCCGATCTCGTGCCTGAGCGGCGTGCGGCGATTCTCGCGCGGGCGCGCGAATATGCCTGGAACCGCGTGATCGCCGGAGTCCACTACCCCACTGACGTCGAGGCGGGCCGCATCACGGGCACGGTGGTCGCGGCATTCCTGTTCGCCTCGCCGGAGTTCCGGAGCGAGGAGCGCGCGGCGCGCACCGAGCTGCGCGCCGCGCTCGGACTACCGCTCGCCGCGGGCGACGGGTCGGGAGGGATCGCGAATCCACTCGCTCCATGAGCCGGCATAGAGGCGTGCTCCGCTGAGGCCGGCGAGCTCGAGCGCGAGCAGGTTGTGGCAGGCCGTGACTCCAGAGCCGCACATGGAGACGAGTTGCGTCGGCTGACGCGAGCCGAGGGTCGACGCCCAGTTCGCCCGCAGCTGCTCGGCGGGCAGGAACTTGCCCAAGGCGTCGAGATTGCGCGCGAACGGATGGTTGACGGCGCCGGGCACATGGCCGGCGATCGGGTCGACGGTTTCGTTTTCTCCCGCAAACCGATCCGCCGCCCGCGCATCGACCAGGAGGCCGGAATCGCGGGCGCGCGGCAACTCCTCGACATCGACCCACCGCGAGCGATCGGGACGCGCGACGAATTGCCGCGCTGGCCGCGAGGGCGCAGCGGGCTCGGCACCCTCGCTCGCAGCCAGTCCGGCGGCCTGCCAGGCGGCCCAGCCGCCGTTGAGCACGGCTACCTCGCAATGGCCGAGCCAGCGCAGCAGCCACCACAGCCTGGCCGCGAACATGCCGTTTCCCTGATCGTAAGCGACGACCTGAGTCGACGCGTCGATTCCCCAGCCGCCCGCCCGTGCGGCAAACGCCGCCGGGTCGGGCAGCGGATGGCGCCCGGTCAGGGGCCCGATCGGCGCAGATAGGTCGTGGTCGAGATGCGCGTACTGGGCGCCAGGAATGTGACCCTGCGCATACGCTTGCGCTCCCCATGCGGGGCGCTGCAGGTCAAAACGACAGTCGAGGATCGCGAGTTCGGGGTCGCCCAGGCGGGCCGCGAGCTCTGCGGGTTCGATGAGGTGGCTCGGCATCGCCAGGCTCTCCCAGATCAGTTCGATGTACCGATTCTCGGCGTTCGTGCCGTGCGGCTACAATCCCCCCATGGGGATCGACGTCTATTGGGGCAGCGGCAGCCCGTACTCGTGGCGGGTGCTGCTCGCGCTTGAACAGAAGCGTCTTCCCTACGTCAGTCACCAACTTCAGTTCTCGCGGCAGGAGCAGAAATCCCCGCATATGCTCGCGATGAATCCGCGCGGGTTGGTACCGGTACTGAAACACGACGACTATGTCGTCTTCGAGTCGGTCGCCGTGCTGTATTACCTCGACCTCAAATATCCGGAGCCGCCGATCTTCGGGCGCACGCCCGAGGAAGCCGGGGTCATCATGCGGGTGATCTGCGAGTTCCAGGCCTATATAGAAGAGCACCTCATGAAGATCGTGCGTGCGGTCGGCGGCGAGGGCCTCGAAGGGCGTCGCGATGAGCTCACCCGTTCCATGCACGCCGTGGGACGCGAGGCGCGGACCATCGAGGGGCGGCTGTCACAGTCCGACTGGATCGTCGGCGAAGCCTATTCGGCGGCCGATATGGTGATGTATCCGAGTATCCAGATCCTGCAGCGCGCGCTGGCGCGACCCGAGGCGCGCGAACTCTCGTCGCGTTTCCTGCCGATCGAAGTAAATTATCCAGCGCTGTGCCGCTGGATGCGCCGGGTCGAGGCGCTGCCCGGCTATGAACGCACCTATCCGCCGCACTGGAGAGAAGCTGCGCCAGC
>Ga0116226_10002739_pt1 | contig 15430 bp, 14 predicted proteins | sample S1TSphfallax_FD_89692 | JGI IMG/M metagenome (GOLD analysis project Ga0116226, IMG submission 89692) | Host-associated microbial communities from peat moss isolated from Minnesota, USA - S1T2_Fa - Sphagnum fallax MG | ecosystem: Host-associated > Plants > Peat moss > Unclassified | place: USA...
CCTCGCCGCTGCTAGCGCTCGAGGAGTTCCTGGACCCGAACGTGGTCAAGGTGGTCGCGGACGAGAGCGGGCGCGCGCTTTACTTCAGTCGGGCTCCCATCCCCTGGAATCGCGATGCCAGCGCCGCGGATGCGCCGGAGGCTTGGGCTCGCGCCCGTCGCCATATAGGGCTCTATGCCTACCGTGTCGGCGCGTTGCGCCGACTCGCGCGTCTTGCTCCGACCCCGCTCGAAACCCTCGAGCGGCTCGAGCAGTTGCGAGCGCTCGAGCACGGCATGGAGATACGCGTGGTCGAGGCGAGCGAGCGGCCGGGCGCCGATGTGAATACGCCTGCGGACCTCGTCCGCGTGGCCGCGGCGCTCGCCGCTTCAGGTCCGCGGTAGCAGTACGGGTTGGGCGGTGGGGTCGAGCAGGCTCTCGATCGGCAGCGGCTCGGCGAATGCAAAGCCTTGCGCGAAATCGATCTTGAGGGCTGCGAGCCAGCGCTGATCGGTGCGGGTCTCGATGCGCTTCGCGCAGGTGTGGACGCCCAGCATACGCGCGATCTGGGCGATGCCCGCCACGATCGCCTGCCGGCGCTTGTCGGCGGAGATTCCCGTTGTGAGATCCGCATGCAGTTTCAGCATCCCGAGCCCTTTCAAGGCGAGTAGTTCGAGGAGCGAGTCGCGCAGCGTGAAGTCATCGATGATCAGCGTGCAGCCGAAGGCGGCGAGGATTCGACCGAGGTGGCCGGCGCGCTCGAGGTGCTGCGCACAACGGTTGGCGTCGAGTTCGAAGGCCAGCATGCCGCGGGGCAACCGTGCTTTCGTTAGATAGCGCTCGAGGAACTGCACAAATCGGTCGTCGGCGAGCGCGGACGGCGACAGGTTGACCGAGCACAGAATCGGGTCGGTGCGCCAGGCCGCTCGATGGCGGTCGAGCCAGGTCGCGAGCTCGGTGATGACGCGTACGTCGATCAGAGACCCGAGACCACGTTTCACCGCGGCCTCGAGCATCGCGACCGGCGCCTGCGTGCGTCCATGCTCGGAGTCCGTGCGCAGCAGAATCTCGTAGCGCCGGATACGGCTGCCGGGTTGCATGGGCTCGAGCCGTTGCGTGTAGAGCACGAGCGGTATCGCCCGCAACGCCGCCAAATGCCGGTCGACGTCGCGGGCCGGCGGCGTCGGGGCGTCGGCGCTCCGTGAGGGCGGCTCGGCCGTGAGCGGCTCCGTAGGGCGTGCCGCCAGTACGTCACCTTCGAGCGACCGCTCGTCGATCGGTACCGCCATGGCCTGGATGCGGGTCTGCGTGGCTGACACGTCCACCTCGAGCCAGGCCGCCAGCGCCGCGAGTGGTGGCGCGAGTCCCTGGATCAGCGCCTCGGCGCGGCCGCGGGACTGCGGGGTTGCCAGGGCCTTCCCATCGACTACGCACAGCGCGAGTCCGAACAGGCTTCCCCCCTGCGACGCACGCAGCGCGATCGCGACGCGGCCGTCGCCGAGATCGTGTTCATACCGCGAGCCGGTGTCCTCGCCGGCGAACGCCTCGAGGCTCGCGCGTACGGCCTCATGCTCGTCGGGGCCCATGACCCCGTCGTTCAACCACAGCACGTCGCCGCGTTCGTCGTGCAGCGACAGGCTGGACATCCGCATTGCCGACATTGCGTCCAGCATTCGCCTTCCGATGGTGTCGAGCTCGTGGTCCCTGCCGCCCGCACCGACGCTCGGAAGATTCATAGCCATAGCGCGCGGGGCCTCCGGACCCCATCCGGCATGTTGCGAGCGGGACCCGCGCGGAACGTTGAAACACGTCGCAAATCCCGGTCTCGGCCCATCACTCGTGATGGGGGACTGGGCGGGGGGTGCGAGCACGAAACTTGCGGAGCGTTACGCACCCCGAATCTGCGGGCGCTCTATATCGAGGAGACAACTCATGACGGATACAACGGCCAGACACTACGGCGAAGAAGCCGCCAATTCGGCGGCGGCTGCGGGGCAGCGCGCCAAGGACCAGCTCGGCGAGGGCATCGACCGCGTGCGCCAGAAGGGGGAGCAGGCCGCCCGCGGCGCAGCCGATGCGCTCGATTCGCGGCGTGGCGATGCCGCCGGCGCGCTCAACCGGGGCGCGGACTACCTGCGCAACAACGACGTGCGCGAGATCCTCTCGGACGCGGGTGACCTCGTCCGCCGCCGTCCTGGCGTGACCCTGCTGGTCGCGTTGCTGGCCGGGTTCCTCGTCGCGCAAGCGCTTCGCTCGCGCTCAAAATGAACGTGGCAACGGACAGCGAGCGCCCGGTCCGGCAGATCCTGCAGGACATCGTCGGTAACCTGCAGGACATCATCCGGCTCGAAGTTCAGCTGGCCAAGGCTGAACTGAAGCGGGAGGCCTCGAAGGCGTCCAAGGCAGTGGTGCTGGCCGCCCTCGGAGTGGTGCTGTGCATCTATGCCGGTGGCTTCCTGCTGCTGGCGCTCGTTCACGGCCTGTCGGTATGGCTCGCGCCATGGCAGGCCGCGCTCGTGGTGGGGATCGCGGCCGCGCTGCTCGCGTCCGTGTTCCTCACCGCGGCGCGACGCCGTTTCGCGAAGATCGACGTCGAGCCGGAACGCGCGCTTCAAAATCTCACAAAGGATGCGACATGGGCCAGGGACCAGATCAAATAGAAACCCACATCGATGCCACGCTCGGGCGGTTGGGCGAGAACTTCGAGGAACTCGAGGACAAGGTCAAATCCGCCACCGACTGGCGCACCCAATTCGAGAAGCGGCCCGCGGTAGTGATTGGCGTCGCTTTCGGCGGCGGAGTCCTGCTCGCAGCGTTGCTAGGGCGGTTGTTGGGCGGGCGAGGCAGCGGCTAGCTGCTGCCGGGTTCAGACCTCCGTATCGCGACGGATTGCGCAGATATCGGCCCGTGCGAGCGGGCCGAATTCGGTATTATCCGAATCATGTTGAATCCCGAACCCAGGCGGCTCCCACGCTGGCCCTTCGCGGTAGATATCGACAAGGTGGTGGAGGTTGTGACCTTCGTGGCGGGTCGGATCCCCGATCCGAGCCTCCATGCGATCTCTAAGGTGCTCTACCACGCGGATAAGGCGCACCTCAGTCGATACGGCCGTCCGATTTCTGGCGACTACTACGTGGCGATGAAGTTTGGGCCGGTCCCGAGCGCTACCTACGACATCCTCAAGACTCTTCGAGGCGACTCTAATTTCCCACTACCCGCGAGTGCTGCAGGCGCCCTTCGTGTCGAGGATTACTCGGTGTCCGCTTTGCGCGAAGCGGATGCGTCGGTCCTCAGTGTCTCCGAGCGTGAGTGCTTGGCAGAATCGGCAAGGGAGCACGGGGCTAAGTCCTTCCACCGTCGCACGGAAGAAAGTCACGGCCCGGCGTGGAATGCCGCAGACGAGAATGGCGTAATCGGCCTGGAAAATCTCCTGCTTGAGATCGACAATCCGGACGAGCTGCGCGAGCACTTGGCCCAAGACGAATAGCCGCCCGGTCGATGCGGCGCGGCATTGATCCAGCCACCATTAAGCGGTTCGCGTCCGCTCTACAGCCCGGCTCCGTTCTGGGGCTTCTCCAGCCGGTCGCCGGAAAATTTAAGTTTCACGTAACGATTTCCATCGCAGAGCAGAGGTCGGTAGGGTTCATCATCAACACTCGGCCGAGTCGGTTCATTATGGTTCGGCCTGAGTTAGTGCGCCGCCAAGTGCCATTGCTGCTTGAGCAGCACCCGTTCATGAAGCACGATTCTTTCATCGCCTGCCACGATACGGTGAAACTGCCAACGCGCGACGAGTTGATCGACATGCTGATTCTCCAGCGGGCAAGACACCTGGGGCGAGTAGCCTCGGCGATCCACGCGGAAATTGCATTTGCGGCCGCGGGCTCGCCGCTCATCGCCGAACGGGATTCTGGGCTAATCGTCAAAGCCTTCTCCGCCCCTAGTTAGCCACGCGACCATGCGTGGAGGCACGAGGCTCGCTGCGGGCAGGATGGCCAGTGCGCGTCTTCGCGGCGCTGTTCTTCAATTCCGTTCGCGGCAGACAAGGCAAGGTAAATATGGTGCATACTAGCTTGGCCATATGAGACCTTGCCGTGGGGCCAGCTCGCGAGGTTCGCAACGACTCCTGTGACCGATGATGGAAAGAAAAAGGCCAAGTCGACGTTGCCATAGCTCGGGCGTACGGATAGGAGAATGAAACTGCTCTTCGTCTGCCTCGGCAACATCTGCCGCTCGCCTACTGCCGAGGCGGTCCTGCGCGAACTCGCGCGGCGTGAGGCGCCGGAGCTCGAGCTCGAGGTGGACTCGGCGGGGACGGCGGCTTATCACTTAGGGGATCTTGCCGACCCGCGATCGCGAGCCGCGGCCAAGGTACGCGGCTACGATCTCGAGGGACATCGAGCGCGCCAGGTCCAGCGGGCGGATTTCGAGCGGTTTGATCTGATTTTGGCGATGGACGAGTCTAACCTCGAGGCGCTGCAGAGTCGGGCGCCGGCGGGCAGCGAGCGGCGGCTGCACCTCTTCCTCGAGTTCGCGCCCGGGAGCACCCTGACCGAGGTCCCGGATCCCTATTACGGGGGTCCCGAGGCCTTCGAGCAGGTGCTGGACCTCGCGGAGTTGGGGTCTCGGGGTCTGATCGCCCATCTGCAGGCGTCCGGGAAGCGCGCTCCCCGCTAGAATACGGCGATGCTTTCGGCCCCTGTAACGCCCGCGGTCGCCTCACCGGCTCTCCTCACCCATCTGCAGCGCCTCGAAGCCGAGAGCATGCAGATCATGTGGGAGGTGGTCGCGGAGTGCGACCGGCCGGTGATGCTGTACTCCATCGGCAAGGACAGCGCGGTGATGTTGCACCTGGCGCTGAAGGCGTTCCATCCCGCGCCGCCCCCGTTCCCGTTGCTGCACGTGGATACGACCTGGAAATTCCGGGCCATGTACGAGTTCCGCGACGCCGTGCCCGCCCGCACCGGTATGCAACTCATCGTGCACATCAACCAGGAGGGTCTTGCTCGGGGCATCGGGCCGTTTACGCATGGCTCGCAGATCCACACCGATGTGATGAAGACTCAGTCGCTCGTACAGGCACTCGACAAGTACCAGTTCGATGCGGCCTTCGGCGGCGCGCGGCGCGATGAGGAGAAGAGCCGCGCCAAGGAGCGCATATTCTCGTTCCGCACCGCCCAACACCGTTGGGATCCGAAGAACCAGCGACCCGAGCTTTGGAGCCTGTTCAATACGCGCAAGCATCGAGGCGAGTCGATCCGCGTCTTCCCGCTATCGAACTGGACCGAACTCGACATCTGGCAGTACATCCATCTCGAGAACATCCCGCTCGTGCCACTCTATTTCGCCGCGCCGCGACCGGTGGTCGAGCGCGACGGCGCCCTCATCATGGTCGATGACGAGCGGATGCCGCTGCGGCCGGGGGAGTCCCCCGAGATGCGCAAGGTGCGCTTTCGCACGCTGGGTTGTTATCCGCTGAGCGGCGCGGTCGAGAGTGAGGCCGATACGCTGCCCGCGATCATCCAGGAGATGCTGCTGACGCGGACCTCGGAACGCCAGGGACGGGTCATTGATCACGATGCCTCCGCCTCCATGGAAAAAAAGAAACAGGAAGGCTATTTCTGATGGCGCATCAGTCCGCGCTCATCGCCACCGATATCGACGCCTACCTCGAGTCGCATCGTCATAAGAGCCTGCTGCGTTTCATCACCTGCGGTTCGGTGGACGATGGGAAATCGACCCTGATAGGGCGTCTCCTGTATGACTCGAAGATGATTTTCGAGGACCAGTTTGCGGCGCTCGAGGCCGATTCGAAGCGGGTCGGAACGCGCGGTGGAGAGATCGATTTTGCGCTCCTCGTCGATGGGCTCGCCGCCGAGCGCGAGCAGGGCATCACTATCGATGTCGCGTATCGATTTTTCTCGACCGAACGGCGCAAGTTCATCGTCGCCGATACGCCCGGGCACGAGCAATACACGCGCAATATGGTGACCGGCGCCTCGACCGCCGAACTCGCCGTGATTCTGGTCGATGCCCGCAAGGGCCTCCTCACCCAGACGCGTCGCCATAGCTACCTGGTGTCGCTGCTCGGCATCCGGCAGATCGTGCTCGCGGTCAACAAGATGGACCTCGTCGGCTACTCCCAAGCCGTGTACGAGCGTATCGCAGCGGAGTACCGGGAATTCGCCCTGCGCCTTGGGCTGACCGAGATTCATGCCATCCCGCTCTCGGCAGTCTACGGCGACAATATTCTCGAGCGCGGCGCGAATCTTTCCTGGTATTCCGGCGCGACGCTGCTGGAGACCCTGGAGGGCGTAGCGGTGGGTGGCGAGGTCGCGAGTCGGCCGATGCGCTTCCTCGTGCAGTGGGTCAATCGACCGAACCTCGACTTCCGTGGCTTCGCCGGACAAATCGTGAGCGGACGGCTGCGGCCGGGGGATACGGTGCGGGTGCTGCCTTCCGGTCGGTCGAGCCGCATCGCGCGCATCCTGCTCGCGGGTACGGAGCTGCCGGAAGCGGTCGAGGGTCAGTCCGTGACGCTCACCCTCGCCGACGAGGTCGATGTCAGCCGCGGCGATGTGCTCGCCGCCGCCGCGGCCCCGCCTGAGACCGGCACCCAATTTCAGGCGACGCTCGTCTGGATGAGCGAGGCGCCGCTGCTGCCGGGACGCGCCTATCTGCTGAAGATCGGCGCGAGCACCGTCAATGCCGTAGTCGGGACGATTCGGCACAAGGTCAACGTCAATACCCTGGAGCAGCATCCTGCCGAGCGCCTCGAGCTGAACGACATCGGTGTCTGCGAGCTGAGCCTGGACCGTGCGATCGTATTCGAGCCCTATGCGGCAAGCCGGAGTCTCGGCGGCTTCATTCTCATCGACCGCTTGAGCAACGAGACGGTCGCTGCGGGCCTGCTCGAGTTCGAGCTGCGTCGCTCCAAGAACGTCCATTGGCAAGCCCTCGACATCGACAAGGCGGCGCGCTCGGCGCTCAAGGGCCAGCGGCCGGCGGTGATTTGGTTCACCGGACTTTCCGGCGCCGGCAAGAGCACTATCGCCAACCTGGTCGAGGCCAAGCTGAGCGCGGCGGGCCATCACACCTATCTGCTCGACGGCGACAACGTGCGGCACGGCCTCAACCGTGATCTCGGCTTCACCGAATCGGATCGGATCGAGAACATCCGCCGCGTCGCCGAGGTGGCACGGCTGATGGTCGACGCGGGACTCATCGTGCTGGTGGCCTTTATCTCGCCGTTTCGCGCCGAGCGCGACGCGGCTCGGGAACGGCTCGCGCCGGGAGAGTTCATTGAAGTTTTCGTCGATACGCCGCTCATCGAGGCGGAACGACGTGACGTGAAGGGCCTCTATGCCAAGGCGCGGCGCGGAGAACTCGCGAACTTGACCGGCATCGATTCACCTTATGAAGCGCCAGAGGCCCCCGAAATCCACATCGTGACGACCCATACCGAAGCGGTGGCTGCGGCCGACCAGATCATCGACTACCTGCGCGGCGCGGGCTTCGTGAGCCGGATATGAGGGCGGCGCGATGAGTGCCGGCGCAGGCTCCCCGGTGAGATGGGTGTCGCCATTGCTGCGGATCGCACGCATCGCGGGCGAAGCGATCCTCGAGGTTTACGCTTCGGCCGACCCTGGAACCACGACGAAGGCGGACTCCTCGCCGCTCACCCAGGCGGACCTGCGTGCCCATGGCGTCATCCAGGCCGGCCTCGAGTCGCTCACGCCCGAGCTGCCGGTACTCTCCGAGGAGTCGGCCGAGGTGCCCTATGAAGTCCGCCGCACCTGGGAGCGCTACTGGCTCGTCGATCCGCTCGACGGGACCAAGGAGTTCCTCGCGCGCAACGGCGAATTCACGGTCAACATCGCACTCATCGTCGGCCATCATCCGGCGTTGGGAGTGGTCTATGTACCGGCGCGCGATACGCTCTACTGGGGCGTTCCGGGAGAGGGGGCGTGGCGCTCGGTCGGGGGAGCGACGGCAGTGCCGATACGCGCGCGCGCGCGCGCCGCTTCGCCGGTGCGGGTGGTGGCGAGTCGCTCGCATCGGGGTAGTGAGCTCGATCCGTTCCTCGCCCATCTCGGACCCCATGAACTCGTCGCCGTCGGCAGCGCGCTGAAGCTTTGCATGGTGGCCGAGGGCACGGCCGATGTGTACCCGCGGCTGGGGCCCACTTCCGAGTGGGACACGGCGGCGGCCCATGCCATCGTGGTCGCAGCGGGCGGCACGGTGGTCATGACCGATGGCGAACCGCTGCGCTACAACACGCACGCGGGAATGCTGAATCCCGACTTTCTCGTCTATGCGGACCGTTCGCGCAACTGGGTCTCGATGCTGTGAGTCGGTAGCCGCACCACGAAGGTCGATCCGACGCCCTCGAGGCTCTCGGCGAACACCTCGCCCTCGTGCAGGGTTACTACCATCTGTACGAGATGTAGTCCCACCCCGGTGCCGGCGATACCGGTGGCATTCGCGCCGCGGAAGTAGCGCTGGAAGAGTCGCTTGCGGTCCCGCTCCGGTATCCCTATCCCGCGGTCGCGCACCTCCACGACGAGCCGTCCGGATTCCTCGCGTGCTACCACCTCGACCGGGCTCGCGGGCGGGGAGAACTTGATGGCGTTCGAGATGAGGTTGCTGAACGCATGGAATAGCAGCCGGGGATCGCCATGAATGCGCCTTGGCAGGGCGGCGAACTCCTCGATGATGAGCGCTCCGGGATCAGCCTCGCGGTGTGCCTGGCAGGCTTCGCGCAGCGGTATCGCGGGGTCGAGCTCGGTCGGTTGGAATACCGCCTGCCCGTCGAGCAGGCGCGAGGCGCCGAGCAGGCTGTCCATGATCTGCGTCATGCGCTTTACCGCGCTTCTAATCCGTGCGCCGCGCTCCGCGATATCAGCCGGATCGATACGTTCGCTCATCTTGATGAGCCGCTGGGCGTGACCGTCGATGATCGTGAGCGGCGTGCGAAACTCATGCGAGGTCATCGACACGAAATTGCGCTGCTCGGTGGTCAGACGCTGTTCGCTCTCGAGCGCCTCCTCGAGCGTCGCGGCTTGGGCGATGGAGCGGCGCTGACTGTTCATGAGCGCGACCGCGTTGTCGCGGAATACGGCGACGGAGCGCGCCATCTCTCCCATCTCGTCGGCGCGGCCCACACTGGGTATGCTCGAGTCGGTGTCGTGGTGCGCGAGCGCTCGCATGCGCCCGGCGAGCTCGAGCAGAGGATTGAGGATTGAGCGGGTGATGTAGGTGATCGCGCTCATCAGCAGCGCCCCGGCGAGCAGCATCGCGGTGACGATCAGGCTGCGTGCATGCCGATAGGTGGCGTCCGCCCGTAGATTTGCCGCGCGGGCCTCGGTGACGGTCTGATCGGTGAGCCTCACCAGCGTATCGCTCGCGAGATCGAAGGCGCGCCGCGAGTCCGTCATATACAAGACGATCCCGGGCTGCCGGCGACCGCCGCGCGCGAGCTCGAGGCCGAGCGAAGCCTGATGCAGATAGGCGGCCCACGCCGCGGAGAACCGAGCATAGAGCGCGGCTTGCGCAGGCGCCTGCGGAATGGCCTCGTAGGCGTTACCGCTACGAGCGATGGTGGCCCTGAGGCTCGCGAGTTCCTGCTCGCTCGCCTCGAGTTCCGGCCCCGGCGAGGCGAGAAGGCAGGTCGCCTCGGCGGTGCGATAGTCGGACATGTAGTTACTGAGGTCGCCCAGGATGCGGGTGTCCTCGAGCCAGTGATCGCGGATTACTTCTGAGACGCTGTTGACCTCACTGAGCCGCTGGACGCCGAGCGCACCGAGCCCGATCACGAGCAGCAGCAGCACGCTGAACACGAAGTAGAGTCGTGCCCGGATGGATTGCTGCAGCCGGCCTGAGCGGGGTTCGATCAGGACGTCCACGCGAGTCTCAAGGTTCGATGAGGCGTCCGGAGGCGGCCTTGACCGCGGCTTCGATGCGCGTTGCGACATTGAGTTTTCGGCAGGCGTTCTCGATGTGGAAGTCCACGGTCCGCTTGCTCACGCCGAGGATGGTGGCGATCTCGCTCGAGGTCTTACCGCGCGCCGACCAGGTCAGGCTGTCGGTTTCCCGGTCGTTGAGCGCGACGGCGCGCGACCAGACCTCATTGCGCGCAACCCGCGCAAGGCGCGCCTCGAGGATGGTCGCGAGGATCTCGAAATCGATAGGCTTGGTGACGAAATCGTCGGCGCCGAGCCGGCGCCCCTTGAGTTCCGTGTCACGGTCCGCGAGTGCCGTGAGGAATACGAAGGGCATGGCCTCGAACTGGGGGGCGAGCTGCATCAGTCGCTCCAGGACCTCGAATCCGTTCATGCCGGGCATACTGATATCGCAGAGGACGAGATCGGGTGGCGACTTGATGAGTGTCTGAAAACCCGCCTGACCGTCGAGCGCGATGGTCACCCGGAAGCCGCGCTCCTCGAGATCCTCCGCGATGAGCGCCGCCGTTTCCGGATCATCCTCGATGCACAGGATTCTGGCGCCGCGCATGCCCATACCTTCGATGATATCACGCGGTTCCCGCTGGGCTTTACCCGCGGGGGCGGCCCCTGGAGGCGAGTCGGGCTCAGGATCCCCGCGACTCACGATTCCACCAGCCACCCCCGAGGGCCTGATAGAGCGCCGCGGTATCTCCGAAGCGCGTCGCTTCCGCCTGCACCCGGGTGAGCACCGACTGCTGATAGGCTTCCTCGGCGACGAGTTCCGCGAGCAGGTCGGAGTAGCCGTCCTGGGTTCGTTCATGGGTGAGATCGAGCGTGACGCGGGCGGCCCGCTCCGCCTCGACCGCGGCGGCGTAGGCGTTGGCATCGAAAACCATCGCATGCAGGGTGTCCGCCACGTTCTGGTAGGCGGCGAGCACGGTCGCCTGGTATTGCGCGGCCGCCTGGCGCAGCGCCTGATCGGCGGCGCGCTTGCGATGCAGGAGCGTGCCACCCTCGAATAGCGGCTGACTGACGCCGCCGACCAGGCTCCAGAACGGACCTCCGGCGCTGAACATCTGGCCGAACTCGGTGGCGGTGCCGCCGAGCGCGCCGCTGATGTTGAACTGCGGCAGCATGTCCGCGAGCGCGACCCCGACTTGGGCATTGGCCGAGCGCAGGTTCTGTTCGGCCGCGAGCACGTCCGGGCGCTGGCGGATGAGCTTCGCGGGGATGCTGACCGGCACGTCGGTCGGTAGATGCAGGGCCGACATGTCGAAGCTCTGCTCGAGTTCTTCGCTCGGTAGTTTGCCCGCGAGCACCCGCAGCAGATCGCGGGTCTGTTCGAGCTGGTTCTCGAGCGGGAAGAGGAGCTGGCGCTCCGCGGCGAGCTGGGCCTCCTGGCCCGCGACATCGAGTCGCGTGGCATAGCCGTCATCGAGCTTCTCGCGCAGTACCCGCAGCTGCTGCTCGTCAGCGCCGATGATCTGCCGCACGGCTGCGATTTGCGCCCGGAGCGAGGCTTCCTGGACGGCGGCGGCGACCACGTTCGATACCAGCGTCACGTAGGTGGCCTCGAGCTCGAAGCGTTGCGCACCGGCCTGGGCGTCGAGGGATTCGACCTGGCGACGGTTGCTGCCGAACACGTCGGGGACGAAGCCCACCGTGAGTTGGGCGGTACTCATGTTGTAGATCACCGCCGTCGCGGGCGCAGCGGCCGCAATCACCGTCCCGTTGCCCTGCGGCCCCGGATCATTGCTGCTCAAGTTTCCGGCAACCTTCTGCCGCGAGAAGCTGTAGCCGGCACCCACGGTCGGAAAGAAATACCCGCGCTGTGCCGCGACCAGTTCCTGCGCCTGGCGGAGGGCCGCCTGCGCGGCGGCGATGTTCGGATTGGCGCGCAGCGCCGTCTCGACCAGCGTGTTCAGGCTCGGATTGCCGAACGTCTCCCACCATTTGAACGCCACGTCCTGGCCGTCGATGAAGCGCTGCGCATCGCCCCCCTCGGCGCCCGGGGCGGCGGTCGTTTGAGCCGGCAGCGGCCCGACGCCGAAGCCGGCATTCGCCGGCGCCGCCGGACGATGGAAATTCGGACCGACCGCGCAGCCCTGCACCAGCGTCCCGGAGAGAAACGCGGCAGCGAGCGCGGTCAAGGAAAATCGCGAGAGGTGCATTCGAGGCAGTGTGAGCCATAGGCACGGACCGCGGAACTGTCATCCATCACAGTGCCCTGTGATCCGTCACAGTGGCTCGAGCGACCGCGCGCAGACATGATCCTCGTCGTCACTCTGGCAGAGGTCCGTGCATGCGTTCGATCCTGGTCGCCTCCCGACTCTCGATGGGTCTGTCGATCGCGGTCGCGCTCCTCGCGGCCTGTAGCGCGGCTCCCGCAACCGCGCCAGGCGCGCCGCCGCCCGCCGCCGCTGGCGCGCCCGGCGGCCCCGTCCACACGCCGACGAGCATTCAACTCACCGATTCGCAACTCGGCGCCATCGAGGTCGGCGCCGTCGTGCAGCGAGCCTTCGAGGTCGAGAAGGACGAGGTCGGCAGCATCGACTTCAACGAGAACGCCGCCGTCGCGGTGTACTCGCCCTACGCCGGCAAGGTGTTGCAGACATTCGCCGATCTCGGCGATTCGGTGACCCGCGGTGAGGTGCTGTTCACCCTCGAGAGTCCGGACTTTATCCAGGCGCAGGCCAATCTCATCGCGGCCGCCGCCGCACTCGATCAGAGTTCGAGCGCTTTGACGCGAGCGCGCAAGCTCTACGCCGACAAAGCGATCGATCAGAACGACTACGAGACGGCGCTGGCGAATCTGCAGACGACCGAGGGAAACTTGCGCGCCTCGAAACAGGCGCTCGCGGTCTTCGGCAAGACGCCTGCGGAAATCGAGCAGATCGTCGCGACGCGGGAGGTCGAGCACGCGCTCGTCGTGCGTAGTCCCGTCACGGGCCGCGTCACCGCCCGCAATGCCGCGCCCGGCCTGCTCTCCCTGCCCGGAACTCCACCCGCGCCGTTCACGGTCGCGGACCTATCGAGCGTCTGGCTCGTCGCCAATGTGGCGGAAGCGGACGTGCCTGCCTTCCATCTCGGTGATCCGATGAGTGTCCGGGTCGTCGCGTATCCGAACCAAGTGTTCACGGGCAAGGTGTCCGCGCTCGGTAGCGCGCTCGATGCGAACACGCGCCGCCTCGTCGTGCGCGCGAACCTCAGCGATCCGAAGCATGAGCTGCTGCCGGGAATGTTCGGCAGCTTCCGTATCCGCACCGGCGCGCCGCAGAACTCACCCGCCGTGCCCTTGAACGGAGTCGTGCGCGAGGGCGACGGCACGATGTCGGTATGGGTCACGAGCGGCGACCGGCATCGTTTCGAGCGGCGTGAAGTCACCATAGGCCTACAGGCTGACGGCTACCGTCAGATTCTGAGCGGTCTCGAGGCGGGCGAACTGGTCGCGACCGATGGGGCGATCTTCCTCAGTAACATCGCCTATGGCGGGGCGACCTGAGGGTGCTGAAGTCGCTGCTCACGTTCGCGCTCACCCGGCGGACGATCGTTCTCCTCGCGCTGTTCGTGTTTCTCGCGGGAGGCCTATTCGCCTATTCCGAGCTCAACATCGAGGCGTATCCCAACCCGGCGCCCGTGATTCTCGAGATCACCGCCCAGGCTGCGGGGCTCTCCGCCGAGGAGATGGAAAAGTACTACACGACTCCGATGGAGATCGGGCTCTATTCCACGCCCGGCATCGACAACATCCGCTCGACCTCGTTCTACGGCCTGTCGTTCGTGCGGATCACCTTCAAATACGGCGTCGATTACTACTTCGCGTACACCCAGGCCGCGTTGAGCCTGCAGCAGAACGTCGCGCTCCCCGGTAACCAGATCCCACAAATTCAGCAGTCGAGCCTGGTGGGCGAGGTGTACCGCTATCAGGTGACCGGGCCGCCGCACTTCGGGATTACCAACCTTCGTACCGTGCAGGACTGGATCGCTGCGCGGCGCCTCTCGACGGTTCCGGGCGTCGTCGCCATCAACAGCTGGGGTGGGACCACCAAGGAGTTCGAGGTCGAGGCGGAGCTGCCGAAACTACAATCCTTCGGCATCACCGTCGCGCAGCTCATGACCGCACTCGGTAACGCCAACGTCAACGTCGGCGGCCGCGAGATCAGCGTCGGCCAGCAGTCCATCAACATCCGCGGCATCGGTTTGATCGATGATGGCGGGAATGACAATTTGCTCGACGGCTACCACGTCGATGACATCGAGAACGTAACCCTCGGGCAGTACAACGGCGTGCCGGTGCTGGTGAAGGATGTCGCCAAGGTGTACGTCGGCCACGTACCGCGGCTCGGCATTGCGGGGCGCGACGACGAGGACGACGTGGTCGCGGCGATCGTCGTCATGGGCCGCACCCAGCACACCAACGAGATCATTCCTCGTATCAAGGCCGCGGTGGCGGCGTTGAACTCCGATGGCTCGCTGCCCCCGGGGGTGAAGCTCGTGCCGTACTACGATCGCAGTTCGCTGGTCGGGGTGACCACGCACACGGTGCTGCACAACCTCGTGTTCGGCTGCATCCTCGTTTTCCTGGTGCAGTGGATCTTCTTAGGCGACCTGCGCAGCGCGATCATCGTCGGGGTGAACATCCCGTTTGCGCTGTTCTTCTCGATCATCATTCTCGTGATCCAGGGCCAGGACGCGAACCTGCTGTCGATCGGTGCGGTCGACTTCGGAATCATCATCGATTCGGCGGTGATCCTGGTCGAAAATATTTTCCGTAATCTGCAGGCTTCGCCTGCCCAGCAGACCCAGACCCTCGAGGATCTCTACGAGGGAACCTATGGCAGCGATCCGACGCGGGGGCCCGGCTGGACGGCGCGCCTGCGGATGATCTACATCTCGGCGCTCCAGGTCGATAAGGCGATTCTGTTCTCGACCGCCATCACCATCGCCGCCTTCGGCCCTCTGTTCACGATGCAGGGTGTCGAGGGCCAGATCTTCGGGCCGATGGCTCGCACCTACGGCTTTGCGCTCCTCGGCGCGTTGATCGCGACCTTTACCGTCTCGCCAGTGCTCTCCTCGATCCTCATGCCGAAGAACGTCAAGGAGGTCGAGACCATCGTGGTGCGGGCTCTGAACCGGATCTACAAGCCGGTGCTCGCGTTCGTTCTCGTGCGACGCAAGGTCGCGGTCCTGATCGGTGTCGTATTCCTGGTGCTGACCGGCGCCGCGATTCCCTTCTTGGGGAGCGAGTTCCTGCCCGCACTCGAGGAGGGTAACTACTGGATCCGGGCTGCGATGCCGCCCACCATCTCACTCGACGCGGGCACTGAAGCGACCCGGAAGATGCGCGAGATTCTGCTGAAGTACCCGGAAATCATCACCGTCGTGTCGCAGCATGGGCGCCCGGATAACGGTAGCGATGCGTCGCCGTTCTCGAATGTCGAGCTGTTCGCCCCCTTGAAACCGTTCGATGACTGGCCGACGGGAATGACCAAGGACAAGCTGACCGC
>Ga0116226_10002740_pt1 | contig 15427 bp, 11 predicted proteins | sample S1TSphfallax_FD_89692 | JGI IMG/M metagenome (GOLD analysis project Ga0116226, IMG submission 89692) | Host-associated microbial communities from peat moss isolated from Minnesota, USA - S1T2_Fa - Sphagnum fallax MG | ecosystem: Host-associated > Plants > Peat moss > Unclassified | place: USA...
GTGGTGAATCTTGTGAGTCCGAATTGCCCATGGCTTGTCCTAGCACCAAAAGTGCTCCAACTATGCAATAACCACCTTATGTTTGGTTTTCTACAGGCCCATGTGAGTAGTTAATGTTTGTCACTCTTCCTAGTCTCATTTCGAAGCTCCAGCACGCCCCTCTACCCCCAAAGTGCTACAAGCCAAGAAGTGTGCCTCGATTCCTTGCTCTTCTGTTGTTTTTAATTTAGACTCACATTTAAGTCCATTAAGGAGCTTGGGAACACGTCACCCAGGGTGCATTTTCAAATAAATAAAAACTATGCTAATTAGTTATCGTGTATTTTGTAATATTGCATTTGAAAAAGCTTAAGTTAGGTGACAACAACATATATGTGCTATGTTTTTTTCCAAAACATTATTTGTAAGGTGAAACTGAAAGGTGAGGGCATTCCCAAAATAACGAACATAGGACGAACTGGGAGCCGAGTCTTACGTGGCAATTTGGAAATATCCCTAATCTTGGGACTTCACCCATTATAAACCATGGGATGAATGAATATCATTGTGAACTTAACGATACATAAATCAACAACTCCACAAAGGGCAAGTCGAAACACCAAACACAAAAGAGATGATAAACTGAAGAAGGACAAGGAAATAAATCATTGAGTGAAAGAAAAATGAAAAAAAAGAAAACCACAAATTATAGATATCACAAAAATGAGATTTTGTTGCTACCATCATTACAATAGCCACAAACCTCTTTTCTGAGGTTTTGTCTAAAAACCAACGGTCTTCATCAAAAGTCAATTTATCCTTGTCCAATTCTCGTCCAAGTAGCAACCTTCCGTTGACTTAAGAGTTGTTTAAAATTTTCTTAATATTTTTTAGGAACTAAATACTGGAGTACCCTTTTGAAGTTAAGTAGTATTAAAGGAAATTACTTATTGAAATTTTGAGTTTTTTTGAAACGATTATGGTAGGCTATATTTAAGGTCTATTCTTTTTCTTTTCTTTGAGTTTTGGAAATTTTAGAGATTAATGTCAAAATTTGGAGATTTTTTTTCGAATAAAAGAAACCTTGCCCCACAAATTGGGAGCATCAAGATCTTCTTGGTACATGTGTGACCCTATCAATAGAAAACAAGTGAAGAAATGCCTACTATAATATTTTCAAATGAAATATGCACATAACATTATAGTAGAATGCCATGTTTGTACCACCTTGATAACTCCGATGATAAGAGAATTAGTGGTGGCACCTTTAATCATTCTAAAAATGGCATGCTCCTCCAAAAGATACAAAATATCATGTTCATTATAATAACAAAAAAATAAATACATCCTTTGTTGAACTGATATAAAGGAAATGGGTGATATTTGTAAATTTTTGTAATATTCATATAGGTATGGGACCAAAAATAAATAAATAAATAAATTCATTTTCTTAAAATTCTCCTTGGCATTTTTCATTATGATATATAGTATGTTGTAAGTTGCAATAAAAATAATTACCCCCTTAAATCAAGGGATCTGTAGCTAATGGGTTATGTGACAAATCAAAATGTGATAATTGAATTCATTTTGAGCAAACCAAAACAAACAAGATGATAAAAATTAATGTCATAACCATGTGAATGTTGGTAATTGATAGTGTATCTGATCATCGCCTTCACATGCTACCTAGGACTCACACCCAAACTAGTTATCAGAAAAGGTAACAAACAATGTGCGGTGAATTATGATGCCACACATTGATGCCTCCACCAATTTGTTGAATGTAATTTTCAAGTTGAACCAACCTAAATGCCAACACCTATCATGCATAAGGGCCATTTTATAATAACTTGTTTGAAAACCAACCAATACAATGTTTAAGTAGGTCATTAACTTGAATAATTTATATCGTTCTTATTAGTTCTGAAACATTGAAGCACTTGCACTCATTGCCTCAAAACCCTTTAAAGCTAAATGCACGCAATTGGATGATTTGCCACAAATATAAATTTTGATTAAAGATCTATATTTCATATCTAATGTTTTATAGCCAAGTTTGGTTAAACCTTCTTAAGGATGTGACTGCCATTCATGTTACATTGTTTATAATTCTTAAAAAGAAACGTTCATTGCAAATATGCATGAGGAAAAAGAAAGAATATATATATATATATATATAATATAATAATGAATTATTAATGTTCATAAATGTACATATTAAAAATCCTATGAATGAACAAGTCCGGTTGGCAACTTGGCAAATGAAAAAAAGAATAAAACAAACAAACACCTTGGAAATGATGATGTGCCTTGGAAACAATGTAGTCAGTAATAAGATAGTCATAAAATATAGTGGCATTATGTAAGCATTCAACTTTTGGCAAGGCAATGAAAAGGCATAGCTTGGTGGGCTTTATGCATATCTTGCATTTTGACAACATACATTAATGGGCTTTCATAATATCTCTTTTAGCTTTTGACCCACCCAATACCTCTAACCTCCCTCATTCCCCTGGCCCCCAAGTTTGTAACTTTCCTTTTCCCCTTATGTTTTAGGTTCCAAGTGTTCTTTTAGTGAATTTTTGTTTTGGAACCAAAGTGGTGAACATCTTCCATATGGTCATGATCTTCCTTACGAAGATTTAAGCAAATATGGTTACACACCAAATATGAAATATACATCTTTTAACCTTCTTTTTATATGTTTGGCTACCACACTATAAACCTAGATATAGGAATTTAGCAATTTTTACCTTTTTTTTTCTTGATCTTTCACTTTTGGTGATTTCAAATTGGCAAAAATCCCTCATTTTGGATTTTTTTTTGGGGCAATTCTTTTCCCCTAAAAAAAGGATGCCCTGAACCTTCATTAACATTTATTTCCAATTTTGTTATGTAGCCAGATTTTTGAAAACCTTATTATTATTATTTTGTATTGTTGGGTTTCTTTTTTCTTTTCTTTTGGTTTTCCCAATATATAACCCAATTGATCATTAGTGAATAACACTAAAGGTGGGTAGCTAGGATTTACATTCCAATAATTGTGAGTTCGTTTTGGTATAAGGTTATCCCCTTACATTTGTATGAACCATAATGGAAGGAACATCATGAAAATTGAACTTGTTGGACTCGAACTCAATGTTTTTGATAATTAAATGACAAATCTAAGAATCAATTTGTGTTTGATGCATGAAGGATTCGATTTAAAGATTGATTTGTTCATATTTTTCACAATTACTATCACCTTTATTTTTTACAAACATGGTTTTAAATTGAAAATTATGGACATCACCAAGATATGAATATAGAAGCACATTATGAATACTTCTTGTTGGAGAATTGTCCATTGAATAGTTTTGATATCGACTCATAGGTTATGACAAGTCTAAACAATGTCAATATGAACACAAAGTTTTATGAACCTCCTAGCCCATTTCAAATCTAGGAGCTTCACAACATTATTCGATCATTGATTGTTTACAAAAGGTTTAACACACCCCCAACCACAACCGATTGTTTTATAACAATCATAATATTGTGAACACCCTTGTGGTACAAGTTGGAAGAATTGGTGTTCGCTTCAAAAACCACAACATAGATCTTGACCCTTTTATTTCTCAACATTCCATTATATTATGGTGTTCATTTTTATAGTTCTTTAGCAACATCCCAACATAAATGCAACATATGGAATGCAATACAAAACCTCCTAAATAATTAACACAAATGAAGAGGGGTAAAAATGGGCTAATAGGAGCTGATGGCAATGTCTTGAATCATTATGACTAGTCCTCAAAAGATTATGTGGCAACACAAGATTGGATAAAAAATCTTAAAATAGTGCTTCACTATTGTGCTTGAACAATGTTATTACAACATTTCCTTATGTTGAAAAACATTGGTTATGGGTTTCGAAATGTGCCAAAACTGTATTCTATATTTGTTGATCACCTTTCAAACTATACTACACGTTAAATTAACGTATTAGAAAGGGCTTCACATAAATACAACATAGACTTTCGACATTAACTTAGTTTATGAGATTTATGGACATCAAAACCAAAGACTCATCACACCGAAATTGGCTCCTATTAATTTGGTTTCCCATAAGGGGGACATAAAAACCTACAAAAAAAAAATGGGGAACACGAGATAACTAAAACAATCGTTGCTCTCAATAGGAAAACGACAACCATAAATGCTTTGTCATGTATTTTGCACGAAGCATTTAAAATTCATGCCTTGCCCATATAATTAATAAAATTTCAATTATAATGCACCTTATAATATGTATATTATGCTAATAAAATATTTTTCCTCATAAACCAAACCTAAACATGCTAGACGATGGACCAAGGGTATGCGCTTATCATCGTTTATGTATTTCACAAAATTAATGTAAAATAAATTGTTTAATTATTTGTACCTTGCAAGTATGGTCACATAATATATATACCACGCAATGTCAATTCGTACATTTGATGACTTGGAACCATAAAATGATTCCAAATTGGACTGTTGCACTAGTATTTTGTTGAGTTGAATTCGTCCTTAAGGGAGTTCCCACACTAGAGTTGATTTCATCTTACACACACACTTACCGACATTGTTCATGTTCCTCCTTAAATCACTCTAAAGATATTTGAAAAAAAAACTCAAGGAATGTTGGATTCTATGTTTTAACACGCAAACATATGTGCATGCAAAACATAATAGGTGGTCATATCTTCCATGTAATCAAAGCACATGATTTGACACAAAACATTTTTACAACTCGAATTTCATTTCAGAAAGAACATGTGGAAGAAGGTTTTTTTTTAAATCTTCCAAAATGGGAGAAACATGGGTAAGAAAAGGTGCAAGCAACTAAACATCAATGGTAGGAGACCTTAAATGTTCATGGAGTGGTACCCAACGTTGGTACCAATTTGAATCACTTATCTTACTTGCCATCGTACCTTGGGTTTTGGACCTAATTTATATCAGAAATCATTTTTTGAATGTTTTGCACTTGTGGGCATCACAATAATTTATTTTGAAAGCTTATTACATGTTTTAAAAACTTGGTTTTGATTGTACATGCGTCAATTACCATCAATTTGAAGTGATAGGAGAACCAAATTAATGTGCTCTAAAGTGGGCAAGTTTTGAGAACAATGTAATCCATTTTTTTGCACCCTAAGTGTGATTCTAATTAACCTAGTTTCTACAAGTGTAGGACAAAATTGTCAAATGGCATTCATTTTGAAGTTGTGAACTTCAATTCATACACAATTGATTGGTATGAACAATCCTTAAAAATATGGGAGTTATGCAAATACAGGGTAAAGCTGAGGTTATAACTCTAATGGCAATTAGTGGATGGAAATTGGTTTTATTTTTTAATTTTATGATACTTCTCGAGGACTTGTCTATAGTTATAAAATGTTGCAATGAAAGAAAGATCTAGAGGTTTTTTCCCCTAAATCCGATGAGGTTTATTGCCTATGGAATTTTTTTTTACGTCAAAAAAATGGAATTTCAAATCAAAGGTTAGGGTTGTTTTTTGGTCCAACTTATCATGCACTTACAAGATTTCATATGGGTAACAACAATAGTTCCTCTAGGCGGTGCTTTAATTTGTATTGGCATATAACCACATCCATTGTCTTCATTTGTTGCTCATACATGAGTCGACATGCATTTTGATTACGACACAAACCATATTCAAAAATCAGCACAACTGCAAGATTTTTTGTGTGGCTCTCGTGTCTTATTCCTTTCGACCAACATGAAGCATGCCATGTTTATGATAAAATATTGGCAACATTATGTTGATATCTCTCGAAACGAATCCAACAACCAAAAATGTTGGATGCAAGATTTATTATGTGGTTGAGATATCTTTACAATCAAAATGGATGATTCGACACAAAACTTTTTTTTCCAATTAGGGTGTAGGTTACAAGAAAATGTGTAAGAGATTCTTTACATGTCCTTCACAATGGCAAGATCTCATGTAAAAAGAAGTAAATAAACATTGAAAATCTTATGGAAGTTCAATGGTTGATGTAGTCGTAGCACTCACTTGCACAAATCTTGTTGTGATGTGTTTTGTTGGTTGCCACCTTGTCATAGATTACGACAGTGGTACAAAATACATATCAAGTATATCGCACCAATGGGCATAATAAGAGCATGTTGGAAAAATTTATCCCCTGCAAAAAAAATTGATTTTGGTTTTACACACGAATTGATTACCATCGCCTTGCATTGATAGGAAATTATAACATGGATAGCTTCAACAATTCGCATGCATAATGATTTTCTTTTACATACAACCAAATCAGTCTTGTAATTTGTTGTTGAGATACTAACCATCATTTCATTTAATGTCAAAAAGTAGATTGTAAATTGTAGAAAAATATTTTAAAACCTAGTGATTTCAAGCAACACATTCATCATACTTATAGGTAGAATACACCTAGAAATATGCACAAAGGAGCCAACAACGTTACTTTACAAAAATATTTCAAATCCTTTTTAATTGTTTTCCAAATTTTTTATATGAAATTATTTTTGAATGAAATCTTGTGTAAATTATCGTTGAAAATACATATAGCTGCCCAAAAAATCACATGTTTTTGTATTAATAATTGTTGAATAAATATGAATTTGTCACAATGTGTAAAATTTGATAGAGTTTTTCCCCAAAAAATATCATAATTTTAAATCACACCTAAATGTGCTAAATAATTTAGGTTTTTTTAATTTCTTGTATTACAAAACACTTTATATATATATATATATATATGGCATGCACATCACGCCCCATTTACATGTGACAAAGGATGCTTGGAAATTTCAAATTTTGAAAAACTTTTGAATTTGTAAAAACTTCAAATTCCACACTTTTAAGTTGTGAGTCATTTTTCAATGTGGGTAATAGGTTGTTACTAGAGTTTTTTTTTTGGCCATCATAAATTTTTTAAAAAAGAATCTTTTGTTCATTTCTTTGCTAAACTAACGCATTTGACATAATTATTATTCAAATTTAAATTTGTGTTTTATTATAACCAAAAATCAATATTATCTTTGATGGAATTTTAATTTGAATTCCTTGGAACTCAAATTGATCGTTTAACATAATTTGGAATTGTTACCATAACTTTGCAATGTCATGAAAAAACATATGTAAATAAAATTCACAATTTTCATCACTATTTGGCATGGGTTTTGCCTCAACGATGTCTATTTACACTAGGGATTTTTTTTTTGTGGTTTTGAAATTTATTTGAAAACTATTTATGGGTTGTTTTGGAGACCACTTAAAGACTTTTTAGGGTAGACTATGGAACCCTATGGGATATGTACATTCACTAATATAGGGGGCCAATTGGGAGAGACCCAATGGATACCTATAGGGTTACATAGGGGCTACTTGGGAATTATCTATGGAATTATGTAAGAGTAACCTAGGGGATTATTTGGGATATTACATAGGAAGGCTATCCATGTGGTTACATAAAAGGGGATTCAAGGATTATATATGGAATATATGGCACGATTATGAATCAACCATAAGGAGCACCCATGTGGGTTTTACATAAATTATTTTTTAACGATGAATTAATTCGAATGATGTCTTTAAGTAGGTGGTAGTAAACTTGCAACCCCCCCTTCCTCTCCCCCTCCCATTTTTTAGTGAATTTTTTGGTGTTTATAAACAAGTTTTTATATAAATCCATCAGTGATGTTTAGGTTTCCTGTAATGAAAATAAGTTTTTAGGTGTGTGCATAAAAAATCACATATGGTAGTTGACACAATGAATGATTCATGCAAAGGTTCTTAGCAGGTACTTAATATACTTAATGACAATCAATTAATTTGTACAAGATGTAATTACTCTTATGAGAAGCAAATGTCAACATTGTAATTGATAAAACTTGTTTATTTATGTTGTGGAGCAAGTTGAAAATTTATTACATTAAGTTTTTCCTTTTTCCTCCTCTTTGGCAAATCGTGTAGCCCTTATTATCTCCTTACATTATTCAAAAGCTCACTTATCAACAAAGGTGCGTAAATATTTTTTGTTATTGCCAATCTTCTTTATGGCGATGGGTTGATTATCGATTATTGTTAGTTGTGTATTAACATTTATTTTGTAAGAGGTATTAATTTTATGACAATTTGATTCAAAATATTTTCATTTTCACAATCCTATTTTTGTAGATAATTACCCCCACGTTGTTTATTACACAACAACAATTTCCACCAATAATTAATATAATCCTATATCCATTAGATTGTAGAGAAAACTCTTCGATTACATTTGGAAGGTAACAATTGAATTCATTTTGAGCAAACCAAAACAAACAAAACAAGAAAGATTATTGTCATAACCATGTGAGCGTTGGTAACTCACAAAGTATCAAACCATCCCCTTCATGTGCTACCTTGAATTCCCACCCGAACTAGTTAGCAAAACATGTAACAAATGATGTGCAATGAATTATAATGCCTTGCATTGATGCCTCCACTAATTTTTTGAGTGTAATTTTCAAACTAGACCAACCCAAGTGCTACTGCCTATTATGCATAAGGGCCAATTTATAATAACTTGTTTGAAATCCAACCAATATGACATTTAGGTAGGTTATTAAATAATTTATACCATTTTTATTAGTTTTGAAACATTGAAGCACTTGCACTCGTTGCCCCAAACCCTTTAGAGCTAGATGCACACAAATGGATGAATTGCCACAAATATTAAAAAAATCGATTAAAGATCAATATTTCATATCTAATGTTTAATAGCCAAGTTTGGGGCAATGAGTGTAATAATTAATACAAACTCACTAACAATTCGAATTGGGTATATGAGCACTTATTTAGTGGGGGTGAAAAGTCAAAACAATTGGTTTTTGCAAAGACCCTTGGTTTTTAAAAAAAAATGAAATTGTTTCAAAAATCACCTTTTTAATCAATGGTTTTCTACAATGGATATTTCAAGAAAATTATCATTTATTTAAGACTCTTAAAACAATTGGAATCAATGGTCCATTGATTTTTATTTTTTTGACCAAAGCCTATTAATTATTTTTCGAACATGTGTTGAAACTACCCATGTCCTACAATCAAAGAAAACTCGAAAACGTAACATGCATATATGTCCTAAACTTAAACCTCTTTATTTGTCTCCGCATCATAGGAATACAATAGAAAATATATTAAACAGTCAATAATTATATATCATATTGTTTCAATATTTTTTCAGATTTGCAATAATATTAAATTGATTTAAATATTAATTATTGAACTATTTTATAGTATTTAACTATTGAATGTTAAATATATTCAACTATGTTTGTATATTTGAAACATATTATCAAATATTCATTTGTTTAATAATCGATCAATATCACTATTCACATGAATCACTTAATAATCAACGTACTAAACAATGAATTCTAAGAAAATCATTATTCAATAATTGATTCAGATAATGGTTTTGTGACGAAGAGAGGTTTTGCTAAGGGTAAATGCTTAACTTGAACTAGTCTCGGACATAGAGGTTTCATCGAAAGGTAAAGATTTAACCAAGAACACATAAATTTTTTGTGGAGAAACACATGAAGGTAGGTAGGTAGCAATGTGGGTGGGTGGGCAGGAATGAGGTTGGCTGTTAGTTGGTCGATAGGGCAAAGATCTAAATTAGTATGGTGGTTAGGTGGAAAGGCCTAGTTAGGAAAACCATTGCCCACCCCACCCCCCAAATCTAATGCTTACACCTTGTTATGCACGAATTGGAGATGACCCAAGAAAAAAAAAACTAATGTTTACACACATTAATCCACAAATTGAAATTCTTTTATTATTATGACTACCCCAAAAAATGCATTGCCTACGCAACTCGGGCTCCAAGAAGGAGGACAATGAAATAGCCAATTGCAAATAAATCCACCTAGATTTATTGTACCAAATAACCATAGCAACCCAGATAGAAAGTTTGTACCTAGATGCTATAGTCCAAATTTTATTGTTGAAATACCATAGGGATCAATTCCCAAAACACATGAATACTTCTAGGAAACCTATGTAGATGTTAATGTCCACATTTTCTATGACAAAACCATAAGTCTCAATTCCCATGACACATGAACACACCTCAAAAAAGGTGTGTTTGGCATTATATATTGTTCAATATATTTCATATTTTACCAACAAAAAAAAGTTTTTTGAATTACAAGTTTTTTGGGACAGTTGTGAATGGTTTTTTTGTGATAAACACAAATATTTGAAACCATGAATCAAACCTTCACAAAGTTAAACAAGGTTGATAAATTTTTCCCATATAATTTTCCACATGTTCCTTGTGTTGTATTTATGTGTTCCCCACTTGCATGTCATACTTAACACCCATTTGTGGCAAATTACATAGGAGATATTTAGTTTTTGGGGAAAAAATGTTCAATCACCCTGATCCAAAATTTTCAAATTTTCCAACAATGATATCTAAGTAAGTCGAATCCACTCATGGTATTTTTTAAAGATTTATGGTTCACAACCACAATGGTAATCATCCATATTAAAAATGACAATCATTGTTAGGAAGACATAATCAAGTTTGAATGTAAATCATAATTTTTAAAAAATCATTCTTTTAAATTTTTGGCTACAAAATCTAAACCAATTAAAAGAAATTTGGGGATTTTTAACATTCTTTTTCCTCAATTATGGTGACTACAAACCTCTCAAATCATTTTATTTTAAGTGTTGTCCAAGTTTCTTCCTTTTTTGGTGTAATTGTGTCAGCATATGAATAGGTTGAGTCTATCGATAAGTTTCAAAGTTTTTAAAATTTTTGTATTCAATTTGATTTTCTTAGACTTTAAAAAAAATGTTATATTATTTTCATATTTTAAAAGTTGGCCTTCTTAGGACTTAAATATTGTCGAATGAGTTGTAGGTTTCGTAACATGTAGAGTTTGTCCAAAAACTTTAACGTTGTTCTCCTTGCAACATGGGTCTCATGTGCCAATTCCTTGCGTATAGGTGGCATACCACATATTGTTGAAAAGCTCTCAACGAGGGCTACAACTTTGCTTTAGACCTCGTTTCAATCAAAGGTTTTCACACAAAGTTATGCACCCCAAAAGTCATAGGAATCCCAATTTTGGAAATTTTGGGACTCCCATTTGGGAGTCCCGAGACAAAATGAAATCAGGTGTTGGTTTCGTGGTTAGGCACAAAGTATACTATAAAGGGGAAGGTGGTGGCTTCCCCCAAGTCCGGGCCATGGTGAGTCTTGTGAATCTATGTTTGCATGTGGTTTGTCCATGCACCAAAATGCTTCAACTACACATTAACCAACTTGTTATTTGGTTTGTGTAAATCCGTGTGAGTAATTGAATTATTTGTCAATCTTCCTAGTCCATCTTGGAGCTCCAGCACGCCCCTCTACCCGCGAAGTGTTGTGAACGAGGGAACACACCCCAATTCCATTTCCTTCCATTATATTCACCTTTATACTTATAGTTGAGTCCATCAGGGAGCTTGGGGGTGTGTCAAAAGATGTTTTTTGTTTGGTGGCCACTGCATTTTTCGAGCATGCAAATTTTGATCTAGGGATTGTAAATTATCGTCATCTTGTTGCTTATTTTGGCATTGCCATTAAATAACGTTATTGCATGGAATTTTCCATTGATGAGACATTGAGGCATTCTTCAGCCACAACTGCATGACATTATGCGAATTGATCAAATGATCATAGATTCATGGACAATCAACAAATGTACACATATAAATTAGCCATTGAAGCATGGGATCGCTTATTACAACTCAATGGGAGCCATGTCAATCCACCTCCATAAGGTATTTCAACCGTTGAAATTCTAACAATTATTGAACAACCCAACAACCATTGTCCATTACACCCTGAGTGGGCATCTCTCGTCACATTGCTCATGTATTTAGTCACACAGACTACCACTCAACCTGTCGCAACCCTATTTTGAGAAAGTGTGAGGATGAGACTCACACTCCCGAAATGGGGACTTGGGAGTCTTTCAGGATTCCCGAAACTTCAGAGTTCGATTGTAGGGGTCAAAACACCTTGCATTGGGGCGTTCTTTATATCATTGAAAAGCTATCAAAGTGTAGATGTTGAAAATGTGCTTGCATGAACCATTTGGACATCTGGAACACAAGTTATGGCAAAATGAAAAGTCAGGAGTCAAAGTGGCAGTTTGACTCCCGACCATTAAAAGTCGGGAATCGACCTAACCTCGATGCGTACAGCGGGAGTGCAACACACCATTGAAAATCTCTTGACAAGAGCTACAACTTTGTTTTAGACGTCGTCCCAATTGGAAGTTTGAGCAAAGAGTTTGGTCCCGCAAAGTTGCAGGAGTCCAAACCAGCCACCACTTTAAGCTCAAACACACGAAGTGCATTCTCTACAAGTTTTTCATCGATTGGGCCATGAACAATGGACGTGTAAGGAATAAGGCTTAGTTGCAACATTAGTATTGGAAAATAGATTTGATTTATTAATGGTCATGCCCATTAGACATAGAAAATTAGCTATGTTCATGATTCCACCAATGGTCACCGGTCGCACCATTATCGTGGTGGTACCTTTAACTATCCTTGTTAGAGGACATGAAGCTGATGCGAGTTGAGTTGGTTTACAATATGCAACCTATGGCATGGACACAATTACGTTTAATGATCCTCCATCCATTTTGTTCGTATTAGTGGAATGTGCAATAACTCTAAGGTTTGTGGAACTGGGAAGTGTTGAAACCTTTCCAAACATTAGATGGAATTATGGTCACTAATTTTGCAATGCACATTCATCAAAGTATTTGATCAAACAAATTTAATAGCAAAGCTAAATGAAATAATTTTAATGCTTGAGATAGGTGTTCATGTAATATAGATTATTCATTTCCATAGACAACAACCAATTGTCCATTTTGGAATATGTTGGGAGTTATAGACCCTAAAAACCAACTTGCTTTTAGGATCTATTAAGGGTTGGATTTACTATCTTTCAAAACTAAATAATTTAAATCAAATGGACTTTCTTGCATTTCACATTCATGAGCAAAGCCAAAGAATACAAAAGAAAAATGTGAATAGATATATTGTAATGTCCATTTGTACAAAGTAAAACAAATTTGTCATTCAAGGATTTGCTTTATTCTTTAGACAAGACAAAATTTGATTTGCTTCTCACAACTTGTAAAGCATTGAACTTCATTCCAATGCCAAATCAAATGATGAATGATTGTTTTTGTTTCCTCACAAAACATAACATGTTGCAAAATGTAATGTATGTGTTTATAGTGCACCCATTTCCTTCGCCCACCCAATGAACTTGTAATGTACCTTAAATTCTTCTTATCTATTTAAAATTATTTTAACTTAAACTATTTTTGACTAGTTTATGTTATTTCAACTTAAGTTATTTTAGGTTATTGCAAACTATTATAAGTTATTGTACTGCATGTTATTTTAGGCTATGTCACCATAGGCTATCATAACCTACATTAACCTATGATATAAAAGTCCAAAATATAACACCACCAAAAAACATGTTATCTACTTCATAAAATTGTTTTATTATGAGGCCTTAAAAGTGAAATGGGTTCATTAGCTAATGTTTTAGCCTAATTCAATTTCACCCATGGTGAAATCATTTATGCCTAATTTCATTAAGGTTCATATTTTTGTTATTCAGATTATTTATAAACTAGTATAAATATATATTAATTAGAAAAAAATTATTGAATGTAAGTATTTATTAATTTATAAAAATATTTGGTACTTATACAACTTTAAAAAGATGTTATAGTTGGCATTAAATCTATTTTCATGAATGAAAAGACCTTTCCAATAAATTAGATGAGAATAATATTCAAAATCAATTTTAATACAAGTTACAATGTCAAAAATATTATATGTGTATAAATCAATAATTAAGAAGTTTACATGTATAATGTTAGTATTTTACATAATGTTAAAACTGCACAATAAAATCATTTACCCATAAATCAAAATAATTCATTCTAGGGTTCATTTTTGTGCTATTCAAATTATTGTAAGCATACATTAATATAAATATTTTAGTTTATGAATTTATTAAATATTTATGTTTATTTATTTATCAAAACCTTCAATCATACAACTTGAAAAAATGTTATAAAGAAACAATAAAAAGATGAATTGATTATAATTAATGTAATAGTTTTTTAATAAAATTTATATTCAACAAATATGTTTAAAAGGGAGGGAAATATAATATATTGTATTATCATCAACAATAAAATATTTTCAAACAAAAAATCAATTAAAAACAGGTTTATTCAGAAATTATGTTATTTGAAAATTTCCACCCCTCAAAGCATATTGCGGAAGTGTATCATATAACAAAATTCAAATGCATTTTCAGTCAAATTATTGATTATTATTTGATTAAATATTTATATGTGTGAAAGTATTGGAATAGATAGAATTTATCTTTTCATTTAAACAAAGTATGAGAAAGATAATAACAATGCAAGAAAAATTTCTTTTTCAAAACAACATTGTTGAGATGTTTCAAGTTATAAGTTTCAATGTAATTTCAGTCAAATTAAATAGTTATTGTTTTATTTAAAATGCTAAAGACATGTACATCTTGAAAATAATCTCCTATAATAAAGTTAATTTTTTTCCTTTTGGGCATAAAATGAAATATATTATAATAATAATAACTGGTTTTGACAAAATGTTTAAAATAAACAACATAATAAATCCAAACATCACCTCATTTGTTTCATATTAAACAAGTGGTTGGATGGCAATGGCAATGGGTTATTACCTTAAAATTCAAGGTTGAAACCTTGATAAAATTTTCCATGTGGTCAATGGTGCTTGTTGATTGTAAAATCAACATTGTATGTACTTAAAATGATAAATGTACATAAAATAATAATATAATTTTTAAAAAATCATTATAATATTAATTAAATATAAAAATGTTTTTTAATTAATTAAAAAATCAATGTGATGTGACAATTTTCTAATTTGATTAATTCTTGGTGAATTGGCTTATGTGTACCAATTCGTTGTTAATAACTAAAAGATGTGGTGAACTCATTAGATTTTTAATATAATGAATTAATGGTGATTTCATGTAAATGATTATTGAAACTCCTAATGAAGTAGGGACATCCATATTAATGTAGTGTAAGGTAAAATAATTTGAAATAATAAAAAAATGAAAATTATATTAATTTATAATAACCTAAGTTGGATTAACTTAAGATATTGGATGTGATATTTGGGTAGAACAACAAAAAATAACACAAGGTAAAAAAAAAAAAAAAAAAAAAAAAAAAAAAAAACCACAAAAAAAAAAAAAAAACCCGCGTCCCAAAAAAAAAAAAACAAAACAACACCACCCAACAATATTCACCA
>Ga0116226_10002742_pt1 | contig 15426 bp, 13 predicted proteins | sample S1TSphfallax_FD_89692 | JGI IMG/M metagenome (GOLD analysis project Ga0116226, IMG submission 89692) | Host-associated microbial communities from peat moss isolated from Minnesota, USA - S1T2_Fa - Sphagnum fallax MG | ecosystem: Host-associated > Plants > Peat moss > Unclassified | place: USA...
CTGATGCAGAAAAACATCGTCGATCTGGACGTCCTCGACCGGATGCCCGTCGATGCCGGCGATGATCGAAGGAGAGAGCGCCGCGTCGTGGCTCGTGATGCCGCTGATGAGGATTCGCTTCAGGGTGCCAACCTCTGCGCCCGCGGGACCGCGTAGGCGGCGCCCGAGCCGCAGGAAGATCGGGCAGTTCGTGATGCCACGCATGCTGATGCCCGTGATCGTGATGTCCTCGCAAAGCGCCCCGTCCACGGACTCCAGCGCGATGCCGCGGCATCGATCGAACACGCAATTGGAGATCGTGATGTTCTTGAAGCCGCCATTGGATTCCGTCCCGCACTTGATGCGGCCCGTCGAGAACTTCAATAATTCCGGCGGCAGGAGCTTCCATGTGCCGTCCTGAACCGAGCCGACTTCGTAGGCGCCGGTCACGTAGCAATTCGTGATCGTGATGAATTCGCTCGCGCGCGCGTAGCCGAGGGCGAACGAACTCTTCGGGCAGATCCCGTCGTCGCCGGGCGAGTTGACCGTGCAGTTGCTGACGCGCACGTTGCGACAGCAATCGAGGTCGAAGCCGTCGCGCTCGGTATCGACGAGCACGTTGTCGATCGTCAGATCGTCGACGCCCGTCGCCAGCAGCCCGAACCAACCGCCCCGGAGGATCCGGAAGTCGCGCAGCAGGACGTTATGACAGTTCTTGAGCGCGATCGCCTTGTTGCCGACCCCGGCAAGCGTCTCGGCGCCGTTGGGTCCTTCGCCCCCGTGGCTCAGATTGCTGCCGTCGATGAGGCCGCGGCCGAAGATGGCGATGTCTTGCAATCCTTCGCCCCAGATCAGGCTGTTGCGCCAATGATTGTGGCCGAAATCCTGGTACGGCTCCCAGGGTCCCTGCGGCTCGGCCGCGTCGTATCCGCCGCTCGCCGCGAACACGGTCGCGCCCGCGTCCAGATGCAGCGACACACGACTCTTGAGGCGGATCGTGGCGCAGACATAGGTGCCGGCCGGAAAGTGCAGGGTGCCGCCGCCGGCGGCCGCGAGTTCCGCGATTGCCTGGTTGATCGCGGGGCTGTCGAGCGCCTTGCCGTCACCGACCGCACCCCGGCGGCGCACGTCGAGCCAGGGCGCGCCACCGGCGCCATCGGTCGCGGCGCCAAACAGCTGCCGGGGCAGGCTCAGGGCGGCACCGGCCAGGGCGCCCACGGAGAGGAGTCTGCGGCGCGTATTGTTCATAGGTCGCGGCTTCGGTTGGCTTTACAATACGCCCACGATACCTTGGCCTGCGGGTCGAAGAAACCTTAGGAAGTACCCTCAAGATGCCTGGATTCAACACGATCGACGAAATCCTCGCGGACCTGCGCCGCGGGAAAATGGCCATCATCATGGATGATGAAGACCGTGAGAACGAGGGCGACCTCGTCATGGCCGCCACCTGCGTGCGTGCCGAGGACGTCAATTTCATGGCCCGCTACGGTCGGGGGCTGATTTGTCTGACGCTCACGCGGGAACGCTGCGCGGAATTACGCCTGCCCCTCATGGTCAGCGACACGAACAGCTCGCATAAGACGAATTTCACCCTGTCGATCGAGGCGGCCGAGGGCGTGACCACGGGCATCTCCGCGCATGACCGTGCGCACACGATCCAGACGGCGGTCGCCAAGGATGCACAGCCCGAGGACTTGCGCCAGCCGGGCCATATCTTCCCGCTGATGGCGCAGCCCGGCGGCGTGCTCACGCGCGCCGGTCACACGGAAGCCGGCTGCGACCTCGCGCGACTCGCCGGCTTCGCCCCCGCGGCGGTGATCGTCGAAATCCTGAACGAGGACGGTACGATGGCCCGCCGTCCGGATTTGCAGCGCTTTGCGGCCACGCACGACTTGAAGATCGGCACGATCGCCGACCTGATCCGCTACCGTCTGAAGAACGAACGCTCCGTCGAGCGCATCCACGAAGAAGACGTCGACACGGAATTTGGGGCATTCCGCCTCTATTGCTACGAGGATCATGTCAACAAGAACGTCCACGTCGCCTTGGTCAAGGGCGACATCGACGGCACGGTGCCGCCGCTCGTGCGCGTGCATATCAACGAGACCCTGCGCGACGTGCTCGGCGTGCGCAGCGACCGGTTGGGTTGGCCGCTGCGTTCGGCGATGCGCCGCGTCGCGAAAGAGGCCTCGGGCGTGATCGTGATGCTGCGGCCGGAGGAAAGCCCGCGCGAATTTCTGGACGTCGTGCGCTCGATCGACACCAAGATGGCCGTGCCTCCGCGTGCGCCGGGCGCGACCGTGATCCGCACGTATGGAATCGGTGCGCAGATCCTCAAGGACTTAGGCTTGAAGCGCATGCGGGTGCTGAGCGCGCCCAAACAGCTGCAGGGGCTCGCGGCGTTCGATCTGGAAGTCACGGGCTACGTCGATGGCAGCGATTAAGCGTGTAAGGCGCTTATACTGCGCACCTAGCAACCGTCAAGGATCCTGAAGTGCCCGACAATCCGCCGAAAATCATCGAAGGGGGCCTTGCCGCCCAGAACCTGCGCTTCGCCTGTGTCGCGGCGCGATTCAACGAATTCGTGGTCGATCCGCTGTTGCAGGCAGCGGTCGATACGCTGCGCCGGCATGGTGTGCCGCCCGAGAGCATCGACATCGTGCGTGTGCCGGGTGCCTTCGAGATTCCCCTCGCCGTGCATCGGCTGGCCGCCTCGGGACGCTATGACGCTCTGATCGCGCTCGGCGCCGTGATCCGCGGCGACACGCCGCACTTCGACTACGTCGCGGGGGAATGCGCCGCGGGACTTTCGCGTGTGGCGCTCGAGACCGGCTTGCCGGTCGCCTTCGGCGTGCTGACCACCGATACCGTGGAGCAGGCGACCGACCGGGCCGGCGGCAAGGACGGCAACAAGGGAGCCGACGCTGCGCTCACGGCCATCGAGATGGCCAATCTGCTGCGCCTCCTGGAGTCGTGAGCGTGGCCGTCAAAGGCTCCGCGGCGGGTCACCGGGCGCGGAGTCTCGCGCGACGGCTGACGCTGCAGGCCTTGTATCAACTGCAAATCAATCCGCGGCCTTGGGCGGACACGCATCAGGAATACGCCGCCGACCCGGAAGCCGAACGGGTCGATCGCGAGTATTTTCTCGCGTTGCTCGAGGGTATCGCCCCCCATCGCGACGCCCTGGATCTCGTGCTCGCGCGATTTTCGGAAATACCGCCGCAGGAACTCGACCCGGTCGAGCATGCCGTGTTGTGGCTGGGTCTGCACGGATTACGGGCCGAGCCCGAGTTGCCCTATCGCGTCGTGCTGTCCGAGGCCGTGCAGTTGACCAAGCAATTCGGCGCGACCGACGGGCACAAGTTCGTCAATGCCGTGCTCGATCGCGCAGCGCAGGAGATGCGTCCGCACGAATACGGCCAGTCCCCGGCCTGAACTCAGGCGCAGCATGAGTCTCGGCGAATTCGACCTGATCAGCCGCTACTTCACGCGCGGGGTCGAACGCAATCGGACGACGGCCGGCGTCGTGCTCGGCATCGGCGACGACGCGGCGCTGCTGCAGGTTCCACCGGGCGCGGAACTCGTCGCGGCGGTCGATACGATCGTCTCGGGCCGCCATTTTCTGAAGTCCACCCCGCCCCACAGCATCGGTCATCGCGCGCTCGCGGTGAATCTCAGCGATCTGGCGGCGATGGGCGCGACGCCCGCATGGGCGACGCTCGCCCTCACGCTGCCGGAGGCCGATCCCCAGTGGCTCCAGGGGTTCGCGACCGGTCTGTTCGAACTTGCTCTGGCGCATGGAGTCGCGCTCGTGGGCGGGGATACGACGGCGGGTCCCTTGACCGTGAGCATCCAGGTCCTGGGCACCGTGGCGGCGGGCACTGCACTGCGCCGCAGCGGTGCAGGCGCCGGCGATCTGCTGGTCGTCACGGGAACGCTGGGCGATGCCGGCGCGGGGCTCTGGCTCAGCGTGCAGGACTCTGCAGAAGCCACCTCGTTCACGGCTTCCCATCCGGCGGCGGCGGCGCAACTCGTGCATCGTTACGATTATCCGACCCCGCGCGTCGCCTTCGGTCTCTGCGCCCGGACGCTCGCCACGGCGGCCATGGACTTGTCCGACGGCTTGGTGGCCGATGCGCCCAAGCTTGCCGCGGCATCCGGCTTGAGCGCCCTGATCGACATCGATCGACTGCCGCTCTCGGCAGCCTTGCGCTCGGCCGGTGACGCGGCCCGGGCGCGCGATTGGGCGTTAGCCGCGGGCGATGATTACGAATTGCTGCTGGCGGTTCCTCCCGAGCGCCTCGAGGGACTGGCGCAGAGCGCGAGCCGGTTCGACTTGCCGCTGACCGTGATCGGCGAACTGCGACCGGGCAGCGGCGTTTCCTGGCGCTCTGGCGGCCGCGACACTGTGCCCGGTGTCGCAGGTTGGGATCACTTTCGCTGACCCTCGACCCAAATCACAGTTTGGCCCGGGTCCCGCCAGTATCCTGCCCGCTACCTGTTCGACTGAACGCTGCATCGCGCCCGGCTACCTTTGAATATCCCCAGAACAAAAGCTTTGTCGAAACCGACGCAAGGGTCCTTGCCCCTGCCGGAAAAAGTCGGAAAGTACGCGATCATCAACGAGGTCGGCCGCGGCAGCACCGGCGTCGTCTACCTCTCACACGACCCTTACTATGGGCGCGACGTGGCGATCAAGGTCTACAACGTTGATTCGAACGCGGACGACGCTCGCAAGCGAATTGCACGCAAGATGTTCCTCTCCGAGGCGCACATGGTGGGCATGCTGCAGCATCCGAACATCCTGCCGATCTACGATGCCGGCGAAGAAAACGGGCATTGCTACATCGTCACGGAGCACGTTCACGGCGCGCGCACGCTCGCCGCTTACTGCCGGCCCGACAACTTGCTGCGCATCGACGACGTCGTCGAACTGGTCTACAAGGCCGCCCGGGCGCTGCACTACGCCCACAGCCGGGGCGTCATCCATCGCGACATCAAGCCGAGCAACATCATGCTCACGCTCGACAGCGACGTGCGCATCATCGATTTCGGCATCGCCCTGGTCTCGGATTCGGAGATCTCGCGCATCGAAGGCATCGCCGGCAGCCCTTCGTACATGTCCCCGGAACAGGTGCAGTCGGTCGAGCTCACGAACCGTTCGGATCTTTATTCTCTCGGCGCCGTGATGTACGAGTTGTTGACGGGCACGCGGCCGTTTCGCGCCGGCAACCTGCAGAAGCTGCTGCATCAGATCGTCTTCGCGACCCCGCCGCCGATCCACACGCTGCGGCCCGAGATCCCGGAGGAACTCGAGACCGTCACGGCGATGGCGCTCCAGAAGGATCCGGAAAAACGCTATCGCACGGGTCTGGACTTCGCCGCCGAACTGACGCGTGTGCACCAGAAGCTGCGCGCCCAGTACAACCGCATCGATCAGCAGGAACAGTTCGGCCTGTTGCGCAAGCTCAAATTCTTTCACGAGTTCTCGCATAGCGAGATCTGGGAGGTGCTGCGCGCGAGCAGCTGGCAGGAATACGCGGACGGCGAGGATATCGTCAAGGAAGGCGAGATGGACGACCGCTTCTACATCATCGTGCAGGGACGCGTCGCCGTGCAGCGCCTCGGCAAGCCCTTGGGCTTCCTGGCAAGCGGTGATTGCTTCGGCGAAACGAGCTATGTGCGTGGCGCGAAGCGCACGGCGACGATCACCGCGGCGGCCGACGTCACGGTCATGAAGGTCAGCTCGACGCTGCTCGAACAGGTCTCCACGGAATGCCAGCTGCGCTTCAACCAGGTGTTCCTGCGCAGCATGATCGGGCGGCTGCAGACCGCCTGAGGGGCGCTGCGCCGCGCTGGCTAATGCCGCGTCAGCTCGCGGCGTCGACGACGCGCGGCCGGCGCGGCCGCCACCAAGACTCGACCTGTTTCTCGAGCGAGGCGAAATCCAAGCCCGCCTCCTGCAGGCAGTCTTCCCGCGTGCCGTGCGCAATGGGCCGATCCGGAATGCCGATGTGCAGCAGGGAGACCCGGTGGCCCTGGGCAGCCAGCAATTCGCCGACGGCGCTGCCGGCGCCGCCCGCAACCACGTTCTCCTCCAGCGTGATCAGGTGGTGATTCTTGGCGGCGATGCGATCGATGAGATCCTCGTCGATCGGCCGCACATAGCGCATGTTCACGACCGTGGCATCGAGACGTTCACCGATGCGTTCGGCGTTCGCGACCAGACTGCCGAAGGCGAGCAGGGCGAGACCGCTGCGACCTTCGCGCACCACGACCCCGCGGCCCACGGGGAGGGCGCGCATTTCCGCCTGCACCGGGACGCCGGGACCGACGCCGCGCGGATAGCGCACGGCGACCGGCGCATCGAGCGTGGTCGCGGTGTAGAGCATCTGGCGGCATTCGTCCTCGTTGCTGGGCGTCATGATCACCATGCCCGGAATGCAGCGCATGAAGCTCAGGTCGAAGCTGCCCTGATGCGTGGCGCCGTCGCCGCCGACGAGGCCGGCACGATCGACCGCGAAAACGATCGGTAGATTCTGCAGGGCAACGTCGTGGATCAATTGATCGTAGGCGCGTTGCAGGAAACTGGAGTAGATCGCGACGACCGGACGCATGCCCTCGCAAGCGAGGCCGGCGGCGAAGGTCACGGCATGCTGTTCGGCAATGCCGACGTCGAAATACCGATCGGGAAATTTCTTCTCGAACTCGACGAGACCAGAGCCTTCCCGCATCGCCGGCGTGATCGCCACGACGCGCGGGTCGCGTGCCGCCATGTCGCCCATCCACTGGCCGAAGACCTGTGAGTAGTTCGGGCCGGTGGCCTTTTCCTTGAAGATCGTCGCGCTGGCCGGATCGAACGGACCCGGTCCATGCCACTTGATCGGATCGGCCTCGGCGGGCGCATAGCCTTTGCCTTTGCGCGTCACGACGTGCAGCAGCTGCGGTCCCTTGAGATCGCGCATGTTCTCGAGCGTGGCGAGCAGCGCGCCGAGATCGTGACCGTCGATCGGCCCGATGTAATTGAGGCCCATCTCTTCGAAAATGGTCCCCGGCAGAATCATGCCCTTCATATGGGCTTCGGAGCGCCGCGCCAGTTCCCAAACGGTCGGCATTTGGCGCAGCACCTTCTTGCCGCCCTCGCGCAGGCTCGCATAGAGCTTGCCCGACAATACGCGCGCGAAGTAATTCGACATCGCGCCCACGTTGTTCGAAATCGACATGTCGTTGTCGTTGAGTATCGTGAGCAGGTCGACATTGAGGCTGCCGGCGTGGTTGATCGCCTCGAACGCCATGCCCGCGGTCATCGCGCCGTCGCCGATCACGGCCACGACCCGGCGCTTCTCGCCGCGCGCCGCCGCGCCGATCGCCATGCCGAGGGCTGCGCTGATCGACGTGCTCGAGTGGCCCACGCCGAAGGTGTCGTAGACGCTCTCCGAACGCGTGGGGAAGGGCGCGAGTCCGTCGCGCTGCTTGATCGTGCGCAAGGAATCGCGGCGCCCGGTCAGCACTTTGTGCGGGTAGGCCTGATGGCCGACGTCCCAGACCAGCCGGTCGTCCGGCGTGTTGAACACGTAGTGCAGCGCCACCGTCAGTTCGACGGTGCCGAGGCCCGCCGCGAAATGGCCGCCCATCTGGCTGACCGTGTGGATCAGGTAACGGCGCAATTCGTCGGCGACCGCGGTGAGTTCGCCTCGGGGAACGGCACGGAGGTCGGACGGGTCCTGGATCTGGGACAGCAGGGGAAAGTCGTTGGCTAAAGTCATGGGGACGTAGTTTACCGTGCCGCCGTCTTAAACTCGACGATCGACGACATAAGAGGCGAGCCAGGCGAGAATCTCCGCACGTTGGCCGAAGGGGGCCAGGCGTTCGCAGGCCCGGTTCTTCAATGCTTGCGCACGGTCCTTGGCGTTTTGCAGACCCATCAAGCTGGGATACGTGGGTTTCGAGCGCGCCGCGTCCATGCCGGTATTCTTGCCCAAGTCTTCCGGATTGCCCTCCACGTCGAGGATGTCGTCCTGGATTTGGAAGGCCAGTCCGATGTCCTGGGCGTAGCCGTCCAGCGCATCGCGCGCGGCGCCGCTCAAGGATTCGTCGGCCGCCGCCGCGATCAAGACGCTGGCGCGGATCAAGGCGCCGGTCTTCAGACGGTGCATTTCCTCGAGATCCGCGAGGGAGAGTTCCCGTCCGACCGCGGCGAGGTCCAGGGCCTGGCCTCCCGCCATCCCGGTCGTGCCGCTCGCATCGGCCAGGATCTCGACCATCTTCAGCCTGGCGGTCGGCGTGACACGGGGATGCTGGGCATGGGCAAGCAGGGAAAATGCGAGGACCTGCAGGGAGTCCCCGGCGAGGATCGCCGTCGCCTCGTCGAAAGCGCGGTGCACCGTGGGTTGGCCGCGGCGCAGATCGTCGTCGTCCATTGCCGGCAGGTCGTCATGCACGAGCGAGTAAGCATGGATCAATTCGATCGCGCCCGCGGGTCCGTCCAAGGCATCGGGGTCCAGCCCCAGGGCCTCGCCGGTGCAATAGACCAGCAGGGGGCGCATGCGCTTGCCGCCGCCGAGCACGGAATAGCGCTGCGCCGCGTGCAGGCGCTGCGGGGTCCGATCGGCCGTCGGCAGCGCAGCGTCGAGGACGCGTTCGACCCGCGCCTGGTAGTCGCGGATGCGAGATCTGATCGGGTCCGCCACGGACCCCGGGGAGGCCGACTCAAGTTGCGTCGGGATTGAAGTTTTCAACGACAGGTTCACCGGATTTCTTGAGTAATATTTCGACTTTCTGTTCGGCTTCTTTGAGCGCGGTCTGGCAGCTTCGCGTGAGTTTCACACCCCGTTCGAAAGCCGCGAGGGACTCTTCCAGAGGTAAGTCGCCTTGCTCCAAGCGTTCGACGATGGCTTCGAGATCGCGCATCGCGGACTCGAAATCGACGGGCTTGGCTTCATTTTCTGATTTTGCGGACGCCATAAGCAGCAGAACGGTACACATGCCCCGAAGCGCGGTCAAACCGTCCTGCGTGCGCCGCTATCCCCCCGGGGACCTTAGGCTGCGCTCGGAACCTGCGGAAACATTGTCAAGTCGTGAGTTGCGTCACAGGTCCCGCCCTCGAGTCCCCAGGGCTTTTGCGTACCATAGGCCAAGAGCTGCATATGTCACCGTCACCCCTTAATTTGCGCCGTTGCCTCTGGGCCTGCCTCGCCCTGACGGGATTGGCTGCCTGCAGCCCGCGGCATACCCCGCCGGCCTCGGTCGACGACTTGATGGAGGATCGCGTCGCGCTCGACGGCCTCCTCATGAAGTGCAACGCCAATCCTGAAATGGCGCTCAAAGACGCGGATTGCGGGACTGCAAGGACCGCCTCGGTGCGACTCGCGGTGCAGAATCAGCGCGTGGACCTTGCCAAGCGGCAGCAGGAGTTCGAGCGCAGCCGGGACGCGTTGCGGCAAGCGCAGGACAGGCTGCGTGCGGCCGAGGAGTCGGCCCGCAAGGTAGATGCCTACCATTTGCCCTTGGTGCCGGTGGACCCGCCAGCAAGCGACGCCCCCGCGGGCGCCGTGGCGCAAAGCAAGCCCTGAATCGCCTCTCCCCCGGCCCGGCGCGGGGTGCTGCCTTTCGCGATAGAATGCCCCCCGAGCCGACAGGGAGGGATCCAGGCATGCGTCATCCGAAAAAAATTCCGATCCTGATCGCCAGCATTTTGTGGCTGGGGGTCGCAGGCGGCGCCGAGCCCGATGCTGGCGCCGAGCCCGATGCTGGCGCCGAGCCCGATGCTGGCGCCGAGTCCGCTGCCAACGCGCCCGTGTCCGTGCCGACGTCCTTGGTGGCCAGCCCCAGCTCGGTGCGACGCATGGACGAACTCAAGCCGATCGCGCAGATTCACCTCGGGCGTACCGCGGATTGGGTTGCGGTCTCGCCCAATGCCGTCTGGGTCGGCGGCACGGGCCCTTATGCGGTGCACCGAATCGATCCGGCCACGAATGCCCGGGTCGCGCTCGTGCCGCTCACGGGTGAGCCCTGTGCGGGTCTCGCGCTGGGCTTTGGCAGTCTCTGGGTGCCCTTGTGCGGCCGACCCGGCGGGTTGGCCGAGGTCGATTTGCAGACCAATCAGGTACGACGCACGCTACCGATCAGCCCGGCCGGTCCGGAGGGCGGTATTACGACGAGCACCGACAGCGTGTGGTTGATCGTCGATGCGCAGGGAAGCTTGGTGCGCATCGACCCCGTGACGGGCCAGATTCGGCAGCGCATCCACGTTCCGGCCGGCTCTTACAACCCGCTCTATGCGGACGGGAAAATCTGGGTCACCCGGGCCGAGGGCGCGGCTGTGACCGCCGTCGATGCGCAGACGGGGGCCGTGCTGACCACGACGCCGACGTCGCCCGGCCCGCGCTTCCTCACTGCGGGCGCCGGCACGGTCTGGACGCTCAATCAAGGCGACGGCACGTTGACGCGGATCGAGGCCCTCAGCGCGAAGTCCCTGGAAACGATAGCCCTGCATACGCCCGGGCATGGCGGCGACATCAGCGTTGGATCCGGAATCGTCTGGACGACGATGCAAAGGATGCCTTTGTCACTCGTCGGCGTCGGGCCCTCGGCGAGAGTTTGCCAGTGGGCCGGCGCCGGTGGGGATTCACTCGGGCTCGGCTTCGGTTCCCTGTGGCTCACCGACTATAAAGCCGGCAAGGTGTCGCGCTTCGATGTCCCCGAAATTCTCGCCCACTGCGACCCGACGCGCCCGGAATCGAGCGGCACCTGAGGCGTCGGCGCCGCGCGTGCCCGTGGGGTCGTTGCGAGGCGCATCGCATCTGCTATTCTCGGGATCGTGACCAAGACTTTCCTGCAGCAGCTCGGCCGCACGAAACCCGTCGAGCGCGGCGTGCCGGTCGAGTCCGTGCACGGTGGCGACGCACTCAAGCGCACCCTGGGTCTGTTTCCCCTGACGATGATCGGCGTGGGCTCGACGATCGGCACCGGCATCTTTTTCACCATGGTCGAGGCCGTTCCCAAGGCCGGTCCCTCCGTGATCCTGTCGTTTCTGATCGCCGCGGCCACGGCCGGACTGACCGCCCTTTGCTATGCGGAGCTGTCCGCCCGCATTCCGGCGTCCGGTTCCTCCTACTCCTTTGCCTACGCCACGATCGGCGAGTTCGCGGCCTTCGTCATGGCGGCCTGCCTGCTGCTCGAATATGGACTCGCGGCCAGCGCGACCGCGATCGGGTGGTCCGACTACCTCAATAATTTCATGCAGAACGCCCTGCATTGGCAGATTCCCGCGGCCTTGCGCTCGCCGCTGATCGTCTCCGGACCGAACGGCGCGGAAATTCATCCTGGGCGCTTCAATCTGCCCCCCGTGATTCTGATCGTTCTGTGCGGCATCCTGTTGAGCCGCGGCACGAAGGAGTCGGCGACCACGAACGCGATCATGGTGTTGATCAAACTCGGCATCCTGGTGTTCTTCGCGGTGCTGGCATTCTCCGGCTTCGACTCGAAGAACTTTTTCCCGTTTTTCAATCCCGATCAGAGCAAGGGCTTCGGAGGCATGCTCGGCGTGACCGCCGCCGCCGGCACGGTGTTCTTCTCGTTCATCGGTCTCGATACCGTGGCCTGCGCCGGCGAAGAGGTGAGAAACCCCAAACGCAATGTCCCCATCGGCATCATCGCCGCGCTGCTGATCGTGACGGTTTTCTACATGCTCGTGGCGGTCGCCGCCATCGGCGCCCAACCGGCCGCGAAGTTCGCCGGTCAGGAAGCGGGCTTGAGCGTGATTCTCCAGAACGTGACGGGTCAGGCGTGGCCCGCGATTGTCTTGTCCTTGGGCGCCGTGATCTCGGTGTTCAGCGTGACCCTGCTGTCGATCTACGGACAGACGCGCATCCTGTATGCGATCAGCCGGGATGGCCTCATTCCGCATTTGTTTCAGCGCATCAATGTCCGTACGTGCACCCCCGTCGGCAACACCGTGATCGTCTGCGCGATAGTTTCTCTGGTGGCCGGATTCGTCGATTCGGACTTTCTCTGGGATATGGTCAGCATGGGCACCTTGACCGCATTCAGCGTGGTCTCGATCGCGGTTCCGGTCCTGCGCTACAAACAGGCGTCCGCACCGACGGACGGATTTCGCGTGCCCTTCGGTCCCTATCTCGTGCCGGGCCTGAGCGTCGCGGCCTGTATTTTCATCATGAAAGGCCTGTCGGTCATGACCATGCGGGTGTTCGTGATCTGGATGGCCTTCGCCATCCTCACCTACTTGATTTACGGCATGCGCCACTCGCGCCTCAACATGGCCCGAGCCGCCTGAGTTCCGCGTGTCGAGGCTGCGGCCGGCTCTGATCCTCGCCCTGTGCATGCCGGTGCTCGCCCGAGCGGGCGTGAGCTACGAGCTGCGCATCGAAGCGGTCGATGCCGGCAATGTCGGGCCGGTGTCGGCGGTGCCCCCGCCTCCGCCGGTGACCCGCAATTATTTCGTCGATCACGGTCAGCTGCGTGCGGAGGCGCCTAGCGGCAGCCTCGGCTATCAGTTCAAGGACCGCACCATGTTCGTGATCGACGCGCGTCAGCGCATCGTGCACGTGCTCAAGTCGGCGACAACCGCCGATTTTCTGGCCCGGTACGCCACTGCCGTGAAGCAGCTCGATGCCGCCGCCGCCGCGGCCTCCCCCGAGGATCGGGCCGACGCGCAGCGCAGGGCCGATGGCATGCGTGCGGTCGAGCAGCGCCTGACCCAGACCGTGCCGCGCGATTTTCGCGTCACCGTGCGATTCGAGAGCGTCGAGGGTCATGCTTGTCGAATTTGGGAGGAGCGCGAACTGGGCGTCAAGCGCCTGGAGTTTTGCGTCGCGCCGGTTGCCGGCGTCCCGGGCGGCGCCGAAATCCTCGGCGGACTCGAGACCTTAAGTCGATTTCGCGAGGGCGCCCAATTCGCCTTCGGCGTGGATCTTGGCGTCGCGCCGTGGTGGCCCGACATCACCGCGCTCGGCGGCCTACCCTTGCTGATCCGCGTGTTCGACGTCGACAGCGTGACGAGCCAGATCGAGGTGCACGCGATCAAGGCAGCTGTCGCCGTCGACGACCGCTTCGCGCTGCCCGCGGGCTACAGCGTGCAGGACGGCCCCGAATTCATTACCTGGTGCTGTCCAACGTGATCCGCGCCGCGCGGCGAGCGGCGCGCGGCGAGCGACGCCGCGGCCGCAGATCCCTAGGGTCCGGACGTCAGAACCGATAGTTGACCCCGCCGGTCCACATATCGAGTTTTTCGCCGCCATCGGTGAAGGACGCATGATGCTGCTGCCACTCGGCCCGCACCGTGAAGTGCGACGTTACGTTCGCATCGACGCCGCCGCCCCAATCCCAGTTGAAATCATCATCCCGTCCCGTCGGGTATAGCGGTAGTGCCGAATGCGTGCGGGTCCACAGATACGACGGGCCGCCTTCGCCGAATACGCCGAAGTACCGCGACAAGGGGATGTTGGCGACGAGATTCAGATCAACGCCCTGCGCACTCGCGGTGCCCGCGTTGCGCTCGACCTGGCCCATGTTCACGTAGGCCGCCTCGAGGCCCAAGATGTTCCAAAGCCGGCCGCCGACGTAGGCCTTGTAGGCGACGTCATCGCCGTTGCACTCCAGCAGCGGGGCGCAGTCCTTGGCGTAATGAGATTGACCCGCGCCGACGCCCACGTAGCCATCCGTCGTGAACGGCAGCCAGGAACTGCTCGAACTGCTCGTGTCGCCCGTCGCGGTTTGTGCCATCGCTGCCGCAGGGATACCGACTACCAGCAGACCGATCGCTCTTGCCCAATGATTCATGATGAACTCCGAAAGTTGATGAAGCGTTGAGCAGTTTGCAAATAGTGTGCCGGGCCCTTGTGCAAAGCTCGACGAGCCGCCTCCCAGCTTCCTCGAAAGAATTGCAATCCGCGCAGTAACAATTTCGAGGCGCGAGAATCCGCGGACAGAAGTGTCGGATCAAGGCGGGCAGGAACTCGGCACGGCGGCTGATGTGCCGCAGCCGGGCGGCAAGCTCAGACTCTTACGCTTCCCCAGCGCGTACGAGATACGACCAGCGCGAGCAGTCCGATCAACGCCCAGGCATCGAGTGCGCCGCCGCCACCTTTGCTCGCGGCGGTCGGCGTTGCGCTGACCTCGTTCGATGCGGCGGAGCTGCCCCCCGTGTTCAGCGCGACGACACGAAAATAGTAGGCGGTGCCGGAGGACAAGCCGGTGACCGTGCTCGTCGTGCCCGTGATGCCGCTCAGCACCGGCGTCGCGGACTCGCCACCGGCGCTGGTGCCGGAATAAATCGCGTAACTGCTCGCGCCGCTCGCGGCGTCCCAGGATAGGCTCGCCGAGCCGGTGCCGGGCGTCGCAGCGAGGTTGGTCGGTGCCTCGGGCGGAATCACTGCGCTCGCCGCCGGGGACGCGGTCGAAGCTCCTGCTGCGTTGTTGGCGACCACCGAGAAGGTATAGGCCGTTCCCGGAGCAAGACCGCTGACTGCGTAGCTCGTCGACGTTAAACCGGTCTTGATTGGGGTCGCGGAGGCAGCACCGGTGGCGGTCATCTGCAAAATGCTATAACCCGTTGCGCCATGGCTCGGATCCCAGGACAAGGTGATCGTGCTGCCGGCGGCGCTCGCGCTGACGGCCGAGGGGGGCGCGGGCACCGTCGTGGCCTGCGCTTCACTCGATACCGCCGAGCTGCCGTAGGCGGAATCTGCCGTGACCGTGAAGTAATACGTCGTCCCGTAGGCGAGGCCGGTCAGCGTCGCGCTCGTGCCGGTGATCGCCGTTTGCACGGGCGTCTGGCCCTCCTGGCCGGAGACCGTGCCCTGATAGAGATCATAGCTCGACGCCCTGGCCGACGCTTCCCAGGTCACGGTCACCGTCGTTGCGTTGCTCGTGGCGGACACGCCGGCGGGCGGCGCCGGCGAGCGCACGCCGCCGATCAGATTGGCCGCGTCGATGCTGCCCAAACCCGACGCGAGGTCGTAACCGGCACCGGCGAGGTAGGCGCCCGCACCGGCGCTGCTCACGATGCCGAAGGCATCACCGGTCACGCTGGCGCACACACCGGCGGGCAGGCTGCCGGCGGGCGGACCTTGATAGGCAGCGACCTGGCAGGGCACGGCATTGGTCCCCACGGTGATGTCGTGGAATACGCAGCTTGCAGCGCCGGCGGCGCCTTGACTCGCGTTGCACTGATTCAAGCCCGTGGCGTTCGGTGCCGCCGCGCTGCCGTACTCGAGCGAGGCGAGCGAATACAGCATCGGCGCGACGAGTCCCTGGCGGCCATCGACGTTGGCGGCTTCGATTTTCGACTGATCGAGCAGTGCGAGGATCGCGGTGACCGCGGGCGCCGCCGCCGAGGTGCCGCCACCCACCAAGAAATGTCCCGTGCTCGGACTGCAAGGATCGCTCGCGCTCTCGTAACTGCACAGTAACCAGCGGGTCGCGAGC
>Ga0116226_10002743_pt1 | contig 15425 bp, 13 predicted proteins | sample S1TSphfallax_FD_89692 | JGI IMG/M metagenome (GOLD analysis project Ga0116226, IMG submission 89692) | Host-associated microbial communities from peat moss isolated from Minnesota, USA - S1T2_Fa - Sphagnum fallax MG | ecosystem: Host-associated > Plants > Peat moss > Unclassified | place: USA...
CCAAATGCCCTAATGTCGCCCGAAAAACACGGCGAGCCATCACCATACCCGATTACACCCTGAAGGCGAGCACGTCGCGGCGCCCAAAGCAGATCAGCCAGCTTCGTGCATAATTCGGGCTAATTGCTGGGCACCCCGGATGGTCAGCGTGGCCCGGCGAGGCAAACATTAAGCTAACAATCGATGCAGCACCGCCGGATTCAATGAAAGCGAGGTCGGCTAGCCATATCGTCGTCGTGTCGATCACCAACAATGAAATGCTGTCACGTCTCAGGCGGGCTAAGACGCTTTTGTGGGATCTCCCAACCGGTAAGTACCGATTAGATGTTACCGGTCTGGGCCGCGCACTAGATACTCTCACTTCATGCAACACGCCAACGCGGATAGGACGCTAAATATTTGGCCCTGCATAATTTCGGGCTCACGGAACGTCGTGGCCCCGATCTATTTACACCAGCGCATCCAATCGGATCGGCAGATCCCGCACCCGCACCCCGGTCGCCTGATAGACCGCGTTGGCGATGGCGGCCGTCGTGCCGACATTGCCGAGTTCGCCCAGGCCTTTGACGCCTGCCGGGTTGACCGTCATATCGTCCTCCGGCACCAGGATCACGTCGACCTGCTGAATATCAGCATTAACCGGGACCATGTAATCGGCGAGGTCGCGATTGACGTAGCGGGCTAATGTGCGGTCAACCTCGGTCGCTTCCAGCAATGCCGCACTGATGCCCCAGATCATGCCGCCCATGAGCTGCGACCGGGCGGTTCTTATATTCATGATCCGGCCGGCAGCGAAGGCGCCCACAATCCGCGGTACCCGGATTTCGCCAGTGCGGCTATGAACCCGAACCTCGACGAATTCGGCGCCGAACGCGTATTGCAGCATCTTGCCTTTCGGCCCGCCGGATAATTTGCCTTGACCGGCATAGAGTTCCTGGACGGCATCAGGCTTCATGCCCTCGGGAATGAACTCGGCATAATGTTCGATCACGCCGATGCCCATCGAGTCGAACAGATCGCTGAGCGCGACTTGGGTGCCATCTGCACCGACCACATGTCCGGCCTTGAGATCGAGCGTCGAGGGGTCACGACCCGCAAGTGCGCCCTTGCCGCCGATTGCGGCGTCGAACAGGGTTTTTCGGATGGCGTCGGATGCTTTCAGCACCGCCGAACAGACGCTGGCGGTGCTGTTCGAGCCGCCGGCTACCGGCGCTGGTGGCAGGTTGGTATCGCCCATCTCGACCGTACAGGCCGCGACATCCGTGCCCAGCCGCTCAACTGCCATCTGCGCCGCAACAGTCCGGATACCATTGCCGATTTCGTGAGACGCAGTCTGAACCCGGACCGCGCCATTGGCCGATAGCCGGACGCGTGCGGTGGCGGGACCCGCGATGGTCGGATAGACCGCGGCAGCGCAGCCCTGCCCGACCAGCCAATCGCCATCGCGCACGCTGCGCGGCGTTTTTGGCTGCCCACTCCATCCAAACGCTTTCGCCGCCTGATCGAAACATGCGATGAGCGATCGGCTGGAGTACGGTTTGCCGCTGATCGGGTCGGTCATCGTGTCGTTCAATCGACGGAACTCGACCGGATCAATCTTGAGCTTGAGCGCCAGCTCGTCGAGCGCGCTTTCCAGCGCAAACATATAGGGCGTCTCTGGCGGGGAGCGCATAAAGCCGGGCGTATTGCGGTCGGCCCGCACCAAATTCACTTTGGTCGAGACCGCACCATAGGCATAAAGCCGCGACGTCGTGTCCGTCCCGCCAACCACATAGGGATCCGGCCGTGAGGTCAGCTCCCACCCTTCATGCGTATAGCCGAGGAGATGCCCATCTTCTGTGGCGCCGAGCCGAATATGATGCTGAGTCTCCGCCCGAAAGGTCGCGGTGGTAAAACCCTGCGCGCGGGTGACGACGCAGCGTACCGGCCGATTGAGCTGCTTCGCCGCCAGCGCCACGATCGCTGTGCGTGGCGTCACCGGCCCCTTTGATCCGAACGCACCACCGATATAGGGGCTGATCACGCGGACCTTCTGGAGATCGATCTTCAATTGCTTGGCGATCTCGGCGCGGAAGCCATAGACGTTCTGGCTGGGCTCATAGACCGTCAGCTCGTCGTCCGACCAGACGCAGGTCGTCGAGAAGAGTTCGATCGGGTTGTGATGCTGAGTCGGCGTCGTGTAGCGCGCCTCCAGCGTCACCGCCGCACCGCGCAGCGCCTCCTCGACATTGCCTACCTCCGGATCTTCGGCGTGCAGGGGCGAGACGGATTTGGCGAGCAGGATTTCGGCGCCGGGATCACCGAAGCTGGCCGTTGGGGCCTTGGTGACATAGCTAAGCTTGATGAGAGCGGCCGCCTGACTCGCAGCCTCGACATGGTCGGCAACGATGAGCGCTATGATCTGCCCATCATGAAAGATCTGGCGTGATGCCAGCGGCGCCATGGAGGATGAGGTGGAATTGCCGAATTTGGGTTTTTCCAGCCCGTCGGCGTCGCCATAGCTGACGATCATCAACACGCCTGGCACTTCCCGGGCCCGCGACAGATCGATCTTGGAGACTTCGCCTTTGGCGATACTCGACGTCAGCAGCACACCATGCGCGAGATTATTGATCGGGAAATCAGCGGCATAGCGCGCTTCGCCAGTGACTTTGAGTCGCCCGTCGATGCGCGGGACCGGCGAGCCCATATTATGAAGCGGCGCCGGTGCCGCCGCGTTGGCCTGATCTGGCATCGCTCACACCTTCATATCGCGGGTTTCCAGCAGGGCTCGAACCAAGGTCGCCTTGCCGAGGGCGACTTTGAACCCGTTATGCTCACGCGGACTTGCCTCTGCGAACGCGCGCTCTGCCGCTTTGGTCGCAGAGGCTTCGTCCAGTGCCTGACCCGCCAACGCTGCCTCGGCCTCGCGCGCGCGCCACGGCCTGGCTGCAACGCCGCCGAGCGCGATGCGCGCCTGCCGCACGGTTTCGCCATCGAGATCAATCGCCACAGCCGCGGAGGCCAGCGCAAAAGCATAAGAATCCCGATCGCGGATCTTCACGTAGCGGGACCGCCGGGTCCAAACGCCGGCCGGCACGGTGATCAGCGTGATGATCTCGCCCGGTCGCAAATTGGTTTCCAGATGCGGGGTGTCGCGCGGCAGACGATGGAGGTCCGCCAGTGGCAGCATCCGCCTTCCCTCCGGCCCCGTTACCTCAATCACCGCATCGAGCGCGATCAGCGCCTGCGCCAGATCTCCCGGATAGGCCGCGATGCAATGATCGCTGGTGCCCAGCACGGCATGCTGTCGATTGATCCCGTTCAGCGCTGCACAACCCGATCCCGGCTCCCGCTTGTTACAGGCGAATGAGGCCTCGCGGAAATAATCACAGCGCGTCCGCTGCAACAGATTGCCGCCCAGGCTGGCCATGTTACGGATCTGCTGGCTGGCGGCGAGATTGAGCGCTTGTGCGATCACCGGATAGTCGGAAACGATGTGCGGATGCTGCGCCGCCTCTGCCATGCGCACCATCGCGCCCAACCGCAGACCTTGCGCGGTTACCTCGATCTGATTGAGGCCGCCGCGCAGCGGGTTGATATCGATCACCCGATCCGGCCGCATCACGTCCAGCCGCATGAGATCAACCAGCGTCGTCCCGCCAGCGATGAATTGCACGTCACCAGCGGCGCCAGGGCGGCCCGACATCGCACGGGTCGCCGCCTCTAACGTGTCCGCACGCTCATAGAAAAAGGGCTGCATCATCAAATCCCATGCATCTGATCACGCGCCTGCTTGATCGCGGCGACGATGTTGGGATAGGCGGCGCAGCGGCAAAGATTCCCGCTCATCGAATCGCGGAGCTCGGCATCGTTCTTCGCGTGCCCTTCCTTGACGCAGGCAACCGCAGACATGATCTGGCCGGGCGTGCAATAGCCGCATTGGAACGCGTCATGGTCGATGAAGGCCTGCTGCATCGGGTGGAGATGGCCATCCGGTCCCGCCAACCCTTCGATCGTCGTGATCTTGCGCCCCTCGGCCATCGCAGCGAAGGTCAGGCATGAGAGAATGCGGTCGCCATCGGCCAACACGGTGCAAGCGCCACATTGCCCATGGTCGCAGCCCTTCTTGCTACCGGTGAGACCGACATGGTCGCGCAGCGCATCCAGCAGACTGACCCGGTCGTCGAGTTCGAGCTGATAGACCTGGTCATTGATGGTGAGCTTGGTGAAATGCCGTTGCCGGACGGTCTCGGCAGCGGATGGTTCGGAGGCAGCCCGGGCCGCGATCGGCAGCACCCCGACCGACGCCGATCCGGCAAGAAATCGACGGCGGCCAAAACCGGCGCTGTCGCGCCCCGGCGGAAGCGGATCATCCACGTCAGTGCCTTTCGAAAGCGGAATCTTTCGAAATGAACCGTATCGGCCGGCGGTGGGTTCCCGGTATCAGTCCAAAAGGCGCGCGATCTCGTGCGGCCAAGCGCTCTGATGGTCGCCGAAGATCTGCACGAGTGCGGCGCAGCCTGCCAGATCTTCGGCATCGAAGCCCCCGATCTCGGGACTGTCGAGATCCAGCACGCCGATGATGCGCCCCTCGAGTGTCAGCGGAATCACCAGCTCAGACTGGGACGCGGAGTCGCAGGCAATATGACCGGGAAACTCATGGACATCATGGACCAGGATCGGCGCCGCACGGGCCACCGCGCTGCCGCACACGCCCTTTCCGATTGGAATGCGCAGGCACGCCGGCTTGCCCTGAAACGGCCCCAGCACCAGCGTATCGCCTTTGAGCAAATACCACCCGACCCAATTCACTGAGCCCAGCCCGTGATAAAGCAGCGCACTCATATTCGCGAGATTGGCAACAAAATCGGGCTCGCCGTGCAGCAGGCCGGTCAGACTCGCGGCGAGGTCGGCGTAGAATATTGTCTTGGCTGACGGCTCGGTCATCATTTCGGTCTACCCCCTGACGCTCAAAATGCGCGTTCAACACTCAATCGAACGAAATTCCCGGCGGCGGCCAGCGGATCGGCGGCCTGATTGAACGCGAAGGGGATGTAGAGGGCACGTTCCGCGCCAATATAATGTGTCGCATCCAGCGTCGTACGCCAAGTCTGATCGAAATGAAGCGCTATCCCGGCCTGCAGCGTGCCGACGCCATTGGTCATGCTGGGATCGATTTCCGACCGGCCGATCAAGCCATAGCCGAAGCCCAGCGGCACGCTGAGATCGATCCGCGGCAGAATCTGGTAAAAGGTCGGCTCGATGGTGGTGCGGAACGCGGCGGCAAAGCGTGTCCGGCCCGGCAGTAGGTCCGTTGTGTCGGTCGCACGCGCAACCTCGTTGAGCGCGATCTCGCCTGACCATAGGGCGCCAGCACCGATCACCGGAAGTGGCGGCGTGGTATATTGCCAGTTGGCATTGAGGTGCAGCGTATCGCCGGTCGGTAGGCGATCGCTGGTGCTCGCCGCCGTCACCAGCGGCATGCCATGGCGCCCGGAAAACTCCAGCCCGAGATCGACATCGCCCACCCGGCGCGACAAGCCAATCCCGAGCAAATCAATCCCGGACGGATAGATCAGAGTGTAAGAGCCGAAACCGTTGCCTTGCTGCAGGTCGATGGTTGGGGTTTTGGCCGTGTAGCGCTCACCATAGATCCCAAGATCGACATCGCCGACCTGCCAGTCGAGCGCAGCGCCCGTTTGGTCGAGCGGCGTCGGCGGCGAAATTGAGCGCGGAAGGTACAGCGTTGCTCCATAGACACTCTGGCTGGCAGATGACAGGACCGCGGTCGGGCGCGCGTAATCACCAATTTCCGCGATGTGGCTCGGTCGATACTCGAACTGCCAATAGGCTTCGAGCGAGACGCCGTCGGCGATCTGCCAGTTCGCCGAGACTTGGCCCACCGGTCGGAAATAATCGGCGCCTGAATAGCTCGCCGCTGGAGCCCAGCGTGTGTCATCGATCGGCGCCTGACCAGCCGCAACACCATTTTGAGGAAAGAACAGGCTTTGTCCCCAAATCAAGACATGCCGACCGATTCTGAGAGTCAGATGCTGATCCGTGCCCAGCGTCAGATCGTCATGAAAATAGGCATCAAGCGGCTCGAATTCCTGATGGCGAATCTGTGTGCTCACCGGCACCAGACTGGTGGGAGAATTGCTATAGCGCACCAACGCCAACATTGACGCACCAGGATCGATGGTCTGGTAGAGACCGCCCGCGGATACCGCCCCGCTGAGCTGGAAACCCAGCCCGTCTTCGGACAAGTCAAGCTTTGAAATCCAATCAGCCCGGCCAGCACTGCCCCATCGAGTCGCGTAGCCCGGAACCGCACCATAGGCTGATGGTATTAGAACCGAACGCTGCTGAAAGAGACCGACCGCCTGAACATCATTGGTCCAGTCGAGCGTAGCGTCGCCTGCATCGAACGTGGCGGCGACGGCCGGGCCGGTCGACAAGACGAGTACCGTCAACAAACCAAAAAGGAAATTCCTCCCCTGCGAAGCGGGGGATGGGGACCATGCGCAGCATGGTGGAAGGGGCACGGGCGATGCACGCACCCTTAGCCTATGCCACGGCATAACCTTGTCCGAAATGTCGTTATCGCCCCCGCGCCCCCTCCACCACGCTTCGCGCGGTCCACCTCCCCCGCTTCGCGGGGGAGAATGCGCTTTATGCCGATCTTTATGGGGTGGATGCAAGACCCGGCGCAACCACAACGCTGCGCCGGGGGTAGCCTATCTCCTACTTGCTGAAAGCAAGGCTGCCAAAAATGCCGTGCTTGCCGAGATCTGGGCCGGCCGTGAAATAAATGTCACTGGCCGAGCCCGACTGCCCGCCACCGCCAGGGATGAGTGCCCAGAGCCCGTTGATTGCCACCGGCTTGCCAGTCTTGTCATCGATCGTGCCGACGAAGGCGAGCGTCTTCGGGTCGAACGCGTGGATCCTGCCGTCAAAGAGATTGCCGACCAGCAGATCCCCGGCAAAGCTGCCCCAGCTCTTCGGCGCGATCGCGAGGCCCCACGGACCATTCAGCGTATCGTTTTCGGACCGGGCGGCGACGGTGCCGTAGAGATCGGTCTTTTCGACGACACCATTTGCCTTGCCCGGGACCGCCGGTGCATAGGTGACATAGAGTGCGCTGCCGACCGTCTGGACATTGAACGGCTTCAGCGTGCTCGGCAGATCATGGTCGCGGAACGCCCCGACCAAAGTCCATTTCTCGTCATAAACCTCGACCAGACCGGTCGCGAAATTGGTCGCGAGCAGATAGGTGCCGGTCGCGTCGGTATAGAGGGATGCGCCCTCATAATCGGCGCCTGATTTGGCATTATCGACCGCCAGCACGCCGTTCGCATTGACTGTCGGCGACCAGCCCGAAATCGTGCCGTCTTCCGTCACGAAAATGAACGAAGCCGGTGCGGTCTTGCCGCCGCTGGTCACGGTAAAGCCCTTGGTCGGGTTGAACACCTGCCCGGTCGGACCGGACGGAGTCTTCTGGCCCGGAGGCGCCGGCACAGTGACGGAGAAGAGCAGTTGCCCCGTGGCGCTATAGATCGGCGACGTGCCTTCGTTGTTTACAGAGATCCAAAATGCGCCGCCCGGCCCATAGGCAACGCCCCACGGATTCTGGAACGTCTTGTCGATCGTCGTGGCCTTGACCACACCATCGGAAACGATGTTTGTCTGGGTCGCGTAGCCCGCCGCCGATGCGGCATTGGCGGTTGCCATAAGCGCCACAGGCGATAAGCAGAGAGCAAGCGTGGCAATACGATCGAAACGAATAGGCATGATGTCCTCATCAAGATTGAGTGGAGCGGAGCCGATCGACCCCTCGCAATCAGAGACGAAGCCTTGGCCAGTCTATTCCGTGGCGCTTGGAAAGAATTTCCGGTGTGCCGTTTACCTATCGCTCATGGCGGCGATGCTGCTGCCATGTCCGCCGACGCTTGCGGCGGTATCTGTCGAGCAAGCCACGTTACTCGGCACCACGCTGACACCGCTAGGTGCCGAGCGGGCAGCGGATTCAAGCGGCCGCATCCCGGCTTGGACCGGGGGCATGGCGACCGAGGTGCTGGGTCGGCCAGACAATGTTGGTTGGGTCGAGCCGTTTGTCGATGAGAAGCCGCTATTCACGATCGGGCCGGCCGATCTTGCCACCTATGCAGCGTTCCTGCCGGAGGGGCAGCAGGCGCTGCTCCGCAGATTTTCTGATTATCGGCTGGAGATTTTTCCGACACATCGGACAGCGGCAGCGCCGGAATCGGTCTATGGGGCAACGCTGCGCAATGCAACCCATACTCATGGCGTCGAGTCCGGCATCGGTCACGGCATCACCGATACGGCACCCGGCATTCCATTTCCCATTCCGCAAAATGGCACCGAGATCATCTGGAATCACCTGTTGGCCTATTGGGGTCCGGCGCGGGCGGATCATCTCCGCACCTATTTCATGGCCGCGGACGGGACGCTGGAACTGACCCATCGCTATCGCGAGACGGTGGATTTCCCCTATTACGATCCCGCGCGCTTGCCGGACGCGTCGCTCGACTTTTTCTTCAAGCGCCGTGAGATCAGCGAGGCACCGGCTGGGCTATTCGGGCGCGGCTATATTCAGTGGCAGCCACTCGACCTCTCCCGGAATGACGCTCAGATTTGGCAGGCGGTGCCGGGCCAGCATCGGGTCCGCCGCTCCCCTGCGCTGGCCTATGACACGCCGACGCCGGATGGCGCGGGGATCGTCAGCTTTGATGATTATTACGTCTTCAGCGGTGCGCCGGACCGCTATCAATTCACGCTCCTCGGCAAGCGGCCGATGTTCGTGCCGTACAATAATAACCGTTTCGCCACGCGCGACATCGGTGCGGTAGCGGGGCCGCAGCATCTAAAGCCGGATGCGCTGCGCTATGAGCTGCATCGGGTCTGGGTGGTCGACGCGACCCTACTGCCAGGACAGCACCATCTGGCGCCGCATCGGCGGTTTTATATCGATGAAGATAGCTGGTTCGCCGTTTATTGCGATGCGTGGGACGAAGACGGCAAGCTATGGAAATTCAGCCAGGGCACGATGTTCGATGTTCCCCAGCTGCCGGCGGTCGTGCTGGGCAGCGTCACGACTTATGACATCGAAAATGGCGGCTATGTTCTATCCTTCGCATTTAACGGCGAGGCGGCGGGCTACCACCCAACCGATATGCACCCAGCCTCATCCTTCGAGCCCGAAAGCTTGGCCGGCGAGACCGCGCAGTAAAGGTTTACAGGCCAAGCGCGCTGTACGTCTTGTTACTGAGGCTAAGCATATCGTGCCGGCTCATCTCGCCAAGCATCACCGCTTCCAGATCGTCGCTCTGCCAGACGCAAACCCATAGCTTGCCGTTGCGGCTGATATCGAAGCGCGGCGTCACCTGCTTGCCCTGCAACGCAATCGTGAACCGATGCCGGCCGCCATCGATATAGCGTAGCTCGACAAAGCGGCCGGCTCGGCTCGACTGATAAAACCCGACCTTCGCCAAGGTCCAGCCGGCTTTGGAGAGATCCGGTGCCGCCGCAGCGACACCCAGATGCTGGGCAATCGCGCTATTGGCCTCCGCCATCGCCTCTTGCGGCCGGTCGAGAGTGGCCTCCGGCGTCGCCTGATCGTCATAGGCAATGATTGCCGCCTGAATCAGACTATCTCCGTTGGGCGCAACGCTCCAGCGCTGGATCAGGATCGCGAGAACAAGTGCTGCCGCGACGGCGGCGCCGCGCCAGACTATTGGAACTCGCAATACCGGCAACGGTGCCGCCGTCGCGTCGGGTTGAACCGGCTCGGGCCAGGACAGCACGGGATCATAGGCGCGCGCTATCAATGCCATGTCGGCCCGATATTGATCGACCATCGCGGCAAGGGCCGGATCGCTGGCCAGTCGTGCCGCGATCGACTCCGCCTCGTCGACTGGCAATTCGCCATCAATGAAGCGGTGGAGATCGAGTTCGCTTATTGGATGGTTGCTCATGGTCTGGCCACTGGAAGACGGATAATGTCAGCCCCGACGCGAGCGGCAGTTTCGGGCGGGTCGAGTTTCAGGCGCAACTGCTCCCGCGCCCGGGCGACCCGCGACATGACGGTGCCGATCGGGATGTCGAGCGCTGTTGCAATTTCCTTGTAGCTTAAACCTTCGAGGCCAATCAGCAACAGGATCTGCCGATGCTCGCTGCTCAGCGCCGCCATCGCGCGAACCAGATCTCGGGTCGAACTGCGGTCAGCCGATGGTGCGCTTAACGCCAGCGTATCGGACAGATCGTCGATATCCACGGCAATTCCTCGGTTGCGACGGCGCCTGATCTCGTCGATGTGCAAATTATGTAAAATCGACCGCAGCCAGGGGTAGACAAGGCTGGGTGATGCCAGAGTGCTCTGACGCGCGAGTGCCCGCTCGAGCGTGTCCTGGATCAGATCATCCGCCACAGCGACATTCCCGACCAGCGCGACAGCATACCGGCGCAGACGCGGCAAATGATCTTGCAGCATCCGCCCGAACGCAGCATTGGCCGCCGCTTCCGGTGTCCCCACACTGACTTGCCGCTTGAGGAAGCGAAGGATCACCGGCGCTCACGGTTACAGGTTTTCATTCAACGGCTCCAAAGGGTCGCACGGCCTGAAAGCCGGTCCCTGGTGCTTGACGAAGCGCCCCGTTAGTTTATTCCGCCCCGTGCTAAGCAAATCCCATTTAGGGCTTTGCCTTCGCCCAAATACGGGCGCGAACCGCCGCTGCTTCTGGTGTGATGGGCTGATCGAGAAACAGTCGCGCCCGCGACTGCTCGGACGGGAACACGGTCTGGTCGGTTTTATCGTCATCCACAAAATCAGCCGCCAGAATATTTGGATTGACCGCGCCTGTCCAATCGGTGATGTCGCTAATGATCTCCGGCCGCAGGATGAAATCGATGAAGGCGCGGGCCGCGTCAGGATGCGCCGCGCCGGCCGGAATGGCCAGCACGTCGATCCACATGCGGCTGCGCTCGCGGGGCACAATGAACCGAAGCTCGACCCCCGTACCGCGCTGATCGGCGCGCGTCCGTGCATCCGCCACGTCAATGGAGGCACCGAAGCCCACACAGGCAGAACCGCTTGCCAGCGCCTCAATAAAGCCGTCGCTCGGGAGCCGCCGCACCAACGGTTTCAGCTTCAACAATAAATCGCCGGCCCGCTCAAGATCGCGCGGCGATTGGCTCTGTGGATCCAGCCCCAATTGAGCCAGCGCCGCCGGAATCGCATCATCAGGCGAATCCTCCATGATCACGCCACACGCCGCGAGCGTGGCCGCTTGGCTCGGATCGAAGACCAGCGCGAGACTATCTTCCGGAGGATCGGGTAAGACGGATTTCAGTCGATCCGAATTGACCACCAATCCGGCCATGCCCCAAAGATAGGGAACCCCCATTTGATTGCCGGGGTCGGCTGACGCGGTTAACGCCAAAATCCGTGGGTCGAGATTGGCGCCGTTAGCGAGCGCCGCTGCTCGAATTGGCTGGAACCAGTGGCGCTCCACCCCCCGGAGAAGGGTGGGAACGGTACTGACCACGACCAGATCCCATCCGGGTTTGTTGCCGCGGGCAAGCGCAGAGTCGGCCGCATCCGCGGTGGGATAGACGTCATACGTCACATCGATGCCGGTCTCGGCCTCGAATTTCTGCACGGTATCGGCCGCGATGAATTCGGGCCGGTTCGCCATATGCAACTGACCCGGTTCGGCCTGCGAAGGCGAGATCGGACCGCATATGGACAGTGACAGCATGAAGCTGACCAACCAACCCAATCGCGCCCGCACCACGTCCCCCCTGACCGCCGACAATCATGCCCTCGGTTCCCACTAGCACCATATCGCCATTAGGCCAATCCACCGATCAAAGGAAATGCAAAGCGATCCGATAATCCAGCCGGGATTGTTGTTTACGCACATTTGCCACGTCGCTATCATACAGTTTGAGGTACTACCTAAAGGTGCAACGCATAAATCTCTTATAACACTCGAAACATTCTGGGGACAAAAATGAAGAAGTTACTTGCGTCCATGGCGCTTATGTTTGCTTTGACCGCTAGTGCCGGAGCGGAAGAAGCGAAACAGGACTTTTCGTTAGTCAATAAGACCGGCTATGAGTTAAAAGCGGTCTATGTGTCTCCCAACAAATCTGACGATTGGGAAGACGATGTGCTTGGTCAAGATACGTTGGATGATGGAGGAACCGTCGATATCAAATTTCATCGGTCGGAAAAGACCTGTCACTGGGATTTGAAAGTCGTCTATGCAGATGATAATTCCAGTGCCGTCTGGAACAATATCGATCTTTGCTCCGTATCGACGATCTCCATTCACTACAATCGCAAGATCGACACGACCAGCGCCACTTTTGACTAGAAGCTGATCCGATCAATCGGAGCTTTCTTATCGTTCGATCACACCCAAAAACCGATCGGACAAAACGGCGATTAGTTTGAGACCCCGCAATACTCAACACTAATCGCCCCCTCTGGTTGTACCCCAATGCCGCGCGCGAAAGAGGCTGTACCCCTACCCGTTGGCATGGAACGGCTTATGGATGGTGCAGCATATTATGGGGCTTGCCCGCTCTGCCCTTCAGGATGGGATGGGCAAGGATGGATCAGCCGCAGAGAACCCATCGGCGGATCGCGCCAAATGATCGCACCCAACATCCGGTTGGGCGCTCCTTCAGCATCGTCTAGACTGACACCCCTGCTCTGCTGGCCCCCTGCCGTTGGTCAAAGCGCGACCAGACGCCGTTCGGCCCGTCCCAACTACCGCTCGTGGCACCCTTGGAATATTCGGTCGCACGCTGCTCAAAGAAATTCGCGTGCTCGACTCCGTTCAGAATTTCGACCAGCCACGGCAGTGGATGCGGCCGGACCTGACGATAGCCGCTTTCCAGCGCCTCGAACCAGCCAAACACCGGCGGCAACTGCAACTGGGTCAGGCGCCAATCAGCGATATAGCGGACATAGGCCTGGATTTGCTCCGGGCGCATGCCTTTGATCTCGCCCAGACCAAAGGCCAGATCAACGAAGCTTTCCTCCAGCCCGACCATGGTTTTGGCGACATCGATGATGTCGTCGCGCACCGCCGCCGTCACCGCGCCTGTTTCGCGGTTCCATTCGTGGTACAGCCGGATCACCCCTTCGCAATGCAGGCTTTCGTCGCGCACTGACCAGCTGACGATCTGGCCCATCCCACTCATCTTGTTATGACGCGGGAAATTCAGCAGCATCGCAAAGCTGGCGAACAGCGCCATGCCCTCGGTGAAGGCACCGAACATCGCCAGGGTCCGCGCCACGTCCGAAACGGTATTGACGCCGAAACTATGCATATAGTCGGCCTTGGCACGCATCTCGTCATAGTCGCGGAACGCTTCGAACTCCGATTGCGGCATGCCGAGTGTTTTCAGCAGCAGCGCGTAGGCATCGATATGGACCGTCTCCATATTGGAGAAAGCGGCCATCATCATCTGCACTTCCAACGGCTGAAAGATCGGGATGTAGCGCTTCAGGTAATTATCGCCGACCTCGACGTCGGACTGGGTGAAGAACCGGAAGATCTGCGTTAACAGCGCGCGCTCACTCTCGGTAACCCGGTCCGAACTCCAGTCGCGAATATCCGTACCGAGCGGTACTTCCTCGCCCATCCAATGGGTCTGTTGCTGCCGCTTCCAAAACCCGTATGCCCATGGGTAGCGCTCGACATTATATGTCCCAGTCGCCTGCAGCAGCCCGACGCGGCCAGTTCCAATAAGAGTGCGCGGGTCGAGATCTCCGAGACCGGTCACTGACATGCCAGGCACTCCTCATAATCGGTCGGGTCGCTAGATTTATCGGCGGTTTCGGCGACCTGAAGCTGACCGGCGAAAGCCGCGCGCTGGATCGATTTGGAGCGGCAGTAATAGAGGCTCTTGATACCACGCTGCCACGCCGTCCAATGCAGCATGTGCAGATCCCATTTATCGATATCCGCCGGCAGATAGAGATTGAGCGACTGGCTCTGACACACGAACGGCGTGCGATCGGCCGCGAGCTCGATGATCCAGCGCGGATCAATCTCGAATGCCGTCCGGAAAATCGCCTTTTCCATATCGGTCAGGTCATCGAGATGCTGCACCGAGCCTTCATGTTCCAGGATGGATTGCCAGATTTCCGGCGTATCCAATCCCTTCTCGGCAAGACGCGCGGCCAGAATCGGGTTGCGCACCACAAAGGCGCCGGACAGCGTTTTATGGGTGTAGATGTTGGCCGGCATCGGCTCGATACAGGCGCTGGCACCGCCGCAAATGATCGAAATCGACGCGGTGGGAGCGATCGCGAGCTTATGGCTGAATCGCGCCGCCATGCCGCGGTCCAGCGCATCCGGGCACGGCCCGCGTTCCTTGGCGAGCGCCACCGACGCGGCATCGGCCTCACGCCGAATCTTGCGAAAGATCCTGAAATTCCAGCTCTTGGCCATGGCGCCTTCGAACGGAATTCCGCGCGCTTGCAGGAACGAGTGGAACCCCATGACGCCCAGCCCGACCGAACGCTCGCGCATCGCCGAATAGCGCGCCCGCGCCATGCTCTCGGGCGCAACTTCGATGAAATGGGTGAGCACGTTATCGAGGAATCGCAGAACATCCTCAATGAACCCCGGCACCTCGTTCCAATCGTCCCACGTCTCCATATTGAGCGAGGACAGGCAGCATACTGCGGTCCGCTCCTCATCCCGATGATCGAGGCCGGTCGGTAGCGTGATCTCGCTGCATAGATTGGATGTCGTGACCTTGAGGCCCAATTCGCGCTGATGTTTCGGCAGCGCTCGGTTGACCGCATCGATGAACAACAGATAGGGCTCGCCGGTCTGCAGCCTTGTTTCGAGAATCCGTTGCCAGAGCTGGCGGGCATCGACTTCACGCAGAATCTCGCGGCTCTTCGGGCTCCTGAGCGGAAACGAGCTGCCGGCTTCCACCGCCGCCATGAACGCATCGGTCACGTTGATGCCATGGTGCAGATTGAGGCCCTTGCGATTGAAATCGCCAGACGCCTTGCGGATTTCGAGGAATTCCTCGATTTCCGGGTGATCGATATCGAGATAGCAAGCGGCAGAGCCGCGGCGCAGCGATCCCTGGCTGATCGCCAGCGTCAGCCCGTCCATGACATGGATGAACGGGATAATGCCCGACGTTTCGCCCGCTCCCTTGACCGGCTCACCGATGGACCGCACGCGCCCCCAATAGGTACCGATGCCGCCGCCGTTGGAGGCGAGTGCGACATTCTCGTTCCAGGTGCGCACAATCCCGTCGAGCGAATCAGGTACGGAATTCAGAAAACAGGAGATCGGCAAGCCACGGCTGGTCCCGCCATTCGAGAGAATCGGTGTCGCAGGCATGAACCAGAGCCGCGATACGGCATCGTAAATGCGCTGGGC
>Ga0116226_10002744_pt1 | contig 15424 bp, 10 predicted proteins | sample S1TSphfallax_FD_89692 | JGI IMG/M metagenome (GOLD analysis project Ga0116226, IMG submission 89692) | Host-associated microbial communities from peat moss isolated from Minnesota, USA - S1T2_Fa - Sphagnum fallax MG | ecosystem: Host-associated > Plants > Peat moss > Unclassified | place: USA...
CAGCCGCGCGGCGATGTCATGGGAAAAGGCGGCCAGGTAGGCGAGGTGATAGGTGGACCATGCCTTAAACACCTCCGCGGCCCAGGTTGTCCAAGCGGCCAGGGGCGGCGGTGCGCCACCCGGAATCTGGTGCGCGGGATCCCGGCTATAATAGGGAAAACGCTGGGTCATTTGGCCGGTAAAGTTCCAGAGCCACTGAAGGTGACCGCCCTCGGCGTCCGGTGTCATCGGGGGGGCGTAACGGGCTCTGAACTCCGCACGCTCAGCGTCGGAAAAAAGGCCGACCCCATCCAATATAAGACGGCGGACGCGGTGGGGGTGGGCAATGGCCACCTCGCACATAACCTGGGCGCCAGTGTGGGTCCCATAGAGATCGGCGCGCTCCAGCCCCAAATGATCCATCACCGCGATCAGGCAATCGGCGTAGAAGGCGATGCTGGGATCCGCCGGCGGAGGATCGGAGTCTCCATTGCCCATCATGTCGGGCGCGAACACTTCCCGATCCTCGCCCAGAGCCAACATCAGGGGCAGGAGATCCCGCGAGGACCCGGGTCCGCCATGGGCCATGGCGAGAGGCGGGGCGGCGGCCGTGAGGGGCTTTGCCACATGCCGATAATGAACGAGGCCGTCAGGCGCGCGCAGGAACGCGCGGTCGATCAGGACGTCCGTCACTTCGCCTTTGAGCCCTGGCGCAGGGCCTCGACGTCCTCGGTGATCACACGGAAAAGACGACGGATATAGGCGTCGCGCCAGGCCTCGCGGTCATCCTCCACGGCAGGGTCTGGGCGATAGGCCTCAACCCGCGCGGGGCTGGGCAGCGCATCCTCGGCGGCGACCCGCTCATGGGTGTCCAGACGTTCACGCAAGGACGCCACCTCGGATGTCAGGGCCAGCAGAACGGCCATGACCCGGTCCACGTCGCCCGCATCGAAATAGCTCGGGCGATCGGGTCCCCGCGCCTTTCGCGGCCGGGCGACCTGCGGCGTATCACTCATGCCAGACCCAGAACGCCCGGATTGACCCTTCCTTCCGGATCCACCAGGGCCTTGAGCCCCTCAAGAAACGACCGCACCGGGGCCTGACGGCTTTCCAAATAGCGATAGGTCTTGCCGATCTGGAGGTGGGCGCAGCCGTGCTCAAGCCAGAAGGCGGCGAGATCGGCGCGCAGCCGCCGCACCGCCTCCGCCGTTTCAGGCGCTGGCGCCAGGCGGGGCAGTTTTGCCAGGTGCGCCGGCGTAATGACCCGCTCGTGGTAAAGAGCCCTTTCGCCAGGCCAATAGAGCATGGGCTCCAGCAGAATCGCCGTGGTGGAAATGGCGAAAGTCACATAGCCCCATTCGATTCCATGCTCGGCCAGAAGCTCGGCGCGGGCCTCGAAAAAGGCGTGCAGGTCGCTGGTCAGAGCGACAATCTTCGAGTGCGGCGCGATGCCGTGGCTGGGCGCCCAGCGCTCGCCCTTGGGGCCTAGAATGTCGTTGGGCGGCAAAAAGGGCGTGCCGCGCACTGCGCGGGGGACGGTGGACTCCACTTCCTTGCCTGTTCCGGCGACGATGGACCTTATCTCGTCAAGCGCCACATCCACCTCGCCCTCGCTCCGGCCGTCAACGGCGACATTCATGGCGAATTCCACATCGCCCAGGGCCTCGCGACCCGTGATCGCGATCCGCATGGCGTCCTTGAGGCCCGAGACCAGGGTGCGCCCGGCCTTTATCACCCCCACAACCCGCTTCACGTCCCGCGACAGGTCGCTATCCCAAAGCCTCATGCCCCAGATGTAGGGATCCGAGCCAAAGCACTCGGCCGCCAGCCCGCGCCGGGAGACCTCGGACATCGCGGTGAGCAGATCGGCGTGATTGCCAAAGGTAAAGGAGGCGAAGCCGCTGCATTTTGGCGCCGTCAGAAGGCGGAGAGTCGCCCTGGCCTTGAAGCCGAAGGCCCCTGAGTCGTGCAGAAATGGGCCGGTGAGATCAGGGCCATAGTGGCGGAAGAAGGGACTCGCGCCGGGGGCGCCGCCGCCCGACCCCGTGGTCAGGAGCGATCCGTCGGCGAGCACGACATCCAGGCCCAGGACCGACTCGGCGGTCGCGCCATACTGGGTCGATCCGAGGAATATGCTGCCCTGGGACAGGGCGCCCCCGACAGTGGAGGCATAGCCCGACATGGGTCCGAAAAACGGGGTGCGGAGGCCGAGCGGCTTGAGAGCCTCATAGAGCGCGCGCCAACTCGCGCCGCATTCCACCACCACATACATGTCCGTGGCGTTGATCTCGACGATCTGGTTGAGGCGAAGCATGTCCACCATGACCGAGTTCGGCTGAACCGGCAGAAACCCGCCCGTATAGGACAGGCCGCCGCCGCGCGGGATGACCGCCAGGCCTCGGCTTGTGCACAGTCGCACGGCGGCGGAGAGCTCTTCCACCGTCCCGGGGCGGATGATCAGGCCAGCATCGACATCGGCGCGCCGATAGACGTCGGTGGAATAGACGCCCAGCTCCGTGGGGTCGTCGATCACATGCTCCGCGCCCAGAAGCGCAACAAGCTCCTGGGTCGGAAACACCTGCGAGGGGGCAAGCAAGGTGGCGCTCATCTTCGGATCTTCACTTAACGCGCTTGAAGGTCGTCGATCAGCGCCGCGCGCCGCGATAACCGACGAACGCCAGTTGTTCGGCCATATAGGCGGCGCCCACCGGCTGGAGAAAAATCTCTTCAGCGGCGAAGCCGGCGTCCTCACAGGCCGCGCGCCAGTCCAGCGTGCCGCTGCCGCGTTCGAAGGGCTCGTTATTATGGTGGCCGTTCCATTCGGCCATGAATTCCTGGAAGGGATCGGTGGGCCAGCCCACCATGTCATTGTGAACATGCACGCCGCCAGGGGCTAGCAGGCGGTGGCATTCCTTGATGATCTGGCGTGTCAGCTTCTGCGGAATTTCGTGGAGCAGCAGATTGGAGACGACGAGGTCGAAGCTGCCGTCAGCGAAGTTCGTATGGCCCGCATTCTGTTGTGAGAAATGGACCGGAACGCCCAGGGCCTCAGCCCTCCCGTGACCATAACGCAGCATGGGCGCGGCGATGTCGACGCCATAAATCTCAGCGTCTGGAAACGCGGTGGCCAGGGGCAGGGTGGAGAGGCCGCCGCCGCAACCGAGGTCTAAGATACGCTTGGGCTTAAGGTCAGGATAGCGCGCCGTGACGCAGCCGATGGTGCCCTCGCCCAGGGCGGCGTTGAAGGGCCCAAGACCGCCATAGGCATAGATATAGACACCCCGATCATATAGGGCGCCGGCGAAGACATCATTGGCCGCGAGCTCGTTGTGGAAGCTGCCCGGCATCACATGGATATCGACCTTGCGGGCATAGTCGGGGAGTTCGAAGTCCGGGTCGAGGGTGAGGGTCCCGCCGGCGGGCGGCTGTGACCTGGCCGCCTCAGCCAGGGCCGGGAGCTGGCGGGCGACACTTTCGCCGACAGTGTCCCAGAGCAACTCCTGGGTGGCCCGATTGAGCAGAGAAAAGGACCGGTAATAGGGGTCGCGCTCCATGACGCCCTTGACCTCGAGATAGCTCTCCGGCTCGCGGCCATTGCGGCGCGCGAAGGCCGGCGCCTGACGCTCCCGGTAGGCCACCTCGTTGCCGTTATAGAGATCGGTAATCAGGAACCGGCGCATGGCCGCCAGGAATCCTTCCCGGCCGCGCTCGTCTGCGTCGGGCCTGGATAGCAGGGCGTGTTCGTATTGCGGGGTCATGGTCCCTCACTCAGCGTGAAGGCCCAAACTAGCGGCTTCGCAAAGGCCAGCATCCGCCGCCGACCTCCTGCCCGTAATTCGGTCACGCCGTTGAGGGTCGCCTTGGGGTCTAGCCCTTGATGGCCAGCCAGTCGCCGGGCGGCGTCAGGGCGATGGCGACGGACTTGACCTCCGTATAGGCCTCGATCCCATCGCGGCCGTTCTCACGTCCCCAGCCGGACTGCTTGAACCCTCCCACGGGTAGATCAGCGCCGCCCACATGGTGCGCGTTCACCCATACTTGCCCCGAACGGACCAGCGCCGCGAGGCGGTGCGCCTTGGTGACGTCACGGGTCCAGATGCTAGCGGCCAGGCCATAGCGCGTATCATTTGCCTGGGCCGCGATCTCTTCCAGTTCCTCCGTGTCATAGGGGATCACGCTTAGAACGGGGCCGAAGATTTCTTCATCGACAATGCTCATTCCCGGGGCCGCGCCAGTGAAGACAGTCGGTTGGATAAAGAAGCCGCGCTCGCCCACTCGGTCGCCGCCAGCGGCAAGCTGCGCGCCCGCCGCGACCCCCGCCGCGATATAGCCGCTGACGCGGTCAAACTGAGCGCGCGAGACCACTGGGCCGATCTGTGTGGCGGGGTCGAATCCGGAGCCGACGCGGATAGCTTTGGCTCGCTCGGCGATGGCGCCCACGACGCGGTCATGGAGGGATCGATGGATGATCAGGCGAGAGCCCGCCATGCAGGACTGGCCTGAATTGAAGAAGATCCCCGTGGTCGCGCCCCGGATGACGGTCTCAACATCGGCGTCCGGCAGGACGATCATCGGCGACTTGCCGCCCAGCTCCAGGGTGACGCGCTTGAGATCGTCCGAGGCCGCTCTGACGATCCTGCGTCCAACCTCCGTCGATCCGGTAAAGGCAATCTTGTCCACGCCCGGATGGACCGAAAGGGCGGCGCCAGCCGTGTGGCCATAGCCGGTGAGGATGTTCACCACCCCAGCCGGAAAACCGGCTTCAATGATCAATTCGCCCAAACGTAGCGCCGTGAGGGGCGTGTCTTCAGCGGGTTTGAGCACCACGGCGCAGCCAGCGGCGAGGGCCGGCGCGAGCTTCATCACGGCCATGATCAGGGGGAAGTTCCAAGGAATGATCTGGCCGACCACGCCAATCGGCTCGCGTACCGTGAAGGCCTGATATTCGCCGGGATCGCCGATCTGGGTGCTGATTCCATTCAGCTTGGTGGCCCACCCCGAAAAATAGCGCAGCAGCTCAGAGGCGACGTTCAGGTCGACCGCCCGGGTGTCGTGCAGGGGCTTGCCATTGTCGAAGGTCTCAAGCTCGGCCAGCTCGTCGGCATTTTCCAACAGGAGATCGGAGAGCTTCCAGATCATCCGCGCGCGGGCGGCTCCGCTCATCCTTCGCCAGGGACCACCTTCGAAGGCGCGGCGGGCGGCGGCCACCGCGAGATCCACATCGGGGGCCTCAGCCGCGGCGACAGTGGCGATCTGTTCCTCGGTGGCCGGATCGTAGACAGGCACTGTTCCCCTGGCCACGGGTTCAAGCCACTGGCCGTCGATCAGAAGCTTGTGGGAACGGCTCAGAAAAGCCGCGACCTTGGCGCTGGGCTGGTGGCGAAGGTCGTCATCAAACATGGAGGGTCACCGTACGCGGATCATAATCAAATAGGGCGGTGTTCTGGGATGGCGACCGGGCGACGGCGCCGCCGTCGGGCTCCCCGGACTGGAGGATCCGCCCCTGACGGATAGACTCCAGGCGCACGGTCTCCACTCGTTCGGTCCGTGCCCGCTCGAAGGCGGCGAAAGCGGCCGGTGGGCTCGCGCCGGTGGCAATGGCCCTGGCGAGGACGAGACCATCCTCGATGGCCAGTGCGGCCCCGAGACCCAGAAACGGCAAGATCGGGTGGGCCGCGTCGCCGATCAGGATCACACGCCCGGAGCTCCAGCCGTTGAGGGGCTCGCGGACGAAGAGGCCCCACTTGATCAGACTTTCAGGCGGCGCCCGCGCGACAAGGCCAAGCACATCCTCATGGAAGCCTTCGAAAACGCCGATGAACTCCTCGGGCGTGGCGGGCGTATTCCACCCCTCGTTTCGCCAGAGATCGGACTGGGCGAGGCCAATGACATTTACCAGCGTCCCCTGGCGAATGAGATAGCGATTGAAGACCCGCCCGGGCCCCAGAAACACCGCGGCGTTTCCGGCGGATAGACACGGCGCGGCGATCTCACGGGGGATGAGGCATCGAAAGGCGATCTGGCCGGCGAACTGAGGCGATGAATCCTCGAACAGCAGGCGTCGGACGCTGGAGCGTGCGCCATCGGCGCCAATCAGAATGTCGGCGCGCGCCGCGTCGCCGTCGGCGAACGCGGCGGTAGCTCCATCGGGGTCCAGCACGGCCCCGACCAAACGCTTGGCGGACACCACGGCCTGGGGGTCCATCGCGCGCACCGCCGCCAAAAGAATGGCGTGAAGATCGGCACGGTGAATGTGCCGGGGCGTCACGAAACCCCGATCAAGCGGGGCGTCCCTTTCGAACCGTCCGGCCAGCAATTCGCCCGTACGATAGTGGGCGAAGGCAATGTCGGGGATCGGCGCGGAGGCCGCCAGGAGTTCCGCCTCGAGCCCTAGGGATGCAAGGCCCTGACCCGCGCCGGGGCTGACAGTTATGCCCGCGCCAACCTCGCCCAGGACCGGCGCCTGCTCATAGACTCGGACATGATGTCCGTCCCGCATAAGGGCCAGGGCGGCGGTCAGACCGCCGAGGCCCGCGCCGATGATGGTCGCCGAAACGGTCATTCCACCGGCCTCAGATCCGGGCGGCGCGCCGAGGACGCCTCACTCGGCGGCCAGGGGCAACGCCTGATCCCAGCGTGGCTGCTTAGGCGCGGGAAGTCCGGTCTCGGCCACGGACGTGGCACGGAGTTCCTCTATTGAGGGGCCATAGTTGAAGAGCGGAACGACCTGGGGCTGCGCCGCGCTCATCGCCTTGCGTAGAGCCAGGGTCGCGGGGAGATCAACAACACCCTCCGCATCGGCGACGACCCCGTAGTTCCGGGCGCCCTCCGACGTCACAAGGCCTTGTACGATCTCCTTGGCCACGAGCGCCGGATCGCGCTCCAGGGGGTCGCCCCATCCGCCGCCGCCCCAGGTAATGAAGTGGAGCATGTCACCGGCCTCAACGGAGATATCCTCGCGCTTATTGCCGACGATGACCTGCGAGCCGTCAGCTTTTTCCAGGATCTTGCGGGCCCGGGCGCCCGGCGCGCCGCCATTCACCCCCCAGGGATAGGTGAACCAGCGATCATCATGGATGGCGATAAGGCCCGGCTCCAGAAAGCGGTAAGACATGATGATTCCATTGCCGCCGCGGTGCAGGCCGGCGCCGCCTGAATCCGGGACGGTCTCGTAGCGCTCGATGCGCAATGGGAAATAGCGCTCAAGGAATTCGTTCGGGACATTGGTGAAGTTGGGCCACAGCGAGTGGCCGTCCGGCCCATCGCCCATGGGCCGGCCGGGGATGCCCCCAAAGCCGATCTGGAAGAGCTGGAACCAGCGCCCCGTCTTGTCCCGGCCCGAATAGAAGAGGTGCGGTGAGGACGAGAATCCGGCGGCATTGAGAAAAGCCGGCGTCTTTTGACCCAGCAGGCCCCCCAGAATATCGAACAGCCGGCCGAGGGCATGGGTGCGGCCCGAAAGCGCCGCGGGGAACTTGGGCTTCAGGAGAGAGCCTTCCGGGATGCGGATATCGATCAGATCGTAATAGCCGTCATTGAACAGAATCTGGGGGTCAAAAACCATGATCATGTAGATGCCAAAAAACATCCGCATCATGTTTTCGTTGAGAAAGAAATTGATCGAGCCGTTGCTCTGCGGGTCGGTGCCGGCGAAATCGAGCACGACCTTGCCGTCCTCGCGCCACATGGTGCACTTGATTTTATAGGGACCGAACCCCAGACCATCGTCGCAGATATAGTCCTCGAAACTCACCGGCTCCTCGCCAATGGAGCTGTCGATCAAGGCCTTCATGGCCCGGTGATTACGGGCCAGAAGCTCCTCGGTCGCGGAGACGAAGACGTCATCGCCAAAACGCTCGCAGATCTCCGTCACCCGCCGAGCGGCGACGCGGCAAGCGGCGATCAGGGCGTTCAAGTCCGCCTTGCACCATTCGGGCGTCCGCACCTGGTGCATGATCAGCTTGATCAGGTCTTCATTATAGACGCCCTTGCGCCAGATCTTCACCGGCGGGATGCGGACACCTTCCTCGAAGATGGAATGGGCGTCGATGGGCATGGAGCCGGCGACCTTGCCGCCAATGTCCGACTGATGCCCGAACATTGAGGTGTAGGCGATGATCCGGCCATCCTTGAACACGGGCAGGAGCACCAGCCAGTCATTGGAATGGCTGATCGCCCCCTGAACCGAATAGGGGTCGGAGAGGAAGATCATATCGCCATCCTCCACCGTGCCGTTAAAGCCCTCCAGAAATGGCCCGATGTAGGACCCAAACTGCCCAACGATCATCCGGCCCAAGTGATCGGCGATGAGCGGGAAGGCGTCCCCCTGTTCGCGGATGCCCGGCGACATGGCGGTGCGCACCAGGGTGGTGTCCATCTCCACCCGCGCGTTGCGAAGTGCGTTCTCGATAATGTCCAGGGTCACCGGGTCGATGGCGACCTTGGCGAAGGGCTTCGAATTGGCCTGAATGATTTCAGCGCTCATGGCGTTTCCTATTCAAACGGGCGTGATGAGGATGTTGCCGTGCACATCGACGAGGCCCTGATGCCGGGTCTCGATGAGGGTCGTGGAATCCATTTCCACCACGATCGCGGGTCCTGGAATGACGTCCCCGGCTTCAAGGCGCGCGCGGTCATAGATCACGGCGGGCTGAGCCGCCCCATCCATCCACAGGGTGTGGTCCCGAACCTTGGCCTGGGCCGGGTCGCCGTCGCCCTTGGGTAGCTCTTGCGAGGGCAATTCCACCACCCCGCCCATGGCTGTGGCGCGCAGATTCACCAGCTCATGTTCGGTATCCATATTGAAGGTGAAGAGGCGGCGGTGCTCGTCGTCAAAGCGCTGGGTCAGCGCGGTCAGACCCCCGGAAATCAGATCGGCGGCCGTCACCGTCATGGGCACCTCGAAGGCCTGACCGCTGTAGCGGACATCGATCTCGAAGGCGGTCTCCACATCCGTCGCCGGAACGCCATCGGCGGCCAGCTCGGCGCGCACCTGGGCTTCCATTTCGGCCAGAAGGGCCTGGACCTCCCCAAGGCTCGTTTCGGAGAGACGTTTGGACAAGGACCGCGCGGTCTCGGTCCGCATCCGGGTTGTGGCGTCACCCAAGGCGCAGAGCACGCCCGGCGAGACCGGCGAGACCGCGGGGTAGCTGCCCATCAAGCGCGCCACGGCGTTCACATGCAGCGGACCCGCGCCGCCAAAACCCATCAGAGCGAAGGATCTGGGGTCATAGCCCTGTTGAACGGAGATCATCCGAAGGGCGCCGAACATGTTCTCGTTGACGATATCGATAATGCCGCGCGCGGCTTCCATGAGGCCGATGCCGAGCTTATCGGCGATGGTCTGCACGGCGGTTTCGGCCCCTTTGCGGTCGAGCTTGAATGCGCCGCCCAGCAGGTCTTCCGGCAGATAGCCGAGAACCACATTGGCGTCCGTCACGGTGGGTTCGACGCCGCCCTTGCCATAGGCCACGGGGCCCGGCACGGCGCCCGCCGATTGCGGGCCCACCCGCAAGGCGCGGGTGAGTTCGGGGACATAGGCGATGGAGCCGCCGCCGGCGCCCACGGTTTTCACATCCAGCGAGGAGGCGCGCACCGAAAGGTGGCCCACCTCTGTGGTGCGAATGCGGCGCGGCTCGCCGTGTTCAATCAAGGCGACGTCGGTGGACGTGCCGCCCACATCCAAGGTGAGGATATTATCGAGACCAGCATTCTTGGCGACCCAAAGCGCGCCCGTGACGCCGCCTGCGGGGCCCGACATGAGAAGCGAAACCGGATGCTCTTCGGACTTGGCCGCCGACATCAGGCCGCCGTCCGACCGCAAGAGGGAGAGGCTGCCGGTCATATTGAGGCTTTCCAGCCTTCCGCGCAGATTGCGCACATAGCGCCCCACCACGGGGCGCACCGCGGCGTTCGCCACCGTCGTCAGGGTGCGCTCATATTCCTGCATCTCAGGCAAAACTTCGTGCGACAGCGAAAGGGGCGTTTCCGGCATGATCTCCCGGATGATCTCGCCAACCCGACGCTCGTGGGCCCCATTCAGGTAGGCGTTGATCAGGGAGACCGTGAGGGCCTCGACGCCGCGAGCCTTGAGCCGTTCCACCTGCCTGCGGATATCCACCTCATCCAGGGGGCGAACTTCGTGGCCCTGGGCGTCCATGCGCCCCTTGATCTCCACCGTGTCCTCAAGCTTGGCGAGGGGTTCGGGCTTCGGCCAGACGATCCAGCCGGCGAGGCCGCCAGGCACGAAGCTCCGGGCGATCTGCATGATCTGGCGATAGCCTTCGGTGGTGATCAGGCCGACCCGGGCGCCCTTTCCCTCCAGCACCGCATTGGTGGCGACAGTGGTGCCGTGGAGGAAGACCTCGATGTCGCTCGGGCTTATCCCGGTCTCGGCGCAGATCGCCTCCAGGCCATTGAGTATGCCCTCGGAGCTGTCATGCGGGGTCGAGGGGGTCTTGTGGCGCCAGAAGGCGCCGGTCGCGTCGTCCAAAAGCAAAAGATCGGTGAACGTGCCGCCCACATCCACGCCAAGCCGAAATCCCATGCGTTCACACCCTTGCCACGTCCATGCCCCCAACCATTCTAAGGGATCGGGAGAGGAGATTTAGTCTTAAGCCTCCGGCGCGGACGCGGCCAATACCGCCCCGTCCGATTGGCGGACATGGGCGAGGTCTTGAACCTAGTCCACGAGTTGGCCGCCATCCACCGCCAGCATGGCGCCGGTGACAAAGCTGTTCTCCGGATCCAGCAGGAAGGCCACGGCCCGGGCGATATCCGGGGTCTGGCCGATCCGGCCAATGGGATGCTGCTTTTCCAACATGGTGATGAGTTCCTGAGGATCCTGACCCTCGCGCAGATTGCCCCAAAGCATGGGCGTATCGATGGCGCCGGGGAGAACCGCGTTCACGCGCACCCGATACTTGCCCCCCGCCTTGGCGGCCAGTCGCGTCAGGGCCAGAACCGCCGCCTTGGACACGCAATAGGCCCCGCCGTCGCTCAGCATGATGTGGGCGAGGCCTGAGGAGAAGTTGACGATGGACCCGCCCCCCGTGGCCGCCATGGCCTTCGTGGCCGACTTGCAGCCCAGAAAGGATCCGTCCAGATTAACGTCCATGTGATAGCGCCACTGGGCCAGGGTCATGTCCTCGAAGGGGATGCCTGGCGTAAATACCCCGGCAATGTTCACGAGGCCGTCAAGCTTGCCATGCTCGGCGACGACGGCAGCGATCGTTTCCGACCAGCCTGACTCTGAGGTGACGTCCAAGGATCGGTAATGCGCGCCCTCGGGCAGGGCGTCACCCGGCGTCTCCGCCCGGTCGGTGGCGACCACGGTCGCACCCGCGGCCAGAAGATGACGGATGACCTCCAGGCCGATTCCGCCCAGGGCGCCGGTGATGAGGATGGTTTGCTTATCGAAGGACATGCGGGGCCTATGTGACATTCGTCTTGCGCGAAGCCGCGCTCTTCTTGAGGCCATAGTAACGCTCCCCCCTGGGGGCGACGGTTCCGGCGTAAATTCGTCCGCAATCCGGACAGATGCCCATCTGCGGCGCCCCTTGCGGGGATCGGGGCTAGGCTCATTTTACTTCCAGGAGCGTCGCCAAATTTGACTGAGTTTGCCGAAGACGGGACGGGTATTCTGGCGGGCGCGGCGAGCGCCCCAACCTCTCTCGCGCGGGTGGCGGGGTCCCTGACGCAGGTTCGGCTCTTCGGCTTCAGCCTGGGCATGATCGGCGAGCGGATTTTCCGCGACGCGCCGGCGCTGCTGCTTCTCATCTTTATGACCAACTATCTGGCCATACCGCCGGCCATGGCGGGGATCGCCATTTTCGTTCCCAAGATCCTCATCGTCTTTGTCGACCCCATAGTGGGGAGTTTCTCTGACAGGCTGAATTCGAGGTGGGGTCGCCGAAGGCCCCTCATGCTGGCTGGGAGCCTGCTCACCAGCCTCAGCATGATCCTCTTCTTTCACGTGCCGCGCTTCGCGGGAGCAATTCCCCAATCGATCTATATGAGCCTCATCGTCCTCCTGGGCTTCATGGGCTATTCGCTGTTTTCGGTCCCCTACCTCACCATGGCCTCGGAAATCGCCGGCGGGGACGACGAGCGGCGCAATGTGATGTCCTGGCGGGTGGTCTTCATGGCCATCGGGCTCTCGATAAGCGCCTTCGCCGGGGGCCTTGTTCAGACCCTGGGCGGGGGGCTTCACGGCTATGCGACCATGTCGTGGATCTATGCGGGCATCTGCCTCTTCACCATGCTCTCCACGGTCCTTGCGACGCGCGGAATCGCCACGGCTCCCGGCGATCTGGAGCGCGCCACGCTGATCTCACGGTTCCGCATGGTGGCGGCCAATAAGCGCTATCTGCGCCTGCTGCTCGTGGGTTTCGGCCAGAAGGTCGGCGAGGGCGTGGGTTATGGCTCCTTCGCCTATTTCTGCATTTATGTGGTTCATCAGCCCCTGAGCGCCATCGGCCTGGTGGTCCTCGCGAGCACCGCGGGACAGGTTCTGGCCCAACCCCTGTGGCTGCGGGCCAGCCGGCGCTGGTCGGCGCCGACGCTCTACGCGGTGGGCGTGCTCGGCTGGTGCCTGAACCTGCTTCTCTGGCTGGCCATGAAGGACCAGTCGCCTTACTGGCTGATCCCGCTGGGGCTCCAGGCGGGGGTGTCGGCGGGCGGCTTTCTGATGGTGACCCTGGGCATGCTCTCCAATACCATGGCCGCCGATGCGGCGGAGACGGGGCTCAACCGAGAAGGCGTCTATAGCGGCGCCTGGCTCGCCATGGAAAAACTCGCCTTCGCCCTGGGCGCGCTGGTGGTCGGCGTGCTCTTAAGTCTGTTCGGCTTCAAGGAAAGCGCGGGTGGCGCAACAGTTCTCCAATCCTCCACCGCGATCCTGGGCATCGCCGTCATCTATTGCGGCGTGAACATGGTCATTTATCTCGGTAGCATCCTGGCGGTGCGACAGATCACGGCCAAGACGCCCGCCGCCGCGTAACGCCCGCCCCTCTTGAGGCGGAGACCCGGAGCGCGGTAATCCAGCGCCGTGATGCGAGAAGAAGTCTATATCGGCGGCTGGACGCTGTCGCGCTTGCGCGAGCGCAGCCAGAGCGAGCGGCACGCGGTGTGGAAGCGCGCCAAGTCCCTGCATTCCGCCGAGGGCAACCATCTGGCGCGCGCCATCGAGCGCCTCGGCCTTCCCTATGCGGAGCCGGAGCCCCTGGCCGAAGACGACGCGCTTCTGGTCCGGATAAAGGAGATCATCGGCTCGTCCGCCGCCCGGTCGGCTGCCGTGGAGGCCACCCTGGATGGGCTGCCGGCCCTCGCCGGAATTGATGTTCTCCTGCATGAGCAGCTCGGGGAGGTTTATCGGCGCGATCCCGCCGCGGCTCCCACCGCCGAGGCCTTGGTGGCGGACCTGATGCGCGGTCTTGGCTACGTCGAGGTCGGCCGGAAAGACCTGCCCGCCCGCTGCGTGGCCCGGTCAGGGGCCTTCTGGAAGCGGGGCTGAACGACACAGGGCCGGCGACCATGCCGCCGGCCCCTCGCTTCGATTGTGCGAGCCCTAGAGGGATCAGGCGTCGACGTCCGCCGTTTCCTGCTTGCTGAGGTCTTCGCCGGTTTCCTGATCCACCACCTTCATGGAGAGGCGGATTTTGCCCCGGTCGTCGAAACCCAGAAGCTTCACCTTTACGGCCTGACCTTCAGAGAGGACGTCAGAGACCTTGTTGACGCGCTCGCGGCCGATCTGGCTCACGTGCACCAGCCCGTCCTTGGCGCCGAAGAAGTTCACAAAGGCGCCGAAATCGACGACCTTCACGACCTTGCCTTCATAGATCTGGCCGACTTCCGGCTCGGAGGTGATGGAGCGGATCCAGTCGATGGCGGCCTTGATCTTGTCGCCGTCGCTGGCCGACACCTTGACCATGCCTTCGTCATTGACGTCGACCTTGGCGCCAGTGGTGGCGACGATCTCGCGGATCACCTTGCCGCCTGTGCCGATCACGTCACGGATCTTGTCGGTGGGGATGGTGATGGTTTCGATCTTGGGGGCGTATTCGCCCACATCGGTCCGGGCGCCGTCGATGGCCTTGGCCATTTCACCCAGAATATGCAGACGTCCGCCCCGGGCCTGGGCCAGGGCCTGACGCATGATTTCCTCAGTGATGCCGGGGATCTTGATGTCCATCTGAAGCGAGGTGATGCCATCGGCCGTGCCGGCGACCTTGAAATCCATGTCGCCCAGATGGTCCTCGTCGCCGAGGATGTCCGAGAGAACCGCAAAGCCGTCGGATTCCAGGATCAGACCCATGGCGATTCCGGAGACCGGCTTCTTCAAGGGGACGCCCGCATCCATCAGGGCGAGGGAGCCGCCACAGACACTGGCCATGGAGGACGAGCCGTTGGACTCGGTGATCTCTGAGACCAGACGCACGGTGTAGGGGAAGTCAGCCTTGGCGGGGAGCATGGGGCGCAGGGCGCGCCAGGCCAGCTTTCCATGGCCGATTTCACGGCGACCAGGTGAGCCCATGCGTCCGGTCTCACCCACCGAATAGGGCGGGAAGTTATAGTGGAGGAGGAAGCTTTCCTTATAGGTGCCCTCTAGGGCGTCGATAAACTGCTCATCATCGCCGGTGCCGAGGGTGGCGACCACCAGAGCCTGGGTCTCGCCTCGCGTGAACAGGGCCGAGCCATGGGCGCGGGGCAGGACGGAGACTTCGGAAACAATCGGACGGACCACATCCACGGCGCGTCCGTCGATGCGCTTGCCGGTTTCAAGGATGGAGCGACGAACCACTTCGGCCTCGCAGGCCTTGAAGACGCCGCTGAGCTTGGCGTGATCAACCCCATCCGGATTGGCCTCGGAGCGGCCGAGCGCCGCGACGGCCTTATGCTTGGCGGCGGACACGGCGTCATGACGAGCGCCCTTGGCGGTGATGGCGTAGGCGGCCTTCACATCATCCCCGATCAAGGCCTTGACCTTGGCGTGGAGGGCATCGGTGTCCTCGGGCGTAAAGTCGAAGGGTTCCTTGGCGGCGTGTTCAGCCAGCTCGATGATGGCCTTGATGACCGGTTGGAAGCCGCGATGGGCGAACATCACGCCGCCCAGAACCTCGTCTTCGTTCAGTTCTTCGATCTCGGATTCCACCATCATCACGGCGTCGTCGGTGCCGGCCACCACCAGATCGAGGCGATTGGCGCCATCCTTGACCTGATCGAGGGTGGGATTGAGCACATATTCGCCGTCGATGTAGCCCACGCGCGCCGCCCCGATGGGTCCCATGAAGGGGACGCCCGAGAGGGTCAGGGCAGCGGAGGCCGCCACCATGGCCACGACATCGGGATCATTTTCCAGGTCGTGCGACAGGACGGTCACGACGACCTGGGTCTCATGCTTGAAGCCCTTGACGAAGAGGGGGCGGATCGGACGGTCGATCAGGCG
>Ga0116226_10002745_pt1 | contig 15423 bp, 4 predicted proteins | sample S1TSphfallax_FD_89692 | JGI IMG/M metagenome (GOLD analysis project Ga0116226, IMG submission 89692) | Host-associated microbial communities from peat moss isolated from Minnesota, USA - S1T2_Fa - Sphagnum fallax MG | ecosystem: Host-associated > Plants > Peat moss > Unclassified | place: USA...
AGGGGATTTTCAAACATTCCTTCTCAACTACAGGATCTGGCTGAGTTGGTTGCTGACGAGTGTAAAGGTCTTCCTTTGGCGCTGAAGGTCATCGGTGGATCAATGGCCGGGAAGACCAGGCGTCAAGAATGGGAATTCCAACTGAATTGTTTACGGGAGTCACGCGAGTTACCGGGGCAGCAGGAGGAAGAGGCATTGTTTGGTCGTCTCAAACTCAGCTATGACAATTTGGATAATTACAATCCCTTATCCAAGGAGTGTTTTCTTAGTTTTGCTGCAATGCCTGAAGATTTTGCGGTGAACATGACAGTTTTGATTGTATGGTGGAAAGTACAAGGGTTGTTGGACGATCCTACAAATTAACATGTCTGGGGATGATCCTACACAGTTTGCATACTATTTGGTGGGGATGTTGATAGCGCGTTCACTGATTGAAGTGGACCGAAGTGAATATTCTCCATCCAGCTGCAGAGTTCATGACGTGATGAGAGATTTGGCTCTTCACATAATAGAACGCCAAAAACCGATAACTTGCCTCTATCGACCAGGCAAAGAGTTGGTCGAATTTCCTAGAGATTGGATCCAGAGATACAAGAGCCATCCTTGTGAAGTTCGCAAGCTTTCACTTATGGAGAATGACTTGACCACACTCAATGGTGTGACTTTCTCTGCACCCAAATTGGAGGTTTTACTTCTTTGTGGTAATGAGGAGTTGGAGGCTATTCCAAAACAATTCTTGAAGGGCATTGAAAATCTCAAGGTTTTGGATTTGAGTGGATGTGACAAGCTAAAATCTTTGCCTAGACAGATTGGGAATCTTACACAATTGACCCATCTTGACCTGCAGGGTTGTGAGGAGTTGAATTCTTTACCCAAAGAGGTTGGGAAACTTACACAATTGATCTATATTGACCTTGCAGACTGTCCCAACTTAAAGTACCTCCCTTCCACGATGGGTGACCTAAGATCCCTTGAATACCTAAACCTGCTTGGTGGAGCTAGTAATGGGCTATGGGGTAAACCAAGCTGGAAGTTATATGGCCAAGCATTTGCAGTTGATATTTGCGAGTTGACTGCTCTTACAGAACTCATTATGACTGGAGAGACTTGTGAGATTGTGGAGCTATGTAACCAACTATCGAAGTTGGTATCAAAGTTGGTGAAATTGAAGATGTTCCACATTTATGAGTTTGGTAAATTGGAAACATTGCCAGCTGCCATCCAATCAATGGTGCATCTTGAAGAATTTGGGGTATATTCTTGTAAATTGATCAAAACTCTACCATCATGCATCACAATGTTTTCAAAACTCAAGGTGCTGGAATTGTGGGGCATGTTGGAAAGTCTTCAACCATTGAACACTCTGACGATGTTGTCAACTTTAAGCATTATGGGGTGCACATTGATCAAGAAGCTTCCAGACTCATTCACATCATCAGATGCATTTCCAAGTTTGAAAGAATTGGATTGTTCTCATTCTGGATTAGTTGAGTTCTCCGAGGTGAAAGATGGTGCCATGCGCAAGTTGCGAATATTGAATTTAAATGCCACAGGTATTAAGAGCTTGCCTGATACTTTAATCTACCTCAAAAACCTGGAGGTAGTGTACATTTCTAAGAATGGATTTGATGACTTGTGCAAGAAGTTCGAAAACTCATGCCTTTCAGGGAAATTTAAGATGGAAAGTTGAAGACAATACAATTTTCCGACCAAAGCTGAACAGACAATGAAAATAAAACTTGACCATATCATACATGCTATTGTGATGTTGTGATAGTTGTTATTGTAGCTTAAATTCTTCCAATGAGAAATGAAGGCTAACCATTGTTGTTGCCAAGTTTTGGACATCATTTAAGCAACTTTCATTGGACATTATCAATCTTCTGACACTGAACCCAGGCAGAAACTTTACTAAAAATTCCAATGACTCCTTGCTTCTGTTGACCATCTGAACGCCAAGTATAAATGAAGGTCAGCAATTCATGTCCACATCATGAACCACAATAACATGTGGTGTAATGTGCCAAGACAATGCGTCCATAAATTAAGAGCTTTAATTTCTTGACTAGATTTCAAGAACTATTGTTCATTTGAAAATTGTGGTGAGGCAAAGGGTCTAGTGAATATAGGTTTGCTGCTGGAGCTTGCATCAAAAAGAAAATATTCTCTGTATTGTAGCTACCGCTTACTTTTGAATGTGGTTTCTCTAAGTCTCTGTTCTGCTGTCGATTCTACCCAACAGCATTCATGGTCGAGGGTGCTTAAATTTAGAGTTGAAATGGGATATGGGGTGTGCACTTTAGCTAGACCACACCTTCACAACTTGAAAGAACAAAAACTATGCTAAACTCCTTGGAATCCCAATAGATGTTTCTCAGTGCAATGATAAGTTGTTTCGTAAATATAAGTACTTAGAACTATACATGCAATCATATCACTACACTAATTGTCGTGTGGAATCTAAAACCCTAGTCCTTAACAATAATACTCAAAATCTGTGAGTATCACATTTTAATTTTTTACTCTGAAGCACTGTGGCAAACAGTTACAAGAGGCTCTTTTGGGTGGCGTTTGTTTGTTACCTCAACAAGATCTAACCCAGCTTGATGTGCCCATGCCAATGTGTCATACTGAGTCACAAACCTCGACAAAGTTTTCTACACCACTACTAACCCTAATTCTGGGGGATTCCAAGAATCAAAGCTCTCCGACCTCACTGTCTTGAGCTTCAATAGGTCATGTTCAAGTGTCTATTTTCACAAAGCCCTCTAACAACCACACAAACAACACATACACACAAACCCCACCATACAATTTGACAGAATATTATTGGCTGCTACTACACTGAGTCTCTCAACATTCTAATCCACTTAGATGACAACAACATTGCACAATGAAAGAATGCTTAAACCCCATTATCAACACTGAAAGCTTGGACAAGAAAAAATTGACACCTTTCTGTCCACACATCAAGGTATATTTTTTTTACAAAGATCCATATTTCCCTCAGAGTGCCTAGAAGATTAGGTCTTCTCTCTCTCTCATTTGAGGAATTGACAAAACTAGACTAATAAATAGACTAACACAACCAACAGTACACGACTGTTATGAGATCCTTTTAGCTCTCATCTTCTTCCTGTCAACACATATCTACTACCATGCATCCTTCCCAAGGAGAAACATAGCACAGCAGAATACTATTTCTCCTATAAAATGCAATACATCAAATCTTCGAAAACACTTCCTTGATCTTAATGCAAAGAAAAATCCACTTAGCTTTGCTTCCATTTGAACCAATTGCACTCTTTTTATTTCCATCTAGCTCCATTGCTCGACAAACCACCATCAAAGTTCCAATAGGAAAATCACCATACCATAGAAAATGTAACCAAGGAGAGCACTTCACCACACAACAAGTGCCATCAATAGTGAATAACCACCTTTCTCATAACAAGTAAGAAAACAAAGGTCATGAACACAAATGCCACAAAAGATAACTTTAGGCTTACATCACTAGCAACTGTCGAAAGTTTTGTCCTTTTGTAACTTTCAACTATTGATGGTACTTGCTTCATCCGTATACAACTTCATGTGCCCCTTCTTTTCATCATAGTGGCAATTAAATATTGTATTAGCCTCATAGGTCTTCTGTCTAGCTGTAAAGGAATTGAAATCGACTAATGAAATTGTTCAAATTGATGGCCTTAATTGTTTTTAAAAATTGCTTTAATGAACTAGTGCTTACATGTTTCATGCAAAAAAAAGTCAAATTTTAGGGAGCTTTTCAAACCTAGTTCTTTCAATTTACTAAACGATGTCATTCAAGTTGCACAAACCTTAACAATTTTGAGTATTTTTCAACCTTGCAACTTCCTCTCAAACTAACAAACCGGGTTCTTGCACAATACTTGTGCATTTTGATTTTCTTTTTTTTTAAATTGTTTTCTATCATGAACATGTTTAGCATTCTAGGATTGATAACCTACATAGATGATAAACGTATCATTTGGGTAGCTTATTGAATTTGAACATTTAATATTAGGTGAATATGTTATTGACCAATTCTCAAAAAAAGAAATAATTGGATTGATAACTAAGTCTTTTCTCAATAACCAGGCAACACTGGAAAATACCCAGTTCAAAACCAATGTTTTTATTTTGGGTGAATTTTTACCAATTGAATATTTTTTTGGAGATGCTAAAGGTAAGTGTTGTTTGAGGTCAATTTGTTTCTGCCAATTTTGGTTTTTGGAGACACGAAAATTTGGGATTTTTTTTTTTTCCCTATAAATTCACCAAATTTTCAATATCACAAAATTGAATAGAGAAACCCTATTTGGATTTCTTTAATTACTTTGGTAAAAATCATCAAATCCTACATCAGGTCCCAATTAAGGTTTGTTTCTCAATTTTGTGATGTTGCTGCATCGATAGTCATCTGCAAGGAGATTTAACCACATTTGGCTATAGACCAGCTATGTAAGTAGAAAATTTTTTAAATCTTTTTATATCCTCACTATTTGTTTGATGAATGTGTAAAAACATGGTGATCTTTTTTTTAAATTCAAGTTTTGGCAAATTATTTTGAAAAGTAAAAGAATATTTAGTAGAAATGTTTTTTTCAAAAAATATTTTGTCAAATGGCAAAAATTGGCCCCAAAAAAAAATGTTGGGTGACGTAAGTATATATTCAGTATATATAAAAAGACTTAGCCAAAGATGAGAATACAACAAATTTAAGATTCCTACCTCGGTTTGGCAACTTGGGGTGCAAAAAAACCTTAGCATGAATAACACAACATTTCTTATGTCTCCATGTTGCCAAAATTCACCACAAAAAGAAACACGGGTCCCAATAGGTAGCCAACAATATACAAGCAAGGATTCATAAAGAAGAGCTCCAAGGGGTGCTTATTTTTAAAACAACCTGGACTAGTAGAATTTATTTTTGAGGTTGGGTGTTTTAAAAAACAGAATGCGCCCTAGAAAAACAAAATGCCCTACCTTATGTTAAGGAAAGATTCCAATGATAAGGTGGCCTGCAAATATATTTTACAAACTTTTGCTAGTTCTTCACCATTAAAGAACTCTCAAACAGTAAGTTGGTCTTGAATACTTTTTATCCAATTTATTTTCATTATGTAAAGATTTTACATTATAAATCCATAATGTAAAATTTCAAGGTTACAACTTTTGAGAAAAAGAATTCATGGTTCGTGGTGTAAAAATGTATGGTGTAACAAACACATTTCACCATAACATCTTTTTAAGTATGGTTTTTCATGGTTTGTGTGTAGAATTGTAAGGTAGCATGCAAATTTCATGGTTACAAGAGTTATTTTTGTTGTAAGAAAATGCATTTAAGTTAGTGACATGACATTTTTAAAACCATAATATTTGCACTTAATGAGATAATAACACCATTTGTCCATTATATTATGTATTGTACAATTTTTATAAACAACTTTCATGGTGTAAAATGTCATGATGAATTTATTTTTTTCGGTTATGGATGCAATTTTTCAACTTCTGATGGCTACAATTGTCATATTACATGGTTACAAGTTGTATTTCTAATGGATACATGACAAATGATTCATGATTACATGTGACATTTTTTGTAGGTACATGTACAATTTTTCACGGTCTCATGTTATTTCCAAATTTGTAATTTTAAAGTATATGATGATAATTATATAAATATATAACTTTGGGACTTTCTTTCAAAAATCAAAAGAGTGAATGAGATTTTTGGGAATTATACCATTGATGTAAGGAAGTCCAATATGATGACCATGAAAAATGAAACTGATTCAAAAGTGGAATTTATGAAGTTGGAAAATTTATGGAAAGGATGTTAATAAGATCCCCACAAAGATAATATGTATTTGAAGAAGTTGAGTAGGCAAGCCCATTCACATTTGGAGGAACCCAAGGTTTTACTTTATTCAAGGACTATAGGGTCTTTTTGCCTAGATAAAAAAATTATTATTAAAATTATTTGAAAGTGTATTTTTTCAACTTGGCCTTAATTATGTTGGGCATTGCTCCTATACTTCATTAGTGAAGTGTGATTACTAGTCATTCAGTTTCAAAATGTGCATGTCTTGTGAAGTGTTTGAAAAGTGGTTATAAAAAATCAAAGGGACATCACACCTAATTGAAACAATGGATATGCCTATGTAGTGTTATTTGAGAACATGGTAATCATGGTATGTTGTAGTAAGTGACTAATATGAATGTGGTTAATTTAGTTTGAAAATCCACTACCATCTAAATCCATTTTTTTATTTTGGTTTAATAAGTTTAAAACTTCTAGAACTAAGTAACTAAATTGCAATAGATTAATGTCCATTTTGTTACGGACCCTTTAATACAAAAAATATAAACTTTGTTGCTTTAAAAAAGTTATTTAACACTAATAAACTACTAATAACATTTTAGAAACACAATATTCAAAACATTAAATCTTTTTTTTTTTAATATTTGAAATTTTTTCACACTTCAATCTCAAAAATACTATTTCACATGTATAGATTACAACATGCATGACATCCATAGAAAATTTATAAAAGGCAATATAAGAACATATGCCATGGTATAGTGCATTTATTTTGGTATATTGTATGGTTTGACCATTTTTCAAATGCACAATAAACCATGCATGTTTTGAGTGAATTTATATTCACCAATGGCAATTGCATATCTAGTGAAGTATTGGGGTGACAACAAACTTAGGTAACACCAAGCTATAAAAACATTCATTACAAATTGTCAAATTGTATGCAGAAAACAATTTTGGAGATCAAAATAATCTCATTTTCCTTGGAAAAATGAGAAATTTTAGATATTATATCATTGTAAATGTGCCTTCAAGTATATTATTTTATCCCATTTATGTTGCAAAATTTGAGGTGAAAGTAAGTTGATAATATTATATTTAAGAAACAATTGGATTCAAGGTCAAGTTAATGAAACTTATGGAAGGTATACTAGAGTGAGAATGTGGGTCTAGTTCATTAGAAATTTCACTAGAACCATTTAAGTGAAATCACCACTAATTTTTTAGATTGAAATTTTTGTAAAATCATCATGTTTCTTAGTGATTGGCAACAAGTTGATATGAACAAGTGAATTCAATAACATGTGATCAAGTTGTTCTAATATGAAATGAATTTTCACATGTATTGTTTTATTAAAAATTTGTCCAAATGAAACAAATGAAAACTCATTCTTGAAGACTTTTCAAAAGTTTACACATGTATATTACATAAAACATATCAAATTTGAAATCACTTGAAAAAATGACATTAAAAAATGTCATTGTTTAATAACACATTAAAACACATTAAATTTCACAAACAAAATAATTTCGTGACATTCTGATTTATAAATAAATATTTTCATAAATTACAAAATTTGACAAATTTTATTTTGAGTGTGCAAAATAGTTTATGAGGAACATAAATAAAATGAAAATATTATAATTACCAATATTTTCATCATTTATAATTAACAATAATATTTATATTAAGTTATTGAATATTGCATTACAAAGTGGAAACTATACTATTTTAAATATATATGTATCATATTATAAGCAATTTATCAACATAGAATAACATTATATGGTCAAAACCTTTCAACATTATATGATGTATTAAGAAAAATACATATAAGTTAAAAAATTGAATTAAAAAAATCATGTTGGGTAAAAGCATGTTTAAGTGTCTCAAAAGTGGCATTTGAAAGTCCACATTTAACATGAGCTAATCACCAATGTGACATTTAATTAACTTAAAATTTCAATGTGAACTCCGTTATGCTTTGGCCAAAATCTTTAATAAGCACTTTTATAAATATCATTATACATATGATTGGTAAAAAAGACCACATGAAAACTTGAAATTTTGAATGTGAAATGGACTTCCAATGAGTAAAATGAAGTGTGTTTTTGTAAATTAAGTTAAAACTTTAATATTTTTGCATTGGGAGATTTTCAATGCATTTTACTTTTACACACTTCACTTGATGTGGGAAAATATTTTTATATTAATTTTGACACTATTGTGTCATACTTTTTGAGTCCACATGACAAACATAAAGTCATGATTTCAAAAGTCCATTATTCGTCCATTCTTTTTTTAAAAACTTGTTCATATTTTTCAATATGATTTTCAATAAAGTATATTGCAACATGGATAAATCTTTTTTTACAATGTTAGCATTGAATATGACTTTATTTTTACATTCATGAGGTTATGAAGAAAGTTTGCAACCATGACAATCCATTTTGTTGCCCTAATCATGCTTTCACCTTGTTACATATATGTTTGTGTGTTGTGTGTGTGCAATACAATATATATAATATACTAATGTGTATATCAAAACTAACAATATGATAAATTGCATAATGAAGATTGGAATTTCATCTTGTTTTGTTTCTTAAAATGTCATAATGTTTTATCAAATGAAGCCCCAAAATAAAATCTACAACTTTGTCCAAATTATATATATGTAAAAAGCTCTTATAGTTTAATTGAATTAAATTTTATTTAAACAAATTTCATGTAATATGTCATATTGTAACTAATTAATACATTAGAAGGTTATAATATATAATTTTAAAAATTACAAACTGAAAATGAAATTTATTAATTAATGACTAATTATAATTAACTTCTATTCACTTGATTGAAATAATATCAAAGTAATATTTAAAATAACATAAATAAAGTTCATCAACTACAAGTGGACATGATGATAATTAAATAATGATTTAAGTTTCACTTCAGGTGAAATGAAACAAAGATATCATGGTGATTTAGTTCATTTTTAAGGGCCCTTTGGTGAATTGGGTTAGTGAAATAGACCATGTCTAGCTTCTAGCATTATTACTAAATTTGTGACTAAGTTTGTTTGTTCAAAATGATTAGAAAGGTATTTTTCATCTATTTTTCCCCTTTTAAAAATGACATGTTTTATTTGACTAGGTTAACCACATTTTTTAGCCATATAAAACAACATCAATTACACTTGGACCATGTCATGCTTACATGATGTTGGTGCCTATTATGGTGTGCTTAATTTTTTAGTCACTCCATGGATGACATGGCTTGCTACATATTATGTGTCATATTTTACTCATTGAAAATGTTACTATATGTGTGTAAATTTGTCAAGCTTGGCTAGGCATGTAAGTAGGTAGGTAGGTACATAGTAGATAACATTTTGTGTTTACATATGTAATATGCTCAAAGTTATATTATAACTATGTTATATTGCTTCAAATTCAAAGATAATATGTGGTTATATTTTTTGTTATGACAATATTTGTCATCATATGAAATGATGGTTTGATGATTAATGCCTTGGCTTATCACCATGAAGTGAGGGGTTCTATTCCCTTTTGTGACACCTTAGTTTGTGGGCACAATTGCACTAATATGAAACACACCCACCCCCTTTTGACTGCTTATTCAAATGTTTTATTCTTGGAATATTCCATGAAAAATTTTAGAATTTTTTTTATAGAAATCATGAAAGTTTTCTTTATAATATTATGTTAAGGTTTTCACTAAACATTTGTAAAAAAATGTCATTTTTCAAATATTTTCAAATCATTGAACATGTCTTTTTTTACTTAAAAACATTTGTTATAGTGTTTTTAAATTGCTTTTGCATATTTTTACTTTTTAGATTAATTTCAAGAACCCATGATATATTATAGATGTAAGTTATGATACAAGTAAATCTTACAATTTCAACACCAAATTAAATTACCTTTTCAATACCATGAAAAACCAAGCACTTGTTACACTTGTTGTGGTACATGTTAGTGTGACTGCACCTTCATGGCTTAAAGTATACAAATGGCCTCCATGCTTAGGGGAAGCAAGCAACCCACATGCTTAGAGGAAGCCTATAAGTGAATTACATGTATAGGGGAGTGAGGCCTAGGTATGTGGTAGATGCCTAGAGGGCTTACATGTCTAGGCTTACATTTTTAGCCCTAGGTAGTTTCATAATTATAATTTATGAATATATTTTTAATTATAATTTTGATTTGTGTTATTAATATGAATCAACATCAACTAGCACTTGTGCTAATTCTTAATCATAACAAACATGGCAGGTGTTTAGATAATTAACAACTTACTTGTGACTTGATGTCTGAAATGCTAATAGGTGTTGTCTAAAAGGACTAGTCTTTTTTAACTACACAATTATGTTATCTGAATGTCGTTTTGGACTAAAATTCAATAAAAAAGATTAAATTTTTTTTAAAAAAATTGTAATAATGTGAAAACATCAACAAACCTATTTCAGCTCCACCCATCGTTGTCCCGCGTTACAACCACAAAAAGATTCCTTGGGCTATCTTGACAAGGAGGTTACAAAATATTATCATTATGTGAAGAAATTACTTAGTAATCTTTTACACTATGTAAGTTGTACATTTAAGGGGATTTTTTACTAGTAAGTGAGGCCCATGAGGATGACAATTCTGAAAACCTTTGAAATTCTTCACATGGAAACTCAATAATCAATTTTGTGAGGCCATATGCTGTCAAATGCTATATAAAATGACTCTATGTGTGTGTTTTTCATTTCCAAATTAGTAGTGTAGTTCGAGTGGCAAAAATCTCAAGTAAAATTGTGACAAAAATAGCTAGCCTTTTATAAAGGAAGGTAATAAACCTTCATTTAAATTTGACGAAAAAAATTGTTATCCAAAAGTTGAACCAATCATTACAAAGGCATTCACGAGTAATGTGAAATGACAAAACTTGAATTTTTTTACTCTATGGAGATATAAAGCTAAATGTTTTGATTGAATGAGAAATGAAAAAAACTTCAGCATTGAAAGTTTTTTTTAAAAAAAATTCAACAACTTTCAAAATTGCACATTTTTTAAAGAATTAGAGCAAGATGTTATGCTTCACCTATGATAGTTTTTTTCGACAAATAGAATTAATGCATATGAATCATGTGAAAAAAAAACGTCAAAAAAGGAATGAAAATGAAAGAGAAATGAATGGTCAAAAATTTGATCATCCAATGTGCACAAAATGTTAAAAATTTAAGTTTTTTTGGCAAACAAATTTCAAGATTGTTTGGACTATTCATAGCTTCTACTGCAGGCACATTGTATAAACTCAGCTCTTTCCCAAATTCCTTTTGTAGCAATGGCACAAATGTTTTTGTAATTTAGTTATACAAGTTAGATGTTACCCAAGTTTCAAAAACATTTGTCAATCAACTTGAGAAACTCAAATGCAATGTCACAAGGGTGATAAAGGTCTACATGATCCTATATCATAAGGGTGTTGATTTTAAGCTCAATATAATGTTAGTAGGAAAAACATGAAGTAATGAACCGAGAATGGTTTGTTGTGATGTTTAAAGGTTAAATGGAATCTACAAATTGGTTTTGGGCTCTGGTTATTCAACAATCAAAAAGTTAATATTGATTTCAATTTCAATTATAAAAATCAAAACTGAAATAGAACCCAATTTGATTCCAAATAACCCATTGGTGGTTGTACCAAAACCAATGGGTTATAAGTCAATTACTCATGATTATAGACTTCTTTTCAAAAGCAAAAAATTGTAAACTAAATTTGGTTCTAATTTCACACATAGGTGGAACCTTGATTTCAATTTTAGTTTTGGTTCTTAAGATTTGAGAAATTTGGTTATGATTTAGGTTCAATTTTAGAACTTGAACCATTTTTTAGGTAGGTTCCTTAAAATTTTGAAACTTTAACCTCTTGTTCTAACTATCAAAAGTGGGTAATTACCTAACACCAGTCCAATCCTTACCAAATCCAAAATGAATTCCAGTTTTGGTGTGAAAGAGTTGATTATTATAACACCTTCACCATTTCGATAGAAATTACATTACTTTTGATAAATGTCAATTTTTTTCAAAATTAACTTCCTAAAATGCTGAAAATTATCTTCCCAAAAAAAAACTTATTTGTTGATTTTTTTCCATGCCTCAATGGTTGCCGTAATTTCAAGAAATAATTTTCATTTTTTATTATAGGAATGGAAAGATGAAAACAAAATAAATATGATATTCGGTAAGAAGATGTAAGAAAGATAAAGGTTCTATGGTTCCCAACTCACTCAATTAAAGGAAGGGTTTAAATATTTCAATATGAATACTATCTAAAAATGAAATAAATCCTAGTATTTCCCCCAACAACATAAGGCATAGTCCCCACTATGGGGTCTAGGGTGCAATAATAGCTACACTAGTACCTTCTCCTTTTCCAGTAAGGCCTATTTAAAGCTAATGATTAAAGGTGGAAATGTTAAATTTGGACTTAGAAAGTCGAGACCTGAATTTACGTGTAGGGTAAACCCCTAAGGGTGGAGCCCTATTGCCTCATCCTAGGCCCGACATTTTGCGAATGTCCCCCACCCATGGGTTTTACCTATCATAAAGTACGAGGCAAAATTATCATGAACCAAACCTACATAGATCCTAAGGCAAAGGAATGGGAGGGATATTATGCCTTCTACTTATTAGGCATAATCTCCCTTCCGCTATTGAAGAGTACGCATAATACCCCTAGGTGAAATCATGCTAAGGGTACCAAAAAGGAATGTTTAACGGTAGAAGGAATGCATAGGACAACTTTTACAATATTTACCACATCACAATCATCAAGCATTTTTATATTCCAACAATTAAAATAATGTCGTATTGAAAAAATAAAAATATCTAAAAGGAACGTATTAATAAGTACAATTGTTTTCAACTTTTATGTATGCATAAACAATGTTTACATCAATGTTTAGCAATGTTCATCAAATGCACTTGATTAAATTATAAACCATATGAAAAATTTAAGGTCATAACATTCCCTTTTTGGGGTTGTAAGGAAAATTAAATTTTTTTGGAAGCATTTGGTTGATTTTTTGTATTCATTGGGATTATAATTTATAGCCCATGGTGCAAGTCACATTTTCATGAATTAATCATACATAAAAAACATATTAATTTTTTTATTGAAACTTATATCAACATTTTTTTCAATTCTGGTTTTTAACCAAAATATTGATCTACAACAATGTACACATGTGAAAAAATCACCACTACCATACGAATTATCTTAATTTGAATTGTTAGATTTTTCTCAATTATGTTTGTGTAATGTAGATACTTATTTTGGTTGATAATTGAAAAAGTCCTATATCTTCCTATGGTTCCTTAGGGGGTGCCCTTACCTTGATTGTGCCCCTTCCTTAATATTTTTAGGAGGGAAACTGATGTATGGGTTGAGGCATCCTCACAAAGGTGTTCATGTATTGAGGTACTGTGCTCTAAGACTCGGGCTTTACCTTCATTTCACAGGACCTCAATACTAGACCACTTGCATGAAGATGCATCACCCTACATAAAACACTAAAAATAAATCTTTGGAAAGAATTTTTTGTTTATGATGCATGACCTATGTCTTAGATTTGAAAACAAGATATGTTTTCAAATTTAAGACATAGGTCATGCATCATAAACATATCTTGTTTACATAAACATATCACATTCGTGTCATCTGGTTAAAAATGTGATAACATATGGTCTTCAATATTACAAAGTCAATTAATACATTTTAGTGCACCATCAACTTGAAAGTATGAAACATGCAATAAAAATCCTATTTTCATTCACTTGAAACCATTATGGACATCTACTTCCATTTACTTGCATTTAACAAATTTATTGAAATGCATGGTAGTAAGAATGTGAAACATAATATTAGTCGAATGCTATTTTTAAAATGCTCATATTGATTATTGAAATAGATAAGATTTTCAAGTTTGAAATATTAAATTTATTATACGGTTACTTTGACTTTAAAAAGTAAGGTCCACAAATTTGCCTACTTTATCATGCTTTCACTCCTTACAAAGTTAAGTGATTTGGGCACTTCATGGGTTTTTGGGTCCAAACTCAAGGGCTACCACCCTCGGCTGGATCCCCACAACCCACCACCAAGATCCTCCCAAAAACTTCTTTACCATATATACGTTTACACAATTTGTTGGACTTTGAGACATATTGGAAAAGCACATGCGACACGGTTTGGCCAACTGGTTCCTGGCAGTAGCTAGTGGGCTTCCACCCTATTTAAAAGGGAGGAGAGAGAATAGATGGCCCACAAGTAGCCAATGAAATTGTACAGACATGGTGGTCTGAGAGATGCTGGACACGAAGTAGGCAAGTAGAACATTTCATACAACACAATTTGGGAGACTTCTTTGAGCCTTGATCATTAAAATAGGAAAGCCTTGATCAGAGGGATAGGCCATAGTGTCACTAGTTCACTTCCATATCAAAAGGTGTATCCTTGAAAGACCAAAGAAATGCACACGGATGAAAAGTTCCCCTGGAATCCTTCTTGGCTAAAAATGGAAAATGTTTTGTGGTGTAAAGGACTTCATGTGAAGCCCATCCTGGCTTTGAACAGACTTTATGCTAGGGCTGGTTAAAGAGAGAGAATTTCGTTACACCATGTGCCCCCCTGGCTCTGATCCGTTATCAAAGAAGGGTAATAAAAATTTTAATCACAAAAAATGGGGGAATTTGTTTCAAGTGGTCCAGAACCCCTAAGGCCTAAGTGGACGTTTTCATCCATTTTCACAATTTCAATCAATTATTACCAGTGGAAGACAAAGTAAAACTCAAATTTCTTTTTTTGGGCATCATATGTCTAATGAAGACACATTATTATGTGCCAAAAATTTGGCATCAACTATGAAAGCTCTCTATTTTTTAAACTGGAATTTTCTCATGATATTTGGATAAAAAAAGTTGGGAGAGACATGGCATAGCTTGCTTGTTTATTGGGTGGTAAATGTCCCTTTAAAAGAGATGATTTTTCATACTGCTTTTTCTCAAAGGTAGTTACTAAAGTTATCTACTACCTCCAAAAAGAAAATCATTAAAGAGTACCACTGTTTTTCTTTAGCACCCTTTCAAGTGTTAAGACCCCAAACATTTTCCTTGGTTGGAAAATTTGTAATTTTGATCATTTGTCCACTTCAAGTGTTTTTCTTTTTTTCATCTTTTCACCATTGTTTGTTACGCTTATTTGAGCCAATCATCTTGAATTTCATTACCATAAACCAAAATATGTATCTATAATTAATTTCTGAAGTTTATGGCTTCTAAATTTATTTTTTTTAAATAAAAAATTATGTTTCAATTTTCAACCATGTGGATGACATCCATATGTTATGCTTCATAAATTGTCTTTGGAAATGCATTTCAAAAAGGTATGAAAAATAACTTTTCTTAACACATCTAAGAAAACATTGTACCCCCATAGGCTTTTAGGGGTCAAATGTACAACTTACAACAACTCCATCCATACTGGGTATTTATGCATGCACCTTATTTTCCACTCC
>Ga0116226_10002746_pt1 | contig 15420 bp, 10 predicted proteins | sample S1TSphfallax_FD_89692 | JGI IMG/M metagenome (GOLD analysis project Ga0116226, IMG submission 89692) | Host-associated microbial communities from peat moss isolated from Minnesota, USA - S1T2_Fa - Sphagnum fallax MG | ecosystem: Host-associated > Plants > Peat moss > Unclassified | place: USA...
AATACATTTTTGGTGTGGTTTTTGGTGAGGAATCCATGCAATGTGTTAGGCTAGGTCATGTCTACTTTTTTCTATGTTAAATTCTATTAGTTAGTCATATTTGATATAGAATATTGTATTACTCTATAAAAGTGGTTTTGAGCTATTGGAAAAAATATGCAATAGTCTAATATGAGGGCATTTGTTGCTGGAAAGGAAGATGACCAATGAAAATCGCTTGCTAGAAGTTTTAGGATATGTTCAAAGGAGGGGCAACAACATTGGAAAATAGTCATTTCCAATGACCTAATACAATCAAAATTTTAGGTGAAAAATAGTAAAGCAATGTTATTGGGTAAAAAGAAATTTCAAAACAAGTGTAATCAACTAAGACTAAACATTAATGGATAGAACAATTGCAACACACATTTTTCCCTAAGTAACACATACTTGAACAATGAGAGTAACACACACAATGGAAAAATAACCCTTTTTTCATATTTGTTTCACAACCACACATTACAAAGCTATTGAAATATTACAATAGTTTAACTAGTATCATCATTGCAACCCTTACTTACGACTGACCTCCACACACACATGTCCTCTATTTAAAAATCTTCACATGTGCATTTTCTTTTACTCTCCCAACACAATTATACTTCTAAACTAAAAATAAGCCTTTTATGTAGTTGAAATAACTTTATTTACCTCCTACAAAAATGGCAACTAGATTCATCTTAATCAACTAAAACTCTTCCAAAATCAACCAAGATCCTACTTTAATCGCCAAAATCCAAGGTCGTCTAATTCCACCTTTTTTAAAATATATATATTAATTATAACAATGGAAGGAAGTAAATTATCTACTAAAGTAATGGAAATAGTCAGTTTTTAATCCACTCCTACCTATTATAAATAAATTGGAATTACTAAACTATTACAATAAACAATAAAAACCAACCTCAAATTTTGATCCAATAATTTTTCCTTTGACAAATATTTTAAGATATGGTAGATACTTCCTAAAAAGGTTGTATTGAACACTTGTTTGTGAGTATTTATTAACCTTGTTTGTATACAGACAAGGGTTATACTATTAGTTTACTATTATATATAGGGTTTTGAATAGATTTGAGTGTAAATGTGAAAAAGAAATGTTATGGTCAGTGAAAATATTGGATTTAGAGTGCAAGCAAGGTAAAATAAACAACTCACTGCTCTATATCAAAAAACAATTACAAGTAGTTATGAAAAAATGTATTGACAAAAAATAGTTTGATTTTGTTATTCAATTATTTTGACTTGAATGTAGGAATCTTATTTCATGAATAGGTGATTGAAAATAAGACATAATATTCTAAGTTCATTTCATCCATGTCAAAAGAATTTTTTTAAACAATTTTTTCCAATGTGGATGGAATACATTTTAACGAATTATTTAATTTGACCACATCAACAAAAAAAAATGTCCACGTGACAACATCCAAGTAGTAATGTTCACAAGGCAATGTCCATCCACTAATATTGCTACAATTGGGGGAATACACAAAAATGAAAAAATCCAACAAAACGTAGTTGTTATATATGATAGATTCCATCACAATAATAGCCACATAGAAAGATTCCCATAGAAATAGAAAATTTGTTGACAAAATAACTATTTATTTTACTAAGAACTTTCAATGATATGTTGGCAAACACAATATAAATGGGGTTTTATTTCTCCCCTTGGGACTTCTTTTGGGTTAAATCACTTGGGACCGTTAAATATGTTTTGATCTACCCGAGACCTTTTAAGGTACTCTTCAATTGGGACCATTTTATTATTTTATCCACCTTGGACCATATTAGGTTATAATCAACTTGGGCCCCTTGGTTCCATCCAACCTAAATTGACTCAACCATTGATCCAAATGTGATTGCAAATCTGTTAGAAATCCATCTTGGAAATACATGAATTACCTAGATGATATTATTGAGTTAATATAACAATATTAAGAATGTCTACCTACCACAATGTAATAATGGTTACCCTTCGTAATTTCAAGTAATGGTTTAAAATGCATTGACACAAGCATATGAAATTTGATCCATTTCAAATTGCAATTCATGGTTAAATTCAATTCACTATGTCTAAGCAAAGAAAAATAGTAACAATACACCAAATCCAAGACACATAGAAAATATGGTCAACTTTATTAAAATGAAAATGCATTGAGCTATCCACCCAACCTTAGGACCACATCAAAAAATATATGGTCCCTCCCAAGCCCAAATGTATTCCTAATTAAAAGGAAACAAATAAATATTCAAAATGAAGCCTCCTCATCAATATGATCTAAAACACTATTGTCATATCTAGGAAAATGTGATGATGAAGGAGGCAAATCCAATCAAGTCATGTGAACCTAAGCAAATGCATTTGAAAACAAGATCGATTGGGCTTCAAAAAGGATTGTGAAGGAACTCCTTGTGTGCAAAAAAAAAAAAAAAACAAAAGGATTCCTATTGAAATGCAAAGTACATAGAGGAAACATCTCTCTTCAAATCATAGTATGGAATTAATCATAGTATAGGAAAACTAGGAAAATAAATTAAAAAGAATGAAGTTGACAACCTTACAATTTACTCACAATTTAATATCCTCCTAGGTCATTTCTTGGGAGGGATATCTTAGTCAAGACTATGGGTTGCAACATCCATGGACTCATCATCATCTAGAATAGGTTTGAACACCTCATTGAAAACATGTGAATTTGGTTCCATTGAAAAATACAAACGTGTTTGGAAAATGTTACCTACATAACATTTGAAATAAGAACCCAATGTTTCTTTGATACAAATATTGAAACTAAGGTTTGCAAAAGTTTCAACACATGTAGAATAGTTGAGGTTCATGACAACAAACCCCAACATCAAACAAACCTCCATAAGTGCATGTAATGTGAATGGATACATTTCTTTGATAGTTTTGAAAGGTGTTGCAGTTTTTTACATGTGAAGTACTACCAATCCAATTGTAGAAGACATTTTCTTTGCACATGTTGATTCCCTAGCCAATGATGTTCTCTAAAGGAGGAAAGAATTGAAAAACACCAGTGTCGTTTTCATTCTCATTTGGCAACTACATAAGAAGAATTGATTGGCTCACATGTGTTTGCAATCATTTGCAATATAATTTATTAGCCCAAGTTACATAACTAGAATTAGGAAATGAAAAGTTGAAAACTTACTCAATGAAAACCTTTGCACTATTATTTTTAAAGTACTTGCAAACAAGAAAATGTTGACAATAACCCATTTCATTTTCATCATGAACTTGTAGTTAGCAAGGAAGGAATGAATCTCCTTGAACACCTTCAAATCATCTAGATAGAAAAGAAGGATAACTCCATTCTAAAACAAGAAATTATCAACAAAATGAATGTCAACACAACATAGTTATCCACCTTGTTGCTCCAAGGAGGAAACATGGAAGGAAGAATACATTAAAGGGGAATTGGAACATTTTTTGAGACATCCCCAATGAAAACATGAACCTTTTATTGTGTAGACATCTAAAAGGGAAAGAATGATTCATCGATTTGACAATCATGTACAATCTTTGTGAGGAGAAGAAAGAAACAAAAAATGAACTCACCTTTCCCACAAAACTTGAGATCTTTTCAGTCTCTTTTGGCCAAATGATTGATTTGCCAAAAACAATGCTAGTGGATACAATGCATGGCCATGAGATATGTAAAGCCAACTTATGCATGTTAGTTTTTATAATGGGCCTAGTGGCGGGTGTTCTTGGGTGCCTAGTTGGGAACATGGCAAAAAAATATAAGGAAGCACTTGTGTGATGAATGACACAATCTTCCCTTGGGATTTTGGACTCCCCAAAAACATCTCCTTGTTGAAATCATCCACAACACTTTAATCAAGCAAGAATGATAATTGAATCTCCCCCTCAATTGTGAAAAATGAAGCATTTGGAAGTTGACATCTCCTTGTTTTTTTCCAATTCCTTCAACATATTGTCTCATTTCAATCTTTGAATTGAAACCGCTTGAATGGAGATCCTTTACTTACGCTCACCTTTTTTTCGACCAAAATCCTCAAAAAATTTATGCCCTTGCACAACCTTATCTCTTCTTTTATTTTATCCAAAAGTCTAAGGTCATGAATTTCCCTTATGGGCTACTTTTGAGGGATGAGTACTATCCTTAGGGTAGTCCAAATATCACCCACACTTTGTAACATGAAATGAACTTCAATCACAAATCAAAAATAGTGAAGGCAAAATTTTAATTGCCCCCAAAGGTAGCAAAACATAATGAAAAATAAAATTAAAAAAAGTATATATATATATATACTTGTTATTCCCTATTTTTGAATTTGAATATTCAAGAAAAGTAAATTGCAAATAGATTGAAGGGTGTATGCACTCTAAAATGGCTCATTTTTGGCGAACGTTCCACTCCCTAAAAGTTCATATGGTAATGTTAAAATGGTAGTCTATTTTGATATCACTAATTTAGTGGGGAATTAGATGGTGGTCAATGAACTAAAAAGTTTATATGAAGTATAGCCATTCTAAAAATAATAATAATTTACATTTTAAGAAAATAAAAATTGAAACCTACCCAAAATGAATTATGATATGGACTTATGAAGATATGGTTCATTTTAGGCCATTCAAAAGTCCATAACTTTTTTTTTATTAATTTTTTTCTAACAATTATTTTTAACATATGATTTTTTAGCTTTTAACATATCACATATTGAGTCCCTATAATATACCCCAAATAAGATTCATACACAAAAATGCATGTATATAGATGCACATACAACAAACTAGTCCATATTTTCCAACTTCAAAAATTCATTTCTATATATTTGGTGTATATATGTTGCAAATTTTCTTATAGATGTTGTCTTCTTCAAGTTGAAATTTTAAATCTAACCACATATTTGAAAAATTATTGTTTTTATGCCATGTTAATATCATGTAAATGCACACCATTTTATAAAAATTAGATTGCGATGCAAAAAGTGAACCACCTTACCTTACAACCACCTTGAATAGAGGGTGTTTTTCACCAAATATCATCACTATGGTAGTCAAAAGGTTTTTTTATGTACAATCAACATCAACTCCTACTTTCATCACCAAAGAACAAATATATGTTATTGTTCATCACCAAACAATAGATATTTACAATTGTTCATCAACGTACAATAGAAATTCCCACATGTATTAACATATGCCCACATATTCTCCAACATGATTGCACAAGAGATGTTTTTCAATGAATAGTATCACTATGGTGATTAATTTGTGTTATTCATCATTGCAAAACACATATCTACTAACTTGTTTATGGCAACCAATTAGTCCAAATTGTTCATTACCAAACTAATCCTCACCAAACAACACAAATTTTCCTTTTTCAATTACAAATTGATAACAAATCTACCTAGTTGTTCATCATCGAACAACATAGATCTATCACTCAAATTCATCGATTCCTAGTATTTTGTTGATGAATTACGTGTTCATCACCAAACATTAATCTACAACACTTCAAGTCCAACTTTTACTCATAGTATTTCGGTTTACAAGGATGTAATCCAAATTAAAGAAGGGATAATGTTACCTAGTATTTATACTACTCACTTTTAATTTTATAAATATTAATTATTTAGGGTTATTAGTTAATATTAGCTACTTAGTTTACATTTGCATTTAAATGCACTATTAGTCATATTACTATTTATGCCATTGATTAATGTTAGGTTACGAATATAAAGGTAATTAAATGCAACAATGATAAATATTGAAAAAAAAATAAAATTTAGATAACATTTTTTGTGGCATTTTTGCCTCTAACTTGAAGGTCAAACATCTTAGTTCATCATATGCCCATCTTTTGGCTTGAATTCTTAAAAGAAAGCCATTTCCTAAAAAATAAGCCTCCCCTCCCATATGTATTTTAAGAAAGATGGTGTGTTTGGGATGGAACAAATTTGGAGGTTAAGATCCTTCACAATGGATTCCATTAAGGACTTCGCCTTTAATTCCAACTGCATAAATGCAATTGGCAATAGATGCAATGGGTTTTAAGGGAACATAAAACATAGGGTTTAATTAAGTTTTGATTTTGTCAAATTTTTATCATTGTTTAGCCATAATTTAACCAAGTTTTCATTTAACCAAAATTTAGTTTGGCCAAGTTTTAATTTAGTCAAGGTTTAATCAAGTTTCAGTTTTGCCAAAATTTTGCCACGATTTAGCCAAGGTTTAAGTTACAATTTCACCATGCATTAACCAAGGTTTAAACAAGTTTTTATTTCACAGATGTTTTGCCATGTTTTAATTTAATCAAGGTTTAGCCAACTTTCAACTTTGTCAATGTTTAGTAAAATTTTTGTTTCACTAAAGATTAAACAAGGTTTATCCAAAATAAAATGTTTTTGATTCACACATTATTATGTTGTTTACAAAATTGAAAAGGAGGAAAAAATATATGGGATACATTTTATAGTCACAACCTAGTTACAAACTATTTTACGAATATAAAATATACAATATTACAAACTATGTTTTAAGTCAATGAACTATAAATTCCACCCAATTTTGGGTGGATACCAAAAACCACTATAGTGGTTTAGACTATATATAATGGATTGGAGTGTGTTTTGAGTTGCATGGCAACCCACCCAATCATAACCACCCAACCCTTTGCTTGGTGGTTATTGAATGGTTTGCCAATTTTTTATTAAAAAATTGAACTTTTCTGAAATATTTTACCTTGCCCACGTGGTATGGTGGTTTGAGTCACAAGTTCATTGGTTTCCTCCACCCACTTTAGTTTGGTGGTTTTATCCACTATGTTGAATTTTAGTGGTTAATACATGCTACAATTTGCCTAGTGGTTTAATATTATGGTTTATGTCCATGGTTTCCACTACATGGTCCATGTGGGGTTGTGCTTGGGTGGAAATGTAGTGTGGGCCTTGTATGGTGTGAGTGTGGTCATGTACCATGTGTAGGGCTCTTTGTGTGCTCCACTTTGGTAGGTTGAAGACAATTCCAATTACAAATTAATGAAACATGTGCAACATCAATGATCTAGTTATGTCATCCACCACTACTAAGAATGGACACTAGTTTGTGATTTTACCCTACAACCACCTTAAAAGCACATTCTTATTTATCCACAATTCAAACTCAAATCTAGTGAACTTGGAAGATTAATGAAGTATAAGTTTTGATCTCCACCTATGTCATTAGACTACCTTCAACCAATATGCTACAAGTTCCTTGTACATACACATCACCAAGCTTGCAGGGAATTTCTTATTGGCATATATTGCATACATGTCAACCGAGCTACTTCCAACAAAAACGTTTGAATCCTATCCACTTTCAATGGTTTACTCATGATCATACATGCTTTGAAATCTTCATGTGAACCTATGTTAACACATGGATTTAACACTCCCATAACAATGCAACAAAGTTGGGCTACATACATGTGTGCATGTTGAAAAATCATTATTGAAATTTACATTAGAGTTCAAGGGAGCAAAATTTCAATGGTTGATTTCATATTCACACGAGACTTGGCAACCCACAATCAAATGCAACTAATTTTTAAAAAAATAGTATATACAACAATGGGAACAAATTAACCATCGCCCTCAAAACATCAAATTCAAAACCAAATTCAAAAAACAAATTTGTAAGCAAAAATAGGCATGTTGCAATACCTTTGTTTGGTCACTTGTTGAATGGTTATGGGCAAGCATGAGATTATATGGAACATGGGTTGTTAGTATGATCCTCTATGCCTTCAACTTTCTATACATTGTATGTTTTAACTCAAAAAAAAAACTATAACATTGGAAGATTTCAAAAACTTGTGGAAAAGATTCAAAAAAATAAAAACAAGAATGAAAAAAAAACTCAATGAAGCCCCAAAACCCAACTCTATGGGTGTTGCTAAAAGGAAGCATAAAAGAAGTTTTGGAGGGAAAATTTGAATTTGAATTTTACCCCTTGTCTTTGGAAGATCCCTATACTAGTCATTAATGTACATTGCTAGGCCTAGGTATGTCAAAGGTGCATTAGGTATGTGTACACAAGGTATACTAGGTACGCATACGTAGGCTACACATACCTAGTATACCTATAATGTAAACCTAGTTTACACAAACCTAATATACCGAGGTACTTCAAAATTTAAGGATTCTTAATATAGTTATATATATTAAATGTATATGCATACTTAATATACCTATATAGGTAACTAGAAGTATATGCATGGACCTAATATACCTTTGTATACCAAGGCTATACACATTGCATATAACCTACTTAGGTATGATAATAGGTTTTAATTAGGTGGGTACCTATTTACCCTACCTAGTATACCTACCTAGAAACCAAGGTAGGCTAGGTATTTAGGTATAATCTAGGTAATTTGGTAGGCTTGGTAGGTGCCTACCTAACTATACCTACCAAAACTACCAAATATACCTAGGTAACCTAGGTAACCTAGGTAATACTTACCTAACTTACATAGAAACTTATTGAGCCCACCTAAGTAGGTTATCTATAATATGCACAATGTTGATATATGAAATATACCATCTTGTACATAATTACATATGAATAACTTAAGTACTCATAACTAATATGCAAAGTATACACATACATAATATACCTTGTATACGCAAGGTAGATGCAAGTTATGGCGGCTCAAAAGTGGCAAGAATCCCAATCCCAAAAGTCCATATAAATGAAAAAATTAACACTAGAATGAAAAAACAATTAAAAACCAATGTTTTGTGGGCCCTATGTGGTGATTAATCAATTAATAAAGTCCATATAAAATGCTACCCATTTAAAAAAATCTTTATTGTACATGTTAGGTGAGAAAAAATATCAATCCAATGAAAACTAACCAAGATTAGGACTTTTGAAAATATGGCCCAAATCTGGTCATTCAAAAGTCCATAGTTATTTATTTGTTAAAAATTTTGTTGTAATTTTTTTCAATTCATTTTTTTTTCCCGTCATGTATCATATATTGAGTCCCTATAAAAAATATTGAGATGAATTTTATTAAAAAAAATGCATTTGAATGTTAATGCAAAACCCAAATTATAATCCTTATGTCCATATTAAAAGTCCATTATTATATGATTGGTGTATGTTTATTGAATTTCGCCCTTTGATAAGTATTCTTATTCAAGTTGGAAATCTTAATCCATTAATATTTTTATCAAATTAATGCCTTTATAATGTGTTTGTGGCATTTGAATAGATTACATTATGTAGAAAGTTCACGAGGTTGCAAAAAATGAACCACCGTAGCTTGCGTCTACCCTACATACCTAAGCTTGTAATGTACAATAATAAGTAGTGTAAGGATCTTCCAAAGACACATGGTAAAATTGAAAATTGATTTTTCCATCCAAAACTTCCTTCCAACTTTGTGTGTCCTTTTGGCAATACCACATAGAGTTGGGTTTTGGTGCTTCATTGAAATTTTTTTTCAATTGTTTATGTTTTCTTGAAGCTTTTCCATTTTTGAAAGCTTTGAATTATATATATATATATATAAATTTTTATTTTTATTTTTTTTGAGTTAGAATGCAAAATGTATAAAAAGCTACAAAGCAAGGAGTATCAAACTAACAATGCAAGCTCCATAGAATGTGAACTTGCCCATAACCATCCAAAAGTGACCAAAACAAAGGTACTAAAACATGCCTATTTTTTCTTACTATTTTTTTCTTTGAATTTGAATTGAACTTCATGTCTTGAGGTTGATGATTTGTTTATTCCCATTACTATACATACTATTATGTTTTTGAAACTAATTGCATTTGGTTGTGGGCTGCCAACTCTTGTGAGAACATGGAACCAACCATCAAAATTAGTTTCCTCTCTTGAACTTTAATGTAAAATTTAGGTCTAGTTTTTCAACATGTATATACATGTATGCAAACCAACTTTGTTGCATTGTTATGGGGGTACAAAATGCATGTGTCAACATAGATGCACATGAAGATTTTAAAGCATGTATGATCATGAATAGACCATTGAAAGTGGATAGGATTCAAATGTCTTTGTTGGAAGTAGCTTGGAAATAGCTTACTAATTGACATGTATGTAAAATGTGGGAACAAAAAATTCCCTATAAGCTTGGTGTTGTGTATGTACAAAGAACTTGTAGCATGTTGGCTAAAGGTAGTTTAATGACATAGGTTAAGATTAAAACTTGCATTTCATTAATCTTGTAGGTCCACTAGATGTGAGCTTGAATTGTAAATAAATAAAAATAGTTCCTTGCATCTAGTAATCACAATCAATTTTCAATGGATATTGTGTTTATACATAATGTATTGAGTCCCCACATGTGTTTAGTTTTAGTGTACTTGTGGATGGCATAGCTAGCGTGTTGATCAACACCACATTTATGATTATATGGATGTGACCTTGGAATGGCAAGGCATGTATTCTATGTCCACCAACAATACGCCCCTTTTTTTCAACTTGAATTTATTGTCTTCACATCTATTCTTAGGTAAAATTTTTTTGTCTTGTTTGATTCATCTTGACACATGGAGTTATGCATACATGAATAAATTGAATGTAATTCATACTTCAAGTGAAATGCAATGCTCTAAATTGCACAAGTGGTTTGAACTTTATTTTACCACCTAGCATACATAGCTAGTGCAAGATGGGAATGCCATGTGTGCCATGAGAATATACTAAATATTTCCAATTCCAAAAACTATATGAATATGTACTTAACAACATGTCAAATTGTAATAATTTGGAATCTCTAAATTATGCATGATGTAGGTTTTTAGGTGTAATGAATTTTATGCACTTTGTGGAGGATTGGATAGATGTACAATGGATTATGTTGATCTTTTCCAACCTTGCATGTTGACCTAACAATGTATAACATCGGACATGCATTAGATTTCATTAAAATGCAAAGTTCAAGTAGTATTACAAAACAAGCATACAACATATAATTTTAAATTCTACACATGGAGAATCCATGGTCCATCATTTCAAACTTCCAATATCAAAATTTCAATAGAATCCGAGCAAAAATCATAAAACAATGTGTAAATGCAAAAACTATGAGTTTTGAAATGTAAAAATGGCATGAAAAACATATATATTACTTTCATATAAATGATGTGTCTTTTTTATTTGTGATGCATTGATGTGAAGTACATATGATTTACATTTGGACTAAATATGTGCAACTATCATGATGTAATTTTGAATAAAAATATGTGATTTGTGTGTATTAAAAACAAGGAAAAAAATAGAAGAAAAAAAAAACTCTACTAAGTTTTCTAAAACATTATTATGAACTATAGGAAAAAGAAAGAAAAAAGAAAAGTTTTTTAAAATTAATTTTTAAAAAAAAAGTAAAACTTACCTTGTTTGTTGTTTGAGGTTGAGGATTGAATGAACTCCATTTGTTTCAAATCCAATACATGCACAAAGCAAAAATGGGGGGCGGGGGTGAAGGCGGGGGGCAAGGGCGGGGGGGGGATGGATATCCAACATGACAACAAAATATCAACAACAACAATAACCAATGATGAATAAGACCAACTAGGGAAAAGGAGTAGCAAATGCACATGGACCTTTGACAATGGCATGTAATAGCCATCAATGACAACTAGCAAAAAACTTCAAACAACAATACCTTGTGATAACAAACAATGGTAGTAGTTGGTGACAAACAACAATGATAAGTGATGGGAAGGAGCAATGATAAGTGATGGGAAGGAACAATAGGTGATGGCAAGCAATAGTTCACATTGAGCAACCAATGTCAAGCAACAATGGACACCAAATAGTTAACAATGAATAGGAAAAAGTCACCCTTGAAGCAAAATGAATGTTCACAATCGTCATGAAATGAACATTCACAAACCTTGGACAACATAGACCTCATGAAATCAACATTCAAAAACCTCACAAAATATCTTGAAATGAATAATTCATGAAACTTCACAAAATTAACACTCACCAATTTTTTTTTTAAAAACCATGAGATTCTTTATCTCTCCCATCTCCCATTACACACCACCATGAAATGCGATTCCATCCTAACTTCTAAACTAAACTAATCCTAGCCACCACTTTAAAGCCTTACTCCTTACATTACCAAAAGAACCAAATATGGGTTCTTTCATAGAAACCATCCAATTTTCATGATTTTTTATTAAAAAAAAGGGTTAGGTTTTCAAAACATGATTCTTGCATGGGTATGGTGAGAACTAAGAGGTGGTTCTCATCCTGATTATCCATCATACTGGTAAAGTAAACATGCCCACCATTAAACACATGTTGATTACTAAACACCCATATAGTGCAGGAGTTGGCCTATGTTGGATCATAAAAAATCTTATGGGCATTGTCACTTTAGCCTATCATTAAACAATTGATGATAGACATTAGTGTTTAACATTTTTCACCATTCTGACTAGCCATAAATTTGATGGTTCAACCATAGGATTTTAACCATGCATATTTACATAATTTATGGGGTTTTTTGGATGTAATAATGTTTGGTGATGAGTGGTGAGTTAAATTTCAATGTACAAGGGGGGAACATGGGGGGTATTAGTAATGTTTGGTGAAGGGAGAAAACTAAACTAGTTTTACAAGGAGCCAATGTTTGTGATGGAAATATAATTTGGTGTTGGGCATTAGATCAAACCCTAAAATGGCAAAAACATAACATCAATACACAAGGGATAGAACAAGATTTACCTTTAATGTTTGGGTTAAAAAATGAATTTGAACACCTTTACAAAAATCAAAGTTTGGAAATCCAAAACACAAGTTTGGTGATTGGGGTGTGTAGGTCATGTTAAATAGCACACAACAAGGATCAAAACATCACTAGAATCCAATGGATATTCAAATTAGTAAATTAATTAGGGAAGAACTTGTAATTTCCCCCCAATTGTATGCGCCCTATTCTCACCAAAATAACATCACCATAATCACAAGGTTCACAAGGCTATGTTGTAAATATGGATGCACAAATCATTCTATCAAAAAACATTACAACATTTTTTAGCATGTTAGAATTTTTGAGTAATGATGTTAGCCTCAAATCCTTCATCATAATTTTGAAAACATATGGGCTTAATCAACAACAGGCAAACAACAACGGAGGACTAGAGAAGGCTCATAGATAAAAAAATTAAAGTTATTTCAAGAGATCTTGAAGAGCAAGGAATAAACCCTTGAGTAGTCAAACATGAGCCACAACATGTAAAAGAACAGAAATTAGACACTACAATAGCTAAAAAGGAAAAGCAAAAGCTTGAGCATCAATAATCATATCTTATAATAGTCAAAGCAAAGATAGAAAGCCAAGATTTAAGGGTGAACATAGAGGCATAGATAGGAAAGATTATAATAGATCAACTTTACAACGAAAAGTTCAAGAAATTTTTATATTATCACCGAGTGCAAAGATATGTAGTCCTAACAAGTAGTCACAAGAAAGGCAAATTTGTTCAAGTTCAAAGAAATCATAGATAGGTTTATACACCAATAGCCTGCACAAAAATAATAGACTAACATTTAGTTTGGAGTGACTTTGAACAATTTTATGCATTTATTACTTCTTCCCAAGAACTACATGCATATCCATTTCACCTTGACCTTGCATATTTTCTTGAAAGTTGGAACAAACACAAAAAATTCAAATATGTAGCTCTTATAGGGCTAGAATGCACACCCGAACAACTTGTTAGAGGTTGGGGCCAAGGCAATCTAAATCATGATGTTGAATGTGCTTTAGAGGAAGCAAAATGGACAACAGTAGTAGCCAACACAAGACAAAGATAATGTCCCACCATCTTCTCCACATGAACTAACAAAAAAACAAAGAAGACTTAATAAATGTACTACTATTCACAAGACCAAAGGCAAATGGACTAGTGAAGCACTAAAGGAGGTCATGGATGTAATTGAAGGTGGGTTAATTTCATTGAGGAAGGTAAGTAGGCATTGGAACATACCTCTTACCTCATTGTCTAATGACTTGTATGGCAAAACAACATTTAAAAAACATGGACTAGAAGGTGTGCTAATAGAAAAAGAAGATCAAGGTGTGGTTGTTTGGGTTTTGGCAATGCTGGAACTGTCAATTAGTTTGCAACAACTAAAGCTAAAAGTGGCAAAATTAATTCAAACTAGGCCAACACCTTTTCAAGGAGGAATACTAGGAACTCTTGGTGGTAGACAAAGCCCTAGACATTGGTAGGGTGGATAGACACAGTTCTAAACCAAACATTCACAAAAAAACTCATATCAAGGTTCAAAGCTACAAGGATTTGACCACTTAACCCTAGGGCCATGGATCATAAAATAAGCCCTAGTACCTTGTACACATTATAGAATTAGACTAGAGAAAAAGAAGATGATGGCTACCATTCAAATGAAGATGAAGATGGTGGGATGAAATGGGCACAAAATGTTGCTACAAAAAAATTGATCAACATATCAACAACAACAAAATCTAGAATCCATGAGGAAGTAGCTAATGATTTAGCTCAAGATTAGCCTATGTAAATATGCCTAGGTCTTCAATAATCACTAAACATGAATCTATAACAACATAAAAAAATTAGTTGAATATTTGGCATAGGTTTCATTGGATGTGGAAGTAGTAGTCATAAACCCAGAGCACTCAATTCAAGAAGCATTGGTAGGCAGAAGTTTGTTATCATTGCCACAACTACTTATAAGAAGGACCCATGGATAAGAACTTTTAGTGGATAATTTGTAGAGCCATGTTGTGATTTCAGAAGAATATCTAAAAGTTATGTGACCGAAAAAAAATGGATAGGGAGGCAATAAATTAGACAAGAAAAAAAATCAAAAGAAAGAAAGGCAAGAAAAGTAAACTAATTTTTTTTTTACAACAGTGATCGAAATTGCAAGAATAGTTGAAAGGGAACGAGTGTAAAACGACATTGAGCAAGTTTCATTTTAGCTTGGTCATCCACAACAGTTAAAGGAGTAGGGGATGAATTTCATCACAACTTCAAAGAAAGAATGAAAGCTCATCTTGTTGGATATGGGGGTGTCAACTTAGATCAAACAACAAATGCCCAAAAAGAGGCCCAACAGTGGGTTAAGGTTCAAATGCAACAAAGAAGGGCCATTGGGAAAAAAAAAAAAAACAACGATATAGTGAAGGTTTGATTCTTCACAACACTATGAAAGCTAGATCACTATGAACACCAAAGTTGCAGCTCAAAATCAAAATTTAAGAGGAACAATAGGTGATCAAGTTTTAGGTTCAAAAGGAGCGATGGATGATCAGGTTCCAACCTTAAGAGGAATGGAAATTAATCGAGTTCCAAGCTTAAGAAGAG